>JACCEB010915416.1_pt1 | contig 18527 bp, 5 predicted proteins | sample 7454761 | NCBI WGS metagenome assembly JACCEB01 (sample SAMN15323454, study PRJNA562643) | freshwater metagenome | isolation source: river surface water | place: USA:Blue River Watershed | collected 2017-08-18 | reverse complement strand
CCCTAGCAGTGGGAGCGGTTCGGAGCCCGCACTGGAGGCAAGCACTCAATCCCCCGGCGCGGCAGCGCCATGGTCCCACCCTCCCCCCGAGCCTACCTGCGGGTGCAGGACCGCTCACGCTGCCCACTCCCAACGCCCACTCCCGATGTCCCTCGCCTCGGCGGAACACCCGGGGCAGACTTCGGCCCATGTTCTCCCGTTCGTGGTGCTCCCGTTGGCTGACCCCGTGGCTTGGTCGGATCCTGCCGATCCTGATCCCATCGCTCCTCCGGATTCACGCCGAGGACTACCCCTTGGGACCCGACTCGCAGTTCAACCCCTCGGTTCCCCACGGCACAGTGACCCGGCATGTCTTCACCGCGACGGACAAGAGCCTCTTCCCGGGCACGCGTCGTGATTACTGGGTCTACGTGCCAAAGCAGTATTCGCCCGAGAAGCCGGCTTGCCTGATGGTCTTCCAGGATGGCGGCGGCTACGTGTCGACCAACGGCTCGTTCCGCGCCCCCATCGTCTTCGACAACCTCATCGCCCGCGGCGAGATGCCGGTGACCCTCGGGGTGTTCATCAACCCCGGCGTCGTGCCGTCCACCCGGGGCACCAACGCCCTCCCCCGCTACAACCGCAGCTACGAATACGACGGTCTCGGCGACCGCTACGCCCGGTTCCTCGCCGAAGAACTGCTCCCGGAAGTGCGCAAGACCGTCACCTTCACCGACGACCCCAACGGCCGCGCCATCGCGGGTGCCTCCAGCGGGGCCATCGCCGCCTTCACCGCCGCCTGGGAACGCCCCGACCTCTTCCGACGGGTCTTCAGCACCATCGGCACCTATGTCGGACTCCGGGGCGGCAACGCCTACCCCATCCTCATCCGCAAGACCGAGCCCAAGCCGCTGCGCGTGTTCCTCCAGGATGGCTCCAATGATCAGAACATCTACGGCGGCAACTGGTGGATCGCCAACCTCGACATGCACAGCGCCCTGGAATTCTCCGGCTATGAACTGGAAAAGGCCTGGGGCACGGGCGGCCACGACAGCAAGCAGGCCGGAAGCGTCTTCCCGGAGGCGCTCCGCTGGCTGTGGAAGGATTACCCCGCACCGGTGAAAGCGGGCCAGGGCTCGCGACAACCGCTCACCCGGGAAGTCCTCGCCGCCGGCGAGACCTGGGCCCCCGTGAACACGACTCTCGTCAACCAACTCTGGGCCGACGAACACGGCACCGTCTTCGCACAAACATCCCGGGAATTCCTGCGGCTGGAGGACTCCCGGAGCGTCGTCTTGAACCGGGCGGAGGCCCGGGGGCTCAAGCCCCGTTTCGTCACCCCCACAGCCGCCTCGGCGACTCGACACGACGGCCACGCCTACCGCCTCGACGCCGCGAATGGCAAACTGGCCCACCGGTCTGTTGCCGGCCGCCTCCAACACCACGCCCTCACCGGACTCGATTCGCCGAGCGCGCTGTGCCTGTCCCCCGATCAGACGTTGCTGTACGTCGCAGACCGGCGACGCCAACTCATCACCAGCTTCCAGATGGCCAGCGACGGAGTCCCGACCCTGGAACAACCCTATGGCCACCTGCACCTGCCCGACGATGCCGTCGGCTCGGGCGCCGGCGGTCTGTGTGTCGACACCGCCGGCCGGCTCTATGCGGCCACCCCGATGGGTATCCAGGTCTTCGATCAGGCCGGCCGAGTCAACGGCATCATCGCTCCACCCCAGCGCCTCACGACGGTCCAAGGCCTCACCTTCGGCGGACCCTCCGGCAACCAGTTGTACCTGTTGGCCGACGGGCATGTCTGGCGCCGCACAGTGCAAACGCGAGGAGTCTTCCCGAGCACCGCCCCCGTCCTGCCGGCTCCACCCCGACTCTGAACCCGATCCCCCTCGATCCCACTCGATCCGATCTCCGGGCGCATCGGCTCTTGCAATGGGCGAGCGAAAAGCTTCGCGGTGAGGCGGCGGGGTCTGCTAGACTCTGTCCCTGCGAATGAGTACGAAGCTGTTTTCTGAACTCGGTCTGTCCGAAGAGATCCTCAAGGCCGTCCAACGCCTGGGATTCGAACAGGCCTCCCCCATCCAGGCCGAGGCCATCCCGGTCCTGTTGACGGGCAAGGACATTGTCGGGCAATCCCAGACAGGTTCAGGCAAGACCGCGGCCTTCGCCATCCCGGCCATCGAACGCATGGACCCCAAGGCGACCGGCCCTCAGGTGCTCATCCTGTGCCCCACCCGGGAATTGGCCATCCAGGTGAGCGAAGAAGTCCACAAGCTGGCCTTCTTCAAGCGGGGCGTGAAACCCCTGCCCATCTACGGCGGACAGAGCTATGAGCGCCAGTTTTCCGGTCTGCGCGCCGGGGCTAACGTCATCATCGGCACGCCCGGCCGCGTCATCGATCACATCGACCGCAAGACCCTGCAACTCGGAGGCATCAAGACCGTCATCCTCGACGAGGCCGACGAGATGCTCAACATGGGCTTCCGCGACGATATCGAGAAGATCCTCTCGTCCACGCCTCCCGAGCGCCAGACCGTGATGTTCTCGGCCACGGTGCCGCGGCCCATCGAGGAACTCATCGCCCGATACACCCGCCAACCGGTGCGGGTCCGCATCGAAGCCAAGGCGCTGACCGTGCCGACCATCGAGCAGGTGTACTTCGAAGTGGATCGGCGTTGGAAGTTCGAGGCCCTCACCCGGCTCATCGACCTGCACGACGTGACCCTGGGCATCATCTTCGCCAACACCCAACGGGTGGTGAACGAACTGACCGAAGAACTCATTGGCGCCGGCTACACCGCCGACTGCATCCACGGCGGCATGCCCCAGGCCTCCCGCGACCGGGTGATGAGCAAGTTCCGCTCCGGCGGACTCCGCTTCCTGGTGGCCACCGATGTGGCGGCCCGCGGCATCGACGTCGACGACATCCAGGTGGTCTTCAACTTCGACCTTCCCTACGACGCCGAAGACTACGTCCACCGGATCGGCCGTACCGGACGCGCCGGACGCAGCGGCTTGGGCATCTCCTTCGCGAGCGGTCGCGAGGTGTTCCTCATCCGCGACATCGAGCGCTTCACCCGCCAGCGGATGCGCCGGGGCGAAATCCCCAGCACGGGCGAGATCGAAGACGCCCGCCGCGACCAATTCCTCAAGAGCCTCCGGGAAACCCTGCAGGCCGGCGACTTCCGCCACTACGATCACGTGATCGAAGCCTTGTTGGAGGAAGGGTTCGATTCTCTCGACGTGGCCAGCGCGGCCATCCACCGGCTCATCAGCAAGCCCAGCGAAGAGGCTCCCAAGACCGCCAAACCAGCCAAGGCGTCGCCATCCGCCCCGCCCTCGGCCGATCCGTCGACCACTGCTCCGACCGCCGGATCGAGCCCGACTGTCGCCAAGGCCCCGTCGGCTCGCGCCTCCGCTCCCGCCCCTCGCGCTCCCGTGGCCCCGGCCGCACAGATCGCGCCGGCTCCGATGGATCCGGCGCCGCGCAAGTTCGAACCCCGGACCGTGGAACCCGCGCGGCCCGAGCGCGTGAAGCATGAATTGCCCCGAGCCACCAAGACCCCAGCTCCCGCACCGGCCCCCACACCCGTGCCGTTCGTGCCGCCCGCCGTCTCTGTTTCACCCGTGGCACCCCCCGCCGCTCCGGTGACCGCGACTCCCGTGCCGCGGCCGCGTGCACCGAAGGCCGCGGCCAACCCCGCGACGCCCCCTGTGACCGCGCCCTCAGTGACCGCGGCCTCCGAATCGGACTCGCCTGTGCCGACAGTCCCGGCTGCCAAGGCTTTGAAAGTCATCCCCCCTCACCTGACTCCGCGCCCCAACGAAGCCGAGGCCGTCGATTCGAAGTCGCCCGCGGCGGCTCCGACCGTGGGCATCACCCGGCTGTGGATCAGCGCCGGCGAAGAGCAGGGAGCGACCGCGGACGCCCTGCGCGAGTTCATCCTGGGCACCACCGGCGAACCGGCCGCCTCGATCGGCCGCATCGACATCCGCGAACGGCACACCTTCGTGGAGGTTCCGGGCGACCGGGCCGCCTCGTTCGTGTCGCGCCTCAAGCGGGCCGAATTCGGCGGCAAGCGCATCAAGGCCAAGGTCGCCTGATCGGCCAGAACTGTCGGTCGGCACCGACGGTTCGCGTCATCCGAAGGCGCAGGAGGCGGGTTCCAACCCGCCTCCGTGGACAACCTCGGTGAATCGCCTCCGGGCTTGGGTACGCCCTGCTCCTGGCCTAGCGTCGGGGCCATGAACGTCACGCTTCGCGGCAAGCGCCAGCACCATCGCACCGTCTCCTTCGACGCCCTGTCCAATTCGGTGGTGCTCATCGAGCAGCGCCTCCTGCCCCACGAGTTCCGCCTGGTGAAGACCCGGGACTACCGCGAGACGGCCGAAGCGATCACCTCCATGGTGGTCCGCGGGGCCGGGGCCATCGGAGCCACCGCGGCCTATGGTCTTGCCCAGGGGGCCCGCGCTTTTCGCGGCAACCGGATCGACCGCTTCGAAGCGCACCTCGAGACGGTCTATCAAACCCTGAAACACGCACGCCCCACGGCCGTGGACCCGGTCAACGCCATGAATGCGGTGCGCGAGGAGATGTCCGTCGGCGAGACGGTCTCGGAACGCCAGGACATCGCCTTCGCGGCGGCTTCCCGGTTCGCCGAGGAAGATGTCGAGCATTGCCGGGCGCTCGGCGAACACGGCGCATCCCTCATCCGGGACGGCATGCGGGTGCTGACCCACTGCAATGCCGGGTGGCTGGCCTTCGTGGACATCGGCACGGCGACGGCCCCGATCTACGCCGCGCAGGCGGCGGGGCGGAAGTTCCATGTCTACTGTGACGAGACCCGCCCCCGCTGTCAGGGTGCCTCGCTGACCGCGTGGGAATTGGCCCAGCAGGGCGTCAGTCACCAGATCATCGCCGACTCCGCGGCCGGATTCCTGATGAGCCGTGGCGAGATCGACCTGGTGATCGTGGGCAGCGACCGGGTGCTCGGAAAGACCGGTGAAGTGGCCAACAAGATCGGCACCTACACCAAGGCCGTGCTCGCGCACCGGCACCGCATCCCCTTCTACGTGGCCATTCCGCTGTCCACCATCGACTGGGAGCTGGGCTCCGGCCTCGAAATTCCCATCGAAGACCGCTCCGGCGATGAGGTGCTCGGCGCCTGGGGAGTGCTTCCCGGCAAGGGAGGAAAACCCGGAAAACGGGCCTATGTCCGGATCGCCAACCCCACCAGCACGGCCCGCAATCCGGGATTCGATGTGACCCCACCGGAGTTGATCACCGGAATCATCACCCCGCACGGGATCCTCAAGCCCAAGGCTCTGGGCAAATTGCGCGGCAAGCACTGACAGCGGGTGCGCACCTCGAACCCGCTCGACCCATCCGGAATCACCTGGCCCAGGTGACCCACCAAAAACCCCGGGGCGCCCGGCCCGTCTCCGAACGGAGACAGGCCCGGGTCCGACTCAAGGCTTGGTGAAGCGATAGAAGGCCTCAGGCGAGGCCGTGGCCGGCAAGGCCACCTTGAGAGGCTCGTTCAAGCCCGCGGCGGTGAGGGGTTTCTGGACACCCGGCACGGCCACCCAAGGCCCGTCGAGTGAGGCGCTCTGTTGCAGGATGTACTGACCGCCAAACGGACCCACGAAGACGATCTCGAATCCGTTCGGCGACGTGAGCACCAGGGTCAGGCGGGCCTCGACCGCCGGCGGCTCCTGGACCACGATGTTGAACTCCTGCGCCACCGAGACGACGCCGTCGCTGACACTCACCTGAACGCGGTTGGTGCTGGGTCCCTGGGCCGCGGTCGGCTTCCAGGACAGCACACCGTTGGTTGTCACCGTCAGTCCGGCAGGACCCTGGACCAGCGAATAACTCAACGTCTGGACCGGCAGGTCGGCATCGGTGGCCTTGAGGGTGAAGGTCAACTGCAGACCCTCGGTCACCCGGCGCGTGCCCGGGTTGGTCCACACGGGCGGCTGATTGCGCTCGGCCACGATGATGTCGAACTCCTGGGAAATGTTGCCCAGGCCATCACCGACTCCGATGCGGACCCGATTGGTGCTGGGGCCCTGGGCCTCGGTCGGGGTCCAGGAAACCAGACCATTGGTCGTCACCACCAGACCGGTCGGTCCATTGACCAGACGGTAGGTCAATGGCTGAGCCGGAAGATCGCTGTCGGTGGCCTGGACATTGAAGGACAGCTGCGAACCCTCGGCCACCCGACGCGTGGTGACGAGCGTCACCCACACGGGCAGTCGGTTGGATTCGCGCACGATGATGTCGAAGTCCTGCGGCACCGTCACCCCACCATCGCTCACGGTCACGGTCACCCGATTGGTGCTCGGACCCTGGGCCTCGGAGGGCTGCCAATTGACCAGACCATTGGTGCTCACGGTGAGCCCGTCCGGACCCGTCACCAATCCGAAGACCAGCGACTGCACCGGCAGATCGGCATCCGTGGCCACCAACTGGAACGACGCCAGCAAACCCTCGGTGATCTTCCGCGTTCCCGGGTTGGTCCATACCGGCGGCTGGTTCGACTCACGGACCAGAATGGTGAACTCGTTGGTCGCCGACATCAGCCCGTCGGTGGCGAAGACGATCACCCGATTGGTGCTCGGACCCTGCGCCTCGGTGGGTTGCCATGTCAGCACCCCGTTGGTGCTCACCGTGAGGCCCGCCGGACCTTCCACCAGACCATAGGTCACCGTCTGCCCATACGGATCGGGATCGGTCGCCTTGAGCGTCAGGGAAAGGCGGAGCCCCTCGGTCACCCGGCGCGTACCCACATCGGTCCACACCGGCGGACGATTGAGGCTGGCCCGGATGCGGAAGCGCACGGGCCCCGTCGAGGGCAGGCGGACGCGGAGATACCAATCGCGCCCCAGCGAAGGCAGATCACGACCGGCCAGCACCGTGACCCGCTCGGACTGGGTGCCCGGCTGGGCATTGGCGAAGGACACCGCCGACAAGGGCAGAGGCTCGTCGGGGCTGACCGCCAGGTCGGCCTCGCCGCTCAGCTGGTCGAGCTCGAAGGTGATGCCACTCACCTCGCCCGGATTGCGGAAGACGAATTCGAGATCCACCGGCCCGTTGGTGGCCTCGGCCTCGAACCACGACTCGTTGGTCAACGTCTCGAACACGGCGTCCTTGAGACGCAGGTCGGCCGAGATCGTGTAGGGACCGCTCAAACCATCGACGCTGGTCACGGCGAAATACCAGCGACCACCCGCCAGGGCGACGGGAGTGGAGTTGGTGGTCACGAGCAGGTCCTCATCGCCCGAGCCGACCGCGTCGCTCCGGTATTCGAAGCTGGTGAGGGTCGGCACCGGGAGCCGGCTGCGGGAACTGAGGATCAGGTCTTGAGCCGCTCCACGCGTGCGCACCCGCAGGGCCGAGGCATCGCCAGGCAGGGTGACGTAGTAGTAGTCGTCGTCGGTGCCGGTATGGCTGGCGGTGATGGACTGACCCGGCTTCAACTCCTGGATGCGGCCGCGCTGCTCGACAACCATGATGCTGTAGGCGGCCCCGGGAATGCCCGAGGTATTGGTGACGGCGAGGTACCACAGTCCCGGAGCCAGGGCGACCGGTTGACTGTCGAGGTGGATGACCAGGGTCTCATTCGTGCCATCCGGTGTCACCGAGGCGTAATCGTATTGACCCACGCCCGGGAGCTTCGGAGCCCGCACCGCGTACAGATCCACATCGCGGGTCTGGCCCGTGACGGTGAAGGTGACTCCGAGCACGTTGCTGGTCGGCACCTGGTACGAGTAGTACTCCTGCAGAATCGGTGCGGTGTTGGTGGCCCGGATGGCGATGCGGTGGGTCAGCGGGGTGATGCGCACTCCGAAATCGGCCTGCAACGAGAACTGGTTGGACGACGTGCCTCCGGCTCCCCGGACCGCCAGGTAATAGCGCTGACCGCGAGGCAGGAGCGGCGGGAGGTTGGAGTCGAGCGTGCCGGCGAACGCCTGACCGGCCGCCAGACCCGAGACCACCGTGACCGTGTCCGATTCGGTGACATCGGGCAGACCCGAGGCGCTGTACAGCAGCGTCAAGGGGCCGCCGGAGACGTTGATGAGGGTGTTGGTGGCCCGTTCGGCCTCCAACGGCACCTCGACCACGAAGTAGCGGATATCCGCACCCACGATGTTGGTGGTGAAGGCGATGCCGTTGGTCAACCGGAAGGTCGGCGGGTTGGTCGGCATGAAGGTGAAGCGCAACTGCCAGTCGAGCAGCAGCCCCGATTCGCCACCCCGGGCATCGGTGGTCTGCAACTGCCAGAGCCCGGTGCCGGGCTGCCCCATCAACGGACGCAGGGGCTCTTCGGGCTGGTACACCAGCGGCGCCCCATCCTGGTCGAGCCACACCTGCCCAATCTCGAGACCAGCCGGGAAATTGGTGTTCGACGCGGGCGGCGACGTGGAGACGAAGCCCACGGCCGAGCGCGACGAGCGGGCCACGAAGGAGGCCGTGTTGGTGACCCAACCCGGCGTGCTGTCGACCCGCAGGACGCTGGACCCATCGACCCAGACCTGGGCATTGACCGCGGTCTTGGCCGTGGGCGACTTGCGGCTGGTGAAGGCCAGCCGGTAGGCCTGACCGATGTTCAGGTCGAATTGACGCTCCACCGCGGCATTGCGCAGGTCGAGCACCTGACCCTCGGCGCCCCCGGCCAGGATCGACACCCGGTTGGTGAGCACGGCCCACCCTTCGAGGCTGTTGGTGCCGGCGACATACTCGCCCGGAGCGAGGGTCTCCCAATCGTTGGAGTAGAGCACCTGGGGCACGATGCGGCTCAGGTAGGGCGTCGGGGCGAACTTGATCGGAGTGTAGACGCCATTGGTGCTGTCGCCAAAGACCGCGAACGCCCGGTTGGTGACCACACCCCCGGAGGGGAAAAGACCCGAAGGGGTGCTGAGCACGACCCGATTGCCATTGGCATCCTGGAAGATGGCACTCAGGGAACCCGGTCCGTTGCCCAGGGGCGCGGCCTGACCCACGAACAAGGCGGGCCCGGTACGCTTGTTGGCGGCGTCATACCAACCGCCGACGATGAGCCGCTCATTGCCCGAGACGGGCTTGATCCAACCCTCGAGAGTCAATCCCGGAAGGTTGCCGATGTCCCGGATGCGGGAGTCGGTGGAGATGGCACCGGTGCCGGTGCCCGTCTGACGCATTCCGAAGTTCATCTGACCGGCCACCGTGGTGCCCACGCTGCTGATGGTCTGACCGGCGATGATGTCCACCCCGAAGCGGTCCAGCGGCCACAGCGCCGCCAATCCGGCCGTGGCCAGGTTGGTCGCCTTGGCCCGGCCGAAGGTGCCCTCATCGTAGATCTGACGGATCTCCGCCTCGCGCAACGAACGGCGCCAGAGGCCGAAGTCGTCCAGCTGGATCGGGCTGCCCGGCAGGTTGGCCGACCCCAGCGATCCCAGATGGAACGAGGTGGGCGTATTGCTGGGCGAGAGTTGAACGGCCTGTTCGGCCACCACCTCGCCATTGAAGTAGATGCGGGCGACGCCCCCGGCCCGGTCGAGCGACAAGGCCACGTGCTGGTAGTTGCTGGTCACCAAGACGCCACCCAGGCCCTGGGTGCTGGTGAGGCCGCGATTCTCGAAGAGCAGCGCACTCGCGCCGCCGGGGGTGACCAACCGGAGCGCCAGATCGGACGCGCGGGCGTGCTCGGCCCGGACCCCCACCTGCACATCGGACACCGGACGGGCGTCGTCGACCTGCACCGAGGCCACCGTGCGGGCGACATCGGCCAGCGAGGCGGAACGCCCCTCGATGGTGCGGGTAAATTTCGACGAGAGATTGCGCTCGCCATAGATGGCCACATCGAAGCACAGCTCCACGCCGGAGGGGTTGTGGAAGAGCACGAAGTAGGTGCCGGTCTGGAGGGCGGGGACATCGCGCACGGAAATGCTGATCACGCCCGGCCCCAGGAGGGTGGCCACGCGATCATTGACCTCCGGATTGTCGGGATCAGGGAAGGCCTCGCGGCGGATGTACACCTCGAGCGGCAGATTGGCCGGGACCATGTTGGTCACCTCGATGATCAGCCGGCTGGCATCCGGCGGCACGATCCGCAGCCGGAAGTCGTAGGCCTGCGGCCCGAGACAGATATTCTCGAAGACCCGCTGATCGAAGGCGGGCAACACCTGCGGCTGCACCTGGAGCTGCACCGAGGTCAAGGAACCGGAGCCACCCAGCACGTCGTCCTGGAGCAGGTAGTTCCAGGAACCGGTGCTTCCGAGACCGGAGAAGTCGAGGAGCGTGGAGCTCGGGCCATCGGTCGGCTGCCCCCCCGAGAACCTCAGGCCCGGGATGTCGTCGTACAGACCCATCACCGGACCGGAGACCTGGGTGAGGCCGGTGCCGTAGTCGCGGATGGATCGGCGGTTGTTGATGGTCACACCGTATCCGGCGTGGATCAGGGTGCCCTGCAGGTCGAAAAAGTTGTCGTGGAGGAGCGACTGGGTGAAGGTCACGTTCCGGGTGATGCCCGAGGGCCCCGTGCCGAAATACCGGACGACTCCGGGAGCGTCCGGGCTTCCGTCGGGAATCGCCCGCCCGCCGCCGATGGGGGTCATGAGCAGGCTATAGCCATTGGCCCCCAGGACATGGAAGGGCTGGTCGCTGCTGCGCACCACCAGCTCGAATTCACCGGCCTGCTGATCCTCGGCCTTCACGCCGATGTAATACACCTCGCCATTGGCCGGGGCGTTGGTGATCTCGATGCGTTCCTCGAAACCCTGGAGGGTGGACCGGTAGGCCGAGGCCAGAGCCGACGCCTGGAGGTTGGTGAGCCCCGGATCGGTGGACATGTACAGGTCGAGATCGGGGCCCAGCACGCGATCCCGCAGCCGTGACCCGGTTCCGCCGGGGCCGCGGGGCCGCGCCAGATTGGCCGCCGACGAAATGACGAACTCGACATACTGGCCGTTGGTCAAGCCCGTGGCCGCCGCCGCCTCCGCATTGAAGAGGTTGGTGAAGACGAAGAAATGCCATTGTGCCGACTGACCGGCCGCGCCCCCGACCAGAGGAGACTGGGCGCCGACACGGGAAGCCGATACGGGGATGCCATTGGTGGCCACCACGGAGACCGGCGGCGGCTGGACCACGCCGAAGCCCCCGCCGGACGAGGCGGTGACATACTCGGCGGTCGCCACGATGGCGTTGTCGGAAGCCGCATCGGACGAGAGGGCCACCACGAAGTCTTGGACGATGTTGGTGCGGTTCTGGAGATTCTGGAACTCGCGGGAGGCCAGGGCGTTGACGTTGACCCGGCGGGCCACCACGTGGATGACATATTCCGGGGCCAGCGGCGGCTCGAGCACCACGCGTTCGACATTGTTGACCGAGTCGAAGACCGAATTGGTCACACCCGCTTCGACCACCTCGAACGCGTTGGTGCCCGGACGTCCCGCGGTGTAACCGGTGCGGGCCAGATCATTGCCGACGAAGACCTCGCCGGTGACGGTGTTGGAGACGATGAGGTCCAGATCATTGACCAGCTTGAGGCCCGCGGCGGGATTGCCGGGAGGATCGGTCCACACCAGCGTGAAGTGGAAGGCACCGGTGGCGGCGACTTCGTTGGTCGTGAGCTTGAGGCGCAACGATTGGCTGGCCCCGGTGGCGAGTTCGCCGGCGAAGCCCGCCAATTCCACGATGGCTCCATCGGCCCGGGTGAGACGCACACCGCTGTCGAGGGCGCGGGGCAGGCTCGGTTGACCCCATCCCGCGTAGTTCATGACGGAGCGGAAATCGGGGGCGTACACGTCGGCCGAAGGGCGGGCGCTGTTGATGACCAATGCCTTGTAGGCCGCCGCCTCGATGTACCTCGGCAAGGTGATGCCCGGGCGATGCCAGAATTCCTGGATCTGGGCCAACAGGCCGGACACGGCCGGGGCCGCCATGCTCGTGCCGGAGAGGAACCGATACCACGGGGCCACGGGGCGATTGAGATCGTCGAACACGGCGTACTGGACCGAATTGGTGTCGTATTCGTCCTCCAGTTTCCACTGGGCCGAACGCGCGGAGAGGATCTGCGAACCCGGAGCCACCACATCGGGCTTGAAGCGCCCGTAGCTGCCCTCGATGCCGATGCCCACGTTGCCCCGGCTGGAGAAGTTGGCCACCTCGGTGTCGGTGTCGGTGGCCGCCCGCAGCACGAGGTTGGTGGTCAATTCGGCGTTGGTGCCCGGTTCACGGAACTGCTTGCCGCCGGCCCAGATGACACGCCCCTCATCGTCGAGGACCACCGCGTTGGTGAGGTTGCGCTTGCTCTCGAGCGCTCCGACGGTGATGACGTTCTTGGCGTTGCCCGGAACGGTGACCGACCCACGGAGTCCGCCGACGCCGTTGTTGCCGCCCTGGCCGGAGTTGCCGGCGGCGAACACGAAGAGCACGGGTTGCTCGCCGGTGGTCTCGGGCAGCGCATCCCGTGAGGCGGCGTCGTAGCTCGCCGAGATGGAGTTGTATTCGTAGGCCCCGGTGTAGCCCCAGCTGTTGTTCGAGATGAGGGCGTTGGTCATCGCCGCCTGCTCTTGGAGGAAAGCGTCGGAGATGGTCGGTCCGGTCTGGAGGTCGATCGGCAGGATGAAGAGCTTGGCGTTGGGCGCGAGTCCTCGGAGCTGCGCATTGGTCACCGATCCCTGGGCCGGCCCCTGGATCTCGAGCGAACGGGCGCCGCTGCCGGCGAGGGTGCCGGCCACGTGGGTGCCGTGACCGTCGGTGTCGGTGAGGAGGTTGGTCTGCGAGCCCACCGTGAAGACCCGATTGGTGGTGAGGTCGGGGTGGGTCCAATCGATGCCCGAATCGTTGATGTTGACCACCACATTGCTGCCGGTGAGCCCGCGATACGACGCCGTGTTGGTGACGTCGGTGGCGCTGCCCAGCAGGTAGGCGGAGCGGTCGTTGAGGAGTTCGCGGCGATGAGCCTTCTCGATCAGATGCACCTCGGGCGACCGGGCCAGGGAAACCAGAGCGTCGGGCGGCACGTCCACGGTGACCAGGGTTCCGAACGGGCTGCGCTGCCGGGACACCTCGCGCACGCCGAGGGATTCCAAGCGCGGGAAGGCCTCGGGATCGGTCAGAGAAAGCATCAGCCGATCGCCGGCCTCCAGGGGCCGACCGTCGATGGCCCGGGTCAGCAACTCGGGCTCCAGCTTGAAGGCCGGATGCCAGGGCGACACCGAGGCGATGTCGGTATCGAGAGCCAATCGCTCGATCGACTCGTCGGAGCCCTGGACCAGGAAGGCGTTCACCGGCAGGTACGAGACCACCTGCAGGCGTTGTTCTTCGAGACGGCGGCGGGACTCCGCGTCGGGCTCGTGGGAGAATTGGACGATGTGGAATCCCGGCTCCGGACCGGCCACCAGCGCCTCCGGCAGCGGCAGCGGTTCACCGGTGCGGGTGTCGATCAGGGCATTGCGCAGCACCAGGGCCCGCGGGTCGGAGCGCAGCTGATCCACCGTCTTGGCGGTGTTGCGCGCGCGCCACGGAAATTCGGCATCCTGGGGAGCCGGACGCCGGCCGGCCTCCAACGGGCGGACCGCCAGGCGCTTGGCCGCCACATGGGCCGAGACGGCCAGAGAACGACCGATGGCCGAGGCCGGGTCGACGGGCGTCGTGGTCAGCCCGGTGACCGAGGGGGCGGGATTCGCGGCCGGCGGCTGTACCCAGCGGTACAGCCCCAGGGAACCCACCGCCAGGGCGATGGCAACAATCAGGCTTCGAAACGGGCGCATGACGAGAACGGGATTACGGAGTTCAGTCCGTGGTCAGCACGCGGTGGTCTTCCACCACCGTGCGCAGGGTTTGGGTGACCGGGGCGTTGGTGGAGAGGGCTCCCTCGAAACGCAGGACGGTCTTGGTGGCGAATTCGCCGGTGACAACGTAGTTGGTGGACAACCCGAAGAACGGACCCGGGGCCGTGACCACCGCTCCGGGCGCCGGCTTCAAGGTCTGGGCCCACGAGTAGATCACGTACCGAGGCTCCTCGGCCTTGAGCAACGAGAGGATCTGCTGCGGGATGCGCTCGACCACCTCGTCGGGGACCGGACGGAAGCGGGCAGGATTGGCCTCGTCGTACTCCACATTTTCCAACAAGGGCGAGCCCACGGAAAGGGTTTCGACCGAGCAAATCTCACCCACAGACTGGAAGCGTGGCAGCGAGCGGCGCGCCTTGGGAATGGTGAGCGGCTTGCCGTCCGGTCCGGTGACTGTGACCAGCGGATCTCCCGGCCAACCATTGGTATGGACGAAGCCCGATGCGATGCCGTGGCGGAAGACACCGTTGGTCGTGGTGTATCCAGCGACGATCTTTTGAACAAACGAACCACCATTGCCTCCGGCCGGATCCAGCACGGTGGCAACCAAGTTATTGCCGTCATTATTGGACCGGCGCAGAACCGGAACTCCTGACAAGATCGCCGACCAGGCCGACAGATTCGTCTGGTTGACGCCGATCTGCCCGTGACCGGCGTTCTCGGTGAGCGCCGTGGAGAAGGTGTCGAGCAACGCCCAGTCGTTGGTGGGATGCGTACCGTAGCTGCCCGACCACCATTTCCAATGATGGCGGTCGGCGATGTGGCCCTGATCGTCAGGCTCGAGGTTGGCCACCGGACTCTTGAGGTACACCGTCTGCCACGGAGTGCCGCGATGAACGCGGCCCAGCTGTCCGATGGAGGCAAAGGTGTTGGTCGGGGTCGGGAACGACCAAGCGGCGCTGTTGGTCACCAGCGGATCCTTGTAGGCCATGTCGACTGCCAAGGCCGGGGAGGAAATGCCCGTGCCGAGATTGGCACTGCTCGCCCACGGCGCGAAGGCGTTGATGAACTTGAACGGAGCGGCCACCCGGTTGGTGCGGTTCACGGTGGTGACCAGGTAATCGCCACTCGGCTCGGCGATGCGGCTCTCCGAGATGCTCGGATCCAATTGGAGCCCCTGGAACATCTCGGGGCGACGGTCATGATAGACGTCGGCGTAGAACTTCCAGTAGCCCTCGGGATGGGTGTACACCACGCCTCCGGGCTGCAGGTCTTCCTTCGTGTAATGCACGAAAGGATCATTGGCCATCCGGCGGTCGGTGAGGTGGACCTCGCCCACGGGATTGAAACCCACCTGGATCCGGTTGCCATTGAGGTTGCCACCCGAGGCCAGCAGTCGATCGAGTTCGCGCCGGGCGACCACTTGCGAGCTGCGCGGCACCGAATTGATGCCGTACAGGAAGGCCCTCAACCCGAGACTGGCATCCACGCGAGGATCTCCCGTGGTCACCACACCGGGCACCACGGGGGCCTCCCAGAACTGGAGCACTCGCAGCGGGTTCAACGAGGCGGCGAACTGGTTCTCGAAGCCCGAGGGGATCACCCGGCCGGCCAAGAAGTTGGTCTGCCACAACTCGGCCATGCGCAGCGGGCGAACCGATCCGGCACCGCCACCCAGAGCGCCTCCGGTGTTGTCGAAACCCTGATCGATCCCGGCGTCGCCCGATTTACCCGGAATGAACCCATCGGCCGTGTACATCAGGTTCTCGAGCAGATTGCTCTCCAGGGTCCCGCTCTTGAGGTTCACGAAGTCGAGCAGGCGCGGCGGCACGAAGCTGTCGTCGACGATGGCGAAGACCAACCGATTGGTGACCGCCAGGGTCAGGTTGGGCAGCAAGCGGTCGGGACGGGCTCCCGGCATGGGGAACATGGCCAGCGGGTTGTTGGTCTCGGTGAGCGGGAAGATGCGCCCCAACACCGGGTTGTACACCAGACCGAAGGCCGTGTTGGTGTTGAGCGCCGGGATGTATTCCTGGGCATCCCAACGGGCCTTGTAGCCGGTATTGCCATTGCCGATGCGGACCACATTGCCCACTTGCACGGCATAGTTGGTCCGGTTGAAGACCATCGGATTCTGGACGCTCAACGGAGAGTTCGGATTGAGCGGCTGAGGAATGAACAGGGGCTGACCCAACGGCTGGGCCGCGGTCGCGAGGTTGGCGTCGTAGAGGCTGACCTCGGTCCAGTTGGTGGCGATGAGGCGCAGCGGTCGGTTGGCCGGGAACGCCTGCAGGTAGGAGTTCCATCCCTCGACCGCGGCCGTGTTGATGACTTGGAAGGTGTACTGGCCGTACTTCACCACGCCCAGGGCGCTGAGGGTGGTTTCGTTGGTGGGACGCACGGCCCCGTTGGGCTGGCGCTCGAGGAGCAGACGACGCCCGGTGCGCACACGAGTCTGCCAGAAGGCCTCGTTGAACTTGGGCAATCCCAGGGCCGTGGGACCGGTCTGGTTCTGCTTGGTGCCGACCACATACGGTATGCCGAAGACATTGGTCCGGGTGGGCACCGACGGATCGATGCTCAGGTTGGCCACATCGATGGGGTTCTCGAAATCCATCCAGTTGGTCCAGGCGGTGTTGAGCACCTGGGTGACGGCGTTGGTCACTTCTTCCAACCCGGCCAAGCGGACGACGGACAGCTTCTTGCCCGGGTTGCGCGGGTCGTCCTGCTCTTCGCGGTAGAAGGTGGGGCGGAAGACATGCGGCGGGAACGGCTCCGTATTGAGCCCACCCACGATGTTCGTGCGCACCTCGTGGATATTCGCAGCCAACTGGAGCAAGCGGTGCAACTTGGCCGACCAAGTGTGGTTGGTGAGGGAAACAGCCTGATTGCGTCCACCAGAACCCACGGCGTTGGTCACCCAATAGTTTCCGGCGATGGCCACGCCATGAGCGGCCGGCTCTTTCGCCTTGGGCACCGACAGTTTGGTGCTCGGATTGGCCGGATCGTAGAAGTTGAAATGACTCAACTCGGGCAAGCCATTGGAGAACTCCTTGCGAAGCAGTCGATCGCCCGCCAACGAGACCCAGGTGCGGGCGGTCCAGGGAACCAATGCCGTCGCACGGGCCGCCGAGCCCGAGGCCCCGTTGGTGGTGACCACGTTGGCGCTGTAGGATTGGGATCCCTCGGGGTCGAGGACCTGATAGTTCAGGTTGAGCTTGGCCCGGCGGTAGTAGCGGTTGGCCAGATCCACACCCACCTCGATACGACCGTCAGAACTGTCGGTGCCCACCGACCCGAGCAAGCGGTAGAAGGTGTAGGCATTGTAGGTGGCATTGGCGGCCTGCTGGACCGACAACAGGGTCGCAGCCAAGGGATTGCGACGGGTGTCGAGGTTGGTCCAGATCGTCTGGTTGACCCCCAGCGGGAGCAGGGTCGGATCGCTGAGCAGCGAGAACGGGGTGAGGTAGGGATTGGAGACATCTCCGCCCGACCAACGACGGGTGACGTTGTCACCGTCGTTCAGCAGGCCGGGATTGCGCACTTGAGCCAGACTCAGGACGAGAGGGCCATCGGACAGATCGTCGACCCCGTTCACCGGCATCACCCGGGAGGCGGCGGTCGAGTCTCCGGCCGAGCCCAACTGGGGCCGGGAATCCTGGGTGAGGATGTCCTGGGCCGTGGCCCGCCCGGCGACCGTGGCCACACGGCGGTTGGCCCACAGGTTGAGGGCATGATCGAAGGTCAGACCGGTGTTGGCCCCATTGGTGGAATAGGCGTAGGTCTGCCAGAGGTTGGTGTTCAGGTCGCGGAACAGTCCGGCCAGATTGAGTTCCCACGGAGCCACACCCTGGTTGCGGAAGAACCGGCTGGCGGAGGTGTCATCGGGATTGCGGGCCTGATTGTGGGCGTAATTGAGATCGACGGTCTGATCGGCCGGAACCACCAGATAGGCGATGCGGTAGAGGAAGCGGTTGTTGCCCGAGTGCGGACGATCGGGATCGGCCAGAACGCCGATCCATTCGGGGTCGCCGACATGCCAGACCCGATTGGTACCGATGGCCTGACCCGTGAAATTGCGCTGAAGGACGTACCCGTTGGTGTCGAAGCGGCCGTTGCGATTCAGATCCAGATAGAAGCGGTCTTCGAAGGAATCGGCGCGGGTATCTAAGCGGCCTGTGCGCGCGACCACGGGGACGCGCGGATCGTAGTAGAGGTTGGCCAGCATCCGCCGGTATTCGAGGATCTCGGCGGTGTTGTTGAGATCGAAGGGGCGGCCCTGGTACAGGTAGGACACGTTGGCCAGGGCCGAATACCACCGATTGGACTGGGCCGTGCCCAGCGGCAGACCCAGACCGGCGACCGAAAGCCCCGGGGTGTACGACGGGGCGATGAAGTTGGTGGACACCAACAGCGTCGGGGCTTCCCGGAGACCGGAGGAGGCGATCTGCGCCAGGATACGGGCCCGGGCGCGATTGAGCGCGGCATCGGCGGCGATGCGGGCATCGGCCTGCTCACCGGCAGCGGCCACGGCGGCCCGTTCGCGACGGGCGACCATCAGGAACGACACGGCGGTGATCGTCACCACCGAGAGCATGATCAGGGTGATGACCAGCGCCACGCCGCGCCGGCTGGATTGGAGAGAAAGGCGTTTCATTGGGGCGCGGTACGGAGGACGACCCGCTGGCGGAGGGGCTGGAGGGCGCCGGCATTGTTGGCCAGCCACCGGTTGCGGGTTTGGACGTTGTCGGGCAATG
>JACCEB010878253.1_pt1 | contig 18536 bp, 18 predicted proteins | sample 7454761 | NCBI WGS metagenome assembly JACCEB01 (sample SAMN15323454, study PRJNA562643) | freshwater metagenome | isolation source: river surface water | place: USA:Blue River Watershed | collected 2017-08-18 | reverse complement strand
TCTGTGGCACTTGCAACCGCTTCAACGAGTTCTGCTTTATTCATGGTGGTTGTAATCTCACTCAAATTATTGAAACGAAGGTCTAGTGTAGCAGGGGCGCGAATACGGAAAGCAAGTCATACTCAGCTTTCTTCGGAACAGACTGCCTAGGGAATTCCCACCCGCCTCTGGCACGATACCAAAAACAGAAGAACATGCAAGACGATTTTTCCCGACGAATCCGCTCTTTTGTCATGCGAAGCGGACACATCACCCAGTCACAACGCACCACACGAGAGCGCCTTCTTCCAATGTGGGGCCTGACTTTCCGAAAAGAACCAATTGATTTACAAGAAGTTTTTGGCCGCACAGGGCCCATTGTTTTAGAGATCGGATTCGGCATGGGCGAGACGACCGCACGCATCGCCCGCCAACATCCTGAATGGAACATCCTGGCGGCCGACGTCTATCGGCCGGGCGTTGGGGCCCTGCTTGCAAAAATTGATCAGGAGCAACTTACCAATATTCGAATCGTGGAATGGGATGCGGTCGAAGTCCTCGAGCATATGTTAGCTAGCAATAGTCTTGATGCCGTGCATATTTATTTTCCCGACCCATGGCCAAAAAAACGCCACCACAAAAGGCGGCTGATTCAGACTCCATTTATTGAGCTGTTGGTAAGCCGGCTCCGCAGTGGTGGTGTGATTCACCTGGCCACGGATTGGCCTGAATACGCAGACCAGATGCTGGCGGTCTGCTCGGACCAGCCACAGCTAAGAAATCAGTTTTTGACGGGCTTTGCGCCGCGGCCGACATGGCGACCCCAGACAAAATTCGAGGCCCGTGGCCTGCGGCTCGGGCACCCTGTGGCCGACCTGCTTTTTCAAAAAATATAAACCGCCGCAAGCACAAAAACGCCAGCGCAAATGCGATAAATGGCAAAGCTATTAAAGCTGTGCTGACTAACCCATCGAATTAGCCAGCGAATGACCAATAACGCGGTGATGTAAGCCGACAGCAGGCCAATCGCGAACATAGGCAGGTCGGCCAGCTGTAGCAAATCCCGATTTCTGAGTAAGTCATAGGCCCCGGCTGCGATTAGTGTCGGCACTGCAAGAAAAAAAGAAAATTCAGTTGCTGTTTTGCGCGATAAGCCAAACAGCATGCCACCAATAATCGTTGCGCCCGAACGGCTCGTGCCGGGGATCAGAGCAACCGCCTGCGCAAGCCCAAGTTTTAAGGCATCCCAATTGTTCAGATCATTGCAATCTTGGACTCGGATGCGATCCGGATGGTTGCGGCACCAGTGCTCAACGACAAAAATAATCAACCCCCCCAGTATCAACACTATCGCCACCGGCACAGGAAAGAACAGCAGGCGTTTAATCGCCCCACCAAAGGCCAAACCGAGTATCGCCGCCGGAGCAAATGCAATCAGCAGGTGGCGGGAGAGCTGCCATCGGGGATCCGCCCACCACTGACGAAGGTCTTGGCCGCCTCGAAGCGCACTAGGGAGTTTCCCGAAAGCAATAGGAAGCTCACGGACTGCAATCCCAATAAAGCGGTCGCGATAATTCCATATCACTGCGACCATTGCGCCCGTCTGAATCGCGAGATCAAAGACCTTGGCGCGAGCATCATCAAAGCCTAAAAGCGCGCCAAATAAGATCAGATGGCCCGTCGAGGAGACGGGAAGAAATTCGGTCAGGCCTTCGACGATTCCCATGATCAGGGCCTTCACCAGCGGTGGAAGGTCGCGCAGGAAGTCGAGTTGGAGTTCCATAAATTTGGGGACAGTAATCCAGCGGCATTATGCACTCTGATTACAATACGCGCGATGCAAGAAGCTGCCGTAATCGAACTCAGTCAAGAAAAGCAGGGCCCTCGCTGGAAGCGTCGCAAGGATGCGCGGCCGCAAGAGCTTATCAACGCAGCCCTGAGTCTCTTTGGTGAGTTCGGCTATTCGCAGACGCGGCTCGATGATGTTGCCGCAAAGGCCGGCATCTCGAAGGGCACGGTTTATCTGTACTTCTCAAGTAAGCAAGACCTCTTCGAGGCAGTGATTCGCGAGCGGGCAGCGCCTTGGATCGAGGTCATTCGTAATCGCAAAGACGATGTATCGCAGAGCACAGAGGTGGTGCTGCGCGAGTTTCTTCATTGGGGCTGGCAGCAGTTTCTTGACTCCAAGCTTTACCTGATTGCCCGCATCGTGCTGGCCGAATCCAATAACTTTCCGCACCTCGCCGAGACCTATCTACGCGAGGTCATGGGCCCGGTACATGAGCAGCTCACCGCCCTACTCACCCGCGGCATTGAGCGGGGCGAGGTCCAGGGTGAAGTCAGCCGTGAGCGAATTAAGGTGCTGCTGGCGCCGCTATCTTGGCTCGCCTTGTGGCGGCAGGCCCTCCAAAACCACAGCATCTCGCCCATCGATGAGCAGGCCTACATCCGCGAGGCTATTGATATGGCAGTGCGCAGCGTCATCATCCACAACCCGGGGACACCCCTTCGCAGCGCCTGATGCTAGACTCAAGGCCTTCCTGGAGTCCCGCATGCATCCCGACTTTGCCAACGTTGAGAACGCCCGCTCGAAGATGATCGAGCAGCAGATCCGGCCTTGGAACGTGCTGGATCCCAATGTCCTGAATCTGCTGGCCGAGCTGCGCCGTGAGCAGTTCGTTCCCCGGTCCCACCGCCACCTTGCCTTTGTCGACATGGAGCTGCCCCTGCCCCACGGCCAGGTCATGCTGGCGCCCAAGGTCGAGGCCCGCCTGCTTCAAGAACTCAGCCTTCTGCCCGGTGACCGGGTGCTGGAGATCGGAGCGGGCTCGGGCTACATGGCGGCATTGATGGCCCGCCAGGCAGCCGAAGTGCTCACTGTTGAGAAATACGAGAGTCTGGCGGTCATGGCGCGCGATAGCCTGGCCTCCGCAGGGATCTCGAATGCGGAAGTGCTGCAGGCCAATGGCCTGGCGGAAGATTCCCGCTGGTCCCGCAGCATGTTCGATGCCATCGCACTATCAGGTGCGGTTGAAAAGATTCCCGAGCATCTACTGCGTCAGCTCAATCCAGGCGGACGCATGGTGGCCATTGTGGGCACCACGCCCGTCATGCAGGCTGTCTTAGTTGAGCGCATTAAATCAGCAGGCAGTTCCACCACAGATAGCCTTAGGCAGTCTGTGCTTTTTGAAACCGTTACTAAACCCCTTGAAGATGCCCCAAAAATCTCGCACTTCAAATTTTAAATTTCAGTCGACTGCTGCCACGCTCTTGGTGCTGAGTATGCACTCAGCCTTTGGGCTTGATCTCTCGACTGCAGCCAAAGATGCGCTTGGCCATGATGCAGCCTTTCTTGCTGCCAGGAAAAAAGCGGAGGCCGATGCCACGCGGGCGGGTCAGGGCCGGGGTCTGCTGCTGCCCTCTGCAACGGCTACTGTGTCGCGCAATCGCACTAATTTTGAAGTGGCAGAAAAATCAGGGGCGATCCCTGCTGCCAGCGCGATCAGCTACTCCGGCCGACTCGGCACCACCTACGTGGTGTCGCTGACCCAGCCGATTTTCAGGCTTGAGCGGCTCGCCATATTCAATCAAGAGAAAGAGCGTTCGAGGGCCGGAGAAGCGAATTTCGCGCAGGCGCGCATTGATGCCTTACTGCGCGTAACGCAGGCATATTTTGATGTGTTGATCGCCCAGGATAGCCTGGCAAGTGTTGATGCAGAGCTCAAAGCGATTGGCGAGCAGCTGGAATCCGCTAAACGCAATTTCGAGGTGGGAACCGCCACCATCACTGATCAGCAAGAGGCCCAGGCCCGATTCGATCTGGCGACTGCCAAGCAGATCGCTGCCCGAAATGATCTCGAGGTCAAACGCAGCGCGCTTTCTATCCTGGTGGGTAAGGCCCTGCCACAGCGGCTGCTGGGCCTGCGCAATGACGTGAGCCTGCAGAGTCCAGAACCGCTGGATATTGGAAAGTGGATTGACCAGTCGCGCTCAGCAAACCTGCGGGTGCAGGCTGCCCAGTCGGCCGCCGAGATTGCACGCTATGAAGTCACTCGAATCACTTCAGCAGATAACGTGCCAACACTCGATCTGGTGGCCCAAAAACGCCGCGTGGATCCCTTTACGCTGTCTTCGAATGTCTACCCCCGGGCCGAGACCGACACACTGTCGCTTGAGCTGTCAATCCCAATCTTTAATGGTGGTATTCCACTGCATCGGGCAAAAGAGGCAATCGCGCTGCGTGATAAGGCCGGCTTCGATCTCGAAAATGAACGTCGTACCGCCGAGCAGACCACACGGACTGCATTTCTCGGTGTGTTGGCTGGGCTTTCCCAGGTGAAGGCCTTCGAGGCCGCCGAAAAATCAAGCCGCTTGGCCCTGGAATCGAATCTACTGGGCTATGAAGTTGGCGTTCGGATCAATATCGATGTGCTCAACGCACAGCAGCAACTCTTCACTACCCAGCGTGATCTCTCTAAGGCCCGCTACGACACCCTGCTCAATAGCCTTCGTCTGAAGGCTGCGGCCGGTGCGCTTGCCGATCGTGACATCGATGATGTCAACGGCCTGCTTGCAAAATAGTCTTTAAAAACTCTAGACAGCGGTCGGCAGCGCCGCGATGAGCCATCGAAAATGCGATCGCTGCATCGGCGCGCCTCTGCAATTCGTTTGGGTTGTCGAGACAATGCCGGCCCTGGGTAATCCAGTCATCAAGATGCTCAATCTCAACGCCTGCGCCGCAGGCCTTAAGTGCGCGCGCAATCTCGTGAAAATTGAACATGTGGGGGCCAAAAAATACCGGTCGACCCAGCGCGCAGGCCTCCAAGGGATTCTGGCCGCCAAGCGGCAGCAGGCTGCCTCCGATCAGTACTAGATCCGACATCTGCAGATACGCAAACATTTCACCCAGCGAATCTCCGAGAAGTACTGTTGATGATGCAAGGCCCGACTGCGGCTGCGGATCGCTCGGTGAAAGCTGCCACTGGGCCGATCGACGGCAGGCCCGCACTCCGAGCGCAGTGATGATCTGGTCCGCCCGCTCAAAACGCTGCGGATGCCGCGGCACGATCAAAAGATGATCGCTGTCAGTCAGCTGCTGGCGGGCCTTCGCGTTTAACCAGGCCTGTAGAATTTTTTCTTCTTCATCATCTCGGGTGCTGACCGCCGCCCAGATGCGGCTGGCGGGCGAGATGCGCAGCAGCGGATTTTGAATGAGGGCCTCTCGCCAACGACGGCCCCGCTCCAGAAACGCCGACGAAACACTTAGATCAAATTTCATATTGCCGAGCACTGCAATTTTTGGCCGGCGGGCAGCGGGCCGCTCGTCTGGCGGCGATGCGAGCAGTCGCCGAAAACCCTCCGCATCACGCTCGGTCTGTGCGGCAATGCCGGCAAGGCCAGCAACTGCAGGCCAAGATAGCCATCGCAGGGTAAGTAGCCGGCGACCCGATCGCGGTGAAAGCCGCGCATTAATCAGCGCAATCGGAATCTTTCGATAACCTGCAGCCGCAAGCAGATTTGGCCAAAGCTCAGTCTCCATCAGCGCGCCGATACTGGGCTGCGCCCAGCTCAGAAATCGGTCATTGGCCCAGGGCAAGTCATAGGGCAGATAACACTGCAAAAGCCGACTAGGCTGCATGCTTAAGACATCGGAAAAACATGCGACGCCTGTCATTCTGCCGGTCGGCGTTGTATGCGTCAGAATAATGCGGTGGTCGGCAGACTGTTCCAGCCAGCGGCGTATCAATGGCTCTGCCGCCCGCGTCTCGCCAACCGACACAGCATGTATCCACAGCAGATGCTTTTTGTCAGTTAAGTCGGCATGCCATTTCGCAAAGGCCCGAGGAGCAGTGCCAAAAAAACGCTCTGGCCAGTGCTTCCAGTACTCCCGCTGCCGCAGCCCCCGCCACAGCAGATGCCCGACCAGGCCGGGTAGCACCAGCAGGCTCGCGGCAGTGTAGGCCCAGCGCGAGAGCGACTCGATCATCAAATGAGACCCAAATCCACGCATGCGGCCAAGGCTTGCTGGGCCCGAATTGACTCCGTGCCTGGGGTCCTGGTGATCACGCGGGCATGCGCTGCCCAATTCGGGGCGAATCGTGATGCCGAAAATCGCTCCAGGTGTGAGGCCGACATCACGGCAAGGGTTGGCGTTCCAAGCGCCACTGCAAGATGCATCAGTCCGCTGTCGACCCCCACCACGGCCCGCGCGGATCGAATGTGCTGCGCAAGCAGCGCCAATGAGGATTTCGGCAGAAGCTGCGCACGGCCCCCAATCGCTTTCACGAGCGCCTCACCCATCTGCTGCTCTTGTGGTGTTCCCCAGACCAGCTGCACATCAAGGCCATGCTGATTTAACGCACGGCCCAATGCAATCCACTCCTGCATCGGCCATGACTTCTCTTGCCGAGTTGTGCCATGAAAAAACATCACAGAATTCCCGTGCGGCATGTGGGATTCAAGCGCAGTAATCGGACCAGTCGGCTGATAGCCCAACGCATGGCCGCAGAGCACGCGCAGGCGCTCAATTGCATGCAAGTGCACCGGCGCATGGACACCCCTTCCGGCTGCCAGACTGGAAAGCGGCTCGCGACTTGTGGGCCAATCGAAACTAAAACGCGCCTGCCTCGGACAGCGTACAGAGGCAGTAATCCAGGCAGTTTTGAGCAGGCCCTGCGCATCAATCACTGTGTCATAGGCCCGCCCTCGGCAGCTGGCCAGAAAACTACGAATCTCTCGCCGTGTCGCAGCCGCTAGCAGGGATTTTCTCCAGCGGCGGGTTGCCACAGGGATGACCCGATCAACATTGGCCAATAAGTTGGGCAGCTCTACAAATGCCTCTTCGCAAATCCAATCAAATCGGATCTCGGGGCGTTGTTGCTGCGCCTCGCGGACTGCAGACAACATATGCACGACGTCACCCATTGAGCTGGTTTTCACCAACAGCACGCGACGCACTGCAGCGCTGTCCTGGGCTGCCGATGCTGCCAGATGATCGGGAATTAAAACGGCAGCCTCGCCGTCGGCATCAGCCGGTTAAGATTGTCACGAAACTCGGCCTGAATGCGGGCTAAGGCCAGATCACTGTCGGCTTCAAATCGCATCACAATTACCGGAGTCGTATTGGAGGGTCGGGCAAGGCCAAACCCATCGGCATACTCGACACGCAGCCCATCAATGGTGATGCGCTCTTTAGCGCTGGTAAATTTGCCTTCGGCACGCAGCCGCTCGATAACAGTGAAATTCTCGCCCTCAGCAGTGGCCAGCTGCAGTTCTGGCGTCGAGGGTGACTCGGGCAAGGCCTCCAGCAACGCAGAAGGATTTTCAGACCTGGAAACAATCTCGAGCAGCCGTGCTGCTGTGTACAACGCATCATCAAATCCGTACCAACGATCGTTAAAGAATATATGTCCACTCATTTCACCTGCCAGCGGCGCAGCGGTCTCTTTGAGTTTGGCTTTAATCAGCGAATGGCCAGTCTTCCACATCAGCGGCTTTCCGCCATGCTGTCGTATCCACGACGCCAGGTGCCGGGTGCACTTCACATCGAAAATAATTTCTTCTCCCGGCCGCGCTGCCAATACATCAGCGGCATACAACATAAGCTGCCGATCCGGCCAAATAATCTTTCCGGATTTAGTGACCACACCCAGCCGATCACCATCGCCATCAAATGCTAGGCCCAACTCGGCATCAGTAGACTGAACGCAACGGATGAGATCCTGCAGGTTCTCCACATGTGCAGGATCAGGATGATGATTCGGAAAACTACCATCAACCTCACAAAACAATGCGTGCACACGACAGCCCAAGCGCTCCAGCAAGCCCGGGCCAATGCCTCCAGCAACGCCATTGCCCGCATCGACTGCAATTGACATTTTGCGAGACAGATGCACATCGGCAACGATGGCATTGAGATACTCCTGGACAGTGGCCGCGGAAGAAATCCGACGGCCACGCTCATTCGCCGCAAGTGCATCAGCGAATTGGCGGGCCTGGCCCGATACGATGAGCTGCCGAATAAGCTGAATCTGCTCGCCCCAGAGTGTGATGCCCGCCACCATCATCTTCAGGCCGTTGTATTGCGGCGGATTGTGGCTGCCCGTAACGGCCACACCGCAACCACAGCTGGTGCTTACCGTACCGAAGTAGACCACCGGTGTTGGCACCTGACCGACATCAATAACATCGATGCCGCTGGTCATTAACCCTTTGGCCAGAGCATCGACCAATGCGGGCCCCGAGTGGCGGCCATCCCGGCCTACTACGCAAGATGACTTGCCTGCCTGCGCCATCATCATGCCGAGGGCCAGTCCAATCGACTCCACCACTGGCTCCGTGAGGGTTTCGCCAACAATGCCGCGGATGTCATAGGCTTTAAAAATCGAGGCGGCAGGCTGCACAGAAAACTCCTTTTTTAGAAATGCGACAATTTGACGCGTATTTTAAAGAACCCTAAGCACGAATTTCAGATCTATGGCGCGATATGTCGTTGGCGATGTACAAGGCTGCTGGGACAGCCTGGAGGCTCTGGTCGCCCAGATGCCGATCGATCCGCGTCGGGATCAGCTCTGGTTTGTCGGTGACTTGATCAATAGGGGGCCAAAGTCGCTAAAAACGCTACGACGACTCCGGCATGCTGGTAGAAATGTAGTCTCTATATTGGGCAATCACGATTTACATCTGCTAGCGCTTGCCGCAGGCGTGCGAAAGGCCCAGCCACTAGATACCCTGCATGAAGTCCTGCGGGCCCCCGATAGCCATGACTTGATTGACTGGCTGCGCAGTCGTCCCCTAGCTCATGCCGATGGCGATGTGCTGATGGTCCATGCTGGCCTCTTGCCACACTGGACGCTTGGCAAGACCTTGGCACTCGCAAATGCGGTGAGCGCGCGACTAAAAAGCGTGCATTGGCGAGAATTTCTGCACGAGATGGTCAATGGAGGCCGGCCACACTGGGCCGACGGAGTTGCCGGCCAAAAACGCATGCGGGCCGCTCTAAGTGTATTCACACGGCTGCGTTATTTCACCGCAGGCGGCATTCCAGAATTTAAAACGAAGGTCGCGCCTGAGCAAGCCGCAAGCCTAACGCCGTGGTTTGATATGCCAAATCGAAAGACCAATAAGCAGACCGTTGTCTTCGGACACTGGTCAACACTTGGCCTGATGGTTCGGCCGAATCTAATCGGCCTGGATGCGGGGTGTGTCTGGGGCCGTCAGCTGGTCGGCATCCGTTTAGAAGATCGTCGCCTCTACCTACAGTCAAGCCTCGAGGGCGCTGGAGAGGAAGACTGAATCATCCAAGGCCCCAACGGCAGATGCGATGCGAGTGTGTGCCATCTGCGCCAACATTTGCCGCGTAATCTCAGGTCCCGGCGGTAGCATTGGATCAAGTAGATGAAGTCTCGCTCTAAGGCCCCGCGCCGATAGGATCTGCAGCAGGGACTCCATGAAGGTCTGCTCACCGATATAAGCTGGAATTAACGACAGCTGATTGCCCTGAAAGTAACGCAACGCAGCCGGCTGCACTGCCGGGGGCTGAACAACACGTGGGCCATCATCTTGCCGGGCCCTTACAACCGCCATTGCAAATAAACTGGAATGAAACGGCAGCACCCCGCGCCCATCGGAAGTCGTGCTCTCCGGAAAAAACGCGACATGCTCGCCACGATTGAGCCGCTCAATAATACGGTGATTCACATGCCGCACAGCATGGCGACTTGAGCGCTCGATAAAAAGCGTATCTGCACCCTGAAGCAACCATCCCACTAAAGGCCAATGGCGAATTTCCGACTTCGCAATAAAGGTCGACGGCATTACAGAATTGAGCACAAAGATATCCAGCCAGGAGACATGATTCATGACCACCAACATGGGCATTTTGTGGATGCGGCAGGTATTTGGTCGAATCTCCAGCGCCACGCCGCAGGCACTCAGCAACAGCCGCGACCAAATCTTGCGCAGCCAGCAGCGTTGAGCCAGGGGAAGGATGCGATACAGCGAAAAGAGAGTGGCCAGTCCGATCAGCAGCAGCAGCAAAAGCAGGCTGGCCCGCAGAATCAGTCGAATCATTCGAATTGCTTAACGGGATGAAGCACTAAATCCGCCGTTGGAGCGCTCGAAAACGCAGCGTCCATCCACCAGCACGGACTGCACGCGGCCCTGCAGTTCAAGTCCAAGATAAGGTGTATTCGCGCCCTGAGAAAAAAGTTGAGGTGCCGATACAGTCCAATGATCGTCGGGATCAAAGATACAAATGTCCGCCTGACCACCCACCGAAAGATGGCCTGCATCACGGCCCAAAACCGCAGCGGGATTTACCGTCAGCCGACGCATGGCCTCAATCAGCGGCAGTTTTGCCTCCTGCGCCCATTTGAGCGTGAGCGGCAACAGCAGCTCAAGGGCCGTAACGCCAGGCTCGGCCTCGCCGAACGGCAATTGCTTGGCATCGTCATCAACCGGCGCATGATCTGAACAGATCACATCAATCGTGCCATCCAGAACCCCCGCCCGAAGGGCATCGCGATCACGCTGGCTGCGAAATGGTGGCAGCACACGATAGTTGCCATCGAAGTCGGCAATGTCGATATCAATTAAATGCAGATGATGAATTGCGACATCGGCAGTAATCGCCAAGCCTTCGCGCTTGGCCTGCCGCACGAGATCAACACCGGCCGCTGAAGACAGCCGGCAAATATGGACCTGGGCGCCGGTGGCGCGCATCAACTCAAAAACAGTCTGAAGGGCAATGGTTTCATTGGCCACTGGAATGCCCGGCAGGCCGAGCCGGCCGGACACGGGGCCAGAGTGGGCCACGCCATTTCTTCCAATCCATGGATCCATCGGATAAAACCAGACGGGATAGCGAAAAGTGCTGGCGTATTGCAACGCACGGAAAAAGATCTGGGTATTCACAATCGGGATTGGCCCCTGCGAAAAACCAACGCAGCCGGCCTCCGAGAGTTCCGCCATCTCGGTGATCTGCTCCCCTTTAAGTCCAACAGTCAATGCGCCCAAGGGATGCACGTGGGCCTGAATCAGATTGCGGGCACGATGTTTGAGCATTTCCACGAGGCCAGGCTCGTCCAAAGGCGGATCGGTATCGGGTGGGCAGACCAGTCGAGTCACGCCACCCGCAATGGCCGCCCGCATCTCCGACTCGAGCGTGGCTTTGTATTCAAAGCCAGGTTCACGCAGTCGTGCGCATAAATCAATTAGGCCAGGGCAAATCACGCGGCCTGTGGCATCGATCTCTTGGTCGGGAGAGAAGCCTGCAAGGCGCTCCCCAGGCGGCGTGATTGCAACCAGACTGCCATCATCAATCCAGAGGTCCATTGGCCGATCGGTCTTGCTTGCTGGGTCCACAAGGCGGCCGCCAGCAATCCGCAGTCTTGGCAGGCTCGAAGATAGAGACAGGCGTCGCTGTGCGGCTGCCATTAGTGACGGGCCTCTGCGAGCATACTCATCACCGCCATTCGAACCGCAATACCAAAGGTGACCTGCGAGAGGATCACCGATTGGCCGCCATCAGCGACTGCTGAATCGATCTCGACGCCACGATTCATCGGCCCGGGATGCATGACAATGGCATCGGGCTTTGCCACTGAGAGCCGATCCACCGTCAGGCCATAATTTTTAAAGTACTCCTGCGTACTCGGCAGCATCGCGCCCCGCATCCGCTCATTTTGGAGACGCAGCGTCAGGATGACATCGACATCACGCAGGCCCTCGGACAGGTCGGTATAGACCTGTAGACCAAGCTCGTTTAATCCCGAGGGCAATAAAGTCCGCGGGCCGATGGCACGAATCTCCGGGACTCCAAGGGTGGTCAGCGCATGAATATTGGAGCGGGCCACACGTGAGTGCAAAATATCTCCCACAATCGCAACACGAAGATGCTGAAAATCGCCTTTAAAGTGGCGAATCGTAAACGCATCCAAGAGGGCCTGTGTGGGGTGGGCATGCCGGCCATCTCCGGCGTTCATGACACGAATATGGGGTGCGACTTTATTGATGTGCTTCGCAATCAGCGTCGGTGCACCGCTTTGCCCATGACGAACGACAAACATATCGGCCTTCATCGCCGCGAGGTTATCGATCGTATCCAACAGTGACTCGCCTTTTGCAGTGCTCGACGCCTGCACATTCAGATTCACGACATCGGCAGACAGCCGCTTAGCAGCGATCTCAAAAGTAGTTCGCGTCCGAGTCGAATTTTCAAAAAAGAGATTGAATACGCTCTTGCCATCCAACAGCGGCGCGTTAACGACTTCTTTTGGGTTTTTAGGATCCAGGAAGGCATTGGCGCGATCCAGGATACGCAGCATTAAAGCCTTGGGAATGCCCTCTGTGGTGAGCAGATGGACCAGCTCACCGCTTTCATTGATTTGAATGGACCGGGGCATGAGCTGACAGTGTATCTAAAACGCCCTGCAGCAGGATCGCCGCCGCCTCGGCATCGATCGGGTCACGGCCTGGCGCAAGGGCAGATGTCCAGCGCTCATCCGTGAGTTCGACCGGCAGGCCAAAGCGGCCCTGCAGCTGATGGGCAAAGCGCTCGCAGCGCCGTGCAAAAGGGTGTGGATTGCCATCGGGGTAGCGGGGCAGTCCCACGACCAATCGCTGTGGTGCCCACTGGGTGATCAGATCGGCGAGCGCCTGAAAACGCAGATCTCGACGCTGCGCTTGAATCACCGCCAGAGGGCGGGCACCGCCAGTGAGCGTATTGCCGATGGCCACTCCGATACGACGCTCCCCAAAATCAAAGGCCATGAGGGTAAGACCCCCACGGGCCGGGTCATGCATGCCCGGCAGCCCCCGAGAAATGTAGCGGGTCGACACCTAAGAGCCTGAAGGCATAGGCAAAGCGCTCCTCGGCCGGGATATCAAACATCAAAGAGGTATCGGTGGCTGGCACGGTAAGCCAGGCATTGGCCGCGAGTTCCTGATCGAGCTGGCCCTCGCCCCAGCCGGCATAGCCGAGCGAGACCAGCATGCGCTGCGGGCCACGGCCGCGGGCAGCCGCCTCCAGGATGTCGCGGGAGGACGTCAGGCCGGTGACATCGTTGAGCACCAGGGTGGAGTTCCATTTGCCGACTGGCTCATGCAGCACGAACCCACGATCGGTCTGCACTGGGCCCCCGAGGAAGACCGGCTCCTGACCGATGGGCCCATAGCCCTGGCTGGCCCGATGCACCGAGATACCCGCGTGCTCAGGCGGCGAGAGATCGATGCGATCGAAAAGAACCGATAGGGTCATATCGGATGGGCGGTTCACCACCAGGCCCATGGCGCCCTTCGGCGTATGCTCAGCAAGGTACACCACCGTGCCATTGAATTGAGGATCCGTCAGACTGGGCATCGCCACGAGATAATGGTGAAAGAGAGACTGATGGCACATGTGGAAATTCTAACCTTGTCTGATCACAAATCACAGCCCTGCACACTGGTGTGGCTTCGGCGGGATCTTCGGCTTGAAGACCACGCTGCAATTGCAGCCGCACTTCAACATACGGAAAGTCTGCAGCTGGTGTTTATTTTTGATCGCACCATCCTCTCGGCATTGCCGGGTGCAGGTGGATCGACGCTGCCAGAGGATCGTCGGGTCGCCTTTATTCACGCCGCTGTCACCGAAATCGGTCAGCGACTGGAGTCCGCGAGCAGCCACCTCATCATCGCTGATGGCGATCCACGCGAGCTGATTCCGGAATTAGCAGAGCGTCTCGGGGCGGTCCGAGTCTGCTTTGCGCACGACGATGAGCCTGAAGCGCTGCGGCGTGACCAGATCATTGGCCAACGGCTAGAGCAAAAAGGGGTTGCAGTCGTCTCGGTGAAGGACCAATGCATCTTTGAGCGCCGGGAGGTCCTGACCGCGGCCGGCACGCCATTCTCGGTCTTCACGCCTTATAAAAACGCTTGGCTAAAACGATTCATCCCGCACGATGCGCAAGCACGGTCCACCGGTGCGGGTCCTGCCAATCATCATGCGATCGGCCCAGGGCTGGCCAGACGGCTGCGGCCGAAAACGACACTGCCCAAAGGCCTGCAGCAGGCAAGCCCAACACTTGATGCCCTTGGATTTTCTGCCGGCAATCTTCATGAATTAAAAATTCCGCTAGCCGAGACAGGCGCGCAGATTCTGTTCAACGAATTCAAGCCGCGTATCGGTGCTTACAAAACAGCCCGTGATTTTCCCGGTGCCAAAGGGCCCTCGTATTTATCGGTGCATTTGCGCTTTGGCACGATCTCGATCCGCGAACTCGTGCGATTTGCAATGCAGTCTCAGGCCGCGTCAAAAAATTCCGAAGGCGCCACAACCTGGCTTTCGGAGCTCATTTGGCGGGACTTTTATATGCAAATCCTGCATCACCATCCGCATGTCGTGGCGCGTAGCTTTAAGCCCGAATACGATGCGATTCAGTGGGCCGAGGGGCCGCAGGCCGATGCAATGTTCACGGCATGGTGCGCGGGCCAGACCGGTTACCCGCTCGTGGATGCAGGCATGCGTCAGTTAAACGCCACCGGCTATATGCATAATCGACTGCGAATGGTCGTCGCCTCCTTTCTGACCAAGGATTTAGGAATCGACTGGCGACGTGGCGAGCGCTACTTCGCCTGGAAACTCAATGACTATGACCTGTCAGCGAATAACGGCGGCTGGCAGTGGGCGGCCTCAACGGGCTGCGATGCGCAGCCCTATTTTCGAATTTTTAATCCTGTCAGTCAGAGCGAACGATTTGATGAACGCGCTGCCTTTATTCGTCGGTATGTGCCCGAGATCGCCGCACTGGATGACCGACACATTCATGCACCCTGGACGGCCCCCGCACTTGCACTACAGGCTGCAGGAGTTGTCTTGGGCAAGACTTATCCCATGCCAGTCGTCGATCATGATCAGGCCCGACAGAAGACCCTCATGCGATTTTCTGTCGTTAAAAAGAAGGCTTAGATTTCCACCATTTCAAAATCGGACTTCTGGGCGCCACATTCGGGGCAGGCCCAGGTAATCGGGATGTCTTCCCATTTCGTGCCCGGCGCAATGCCATCGTCCGGCCAGCCCTTGGCTTCGTCGTAGATCCAACCACAGATTAAACACATATAGGTTTTCATGAATTCACAATTTCCTTTGGTGAAACTGTACCAGTATCGTCAAGGCGGGGCCCGAGCGACATAAAATATCCGCGGGGAGAATTCGGCGACCACGCCGATGGGGACGGCTGCCATGCAACAAAGTATTAAAACAAGCGAGGCGCTATTCGCGCAGGCGCAGATCATGATTCCTGGCGGTGTGAATTCGCCGGTCCGGGCATTTCGCTCGGTAGGAGGCACACCGCGATTTTTTGCGAAGGCCCAAGGGGCCTATGGCTGGGATGCCGATGGCAACCGCTACGTAGATTACATCTGCTCTTGGGGCCCAGCCATCGTGGGCCACGCCCATCCCGAGGTCATTGCAGCAGTCCAAAAAGCGGCTGCAAACGGCCTATCCTTCGGTGCGCCGACGGCGGCCGAAGTTGAAATCGCTGAGTGGATTCGCAGTCATCTGCCCTCGATGGAGATGATGCGACTGACTTCCTCGGGTACGGAGGCCACGATGTCAGCGATTCGGGTTGCGCGAGGCTACACGGGCCGATCCAAAATTATCAAGTTCGAGGGCTGCTATCACGGCCATGTCGACAGCCTCTTGGTCAAGGCCGGCTCGGGTCTTTTGACATTCGGCAATCCAACGTCTGCAGGTGTGCCAAAAAGCTTTGCAGAAGAGACCGTGGTGCTGGATTACAACGATATCGAAGGCGTGCAGGCCTGCTTTGCCGAACACGGACCGCAGATTGCAGGGGTAATCGTGGAGCCTGTAGCCGGCAATATGAATCTTGTAAAACCACGCAAGGGTTTTCTTGAAGCTCTGCGGGCGGCGTGCGATGCCCATGGTGCAGTACTAATTTTCGATGAGGTGATGACGGGGTTTCGTGTTGGGCCTCAGGGTGTCCAGGGCCTCAGCGGCATTCGACCGGATCTCACCACGCTGGGTAAAGTCATCGGGGGTGGCATGCCGATGGGAGCATTCGGTGGCCGCAAAGACATCATGCAATGCGTCGCCCCGCTTGGCCCGGTTTATCAAGCTGGGACACTGTCGGGCAATCCGGTAGCGGTAGCTGCAGGCTTAGCGACATTAAGACTCATCAGTGCGCCGGGTTTTTTTGATCGTCTCACCGCCATGACTGCACAGCTAATGCAGGATCTCCAGGCGATTGCCGGTGAGTGCGGAGAAGAAAACTTCTGCGCCGACAGCGTGGGAGGCATGTTTGGAATCTATTTCAGTAAGTCACCGCCGGTCACGTTTGAAGATGTCAACAAATCTAACCGCGATCAATTCAATCGCTTTTTTCACGCCATGCTCAAGCGCGGGGTGTATCTCGCACCATCGGCCTTTGAGGCAGGCTTTTTATCCATCGCCCACGCAGGGGAGCCGATTGCACAGACCCTGCAAGCGGCCCGTGAAAGCTTTAAAGAAATCAACGGCGCCCGATAGATCTCTGGAATCATGCGCGCAAAAAGCCGCTTTGCCCCATCACCGACTGGCCCGCTGCACCTCGGGTCACTGGTGACGGCGCTGGCCAGCTGGCTCGATGCGCGGGCGAATGGCAGGGACTGGTACATCCGTATTGAAGATCTCGACCCGCCGCGCGAGGAGCCAGGTGCGAGCACCGTAATTCTCATGCAGCTGCAGGCCCACGGCCTGCACTGGGATCATTGGATAGATCCCACCGTGCACGATGGCGTGCTGTTTCAAAACACACGATCGGCCCACTATCAGGCGGCACTGGAGCGCCTGATCACGCAAGGCCAGGCTTATCTTTGTAGCTGCTCTAGAAAAAAACTTCAATACGCGATTGAGGCCGGCAAGACTATTCACAACCCTGATGGCGAAATTATTTATCCCGGCTATTGCCGGCCGCAGCAGCAGTCATCGTGGTTGGCTAAGGGAGAATCACAGCGTTTCGAGCGCGAAGATCGCGAGGGATGCGCCTGGCGATTCCGAAATCCCGATGGAGATGATTTTGTAATTCGTCGGGCCGATGGGTTCTGGGCCTATCACTTTGCAGTGGTTGTTGATGATGCCGCCCAAGGCATCACCCATATTTTACGAGGTGACGATCTGCTGCATTCTGCGCCGCGGCATGAGGCGCTGCGCAAGGCCTTAGGCTATCCACCCATCTCGGTGCAGCATGTGCCAGTTGTGAAAAACGAGTGGGGCGAAAAGCTTTCTAAGCAGACTAAGGCCCTGCCGCTTCGAACCGATAACGCAGAGGTGATTCGTCTGCAGCTGGAATTCGCCTGGTCTCATTTGGAATTCCATATGCCGCAGGGCTGGATCGCCCGCGTGCAGGGCAGCTGGTCACGGCTGCGTCAGCAGCCGATACGGCCCGTCGCCCAGGTCCTGTAGAAGTCGCGTCAAGCCTTTTGTTTGCCGCCCAAAAGGGCTGGCACTGGGCGGGGCGCGCGCCGAATCCCCGAAGGCAAGGTGCGGCCCGAGACGGCGGGCTTCACGGGCGCAGCAGTTGCCGTGGCCCCCGTGGCTGGCGACGCCAAGCCAACTGGGTCAGCCGCTTTCGGCTGATAAGGCTGAGAAAAAATGGGGTCGTGCGGTACGCTTTTTTCTTGGAGCGGGCTTTTTGCCCGCACAGGCTCACGCTGAGGCCGCAAGGATTCCTTCGGAATCGATCGACGCAGCATCTTTTCAATTTCTGAAAGCAGGCGCTGATCCTCTGCGACCATGAGTGACATCGCCTGCCCGCTTGCGCCAGCGCGGCCAGTGCGGCCAATACGATGGACATAATCTTCAGGCGAGTACGGCAAATCAAAATTAATCACTGCAGGCAATTCTGCAATGTCCAATCCGCGGGCAGCGACATCCGTGGCCACCATCACCTCCACTTCGCCCTTTTTAAATCGCTCAAGCGTAGCCAATCGCTCCGGCTGGGATTTGTCACCATGAATTGCATCAGCGGGAATGCCTTCCCGCTGTAACTCACGGGCAAGGCGGCTGGCGCCAATTTTGGTATTCGTAAAGACAATCACCTGCCGCAGCCCCTGGCTCCTGACCAGGTGGGCCACTGCAGCGCGTTTTGATTCAGCGCGATCCACCACATAGACGACCTGCGAAACATTCTCGGCAGCCGCGTTTCGGGCCGCAACCTCGATCACGACCGGATGATCATCAAGAAATGTCTTGGCAAGCTTCCGAATTTCAGGCGAAAAAGTTGCCGAGAACAGAAGGCTCTGCCGGGCCTTAGGCAGCAGATTCACAATCCGCTGCAGGTCTGGCAAAAAGCCCATATCCAGCATGCGATCCGCCTCATCCAACACCAGAACGGATACCGAAGACAGCGAGACGGTCTTTTGCTGAACGTGATCTAAGAGCCTGCCTGGCGTTGCTATCAAAATCTCAATTCCGGATCGCAGCGCTGCGGTCTGCGGATTCATATCAACACCACCAAAGACCACCGCGCTGCGCAGCGGGACATAACGCGCATACTGGGTCACATTCTGGGAAATCTGAT
>JACCEB010618328.1_pt1 | contig 18562 bp, 29 predicted proteins | sample 7454761 | NCBI WGS metagenome assembly JACCEB01 (sample SAMN15323454, study PRJNA562643) | freshwater metagenome | isolation source: river surface water | place: USA:Blue River Watershed | collected 2017-08-18 | reverse complement strand
TCAATCCAGTGATGTATATCACGTAGAGTTTGCCTATATATGTAATCGTTCGAAACTCCGGCAGTTGCATTGTTACAATCAACCCAACCATAGTGTTCTGCAATATGATGTGAAAAACGTTCGGTTTCTTTATTCTCTAATTCTGCTCCCCATACAACCGAGTCACCATGTGTATATAATCCTTTACGCATTATTGATATATTTTTTGTGTGCTCAAATCATCATACAACCAACTACCTCCGCAATGTTGATTTATCGATTTTATTTGTGGGGAATGAAATATTTCTAAACCTCTCTTTGCTTGTTCGGGTGACATATACATATGCCATCCTACACATTCAAATTCATCTTCTTTATACAATTTGTATTTATGTCTTCCATCGTATATCATTGGTCTTGCCCAATCATTAAAGATTTCATCGTTTGTGAGTATCATTCCACCAGTTCCAATATTTAGGATTTTTTTAATATGAAATGAAAGTACCATATACGATTCATCAAGAGTATCATAGTACATACCTTCATAGAACGCAGTTGCTGCATCATATATTCCCGTATATCCTAATTGATACATACCATCCCATTGCATATCTTTAAAAACAGGTTTATTACCTGATAGGATTATTTGGTTAGGCACTGAAACATATGTTCTGGCTGGTATTTCTATTCTTTCATCAACTATTTCTAAATAGTGTAATAGTAAACGAATTGCATTTGAATTAGAATCACACGCAATTGCATATTTCGAACCACAATATTGTGCGATTTCATTTTCAAAATGTGTAACCCAATCCCAACTATCCTTTATTATATAATCTTTCATATGTCTAATATTGGTAATAACTCTTCTTTAACCCATTTTTCCATCATTTTTGGCGATGGATGACCCCAACCATTTGATTGTACTTTTAGATACTCATCATATGTCATATCTTCACTTTCTTGAAATATAGGTAAATCACCATGATTATCGATTGTCCATTCTAATAATCCATTATAATTTTTGTAGTGCCAGTGATTAGGTGAATCGATGGGTAATTCATCTAAATAAGGTTTTAGTACCTCATGATTTTGAAACCATAATTTTTTAGTTGGTATATCTGAATTATTTTGTGGTGCACCAAAGTGGCACTCTCTTGCTTCAACTGAATATGGATTTCGCATACTCATATAATAAGTCTTTATACCCAATTCTTTACAAGTTTTTTCCATCAATACCCAAAGTTCTAACCAATGCATTGTTTGATTCACAATTGTATTCCAATTAATATCTAACTCCCAATACTTTATTGCATTTTCAATATTAAAATAAACCATCGCAGAATCTTCCCCATCTGGTGGCATAAACCCACCTGTTAGATAGAATACTCCTTTTTCGTTTTCCCAATTCGGTGTATAAACTAATGTATGTCCTAAGTGATGTTGATTTTGTGTGAATTCCTTTTCTAAAAAGATTGCTTGTCTTGTAGGGTCAGACCATTGTGTGATTAGTGTAATATCTTTTGGATTAATACCTTCACTAATCAAACGTTTCAAATGATATAATTGTATTCGGCACATTGATACATTATCGTTCGTTGCACCTCCATAATTTAAAACTTTATATTCATCTCCTAATTCTTGTTGTAAATAATGTGGCCAAGATAAACGAGTTTCATCGGTTGATTCTAAATTATTCGGATTTAATCTTACATTATTAGTAAATGAACAACCTGTTGTTAGAATGTATTTCATTAATTTACAATTTTTGGAGTGTAACCATAATCTTCACCACCATTACCAACAAAGTGGCCATTCCACTCTTCTTCTTCATGTAATTTGTGATGTGAATATTCATTTGATGAATATGTGCTACGATGTGGTGGATTCTCCTTATCATATTCCGATGTAGAAACATAATAAAAGAAACGAATTGCACATCTACCATAAACATCATCAGGACACGTAACTTCGCTTACCGAATGAACCGGTCCTTTTGGTATATTTTCATTAATAACGAATCTATTGAAAAGTGGAGCAGTTGATTCTATTATTTTTGCATTTGGGTTTAATTCCGGATTACCATCCCAAACTACATTATGTCCACCCCATTCAGATTTCCAATTAGGTGTAATATAAAGTAATGATGTCAATTTTCTATGTAATCGCAATCTATCATTCCAATTAAAATCATAATGTGGAGCAAGAATAGTTCCATTTCTTAAAATAGAATATCCTGCACCAACTAAGTGTGGGTCTGGTAATAATCCTACAATACCTGTCATATTTTCAAGTTGATATAAGAATTCACCTGAATGCATTATATCATATGTAACTCTATGTGCAGTTGGTAGGGATATTAAATCGTTAAACTCTTCCATACGAGAATTTGCACGAGTAAATACTGTCCAACCACCTTTTGGAGCGTTCATACACTCCTCATACAATTTCATACAAGTTTCTTCATCCAAAAAATTATCGATTACAACTCTACCAAATCCATCTTCGGTTTTGGTTTTTTCCCATTCTAATTTTTTATTTATCATATTACTTTCGGATTGCATTATGTTTTGAAGAGTCCCATCTATCGGTGAAATCAAATTCTAACTCACCAATAAAATTTTTAACTCTATCATAGATATAATCATCGAAAAAATTTATATAAACAGAATCATGCGGATGTGCTCCAAATGATGTTATATAACCATCTTCCGGTATATCCCATAAATTAGCACCAGACGTATATGCTACATGTCCAAACTTTTCCATTGCATATTCATCTATACCACCATAATTAAATTTTTCAGTTTTGTAAAACACAAAATTTTCTAAATCGATTAAATTCCAAATGTAGGTTAAATATTCTGAAAATTCCTTTATATGAATTAAATTGTTTATGTAAGGTAGGGTTATAATTTCAGTTTGTAATTGTTGCCAAGTTTCATCATTACCATATAAATGTAAGAAATTATCGTAATATCCTTCAAACGAATTATTCATTAAAAAAAACGAATATTCAATTTGATTTGCTTTTAAAAAGTTTTGTAAATCTAAAATGTTTGTTAGATATTGCTCAAGTCTATCGATTGGTTTATAACTGATTGGAGTTGTTTCTTCAAATTCTTTTATATAAAATTTCAATTCTTCATTATCAAAAGATTCCAAATCGGCATGTTCTATATTAGCATATATTCTATCACCAAAAACTACATTCAACGATTTATATTTACTAACATATTCATATGAATCCTCAACTCGTTGAAATTTGTTATTCAAAATAAAAGTACCTTCACAGTGATTTTTATCGTTTAAAATTTCGGTACAAAATTCCTGCGGTAATTCTACAAATAATCTATTAGGTTGTGACCATTCAACTATTGTGTATATATCTTTTGATGTAACTCCCTTTTCTAATAATTTAGATATAGTATAAATTACACTACGTTTTTGATATTCAGCTCCATGTGAATCGCAATGTAAATCAATTATTTGAAAATCAGTATCGTTTCCTTTTGTGAATTCTTTCATAGAACGAAACAATACACCATAACTGCAACCAGTATTAATTATGTATTTCATCAAACCAACCTTTATTTATTAAATTTTTATACAAAACATCAGCTATTAGTTTCATACCGGCAGGACCTGCATGACCACCATCTACGTTATATTCAGTTCCATGTGTTTTAAATTGATATAAACTCCATAATATTACATCATCTATTTTGTATTTAGAATCAATCGAATCAAAAATCCATCCTGCTTCCGTATTTTTGAAATCATATATCATAGAATCATCTGCATCGATTCCATTTGTACTTGTTGACCAAAATTCTTTAACCCATTCAAATTCATCATCACTATCATAATAATTTGTAAAATCTAATTTATATGATAAAAATGGTGAATACCCATCCACCATTATATGGTCAATATTCAAACTTTTAAGGAATAAATGAAATGAATTCATTCTCAACCCCCAATGCAACATTAACTCTTGAAATTGTTCATGAATCAAAGGTGGATATATATCATTTTCTATTCCGATTTTCCAACCATGTCTTGAGTTTGGATAGTGTTTGTGTTCTGGAAAATATATTAATTGTTTATTTACGTTATTCGGGTCTGTCCACATACCTTTATGTTGGATTTCCTCTTCCGATTCCGGCCACCATTCTGGTTTATGTTGTATATAGTGATAAGCATCCCAATCGTTGAACCCGTGAAATGCTATGTTGATTGGTGACATATATTTCATATTCCACTTTTCCCATACATCGGTTCTACAAATTGCAATCTCTTCGTAATTTACTCTTCTATCTAACGCAGATTTTTGCAATACAAAAAAACACTCATTAAGTATATTTTTGTTATTGTGAATAAAGGATGTTATAGTGGTTTCAACTGAATACCAACCTGTACCTGCAGTTGCTATATTAATTAGTTCTAACCCTAATTTATCTGCTAAATGTTTTCCATATACTTCATTTGCCGGACAACCTTGTCCATAAGTTTGAGAACATCCGCATGTAACTAAATATTTGTATTTTTTCATATTACCAACTAATTTCCCAATCTTTGAAATCTGATGCTAAACAATCGATTTTATAATCCTTTCTACCACCAACGACTTCTTGTATTTTATTTTTTGCAGTGTTACGAATACCATTCAACCCATGTGTTAATGCTAATGCATTTGGTCCTTCCTTGCCATTGCGTACATTTGATTCATTATGCCAAATGTGTAAATTCATTTGTGAAAGAACTACAATTGCACGTATTTGTTCTCCTGTAATTCTACCATCGGTTTCAGATAAAATTAATTCAATATCATGCACAATCTCTTCTATTTCTTTTGCATACTCATCTTTATGTTCTGAAATGAATACTTCTTTTAATTGTGAAATGCTTAATCTATCTACCAATTCTGCTAACGTTGGTAGGTACTTTCTACTTGTCATATAGTTTATTTATTATGTGAGTGGAACTAAATCCGTCTAATTTTGGAAAAAATACTATTTCTTTTACATATTCTTTACCTATAATTCTTTTATCTTTATATTCATCACCAATTACCATTATTTCAGGTCTTATGGTTTTTATTAAAGTTTCCAATTCTTCATCAGAATCAAATGTCAATACTCTATCTACATATCTAATAGATTCCAATAAAGTTATTCTACTTACTAATTTATTTATTGGTCTTTCTTCACCTTTTAGTTCACTTATTCTTCTATCACTATCAACACCAACAATTAAAAAATCACCTAAATCTGCACCCTTTTCTAAAAGTTTTATATGTCCTAAATGTAAAACATCAAACGTTCCGTTTATCCAAACTTTTGTCATATTAAATCACTACCTTTATTTTTATAAATTCTATACGAATCTGAATCAAAGTGTTCGGTAGAAACCTCAAATACAATCGATTCTGGTTCTAATGCTATCAATTGATGTGGTTTACCTCTTTCAATATAAACAACATCACCCACATTAAGTATATCTTTTTGTAAAGTTGCTGTTTCAGTATCAATTGAATGAAATTCAAATGCTCCTTTTTGAATATACCAAGTTTCATTTTTAATCATATGATAATGCATTGAAAATCGATTGCCTTCATTTTCAAATACCAATAATTTACCACAATATTGAGAATCGTTATGAATCCATAACTCATGCCCCCAACTTTTTTCTACTTTTGTTGGTTTTAACTTCATATCGTAACTACACCTCTTTTTTGTACTACCTTTGTAGCACATTCATTTGCATATTTTATTGCTTCTACTATATCGGTGCAACTTAAATATTTAACAACTAAACTAGCCATAAATGTATCACCTGCACCACTTAAATCTCTAACTTCAATATCATTATTCACTGGATAGCGAACTTCATTATACATTGCACCACGTTCACTCATGGTTACAATTAGTTTATTTTCCCAATCTGAATAATTCTCTCCTTTACACAATTCCCATTCTACTTCATTTATTTTGATAAAAGTATAACCTTTCATTTTTTCATTCAAAGGTTTTTTAGTATCAATAAATGATATTTTTGCACGTTTTGATATTTCTTCAATATCTGATAAAGTTAAGAATCCTTTATCATAATCTGCAACAACTACTGCATCATATGAATCAAAATCAATTTTCTTTATATCAAATGTATTTCTAACTCTATCATTAGAATCTACACGCAATAACATTTGATTTGATTTTTCTTCAACGTATCTTGTTTTTGTGATTTGTTCGTGGTTAGAAATCAATTCCACCTTTTCAATGCCTAATTTTCTCAAATTAGCAACTACATTTCCAGCCATACCATCGTTTGTGATTGTTTTAGATGGTTCGAACACCGGGATTGGTGCCTCTGGACTTAATCTTTGACAACGACCATATATGAATATATCGGTACAATTATCACCTATAACTAAAATTTTCATAACTACATTCTTTATAATATTAAATATGAAAATTTATTATTTTTAGATTGTATCATCATCAGTTAAACTAACAAAATGATTTGAATTTTTTAATATTTGATAATATGAATTTTCTTTTTTCAATAAATGGGTTACGGCATTTAATTTCCCATATGGTCCATCATATAGTTTGTATAAAAAATCATAAATGTGTCTATTTGTATATTTAGTTTTACTCAATACATCAAAATAATCTGAATATTTTATAGTATTTGAAAATCCATCAAATAATTTGTATGCTTTGTTGGTATGACATTCACCAATATCAATTATCTGATAGTTTTCGTTTTCTATACCATCTATTAAAAATTTCATAGAATCTAAATAACATTCAGTATGTATATCTTGTAAAATTAAATCAAATCTGTTTTCAAGCAAATAAGTACATATAATTATAAACTTATCAATACCATCTAATGTCTCTTGATTTAATATTAATTTGTTATGAAAATTTTCTGAAAAAAAAGAATCTGAACGTCTCCATACATATTTTATATCAGAATCCGTAAGACCAGTATATCGTTTTAACCTATCTCGCTCAGTTTCATCTTTTAATGTTTCAGTTATATACATTATCAATATTTGTATTATTCCTGAAAAAAATCTATCTATTGGATTTTTTATTACAAACGTTAATTTCTTTTTAGGATTTTTTAATAATTCATCAATAGAATTTACTTCTGCGTTTTCTAATACCTCTGCATAAGTTTTCCATTTTAATATAGAAGCTCGTTGATTACATTCAAATTCTATTAAATAATCAACTCCTTTTGAATTCAAAACATTATAATCTTTTATTGATTCAGATAATAATTTAAATTTAGTATCTATTTGTGTAGAATAATCATCACCATCTGGAGTATTATCATACGGATGACCAATAGGTGCTTTACATAATATTTCAAAAAAACGTGAACCAGTTTTTTTATAGTTTATCACTATCGTATTATCAAAAAAAGTAAAGGTAGGTTCAAATACCGACATACTTAAATCTTCGATTCGTTTAAGTAATGGAGTATATATATTATTCATTATTTTTTATATTTAATAAGTTATGAACTCTAGAACACATTTCATATTCTTCATTCTCTAAAGCCCATTCCATTATTTTGTTTAGCGTATCTTCACATCCATCTCTATAAATGGAGAAGTCAAATGCTTTATGAGTTCCTCTGACAAATGATTCTACTCTTAAACATTTTACTTGCAATAAATCGTTATACAATAATTCCTCACACCCTACTAACAATTCTGGCATTAATATTGATTTTCCCTTATTAGTTGCCCATTCGAAAATATCACTTTCACCTATATAAACTGTTAGAATTTTTTTAGGTTCATCCATATATTATTTCAGTTGAAGTAATTCTTTATACGCTTCAGTTTCAGGTATTAAAAAGAAATCTATACTTTTTATTAAGTTTTCAACATAAAATCTATTACTAATATCCATCCATTCTTTTAAATATCCTTTATTAGATGGCTGTGTTAATTTTGGAAAAATTGACATAGCAGATTTATCTTCTAAATCAATAATTTTAATTTTTTTAGATAAATTGTGGTCTATTATAAATGAACGTAAAAAAATACACCAAGCAGATGTATGTTCGTCTCTTACCAAATCAGTTCCAATATAACCAGAATATTCATTAAGAATTTCTACTACCTTTTCGATTGGTAAATCTTTGAATGATACATTTGGAGATGGACCCAAAACAATTTGAAAATGTTTTTGTACTATATTACGAGAATACGAATACAACATAGAATTTGCAAAATATGAATCTGCTATTTCACAAAATCCAGTCAAAGTTCTTTTCAAAGGGTCTCTTACAATAAAAATATATTCCCAATTTTTTTGAGTAGATTCGTTAAATAAATCGGATATTTTTTTTATACCAACAATATCAAAAAAATTATCTTGTGATAGTAAACTATGTGGTGCAACTTTAAAATAATATTTATCAAAATTCAATCTATCATCATAATCAGGCATAGAACGACTACTTTCTGAATTGAATATTAATTGAAAATCAATACTTCGTCTATCATTAGAAGTAGATTCCGATTCATCTCTAATTGCACTAATATCTTCAAAATATCTACTACCTACTTTTTTGGTAGTAAAAATTAATTTGTTTTGAAATATTGAAATGCAAACTGTTGGAGGATTGTAACCATCTGAATTTGCTAATGTTTTACGATATTCTTCAAATTCATCATTTTTTATGTTCATAATCTATAAATTTCTTGATTTTACTTTGAAATAGTATTCAATCATATCTTTATGTTTAATACCATTTTTTTTATAATATAAGTTGATGTATGTGCGTACGGTCTTAATATGAATAGTGTTACTCATAGAACGAATTACTGCAATAAGTTTTTTGTAATCGTTTCCCATTTCTTTTATAAGACCCTCAATGAGCTTTATATTAAACCCTTTCATATACATAAATATATTAAAGTTAAAATAAATGGTCTAAACCTTTGGTATTCTTACGTCTAAACTGAATATCCATTTCTGATTTGGTTGTACCTTCTTTGACTTGTTTTTTATACCAAAAGTAAAGGTCTTCTAATGTTCCTTTACCTCTTTGACGTTCTAATGATTTTTCCCATAAATCTTTACCGAACTCTGATGCCAATTCTTTTTGTAATCTCCAAAGAATTCGATTTTCATCTGCATAAGCTTCCATTTCTAATTTAATGGCTTTGATTCGTTTCATTCTACCCGCCTCCATAGAAGCCTCAATACGATTTTGCTCATCCGTACCCCCATAATTCTTATAAGCATTCTCACTAGCCAACTTGGCGGATTCTTTAACACTCCTAGCCTCACTAAACATATAAGAATAATCAAAGTCACCATTTCTAATTTTCAGTAATAGTGGAGCATCTGCCGGTAGAGGTTTATTAGGTCTACCTTTTGTGTACCACCTATATTTGTTATACGCCATATACTAAGTAAAAATCACCCTTACGAGTGATTATGAGTTTAATTCTTGAATTTGTTTTAACAATTCGGTTACTTCATCTTCGGATAAATAACCTTCAACATCAGATGTTACTGGTGTATCATAACATAGATTATCACCTTTGATTACTGCCAATTCATATAATCCATCTTTACCTCCATAGGAAAATTCATGTTTCACTACCGATGCACCATATCCATTTTCAAATTGGATACGAGATTGAACTCCGTTATAAAAAGAATCTAATTCTTTGAACTCTAAATCTTTGAATGTTTTCATTTTTGTTTTATAGTTTACGATTAAAATTTTGAGTGGAGTAGGGATTCGAACCCTACACTCCTAAAGCTCCACTTAATTACTTCACTGCAGAAGTAGTATCTGCAACTGGTGCAGTAGTTGTATCTGCTGTGATTGTAGCAGAATCAGTTGCTACTGCAGTTGAATCTGCTTTTGCTTCTGATGTTGCATTACCACATGCTGTCATACCAACTGCAACGATTAACGCCATAGCACCTACCTTAGCTTTACCTAAGATTGTAGATAAACGTTTTGCATTATACAATGCTCTTGTTGTGTAGAAATCACGTTTTTGCTCCGAAGTTGTTGTTGCTGCTTCGTTCAAGTTGCTTACTAATTCTGTCATTTGATAATCAACCTTTGTCTTAATAGCTTTTGCCATAAAATTTGTTTTTTAGTCCTCTTAATGATTAAATTAATCAAAATCCATGTGGTGGGACTTTTACCACACTTCTTTTGTATTTTTAAGTTATATCAAAGATACAACATTTTTTCGAATTTACCAAATTTATTTTTACCAGGATGAAGAATATTCAAAATCATCTGCTCCTTCATCTGCTAAACACTCTTCGATGATTTCAATCGTATGATTAATATCGTTAAAATACCACTCATCGTATTCAGTTCCACCAAAGAAGAACCCACTTGCTGATGGTAGTAATTCCTCAGCCTTTGAATTATCATCTCTAACCTGTTTACATAGTTCAAGTAACTCTTCTAATGATTCTCTACTTACATAAGAACTCTGACATTCATCAATTCCATTTTGAACATTATCAACGAACCATTTGTGGATTTGGTTAGCTTTACGCCAATAACCAACTTCTTCAACGATATATTTAATGCGGTTTGGTTTGATTTTAGTATCAATCTCACCACCAGTTTTAACGATTACTTCGTTACGAACTTCTTCTTTGTAAAATTCATCAGTTCTGATGTAATTCTTTTTGTACAAATACATGTCTAATCCCATAATTTTAAGTTTTAAGTGTTTTAATTATTATAAAGCTAATATACAACCTTTTTATGAATTTTCCAAATATTTATGAAGAATTTTTACAAATTTTTCAGCCCCTAAATGGTGATTTTCTTCCCAATCATCTGGATTTCCATCATCTGAAATGAACTTATATGCCGTAAAATCATAACCATAAATCTTACAAACCTTTGCTAAAGCGTATGCTTCCATATCATAAACCCCATTTTTCGGGTCTTGTTGGAAATGGTCTTGCGTATGACAAACATATCCACCAGCCCCAAAATGGATAGGTTCTTCCCCAATTTGTGGGTACATTACGTTGTCAAACGGGGTAGTTTTATGTGGTGAAAATGGTCTACCATCCATATCTTCTTGATAAAATACCTTACACTCTACTAAAGAATGGGTTGGAACGGATTTTGAGCCGGCAGTTCCGTAGTTTAATACAATTGTAGTATCTTTATATACTTGATACGCAGGTGCAAGGATTTCGGTTGCTTTGATGGCTGAATTAACCTTACCAACACCAGTATAATATACCTCAACACCTTCAGGTATCATCTCTTTTGGGAGTTCTGCCTCTAAGGCTACAAATAACTTAATCTTCGCCATAATATATTAAACTTTTTACATCTGTTCTATCACTAATTCCAATATCAACTAAACATAGTTTATCAATCACTTTATACCCAGCCAATTCACATAGTTCCATTGCTGCATCGATTGTACCACCTGTAGCGAATACATCATCTACAATCACCACCTTTGCACCATCGTTCTCATCATCGGTCATCTCTAATGTATCAGTGCCGTATTCCAACCCATAATCTACTGAAAGGATGTGCCTATTTGGTAGTTTACCTTTCTTACGAATAATCTTAATACCACCACCGAATTTATAGGATAATGCAGATGCGAATAGGAAACCACGAGATTCTACTGCAACCCAATAATCAGGTACTTTTACCATAGAACCCATGCGTTTGATTGCCTCCTTAAATACTCTTTGGTCTTTTAATAATGGTTGAATATCTCTATATAAAATTCCTTCTTTTGGGAAATTGGGTATATCTTCAATATAATCTTTAAAATCTATCATAGCGGATTTTGTTTAGGTGTTCGTTTACTTTTTCGATGAATAAAATATCATACACATCTTTACCAATATCGGTAGGGTCAATATTCACTGCAGATTGTGCCCAATCTAATGCATGTTGTATATCATCCATAGAAAAAACTGGTTTAGTTTGTTCTAATTGGTCATTTACAAAATTTACATAATCATCCGATTCCAACCATTCTTGATATTGGTAAGCATCATCTTCATATTGTTTTTGCAATACCTCATCCAATTCTTGTCTGGATATATTACCTATCATCTCGTTTTTTGTCTTTCCCATTTTGAATAATTTTTAATTGTGATTCCGTTAGAATCTTATTTGATTTAGGTGTATCGCTTGGTGTTGGTATTTTATAGTTTTTTACCAAATTTTCAAGCCAACCTTCATTTACTGGTTTACTCATATATTACTTTTGATTTTCTAAATATTGAATTCTTGCATCAGCTTCATCTCTCTTTGATTCATACATTACTCTAACAATTTTACCGAGCACCGAATCGGATGTTTCATTCTCAATAATGTTTGCCGGAATTGTTACTGATTGTTTAGATTCGATTGCTAATTCAATCATTTGTTTTCGGTATATTTTTGATTCATCAGTTGCTTTCATCTGCTATATTAAAATTGTTAATGTATATATCTCTTAGGATATTTAATCTTTCTTGCATCTTCTCATCGTAAGTAGAAACTCCATTTTTCCAAAGTGAGTAAATGAAATCAAAATCGGAAAGAGTTACTATTTGATTGAATTCAATAATGAATTGAGAATCATCAATACCTCTACATTTCCAATACCATTCCATAAACTTAATAAAGAATTTTTTATGGTCATTCTGAAATGTGAATGAGTGTGCGAAATTTATTGTTTGTGGGTTCATATTTACTTAGGTTAAAGAGTGTGGGGAGAAACTCCCCACATTCAGTTGTAATAATTGATTAACCCTAAAACTGTGGAATTTCATCCACATTATCGTCTTGATTTACCTCGTTGAAAAGAGGTTTACCAGTTTCATCTTTTTGATACTTTTGAACTAATTGTTTCACATAAGTTCGTTCAGAATCCACACCACCATCAGGAGAGAAAAATGGGAAGATTGAAATCTCAGCGGCTTCAAACAAATCGAAACCATCGTAAATCAAACCAGCCATTTCAACACTAGCACGTGTCGAAACCATCGCGGATAATTTACCATTCTCGCTCATCGATTGAGTTCTTGTGTGATGTGCAATTTCAGCGATTGCTTTCAAATCAGCATCATCAACTTCTGGGAACATAAACTTTAACAATCCATATTCTTGTTCGTCTGTCAACACATCCATTTCGATTGTTACGAAACGGTCTAAGATAGCTCGGTCAATCACACGAGTTGATGTATATTCAGAACCAACGTTGGCAGTTGCGATGAACGTTACACCTTCGGCAACATTCACAATCGGTGAATTCTCAGCCTCATCCAAACGTAAGTAACGTTGGCCTTGGTCTAACACCGTCATTAAGATATTCCAAGCATCAGGGTGAGCACGGCTCAACTCATCTAATAAGATTACTGCGTTTGGAGTCTTAATCGCTTTAACGAAAGCAGATTCAGAGAAGAACGTACCCTTCTTTTGGTCAAAGTGAGTATTACCAATTAAGGTTGCTCGTGGGTCTTGAGTAGCACCTAAGTTGAAGTAGAAATCAGGTCTATTTAATGCTTTAACCAATGCCTTCGCTGCCATAGTTTTACCACAACCAGCAGGACCAGTCATCATAATATTCTTAGCACGAACTGCTGAACGGATTAAGTATTTCCACTTAAGGTCAGTCATAACCATCTCACGTGGTTTAAGATTTACCGAACTTTTGTGGATGAAATCTTTAACAGCAGAATGGTCTTGTGATTCTTCTGATTGAACCCCACCATTTTGAGTATTCATAGGAACGACCAAATTATTATACACATCCATAGCAACCTTGCGGTAAGTTTTCTTACCACTTTTATCTACATACGCTTGAACTGCCTTACCTTCTTCAAAGGCTTGTTTACGTGTTAGTGAAGTACCTAATGTACCAACCTTGTTTCCGTTCGTGTCTATCATCTTAAATGTAGAACCGAACTTTTCAACCTTGTAAACCTCGTTGGAAATCAAACCAACCTTAATTTCAGAATTTCTCATAATGTTTTTATGTTTTAGTATTATCAATTATTACTTAGCTAATCTAGGAAATTTAATCCACATTTCCAAATATTTTATCAATTATTTTTGTAAAATTTTTCAACTTCTTTTTTGGCTTTTTTAAGGACCTTTTTAGATTCCGATTTCTTGCCACTAAATAGTAGTTCTAAACTTTCCATCATTAATTGACGATGTTTGGGGAGGGTCTTGTTTTGTTTCATATCTCTTAATCTTATAAAGCTAAACTACTAAATAATATCCACATTTCCAAATTTTTAACCACTTTTTTTCAATAAAAAAGCCATTGAAAATCAATGGCTTATGATTTATTTTGAAAGGAACATACTATTCATCGTCTTAGTGATTTGTGAAACGTTGGTCACATCGATTGCCTGAGCACCTTTACCATACATCTTACGGAATCCTCGACTAACATCAGTTCGTGGCATCTCATCCACAAAGTAAGAAAGAGTTTTAATACCCATACCTTCAATTTGCTTCACCATCTTTTGAGTGTGAGTAAAAGCAGGGTCACCTTGATATTGGAAATTTCTACCGCTGTAGTAAGGTTCACCATCTGAAATGTTTAAGAAGTATGAATCAACATCGTTTGTAGCAGGAACTAACATTTTCATAATTGCTTCGTAGCATAATCCTTCCGGAGTAGTTCCTGTTGCATTAAGACCAGGGAATAACTTCTTAACTTTACTAAACTTATCTACACGAGAATCGTAAGCAATTACCACATAAGGTTTAGTATTATCAGTAGTTCGGATTGAAACCTGAATTGATAAGTTTTGAATCATATCAACTGCCTTACATAAAGCAGTTACATTTGTTAAGGTTTGTTTCCATTTGATTCCACTCATCGAACCACTTGCATCGATTGATAAGTGTAAGTTGGCTTTCTTATATGAATCAGTTTCAGCATATTGAAACACATTCTCATTACCAAATCCTAAAGAGGAAATTAAACGTTTATCAATTCGACCATTCTTTTGTCTATTGAAGATAGTAGTTCTTGATTCACCACGTACCTGTAATTTCTTACCTAACATAGTTCCGATACGAATACCATCTGCAATTTCCTTCTCATAATGAGTGTGGAATTTTTTAGTTTTGTAATCAACATAAGTAAGTGGACACATATCAGAATTCATAAGTGATTCCGTCAATTTATTTACCACAATACATTCAATACCTTTTTGTGGTTTACCCCAACCAGTTGAAACCGCATCACCTACTGATTTCAATTCAGTTCCAGATTCTTCAAGTGAGTTAAGGTCTTGAACCTCTTTACGACTCATTGCTTTCTTATTAATCTTACCACGAACGAAATCTTTTTGTTTTTCAATTTTCTTATCTAATAACTTCTTTTGAGTATCGGATAATTCACCATTTGCTGATTTAGAGGATTTACTCTTACCCGAATCTTTTGAAGGTTTACCATTATCTGCTGGAGTTTCCATACTCATTGGGCTACCACCCATAGAATCTTCACCACTATCACCACCCATTTCAGATGAACCATTCTCATCAGAACCACCTTCACCACCATCACCTTCATCAGAACCCATTTCAGAATTACCTTCCGAACCAGAACCACCATTATCACCTTCTTCACCATCAGATGATTGACCTTCACCACTTTGTGATTGTTGTCCTTGTCCTTGTGGAGCAGGAGGTAAGTGATTAAGAATTTCTTCAAACACTAACATCGCGATATCTAATGTATCTTGAGTGTTTTGTAATCGATTGATACTACCCAATCCGATGATTGAATAAATCTTACGAAGACCACCCAATTTAGTTAGGTCAGTATTCTTATTGTGTAAATTGATGATTCGAAACATATAGGCTTCGATTGTTTCATCAGTATATTCATCAGATTTCAACCCCTTATCAATTAATGGGTCATTGAAGTATTTATCATACATCGCTCGGTAATATTCTCTATAACCAGGTGCCTGATTAAATACATACCAATCGATTCGTCTATCTTCAACATAGTTCCAAATATCTTTAATAGTTGAAATTGGGTTTAACACACCTTTCATCACCGCAGTATCTTTAAGTGATTGTGGGATTAAAGTTTCTAATCTTTGTAATAAATCAAAGTTAGATAATTTGATGTGAGAACCTTCGTGAAGTGCCAACCCTACTGCGATGTCAAAATCTTTTGGGTCAGTAATTGTAGAACCAATAACCACCGCTTTACCATCGGTGTAAGAATTACCACGTTCGGAAAACTTAACCGGAATTTGTTGGTTTGTTACAATATTTACGAAGTTTGAAATGGCTCTTTTAGAAGCGGCCAATTTGTAAAGGTCATGAGATTTACGTTCTGATTCATTCATCGTATTAAAAACGATAGTATCATCATCCCAATCTTTCATCCAATAAGAAGAGTGTACTTTTGTCATATTTTTAGAGTTTATCATTATCAATTATTACATAGCTAATATACGAATACTTTTCGATATTACCAAATATATTTGAATATTTTTTTGAATTATTTTTAAGTATCATCATTACAAAGCTAATATAGTAAGATTATTCCATATTTCCAAATAATTACGGACAAAAAAATAACCGATTGGAAATCAATCAGTTATATATAATTTTTCTAATATTAGTGTAAATTGTACTATACGAGGAACTTACATCAACTTATTAGGAAAATCCTATTTTTCTTACTTTTTTACTATTACACGCCATAATTATAGTAAAATAACACATTAAACAAAAAAATATATGATTAATTTATTTATAGGACTATTCTTATTATGTTCTACTTTAGGAGCTGCAATTTCCAAATCTCAAGGTGTTTCAGTAATCAAAAAACCACGTCAACACACCGAACCATTAAAGTTAGATTAATCTAAATACTTATAATCTGGGTATTTATCTGATTTTAATTTCTGACGGATTCTTTCATCCGAACATCCAAAATGTTTTCCGGCATCCATTAAGGAATAAAATTCAATTCCTTCACATTCAATTACCGGCAATTCCAATCTAATGTTATTATCCCATAGAGATTGCATTTGGTCATAATTTATATCCCAACTATCTACCTTTTTCCAATGGCGATATTTAGGGTTACCGGATTCTATATAATTTCGTGCACGTTGTTCGGTAAAATCACCACCTATTAAATCTGCTATTTGTTTTGGAGTTTCAAATGGAATTCCATCTACTTCATAACGAATAGTTGGTTTAGTTTCTTTACCAACAATTTGCCACTCTTTATACTTTGATTTAGTGGATTTACATCTACGCTCCACTTCCGTTGCAACTAATTCATTTGGGTCAATTGATATTGCTGCTTCTCTAAATGATTTATATCTAACTCCATCTACTACACATTTATACGTTCCATCCCAATTAATATCTTCGGTTGCCAAATCTGGATTACCTTTTACAAATACTAATACATTCTGATGAACTGATGCAATCTTTCTATTACGTTCAAAATAGGTTTTAGATATACGAGATGCCTGATGTTGTGAGTTAAATAAAATCATATCGTTATAAAAACTAAATCCAATTTCCTCACATCCTAATATTGTTTTGGATATTAGGTTTCGATATTTACCAATTTTATAATCACCAGTTTTAGAAACCTCTCTAACCTCTGAAAGAACGATACACATAAATCGGTTTGGTTTTAATTTATTGTAACATTCTGTCAATATACTTGCGTATTTAGAATCAAAATCACTATCGGACATATTTGATAAATCTTCCTCTTTATCAGAATATATTTCTAAATCATAATAAGGTGGGCAAGTAAAAATAAAATCATACAATTCATCGTGTATTGTTTCCAATATATCTTCACTATCGCCAACTATCCAATTTGGTTTATCGGATTGTAATTTATTTGCATTGATTTGTTTTTCAGATATATCAATACCTGTATATTTAAATCCCATTTCTTCCGCAACAATTCCTCTAACCGAACCACCTGCAAAAGGGTCTAAAATATTACCACCTTTTGGACAGAACCAATCATACATCGTTTCACATAACGTTGCATCAAAAATGGATACAGTTTCTTCCGTATCCCAAAATTTACTTTTAGAAATAGTTTGTTCTCTACCTAATTCGGATTTAATTCCGTAGGTATTAATCCACCATCGTTTTCTATCTTGCCACTCTTTTGTTCTAGTGTCAAGAATAGAGAAAGGTTTAATCATTCTTTTTGGATTTGTAATATTCACTTAATTTAGCATCAATATAATCAATAGATTCAGATGAACCATTGAACCCTTCATATTTAGCATAAAATTGAATATTGGTTGGTGTAGTTTCCAACTCTTTTTGCAACTCCTCAAGTGTTGGGAGTTGTTTTGTAATATAAGTCATAACTTATTTTTTAGTAATCATCAGTATCGAACCCACTAGAACGTCTTTCTAAATCTTCATATAATGCATCCATTTCTTTTAATACAATTTTGACATCACGCCAATTTTCTTCTTCAATTGCATCTTCTAAAATGTTACAAAATTTACCTATTAATGTTGTTAAATCATCCATAATAAAATATTCTCTCTTTTTTTT
>JACCEB011801483.1_pt1 | contig 18563 bp, 21 predicted proteins | sample 7454761 | NCBI WGS metagenome assembly JACCEB01 (sample SAMN15323454, study PRJNA562643) | freshwater metagenome | isolation source: river surface water | place: USA:Blue River Watershed | collected 2017-08-18 | reverse complement strand
TAATTTAACAAATTAATTTGATAAATAATTTTGATTATAAAAAATAAAATATAATATAATTTTTTTCTAATAGTTTTATATAGTATGGCATCAGACCGTTCAACTTACGATCAAGGCTCATTTTTAGTCAAAACTAAAGAAAGCATTAAACCACTTGCTTATATCTTAGAAATCGGAGCTCATGAAAATTGCACACCATGTGGTGATAAACCAAATGTATCAGTTCATGAAGAACGTGTAAATTTAGAAAATGATATATTAGGTATCACTAGAAAGTTAACAAAGGATCCTAAACAAAAATACCAAAAGAATGAAAAAATTGCTGATGTATTAAATTACAATCCCCCATATTTATGTGAAAGATATATCTCAGCACCTTCATTTATTGACCAAAATACTGGTAATAAATATATGGAAGATTTAAAAAAATCATCTCTTTCAATGTAAATTATATTAAATAATATTTAAATTATTTAAATTATAAAAATATAATTTAAATATTTATATTGTAATTTCAAATAATAATTTATATTGTATATTAATATATATGTCTAATATTAGTACTCGTGTACGTTATGACTTAGAAGAATTATCAATGTTTGATAAAACTAATACTGATTCAAATAAATTATTATTAGATAAAACAGTTAAAGAAAATACATCAGCTTGTTATGCTAATGCTGGCGGAAGAAGTGCTATTTCTGAAATGAAAAGACCTATGGAAGGTGCTGATTTAAATTTAGGATTAAAAGCTGATATAGAATCGCGTTTAATGAACCGTGGTTATGAATTAAATAACCACAAAGGAAGAACCAATAAAGATTATGAAACAAATATTGGTTCAGACCCATCTTTATGTGGAATGAAAGAAACATTATCTTTTGAAAATAGTCGTTTTACTAATCCTGTTGTTAATTACCGTGAAATATATACTGCTGAATATGCATTTACTCCATATTTATTTGTTAGCCCTCAAGCTGTAACAGCTATGAATGATAGATATATGAATCCTAATAGATATGGTGAATCATCTCGCTATGTTAATAAACAAGATAAATATGAAATTAAACCCAAACAATTTGCTAAATTAACTCCAAAAGTCGATTATAATGATTTAGTTAAGGGTTTAATACCAAATAGAGCTCCTAATCAACAAGCACCCCCTCCATATATTTAATCATTTTTAATAATTTTTAATCATTTTTAATAAATTATAATCTTAAATTATAATTTATTATAAAACTTTTTTATTTGGTATTATAATATGAGTACAATTACTGAACCTAATATTTCAGAATCTTTCAAAAATCAATTTAATTTGGTTAAAGGTGGTGATAAAACTAATAATTTTATGAATAATAAATATAGTTATTTAACAGAACCTTCTACTTATGGAACATTTGATAGAGAAGAAGTTTCAGTTAATACTATGCATCCTTTTAATTATATGGATAAATTTAAAAATAATCCAAATATGCAACATATGGCTAATCGTCGTGATAATACTTTAATTATAAATGATTATCATAGTAATGAAGTAGGACAATATGCTAAAAAAAGAATTGAAATTAATAATTTATTTGAACCAGTTGTTAATTTAAATGCTATGGCAGGAGATACTAAAATCGTTGATAAAATCAGTTTAGATAGATTTACATCAGCATTAAATTATAAATCAAATGAATTTCCTAAAAATACTTATGTTCGTGCTGAATATATTGATGGATCTCCACTTACTGAAGTTATAAGACCTCGTGAAAAATCATTAGAACAATTAAGAGGTAAAGGAATTAATAGTCAACGTTTGGCTCCTGAAGGAAGAACAAATCAAACTGAAGCACCCATTTCAGGTATATCAACTGACCCTAAATCAATTAATATTACTAAATTTAAAATGATATCATATAGAGAACAGAATAGTGTTGATGATTTATTAAAAACAACAGGACAAATCACACGTCCAGAATGGCGTTCTATGGTTAAACAATCAGAAAGTGAAAGAAGTTTTATGCCTTCTATTGATGGTCCACCAGTTGCATATGTAATGAGACAAGAATTTCACTCAGATCAAGCTGCTAGACCAACAAATAGAACTGATTATGAAGATAATGTTCATATAAGTAATGCAGTTAATGCAGTTGGTGGTTCAGGTGAATATAGAAGTGAACAATCTGCTAGACCAACAAATAGAACTGAATATGAAGATAATGTTCATATAACTAATGCAGTTAGTGCAGTAGGCGGTAGAGAAGAATTTAGAAATGAACAATCAGCAAGACCAACAATTAGAACACAATATGAAAATAATACTAATATAATTAATCCAGTTTCATTCATTCCTGGTAATGAATATCGTAATGAACAATTAGCCAATCCAACAATTAGAACTCAATATGAAAATAATAAAAATATAATTAATCCAGTTTCATTTATTCCTGGTAATGAATATCGTAATGAACAATTAGCTAATCCAACTATTAGAACTCAATATGAAAATAATACTAATATAATTAATCCAGTCGCATTTATTCCTGGATATGAATACAGAAATGAACAATTAGCCAATCCAACTATTAGAACTCAATATGAAAATAATACTAATATAATTAATCCTGTTGCATTTGTTCCTGGTTATGAATATCGTAATGAACAATCTGCTAATCCAACAAATAGAACACAATATGAAAATAATAAATATATATCTCATGGATATAATGATACTGCTGGATATGTTTATGAAAATTCACAAGCCGCTAATCCAACATTACGTGAAGATAATAATAAATATATAAATCATGGATTTAATAATACTGCTGGATATGTATATGAAAATAACCAATCTGCTAATCCAACTAATCGTGAATCTAATAATGAATTTAATGGTATAGCATTTAATCAAACTAATTCTCAATATAAAAAATATGCGGATATTACTCGTAGTGGTGTAGTTGAAGAAGTATTAGCTAAAGATTATATGGGTGCAGAAATATCATTTGTTCCAAGACAAGAAGATAGAACACAAGCTATTAATATGGTTCAAAATCAATCAATTGAAGATTCTATTACTTTAACTAAACGTGATTTAATGGGTGGTGGAACTGATAGAATTCCACAAGGTAGAGAAAATATAGGTGAATATAAAGATTGGGATAGAAGAGAGAAAAATGCACCAATTACTAATCGTGTTAGAAATGTAGCTGTTAATTATATTCAAGAAGTTCCAGAAACTAGAGGATATAATTTATTACAAGAACGTTTAAATATAAATCAATTTGTTTCAGACACTCTTAAACAAAACCCTTTTGTTAATAATGTAGTTTATTCAACTAATACTGGTAAAGATATTGTCAGAGAAAATACTATTATTTCTGATAGAATTATTAATAGAAATTAAATGTTATTCATTAAATATTATTCATATTAAATAATATTTAATAAATTAATTATAGATCTGGAATTGAAAAGTTATCAAATTTATGTTTATTTTCTGCATAAATATCATCATAAAATTTTAAAATCATATTACCCTCTAAAATATCATCCTTTTTTATTATTTCATCTATATGATTTAATAATATATTATTAATGTATTCATATGTGGCAATTACATGATGAAAATTTCTAGCACCTGTAATTATAATATTACCCTTTTCAAATATAAATACACTAACATCTTTATCCTCATTATTATGTGTTGGTGGCACATATTTAATATTAACACATGCTCGAACACATTTTTCATATGATGCCTTTATTTTTTTCATTAATAATAATGAATATAATTTTGTTCTATCAATCATTAAATTTACCATATAATTTGAATTAATCATATATATCTCAAAATCACTAATATTTAATTTACTAATATTTTCTACAAATTGAATATCAGTAATTGTATTATTTGCAGTCATTTTACCTTTAATCTGTGATAAACAATAAATTAGTTTATTTAATGCTCTGTTTGTATATTCAATATTTTTTAAACCTGATATCTGAACACTACCATTTTTAAATAATTTAAGATTTACTTTTGGTTCTTCGTGAATATTATTAATCGGTCCTTCATTAATTCTAACAACTACAGTAATTTGATTATAAAATGGATTACTCGACACTTTAACCTTTCTCTTAGTTCTACGTTTTTTCTTTTTAGCATCAATTAAAGTTCTCATATTATCATTATTAATTTTAACTGTTAATATATCATCATAATTTAAATTCATATGATATTTTATTAAATCTATGTTCAATTCTGTTCCTAATTTACATTTAGCACACATTGTTGATATACTTACACCTTTTGGTAAATTAAACATTAAAGGATCTGCTTTAATGTATTCTTTAAATTCATAGTTGCTCCAATTTGTCATTCCTTCTTTAAATCAATAACTAATCTTTAAATAATAATTTAATCAATATTTATTATCCATTAGTGAAAGGATATAATTTTTTTAAAAATTAAAAATCTTAGATTATGTAATGTATTCGCCAACAAAAGAAAATTTAAATAATGAGGTTAGAATTGGAAATAATAATAAAAAAAGTTATATAATAAAAGGAAGACGGAAAATAAAAAACATAAAGGATTATAAACCACTTTCCATTTCTAAATAATGTTTTCTGCATAGGCTCATATAGGTATCAGAAGCACCTATTAAAATTTGGTCTTGATTATCATTATGCACTTTTCTATAACTAAATGGAGCAGGTGTTCCATCGAGACACATAATACAAGATGCATTAATTTTAGAACATGAATTACAAAATGGAATTAATTCTAATATATGCCCAAATTTTTCACGATTTGAGTCTCCATCTAGACCAGTAATAACAACATTAATTTTATAAAATTCAACTAAATTTTTAACAACATCAACTAAATCATCAAAAAATTGTGCTTCATCAATAAAGATTGTATTTATATTTGATAAGTCATTAAAATATATTTTTTCCATATTATCCAAAACAAGACAATGTTCTTTGTCATAATTATGACTAACAATCATGTTTTCATCGTATCGATTATCAATTTTTGGTTTAATTACTATATAATCTTTTTTAAGAACTTTTAGTAATCTAATACGTCTGATTAATTCACATGATTTACCTGCGAACATTGGTCCAATTATTATATCTAAATTTGCCATTAATATAATAATATTTATATTTTTATATTAAATTAATCAATTTTTTTAATATAAATATTATATATAGTATGGAAACAAATTATAAACAAAAATATTTAAAATACAAGAAAAAATATCTTTTATTAAAAAAAAATATTTTAACATATTCGATTAATTCTGATAAATCAATTGATTTATCAGAACAATCTAACAAGAAAAAACAAGTTGGAGGTCAAATAGAATATACAACTGTTGAACCTGAAACAATATTATTTAGAATATCACCAAACATTAGAGAATTAAGAACATTTGAAGGAAGATTAAGAAATTCTCGCACATGTGGAGATACTGGGAAAACTGGATTATATTTTGCAAATAAAGCCATCATATCATTAGCAATGTGTATTGAATATAATAGAGTTGAAAATATGGAATTAGGTGTATTTAGAGTTATTGATACTATTGATGAAGTAAGCACTGATAAATATAGTTTTAGAGAAATTAATCCAGAAAGATATTATAATGAAAATGGAGAATTTATTAGTGGTACTAATTTATTACCAGAAGAAAATATTAGTCATATAAAATGTCAATTAAATTTATTAAACTCTAATCAAGACCTATTATTACCTGAACATATTCAAGAAGGTTTAGATTGTTTAGGTTCATGTGAGATATTTTTATCAAATCAAAAAGACGATTTAAATAAAATAGAAATGATTGAAACATTTAGATTTAATCCATCATTAATTAGAAATGCCAATGATTTATTAGAATATATGAAAGAAAATCATTATCCTTTTGATATTGGTAAATATATAGATGACGGTGTATTAATTCCATCATAAAATGGTTCTAATAATAGATATATTTATCAATATTTACAAAACAAGATTTAAGAATATTTTTTTGATTTTCTGTAAATTTTTGAGAACTTCCAATATTATCTACAAACTTAATAATCCATATATTTTTAACTTTTTCTATAAATTCTAATAATGAATCATCATCAAACTCTATATTAAAAAAATTTAAGTGATTGTTTTCTATTAAGAGATGAGGATATACTATTTTATTCAATTTAATCATTTACAATAATTATATTTTTTCTCTAAATAATTACAAGTATTTTATTATAAACAACATGTTTGAAATATAATTGATGTTGCAATATATGGTTCTATATTTGACGCAGGTCTTCTATCTTCAAAATATCCTTTCTTATTTTTATAAGTATCGTATCCTATACGAATACTTGTATTACGACTTCCTATACCCCAAGTAAATTTATTAAAACTAGCTGTCTCATAAAGTCCAGTCATTCTATTTTTATTATCCTTACCATAATGTTCCATATGATAAGAATGATTATCTTTTAATTTCTCAATTGCATTCATTATAATATCAATACCATTATCTTCTCTCATTGGTTGTGTTGAAAAATTAATATGACATCCACTACCATTTACTTTTTCTATTGGTTTTGGATGATAATTAATAAACATATCATAATTTGACGCTATTCTATTTAATAAATATCTAGCCATCATTAAATGATTTCCTGCATTTATTCCTTCACATGGACCTATTTGAAATTCCCATTGATGACAAACAACTTCTGCATTAATACCACTAATTTTTATACCAGCTTTAATACATGCTTCCAAATGTTCTAGTGTAATTTGTTGTTCTATTTTATCATTATTAATTGGATTACAATAAAATTTGTTTGTATATATACCACTAACTTCTAATTCCAAATTTTCTTTATAAATAAAATATTCTTGTTCCAATCCAAACCATGGTTTTAAATCTTTAAAATCATTATTAAATATATCGTTTGCTTTATGATAATGATTATTAGATAATGGATTATCATTAATATCATATGTAGCGCATAAATATAATCGACCTTCTAAAAATGGATGATTAAAATTAGCAACTACTTTTAAGATAATTTCACTACTTTCAGTTGTAGCCTGACCAGTTGATGAACCATCATAATTCCAATTTAATTGACTATCTTCGTCCATTACTCTTATTTTTGATCTAAAATTATTTTCCGCATCTAACCATACATATTCTATTATAACCATATATTAATTATATAAATATTTATTTATATAATTAATATATATGAAGGTTTTATCATGGGATGTTGGGATAATTAATTTAGCTTATTGTTTGATTGATTATAATAAAGAAACAAAAGATTATAAAATATTAGACTGGGATATAATAAATCTTACTGATAGAGAAAAAATGAAGTGTGTTGAATGTAATGCAAATCCAAGTTATTATCAAGTATTTTCTGATAATTATTACTGTAAAAATCATTCTAAATTAGCTATTACTACTCCACCTGAATTTAATGCATTATTTGTATCATGTCTTGATAGTGAATGTTGTTATGAAGGAAAAACAGGAGCATGTGGCAAGAGTAGTAAATATAAGTTGAATGAAAATTCATATTGTAACACACATGCCAAATCTAAATATAAAACATATAGTAATGAATATAAATTAGTTAATCATACAAAGAAAGGAATTGATAAAATGAGTATGGATGATTTTTTATTAAGACTTATTAAAGAACTTGATAAAAGACCAAATCTTTTAGATTGTCATGCTGTATTTATTGAAAATCAACCAACTATGAAAAACCCACGCATGAAAACTATTTCAGTAACACTTTATAATTATTATACTATTAGAGGTATAATTGATAAACATATTTCAAAATCACCTTTAAAAGAAGTTCATTTTATGGCACCTAGTAATAAATTAAAATTAGCAGATAATGGTGATAAAGCAGAATTAGTTAAAGTAAAAAATAATGATGATGATTCTAAAACATATAAACTTACAAAATCATTAGGTGTAAAATATTGTTTAGAAATGATAAAAAAATACCCAGAATGGGTTGATAAATTTAATTCTCATAAAAAGAAAGATGATTTAGCAGATTGTTTTCTTCAAGGTATGTATGCATTAATTAATAAGTTATAAACTAACTAATTGTAGATTTATAATCATCACTAATATGTGGAGTAATAACAAATGGGATTGGACATACAAATGCATTAATATTTTTATAAACATAATTCATCATACAATCAATAGTATGGCATTTTAAATTATTTAAAAATGGCATATTTTCTATAATTCTATTATTTAATGGAAAACATTTTTCTAATAATAATTTCGCTCCTTTTGGACTAATAATATAAGCAGATGTTCCAAAACAATATTTTAATTTAGCAATTGTAGGATATATCTTTGCATCAATAAAATTATCAATATCTTTTTGTATCATTTTTGTTTTATTAAAAATAGAATTACATGTTTCATAATTTGTATTATGATAACTTAATAATGAATCAAAGTTATAAGATAATAATAAAATATCAAAATTTTTAGGTAGCATATTATATATATTTCTTAAATGTTCAGTAAAATCTTTATTTACAATAACATCATCTTCTAATATTAAAAATGATTTATCTCCAACTGAACATTTTTCCCATAATTGATAATGTGATAAAGCACAACCAATTGCACCTTTAGTATAACCAGTTGATTTATTATCATATATATTTATAGGAATTTTATGGATATCTAATTGATTTCCATCAACTGCCTCATAAAAATTATATTTATATATATATTTTGAATTATTTTTTTCAAACAATATTTTTCTGTCTTGACTTCTTTTAAGATTAATTACATTAATATCTAATAATTGATAAATAGTTTTTTTAGTTTCTAAACTCATTATATTTAAAAAAAATTAATCTTTATAGTCTTTTATAATTTCATATAAAAACCACCTAAATTACAATATGATTGAATTGGAAATCTATATTTAAATGAATTATTATAAACATTATTCCAAAAAAAATGATTTTTTCCAGAAATACACCAAACTTCTTTATTATAATATAAATCCATTTCAATAATACAATTATTTAAAATTTGTTTACCTATTCCTTTATTTTGGTATAAAGGATTTACATAAAAATATTTAATTTGTCCATTTATAATATTATAATAAATAAATGAAACTTCTTTATCTACATGATAATATTTAATAATAACATTATTATTATTAAAATTTCTTATACTTTTTAAATTAGATAATTTTGTGCTATTAAATAAACTTCTAGAAATATACATTATATAAAAAAATTGATAAAAAAATATATAACTAGATATTCTCTATATTTTTAATGAGCTCGATTAATGAATTCAAGTTTTATAGTTTAACAAATCCTAATCATAAGAGTTATGTTAACTTTATTTTTACTGATAGATTAGATAATTGTTTTGAATGTTATTTAACTGATTTTAATAAAAAAGCAGTTATGCCATTCCATATGGCAACATTAAAAAGTAATATGAAAAATAAAAATATTAACACACTTGCACCACTTAACAAACCATTTATTGGGACAGTTGAAGATATTATTGATGATACTATAATTGTTAGTATGGCATTTATTGATAAAGATGCCTTAGAATATAAATTATTTTTGGAAGAAACTTCTAAAAATAAAATATTAGCTATTAATATTAAAAAATATACAACTAAAAATAATATTAATTATAATGATTATTGGGAAAAAGTAATTTATCCAATTGATAGAATGAGAATGGAAACAAATGAATTCAATCTATTTGATTATATTTTAAATAATGTTGATATAGTATCTAAAGATAGTAATTTAGATTATCACCTAGATAAATCCATTATAGATACATTAGCTAATATGAATTTAAAAACAACTATTCCTAATATTAAATTTAAATTAGTATCAACTAATGGTATTAATAATATTAAAAAAAATATAGAACGTGCTTTAGAAATTAGTAATACTACAGATATATTAGACATTATGATTGAAACACCACCAAATTATTATGTAACATCAACTAAAACTACAGATACATCTTCTCATATTAAATTTCTAACTGCTTTGGAAGCTTTATCAAAAAATACAGAAAATAATATATATTATAATATTTAATTATTAATTTCTATTTTCCTATCAATTTTCTTTAATCCCATTATAGATTCTAAATTATATTTTGATGATTTTAATGGTTTATTTCTTTTTAATACTAAATCATCATTTTTAATATCATCATTTTCATTTTTAATAGGTATTTTTTCAACATATGAAATTCTTGATATAATTGGAGGTTTAATATAATTATATTCTAAATTATTAATAGTTAAATTTATTCTAAATTCATCTATTGTTATTGCTCCACCAAACTCAGCTAATATTTTCCATGATGGAGCTGGTTTAATTATTTTATAGACATTATATGTTTTTTTATACATCAAATATATTAATGATGTTCTTTTTGAAATATTTTCATCATTAATATTTATATTATAGGCCATCATACATTCCCATGAACAAAACTTACCATCACAATTAAATATACCATTAAAATAACTTTCTGGCATTTCAATTTTAGGTGTAGTAAAATAATGAGTATCCCACCAACATTTATAACTATTACTATTACTATCACATGCAATAATAGATGGTTTAATATTTCTTTCATATTTAGCTAATCTATTATTTAATTCTTCTACTTTTTTTCTTAATACTCTAACCTCCATATCATTATTAAAATCATTGTCGGATTTTATAAATATATCATTTACCTGTTCATTTATAACTTCCGATAAATCTATTGGTAAATGAGCTATAATTGGAGTATCACTATTGAGATTTTCTGTTTTATTAACAATTACAGGGACTTTTGGACGTCTACCCCGTTTACTTTTTTCCATAATTATAATTAATTGTTAATTTACCTTTAAATTAACAATTAATTTCTTTAAATCAATTAAATATAAAATTATATTTGGCAAATTATATTTGGCAAATTATATTTGCATTAGTGGCTTCTTCTTGCGACCTTTCTTTTTACTTTCACTAGCTGTTGTATCTGATAATAATCTATCATTATTTACTGTTGTTTCTTCTTGAGTATCTTGAGTATCTTTATCAGATCTATTATGTAATCTATTTAATACATCTCTAACTGTTTGATTTTGGCTAATTATTGGTCTAGTATCATTATTTTTTATTAATAAACTCGGAGGTCCTCCTGGTGTAAAATCAGTCTTATCAAATGATTTTGAAAAATTTACAGGTGCTTTAGCATTGGTATAATTTGGTTCAACTTGTGGTGTTGGAGGTGTAACTTGTTGAGGTTGAGATTGAGGCTGAGATTGATTTTGATTTTGTCTTAATTGCGTTTGTGTTGCATTCTGTCTAATTCTTTCTTTCATTAATCTATCTTGTTCTCTCATTTCTTCTCTTTGACGTTTAATATTTAATTCTTGTTCTGACATAAATTTACTATCTTGTTGTTTGCCCATACTTGCTATTTTTTGAGCAATACCTGTTTGAAGACCTCCTAATGGATTACCGCCACTACTAACACTTGCTGTTCCCATTGGTAAATTACTCATATGTTTCTTTGAAAAATGGAATGCAGATGCAGAAAAGCCAATTAAAATTAATAATTTAATTTCAGGAGGCATTGACTTACCAGCACCTTTATATTTTTCATATAATTCTTCTAATACATCATCATAACTATCAACTTCAACACTCATATGTTCTGACCAACCAGCTAATTGAACACCAAATGGATCATATTTATCATTAAAAAATTCAACCAAATTTGTAAAATTAATAATAGTATTTTTATATAACTTAATACCATTTCTTCTATCAGCAAAACTTTTTAATAAATCATATTCATATTCCATTTCTTCAATTGAACTATTAAAATCATATTCTTTACTTAATTTATAACCCTTTGATTTCAAATCACATAATTTTCTTAACATTTCTATTTTTTTCATTCTTAATTGTTGCCCTGTTAATACTGGTTTCTTTTCTTCTTCATCTAGTTTATCACTTAATTTAACATCTTCATAACGAGGTTTAGATGAATCAGATGATGATGAATGTGATGATCTTGATGATCTTGAATGTCTAGATACTCTTGACATATGAGAGTCGCGAACATCTGAATTATTATTAGTTTTTCTAATAGAATTTCTAACACTAGATGTGTCAGATTTATTTTTATTATCATCAAAATGCAATGATGATGATGATTTTTCAGTATCAAGTTTTGATTTAGATGGATTAGCTAACATATTTAAATATAAATCAGTCTCACTCGTTTCCTTTTTTAAAGGTGGAATCGGAATATCATTTCCATAATTATCATATATTTTCAAATCTATATCAGAGCTTGTAGATGATGACATAATATATTATATTTATAATCTTTTCTTTAATATTAAACGATTTTTTAATTTAAAATATATATTATTATATAATGATACAATATTCTAGCATAAATGATGCATGGGGAAATAAAAAAACTTTAAATAATATAGAAAAAAATATTGCTAAACCTTCTGTGAATTATCAAATACAAGATGAAAAAGAAATTATAACTCCTGTAATAGAAAAAAAAAATCATGATGAAAAATTTGTAAATAAACAATCACAATGTTCCTTTACTGAACACTTAAAAACATGTGAAAATTGTAAAAAAATTATGGTAGATTATTTTACAAATAATGAAAATAATATTAAGAAAATAAATATATTTGGTTTAATTAAATTTAATCTTACAACTGATGTTCTTAAAGTAATTTTTATTATTTTAATTATAATAATTTTTATATTATTATTATCAATGATGAATATATCTTTAAAAACAAATAATATAGGAATGAAATATTATATGGTGCCTAATAATATACCAAATATACCAAATATTCCTGGTATACCAGGAATTGCTGCTCAATATTTTAGTAATTAATCATTTATTATTCCATGAAATAACTATTATATTTTCATTTGTAAAATAAACTGAAAAACCATCGTTTTTTAATTTATTTTTTAAATAATTTTTACATCCTTCTAAATTATATAATGGAATGTTAAATAAAAATTCAGGTAATTGATACCAACATTCATATAAATTCATTGAACTTGACTGAATTATTTTTGTTTCAACCTTTTTATATATTTTCTTGAATATTTTTTCTTTTATTTTATCTCTTTCTCTTTGTTCATTTACTAAATCTTGTGCCTTAACCATAAATTATATTATAATATAATTTATTTTTAATTGTAAATATACTATTATATATTAAAATCATTAAAATTCATTTTATTATTTTTAATTGATTGAGTTGTATTATTATAATCATCTAATCTTTCTTTCATATTCTTTTTATTAATATTACTATCATCCGAAGGCATTAATTCAAATGCATATCTATATTGATTATCATTTATATATATCTTGTCAAAATCTTTTAATTCTGCTAAATTTGAATTTTTAAATGTAAATGGTTGAATATCAGTTGTTCTTTTAACTATCATATTATTATATATTCCATTTATTTTTCTATTAGTAAAAGTATTATTAAACTCATCCATACTTGAAAAATTTTCTTTAGATATACTTGTCTTTACTCTTTCTTTTTCTTTATCTTTAATTATATTCTGTAAACTTCTTTTATCTTCAATATATTCACCATGTCTTTTTCCTAACATTTCAAAATCAGTTTGATATTTAATAGTTGCTTCTTCCTTTGTTTTTGGGAAATATTCTCTAATAACTTCTTCCTCTTGTTTAAAATTATTTTTTAACGAAGAATGACTTTGATTACTTTTCAATAACCAATTATCATATTTTTTTCTTGATATAGGATTTGATAAAATATGATTAGCTAATGTTATATTGTAATAAATTTTTTCTTCTATATCAGTTATTTTGTCTGGATGAAATTTTTTAATTAATCTTCTAAAAGTCTTTTTAATTTCTTCAGTTGAACTGTCTATTGGTAAATTTAATAATTCGTATAAATTAAATTCTAAAGAATTAAATTGAATTATATCTGCATCAGTATCATTATTAGAATTCATTATAATACAATATATAATTATAATATAATTATAACGAATTAAAATATAAAATATTATAATGACGGAATTAAAAGAAAAAATATATGCATCTTTAGTATTAGGTTCATATTTAGATACTCTTGGATTTAATAATGGATTATGGGAATTTAATTTTAGACAAAATTTAAAAATAAAAGATATCCCAAATGCTATAATTATTAATAATGAAATACTATCAGATTTTTTTTCTAAAGATGGTTTTAATATTGATATATCTGATTGGGATGCAAGTGATGATACAATTATGATGATAGCAACTATTAAAGCATGCAAAAAAGGTGGCACACAGAAAGATTTTATGAATGAATATTTAAAAATATATCCTTTATTACAAGATAAAAAAAGAATTTCAGGCATAGCCACATTAAATTCATTGAAAATTCTTAGCAAAACAAAAGATCCAGCAACTATTATTTATTCATCTACAATGGGAGGAAATGGTGCAGCAATGAGAACACATTATATTGGTATTCATTATAGTGATATTAAAAAAATAATAGAAGTTTCAATTATGGCTAGTAGATTAACTCATAACTATCCATTAGGTTTCTTAGGAGGAATGACTGTTGCTTTATTTACTCATTGGGCTATTAATAATGTTAATCCATGGGAATGGTGTGATATGTTGATAGAATTAGATGATAATGGAACAATAGATGAAATTGTGCAAAAAATAGGTCCTGAAATTTATGATAGTTATAAATATGATAAAAATGATTTTTGGTTATCAATAAATAAATATAATGAATATAGAGCACATAGATTTCATTTGAAAACAACTGAATTTAAATATAATATTGAAAGAATATACGATTTATATAAAATATTATATAGTAATAATTTAAGTGATTTAAGTAAATTTGGCGGTAATGGTGTATCTTCTGTTCTAATTGCATATGATAGTTTATTATTATCAATATTATCAAAAAACGATGAAGAAATTGATTTAAGTAAACCTGAAAAATTAAAGTATAGTTGGCAAAATTTAGTATTTTTGTCAACTTTACATTTTGGTGATAATGATACAACTGGTGCAATTGCTGGAATGTTATTTGGTGCATTAAGAGGTTTTGATGGAATTAGTAGTAAAGTAATAGATATGTTAGAATTCAAAGATGAAATAAATAAATTTAAATAATTATAATTTATTATAAATATTTTCAAATAATATATCTTTTAATTCTTCATTAGATAAATTATTAGTATCAGTATCTTTTGGTAATTCTATTTCAATGGGTGTATTTTCACCATTTAAAATTGTTGGTACATATTGTATATTATAACCTTTCATTTCTTCATCATCTTTTCCAATCCAATAATATTTAACATTTGCTCTATTTGTATATTTATCTTCAAATTCTTTAATAACTCTATAAGCATTACTAGTTGTATTTGAAAAAGGACAATAATCTCCTCCAAAATATTTTAATTCTTTAGTTTGAGATGATTGGGTTTCTGGTTGTTCTAATTTCTCTAATTTATCTTTTTTATCTTGATTATCAGATTTAGTTGTCTGAGTTGATGTATCTTTTTGGAAAAAATATTTATAAGCAAAATATCCTATAACTAAAATAATTAAGCATATTAAAATAATTTTATCTATTTCCATATTTATATAATTTAAATTAGAAAAATGTTTTTATATAAATAATAATATTATATTATAATTATATTATGGGCGTTGGAATTGGTTTATTAACACTTGCTGCAGTTGGAAATGAAAATTGTTTTTTTAATACAAACCCTTCTATAACATTTTTTAAGAAAATATTTACGAATTATGTAAATATATCTAATGAAAATTTACCACAATATTTTAGGTCATCTCCTAATTTTGGTAGAAGACTATCTACTAAAATTGCTAAAAATTCTGATATGATAAAAGATATCACCATATATTTTGAATTACCAGATATTCAACCATCTAATCATACTTCTCTCCCAGATGGAATTAAATTAATGGCATGGGCTAATAAGATTGGTTTTGCTTTAATAAGATATATAGATTTAGAAATAGGTGGTGTATTAATATCACGTCATTATGGCGATTGGTTAAATATACAATATGAAACAAAATGGAATGATGACGAAGGATGGGATAAAAATATTGGAAAAGATGTCACTTTATTAACTGATTACACAAACGGTAAAGCTAGCTATAAATTATATATTCCATTGTCATATTTTTTTAATGAAATTGGTTTTCCTTTAATTAGTATTAGTAAGCAAGATATTGATATTCATGTAGAACTTAATGATTTTACTCAATGTTATAAACAAACACCTACAAATTATTTTGAAATAGATAGTTATGTTTGTTTATATAAGAAAGATGAATTAATTACTCAAAATGTGGATGGTTCTAAATGTGGTGGAACTTTTGTTTATTTTGATGTTAATAATAAAAGAGTATACTATAATAAATTATATAATGATTTTTTAATACCAACTAGTAGTAATATTACTAGTAATAAATACAATATTACTGGACAAATATCTGGATTTTATGTGCAACCAAAAGTAGGTTCAATTGTTGTAAAGGATGAAGATTATTTTCCATCAGTATATCCTGCATTAAAAGATGCATATTTATTAGTTAACTATGTTTATTTAGATTCTGATGAAAGATGGTATTTTTTAAATAATGAATTACAATATATTGTTCCAATTGTTTCGAATGTATTAGATAAAGATATAACAGGTATTAGTAGTAATTATAATTTAAAATTAGTTAATCCACATAAAGTATTATATTGGAGAGCTCAACTAAATAGCAATTTAAATATAAATGATGTTTTTAATTATTCATCTTTACCATTAACATCAAATGAAGAACCATTAATTCAAAGCAGTAAAATTTTAATAAATTCTATTGCAAGGAATGAAATTTATAATAATGAATATTATGAAAGAGTTCAGCCATATATTAATAAAACATTTTCTACTAAAAATATTAGTTTGTTTTCTTTTGGGTTTAATCCATTAGATTATAATCCAGCTGGGACTATGAATTTTAGTATGGTTGATAATGCTATTATTCAAATGAATCTCAATAAATTAGTTAATTATACTAATAGTGTTAATGTAAGAGCTTATGGTATATACTATAATATATTAATTATTAAAAATGGTAATAGTTCTATGAAATTCTATCTTTAAGATTATCTTTAAGATTATCTACTATAATATTTTACCTATATTATTATCAATCTTTAATATTTTATATTCTCTAGCACATACTTTTAATAAATATTCTTCATTTAAATCAACCTGTGATGAATATATTAAAAAGTCTCTTATTTTTTTCATATTAACAAAACCATTTGGCTGAGATGCTAATGAATAAAAATTAAACCCATATATATGATAACCATCTGGTAAAGATAAACCTTTATTATATGGTATTACTCTATTATGATAATCAATTGGTAATTCAGGTAATAGTTCTTTACCATTTATTAATATATTCAACTTATCTATAATAGATGAATATTTATATATTGTATTATCCTTATATATATTTTTAAAGTATAATGATAATATTGTTAATTTATTTGAAAATGTAAGAGATTGATTATTAAGATTTTCATTTATACGACCTAAATATTTTTCATCTAAATACATTGCAAATCTTGTGCTATAATTTTTAATTATTACATGGTTCTTTAATACTTGATATCTAAAAGAATTATCTGCAATTTCAGCATCTATTATAGAAAATATATATGCATCATTTGGATTATTTGATAAATATTCTTTATACCAATTATCTCTTACTATTGATGTAGTATATTTATTTGTATTTAATTTAGTTTCAGTAATAAAAAATAATTCAATAGTTCTTGTTAATAAAGATATATGATTATATTCTTGTAATTTATTTAATAAAAAGTTTTGATAGTAATAAAAAGTAGTTATTAATAAATCAGTTTTCTTAAATTTATCTAATACTTTATTATCAACAGTTAAAAATGAATAATTAAAATCAATACTTGGTATAACATTTAATGTATAAGTAGGTGTAGATGATGTTTTATTATTAATTAAATTTTCTAATTTTTCTAATACTATTTTTATTTTAATATTACTACGATTCATGCTACCAACTGGTAAATAATTTTCTATCATTGAAAAATGAAATGGGATTGGTAAATTATAAAATTGTGAATTATCTGGATTTGTTCTTAATTTTATTATACTAGCTAATGCTTCTCTCTTAAATATAGTATTAAAGTAGTATGAAATAATTTTATAAACATTTGGATTTATTTTTTCTACTATATTATCATCTATCATCAATTCAATTGATTTTAATAATTTAACTCCAACATTTTCTACCCATTCTATATCTATATAATTTGTTGTATTTGTTGTTGATGTTGATATAATGTCAGGAACTTTATTGAACCCT
>JACCEB011145313.1_pt1 | contig 18567 bp, 18 predicted proteins | sample 7454761 | NCBI WGS metagenome assembly JACCEB01 (sample SAMN15323454, study PRJNA562643) | freshwater metagenome | isolation source: river surface water | place: USA:Blue River Watershed | collected 2017-08-18 | reverse complement strand
GTACTTTTTATATAACTTTTATATATAATTATATTAAATAAATATGAATATATTATATAAAATAAATTTATTATTTTATATAAAAATTTTAAATAATACACATATAATAACAATTACATAAAATATTATATTAAATTAAATCTACATAATCATTAACATCTATTTTATATATATCTGATATATTTAATAACCTTTTTGGATTAAAAACATACATAATTAATTCTTGCTTAAATTTCTTCATATTATTCATCATTTTTTCATAGTCTAACTTGAATAATAAATGTATTCCATTAGGATTACTTGATAAATTTTTCCAATTAATTTTATCCAAGTTTCTCTCTAAAATAGATATTCCATTAGGATTACCTGATAAATTATCCCAATCAATTTTATACATGTATTTTTCTAAAATACAAATAGCATTAGGATTATGTGATAAATTTTTCCAACTAACCTGTCTTAATCCTTTTGCTAAATTACCTTTAATATATTTGTCTATAAGTTCAATACCATTTGGATTTAATGATAAACCATACCAAGAAATTTTATTTCTATTTTTTTTAAGTATATCTATTGCATTTGGATTTTCTGATAAATAAACCCATCCAAAATCTATAGATAGCTTATCCAAATTCTTTTCTATAATATTGATTGCATTTGGATTTGGTAATAATCCAGCATTATTGATAATAATTCGATTTATATTTCTTTCTAATATAGGTATTACTTTTGGATTTCGATTATTCGTTAAGACATTTAAATCAGCAAAATAATAAAAATCAAGATTTTTATTTTCCCTTAAACATCTCATATAATATTTCAAAAATTCACCTTTTGCGTAATTATCTCTATACATATTCAAAACATTATTTATATTCGTGTGATTTATTTTCTTCTCAAAAATACTAACACCGTTCAGGTTGCGTGATAAATTCATCCAATCAATTTTATCTAAATTTTTTTCTAAAATAGAAATAGCATTTGGATTTAATGATAAATTATTCCAATTAACTCTATATAAATTTTTTTCTAATATTGGAATAGCATTAGGATTACTTGATAAATTATCCCAATTAATTTTATTTATATTTTTTTCTAATATTGGAATAGCATTAGGATTACTTGATAAATTATTCCAATTAATTTTATCTATATTTTTTTCTAATATATCAATTGCATTTGGATTTAATGATAAATTATCCCAATCTATTTTACTATATTCATTACACTTGTTTATATCATATATTGGTTTAAATAACATTTTATATAATATATTATTCTTTATTTTTTTATATCAATTATTCTATCATCATATCAAATCTATATATTTATAAATTTCAATATTATATAATTGTGATATATTTAATAATCTCTTTGGATTTAAAATATACATCATTAATTCTTGCTTAAATTTTTCCATATTATTTTTCATTTTTTCACAATCTAAATTATAAAATAAATGTATTGCATTTGGATTTTCTGCTAACCACCAATTTTTAATTAATTTTTCTTCTGTTTCTATAACTAATGTTCTAAAATAACCATAATGATATCGTTTTATATCATTTATATGTTTTTCCAATATATTTATAGCATTTGGATTTTTTGATAATTCATGCCAAACAATTTTATCAATATTTTTTTCCAAAATATGAATAGCATTTGGATTTTTTGATAATTCATCCCATCTAATTTTATCTATATTATTTTCTAAAATAGAAATAGCATTAGGATTACTTGATAAATTACTCCAATTTATTTTATCTATATTTTTTTCTAAAATATGAATAGCATTTGGATTTAATGATAATTCATTCCAATTAATTTTATCAATATTTTGTTCTAAAATAGAAATACCATTTGGATTACTTGATAAATAACTCCAATGAATATTATTTATATTATCCAACATATGAATCGCATTTGGATTTGCTGATAATCCAATATAACCATATTTACATTTATTTAATAACTTATTTTCCAATAAACTAATGGCATTTGGATTAAATGATAAATTATGCCAATTAACTTTATGTAAATTTTTTTCTAAGATTGAAATTGCATTTGGATTATGTAATAAATTATTCCAAATAATTTTATCTAAATTTTTTTCTAAAATAGGAATAGCATTTGGATTTAATGATAATTTTACCCAATCAATTTTATCAATATTATTTTCTAAAATAGAAATACCATTAGGATTACTTGATAAATTACTCCAATTTATTTTATCTATATTATTTTCTAATATATAAATTGCATTTGGATTTAATGATAAATTATCCCAAAAATTTTGCATATATATTCATTATTTTCATAATTGATTTCTTTATATATAGGTTTGAATAATGACATTTATTTTTTATACTTATAACTATAACTATTTGTTTGTTTTTATATTAATTTATTTATTATTTATTATAATTTATAACAGACAATTTATAAAATAATTTAGAATATAATAAAAATATTCAATTATTATTATTATAAAAATAAATGGATATTTTATGTCCTTCATATATTTTTAAGTATATTATCAAAATAATTTAATGTATTACTATTTTTTTTAAGTAATCTGGATGTAAGACATGATATAAAAGTTCTTTATATATGATTTTACCTATTAAAATTTGACTGAAATAAATTATATTTATCAAAAATGTATTATGTCCTATGTAATTTATTATTACATCATTATTATATATTATTTTATCACGTGTAATATATCCAACTAATATATTTTTTTTTATATTTAATTTTTGTTTATCATATTGATTAGGTAATATTAGTTCCATTAGTTTTTTTGGAATATTATCATCATTAAACTCTTGTGAAAAATTATATCCAAATTTAAGATACATAACACTATTTGGAATATCATCTTTTTTAATTATTTGATTAAAATTTCGTTTGAATGTAATTGCAACTACACTATTTGGTATATCACCTTTTTTTAATGGTTGATTAAAATCATTTCCAAATACTACAATTAAAACACTATTTGGTATTGAACCTTCATATAAAGGTTGATTAAATGAACTTCCAAATATAAGATATAAAATACCATTTGGTATAACATCAGGATATATTGGCTGATTAAATGATAATCCAAAAAATATTTTTTGTATATTTTTATGTAATACTCCTTTTTTTAACGGTTTATTATATGCATTACCAAAATAAATATATTTTATATTGTTTGGTATAGATCCTTCCAATAATTCTTGATTACATTTAATTATTAAATAATTAACATTATCAGGTATATCGCCTACATCTAACGGTTTTTCATTGGAATAAATAAATATTTTAGTTTTATTATATGTATGATTATATATACATTCTTCACTAAAATATTGATATTTTGTTAATATAGTCTTATATAGATCAATATTCATTATGATTAATTATTATTTATTTGATATTACAATGTAGTCTAATAATATAAATTAAATTAAATCAATTTTTATTTTGGGTATTTGGTAATATTATTATATGTTAGTATGTTTATATATTTTAATGTGTTATATATTGTTTAAAATATTAATTAACAAGTATATTGATTAAAATAATAGTAAATAAACTATATTAATGTATATACAATATATCAATAATTAAAAATAATTAATTATTAATAAACAATATATTATACAATTATAAATACAAAAACTAATTAATATGAAAAATAATATGAAAAATCATATGAAAATTAATATGATTTTTGATTTTTCAAAATTTTAGTTTTATAAAACTAAAAAATATAATTTTGAAAATCTAAAACATAAAATTTTGAAAAATCAAAAATCATATTAATTTTCATATGATTTTTCATATTATTTTTCATATTAATTAGTTTTTGTATTTATAATTGTTATATAATTGTATTTAAAATAACAATTATAACAAGTATTGATAAAATAATAGATAATATTTTATATAATAAATAATACTTAAAGAATAAATATTATAATATAATATATACATATAAATATTATAATGTCTAGTAATAAATCTATATATAATTGCATAAGATGCAATAGATATGAAACAACTATATTTACTGATATGAAAAAACATTGCACCAGAAAAAGACCATGTATAAAACGTAATGATGTAATTTTAATGTCTGAAGATCAAATATTAGTCATGACTTTAATACCATATATTGATAATATTCATCAAGTAAGTATAGATGAATTAAATCATTTATCAAAATCCAATATAATGTTAAAAAATAAATTAGAATTATTTGAATATTTAGAATACATTAAAAAATATACATTAAAAGTTTGTAAATATTGTAAATGTGAATTTGAAAATATATTTTTATTAAGAAAACATGTTATAATTACATGTTTTTTTAATTATCTTAAAAAAACTTCAAGTGACAATAATACAAATAATACTAATTTAACAGTTACTGATAGTAATACTGTTATTATAGGTGATAATAATACAATTAATAATATTAATAACATTAATAACAACAATAATAATTATAATTTATTTTTTAATTTACCAGTACCATTTGAGGAAGATTGGGATTTATCTGAAATATCTAAAAGTGAGAGAGAAGGTATAATAACATCACAATTTGTCTTTTCAAGATTTTTAAATGAAGTATTGAAAAACAATAAAAATCTAAATGTAATAATTAAAGATGATGGTTCAAATACTAGTTTAGTATATATGAATCATAAAAATCAATATATATCAATGGATAAGAGTAAATTATTATCACTAACAATGGATAAAATACATGATCAGTTACATGATGTTATAGATTATAATACTGAGACTTTGAAAATAATAAAAGAATGTTCAAAAGATTATATAAATTTTAAATTTAAACAATATGTAAATGATATAAATGCAAAAAGTGAAATAAATGAAGTTATAATTGGATCATTTATAAGTAGTTATATATCTGCAGAAGACATGTATAATAAAATTCAGGAAATGAATGATAAAAAAATAATACTTAATAAAACAATAAGTACAAAACATAATAAAAAACATGAAATACTTGAAACTAAAAATGATAGAACATTTGCTACAGATTTATTGAAACTACGTGCCGATGATTTTTATTATATGTATGATTCTGATGGAATAACTAAAATATAAATAAAATTGACAGTTAAATTAAGATAATTAAATTTTATGTAATTTAATTATATATTTGGTTACTCATACCTTTGATTGATTTGCCTAAATCTTGTCGCGAAAATGTCGAAATCAAGTCGTCTAGAACTTAAAAAACTTCAACAAGAATTATTGTACCACAAAAATCAAGTAACTGCTGGATACAATAGTTGCACCAATCAAATGTCATCGAGTACTCGGAAAATCAGATAAAATTGATTGAACCGCAAATACAAAAAATAACACAAGAAATAACGGAGATCGATCAACGCAAAAACGGGTTTTTTAATTTACCATTTAATAAGTTTTTATTGTAATAACTGATATTTTACTCTATATAACAATATTTAATAAAATTAAAAAGGAATATAATTAAAAAAATACAAATAAAAGCCTACATTAAATAACTATATATATTATTATTTTTAATTAAATTATAATAAAGACTTGCTTTATATCAAATATATTTATATATAATTATAATTATTATAGAATAAGTAAAATATAAATAAAAATTGACGGTAATAATTTATTAAATCAAAATATATTATTAAATTAATATTTCATTTCATCTGTCTAACAGTTACCACATTTCGTCTAAAAGTCACATTCAAAATGTCTGATCACTTTAGTGCTGGTGATGTCGAAGAACCAGTCGATAACTTCGAAAATTATCGCAAAATGCTGAAATTTGCTCCCGAAGGTGCAAAAATCTATATTCCAGATTTAAGTGATGATGATATACAACACATTTATCGTTTCGGTAACGAATTTACACCAAACTGGATCATCAATGCCTTACTGAAAAACGGCATGACTAGATTTGTAAGTTTGGTTTTGAACGGAAGATTTTCGGTGTCATTTGAACATTGGGCTGAACGACTTCCAAACACAGTGCATACTATTCGCCTCGAGTTTTACTGCGGTAAAGATCACATGGTGATCAATTACAGAACCAACTACACGATCGAACAATTCATCGATGAAGATACCAAAGAAGGCCGTGCCTTACTCGAAGAAATTCGTAAGTTTGACGTGATGTACGGCTTGACAGCTCGTTTTATTCCTATCGAACGTGACGAAAATCTCGACCAATATGGATTTCCGCGAGGCGGCCGTTTTTAAGTAGTCTTGTGTTGTAATACGACATCAGTAATATTTATGTTTTTTTATATTTAATAAAAAGTAAAAATTAAAAAAAATATGAATAAAAGCCTACATAAAATAACTATATGTATATTATATTTATGTTAAATTATAAAAATTGATTTATATTTTAACATAATTTAATATATATTACTGTTTAATATCACTTATATTATTCTATTGAAATAAAGTAAATTAATATAAATATAAAAACTTAAAATGTCATCTAACTCAGTATCTAATATCGACCAATATATAAATGCACTTATATTAGTTAAAACCCGTATTAATAAACCAATGGATAAAGAGATAATATATAAATATGGTATTGAATTAATTAAAATTTACAAATTTGCAATTGAAAATGATCCTGATAATAAGATTTCTACAAAAGAAATTGTAAAAAGTATTCTTGAAGAAATTTGCAATAAACTCCGTATTAAAGAATATCCGGAAAATAAAATTGCATTACTTGAAACTGAATTTACAGATGTATTGATATAATCTAATTATATTAAATTATTATTAATAATAATAAATTATATAATATTTATATTGTATAATTATAATAAAATAACATGAACACAATAAACTATATAATAAAATTAATATAAATAATTTAATTGTTTTTCGGCTTGTAATATAATGTCCTCATTATCAAAATAACTTCTATGAAAATGAACATCATCATATTTATCCATAAAAATATGTTGATTATTATTAAGATGATATCTAAACATATCTGTTTCTAATCTAATAATTGGTTTATTTAAAACATGAAGATATTTATAATTTATTAAATTATTATACATTATTTCTTGATCAATAAACCATCCAGTAGAACCGGGTATTCCATTATAGTTATTATTATAATTTTCTTTTATTCTATTTTCAATATCAGTTTCATTGTGTATATTAAATATATTAGACCAATTAGATGGATGTGATGCATTATAACACATATAGATTTGACAATTATGTAAATCAATATTTCTATAATAAATAAAATCTTCTTTTTTGAATTTTTCTAATCCATCTTTATAATAATTTGGTTTTGTTGGAAGCATATCCATATCAGTTATCATAATCATTTCATCATCAGGTAAATTTATTAATGCAGGATAATATATTCGAATATTTTGTGCAACATATGCACTATTCAAATCTAAATTTCTATTCCATAATATAATATTATTAGAATATAATAATAATTCATCAGGTACTTTTTCACCAACAAAAACAGCAATAAATTTAATACCAAATTTATTCCAAAAAATAATTTGTTTAGGAATAAATAGATAATATTTAGGATTATTATTAACAGAAGCAATAACAGTAGTTAATTTCATTTATATTTATATATTATACATAAATAATATAATTTAATATTTAAACTAAAATAACTCAGAAAAATAATCAATTGTTATTTTTTTATTAATTATATCACTAAATTTATTAGATAAATTACTTTTATTAAAATCATTCCAATCATTTAATACTATTATTGGTAAATTATCAATATTAATATAATCTAATGATATTACAATAGGAATAACATCTAAATATAAACATTCCCATATTCGATGTGTATCAATACCATTACCACGAGGACATATTGCATATTTATGTTTTTTTAATTCTATGAAATAATTTTCTTTATTTTTTTTTTCATTCCATATTAATTTATCTTTTAATTTGTTATAACATTCAATACGTGAAGGATGTGTTTCTAATGAAAAATAAAAATATACATCTTTTGTTTTTTTAATGTCAGTTCTTTTTCTAATATTATGAAATATATTATGATCAAACCATTGTCTATTTTCAATTCCAATTGGTATTGGAATTAAATTATTGTGTTTAATTAAACAATTTTGTGATAATTGTTTAAATTCAGTTAAATTTAAATATTTAATATATGATTCATTTATTTCCAAGTCAGAATTATGTGTGATTATTATTTTATTTTTTATCATTGTTTTATATTTATCATAAAATTCTTTTAATATATCTGTTTTTATAAATATAGTATTATATTCATCAATATTATCTAATTCTGTTATAAATTTTATGTTTTTAGAAAAATTATATATATTAGGATTACAATATATTAATTCATATTTGGTAATAACTATATCACATAAATATTGAATATTCTCACCACATATAATTGTATTATCAGGTAATATTGAGTTAGATGATATATAATTATATATATTTTTGTCATCAGTTACTTTTATAAAGTTTATTTTTGTATTATTTTGAAATGGAATTTTATAATTATTTTCATTAAAATTCCATATAATATCATTAAAATTATAAATTTTATTATCATTAAAATCTATTGTGATATAATCATTATAAATAATATAATTATTATTTAAAATAAAATGTATATGTTCTTCATTATATACATTAAATAATAAATATTGATTTATTAAAATATCTTTAATATCCATATTTCTTTTATAAAAATATATTTATATCTTTATATTCAGTTTATGAGAAAATATATTATTTTATTTGTTTGATATATTTTAATGTTTAATATAATAAATTAAATATATTTTTATAATTATTTAATTATGGTTTAAAAATAAAAATTATATTATATAATATATAATATAATATGTCATACGGAAAACATACATATGGGGTTCCCAATATACTTTGGAGTAATCAAAATGCTAAGTTTGTTTGTGGAAATTTTTGTTCTATTGCAAGTAATGTAAATATATATTTAGGAGGTAATCATAGAACAGATTGGATTACAACATATCCATTTGGTCATATACATCAAAATATATTTAATAAATTTAATGGTATTGGACATCCATCAACAAAAGGTGATGTAATTATTGGTAATGATGTATGGATAGGCAATAATGTAACAATAATGTCTGGTGTTACTATTGGTGATGGAGTTGTAATTGCAAATAATAGTCATGTTGTTAAAAATATAGAACCATATAGTTTAGTTGGTGGAAATCCAGCAAAATTAATAAAGTATAGATTTACAAAAGAACAAATAGAAAAATTATTACAAATTAAATGGTGGTATTGGGATGATAAAAAAATAAACGAATTTACACCATTATTATGTAATAATAATATTGATGAATTTATAAAATTGGCATTAAATACTTAATGATACTATTCATTTAATTCGTTCTAATATAGTTAATCCATTATTATTTGTGTATCTTTCTTTAAGTTTCCATTCCGGATTATCATTTAAAAATTCACAAATAGCAGGCCATAATCCCATTTCTATTTCATTTACTGGAATACCTGTTAATTTACTTTGTTCAATACAATTCCATTTATTTCTAATACTTTCTCCAATAATTTCATCAATTGTAGTATCATGCATAATAATATATTTATTTGTATATTTACTGAATAATTTTAATTCTCTTTTTAATTGACCATATACATGCCATGTATCTATAAATGTAATATCATAATTTTGAGGTAATTCTATAGTTAAATTATTTTTCCAAATATAGTTAATTTTAATTATATTAGAAAATTCTTGTGCAATATTCATTAAATTTGTTATATCACATACATTTATATCATTTAATAAATATTCTTTTTGAATATTATTATTATTATTTAATAATCCATATAAAAAAGCCCATGATGAAACACAACCCCTAACTCCTGTTTCAAAAACACTATTACATTCACTTGCATATTTAAATAATGTCGGTAAATGCTGATATATATCAGAAGAATCTTCAAATGAAGTATTATTACATAAATTATGATATTTATTTTTAATTATTTCCATTTTTATAATATATAATTATATATCACAAAATATCTTTAAGTTCTTTTATATTATTTATATTATTTATAATAAAAATTGATTTAAAACAAATCATGGTTTGAATAATATCATATAAATTAATAACTTATATAATATTATTCAAACCATGAATAGAGATTTATACAAAGCAATTTTACATAAACACAAAAGTGATATATTTTTTGATAATAATCCTTATTATTATATGAATAATAATAATAATAATAAAAATAAATTTACTAATATTGAATATACATATGTATCAGACAATAATGATATTATTCCAGAAAATACTACACATTTATGTATATCATCTAGATTTAATAAAGTATTAACTGAAGGATATATACCAAATAAAGTTGTACATATAGAGTTTAATAATATTATCATGGAATTAAATGAAAATGTAATTCCATCTAGTGTTAAAAAAATAATTTTTAATAATACTATACATACAACATTACGAAAAAGTTCATTACCGAATTCTATTGAATATTTAATATTTAATAATAATATTACATCACCATTATTGCCAAATGTTATTCCAAATAGTGTGAAATATTTGGAATTTAATCATAAATATAAACAAATAATTAATAAAAATGTAATACCATCTAGTGTTACTACATTAATATTCAATTGTGAATATAATCATTCATTAGAAAATGTAATTCCATATGGTGTTAAATATTTAAATTTAGGTGGTTATTTCAATAGTAATATTGAAATAGGTGATATACCAAATAGTGTTAAATATTTACATTTTGGCAATACATTTATTGGTATGTATAACACTCCATTAAATATTGGAAGTATTCCAAATAGTGTTATTATATTAAGATTTAGTCTAAATTTTAATCAAAAATTATTACCAAATATGATACCAAATGGTGTTATTCATTTGGAATTTGGATGGAAATTTAATCAAAAAATTGATATTGGTGTTATTCCAAATACTGTTAAATATTTATCATTTATTGGTACATATGATCAAGATTTTAATCAAGGTGTTATACCAAATAGTGTTATTAAATTAAAACTAAGTAATAAATTTAATAGAAAATTAAAGATTGGTGATTTACCAGATAGTATTAAAAGTATAGATTTTGGTAATTCATACGATAAAAAAATATATAAAAATATATTACCACAAGGACTTGAAGAACTTATATTTGGATATAGTTTTAATCAATGTATTAATAAAGATGTTTTACCAGTTTCTTTGAAAAAATTAAAATTTGGATCATTATTTAATAAATATATAAATAATAATATATTACCACATGGATTAAAATATTTAAAATTTGGAGATAGTTTTAATAAAATGCTTGGATCAAAAAGTATTCCAAAAACAATTACTTATTTAAATTTAGGTGGATATAATAAACCATTAACAAGTACAATATTACCAAATAATTTAAAACATTTAGTAATTGGATATAGACATTTAAGTTATTTAAATGAAATACCTTTAAGCGTCCAATTTTTAAAAATAACTGGTTCAAATCAAGGCAATAATAATTTATATATACATGATAATATATTAACAGATAATTTGATTGAATTAATAATTGATGAAGAATATGATATTTCATTTATTGAAACTGATAAAGATATAATAATAGGTATAGATGAAGAAGAATATATATCATATTATGATGTATATTTTTCTGGTTCAATTAATTCTTTTCATAAATCTAACATTAATAATTATATACATGAATATTTTGATGACAATAAATTAATTGGTAAAGTCATTAAAAAAGAACTATTACAAAAAATATTACATCCCAATAAAATATTAAATATTTTAAATAATGATGAAAATCTAAATATTACTCATATAAATAATATTATATAAATTAACTTATATAATCATAATTTAATAATTCAATTTATATAAAGACAATTTATGAAAAAATATTTATTATAATACTCAAATACTTTAAAACTCCTAAAAATAAATAATATAGATATAAATATAAATAATGATAAAACGAGACTTGATAAATAATATTTATATTGATATTATTGATAATATTAAAACATATAATAAATATATAGAAGAATTAAATGATAAAGATATTGAATTAAAAGGTGAATTTTTAGAAATTGATTCAATCAAATATTATATGGAAAATCATAATGAAATACCAAGTAATATTACAAAATTAAGAATAAAACTTTATGACATAAATCCACCTATTGGATATATTCATAATAATATTAAATTTATATTAATATTTAATTTAGATGTTCCTTTTCAAAATGAACTTCCAAAAGATTTAATAAGATTAAATATTGTTGATGATCATAATAATTTATCTATTGATAAATTGCCAATTAATTTACAAAAAATAAAGTTAATATATACATCATTAAAATATAAGATAACAAGGAACTTTAAAGAGTTACATTTTGCAATAAATGAAGATGATTATGATTTATTAGATGGTATGATTTCATCTAATGAAATAGAAACATTAATGATATCTGGTAAATATTATAAAAGTTTAGATAAATTAATTTCTACAGAAATAAAAACATTAAAAACATTAAAATTAATGGGGAATATAGTACCTGAAATAAATAATATAAATAAATTATTTCCAACAACTTTAACTAAATTATCTATATCAAATACTTTATATAATAATATATGTAATAAAATTTGTAATGAAAATATTGATATAAATATAATATTTCCAAATTTAATGGAATTATCAATATATAATGAAAATGATAATATAAAAATAATTTATAATGATAAATATATACCAGATAGTTTAATAATATTATATATAGATACTGATAAAATAATATTTGAAAATGAACCAAATAAAATAGCCCAACTTATTATAAAATATAAAGATTATTCAAATATGGATACAAATGAAACATCATCTAATATAATAAAAACATATTATAATATGTTCTATTACAGTATATATGGAGTATTATATATGATTGGTTGTAATTTACAAAAATATATTGAAAATGAAATAATTAGAATATTATCTGATATAAAATATAATAAAAAAATTTTATATCAAGAATTAATAAAACGAATACTTGATCCACATATAATTAATACAAAAATAAATAAATATAATATTATTGATACTATTAATAATTATTAATAATTATTGATATATTATTTATAAATATATTATTAACATATATAGTATATTACAATGAATTACATTATAATATAAAATTGATATAATATACTCATAAAAACTAATATTATAATAGATAAGATTAAATAACATTTTCAGGTTTTTCAAATTTTTCATATTTGCGTTGTCTTTCCATTTTTAAATTATTTTCTTCTAAACAATTCATATAATGTCTAAATATATATGTTTTTAAATTATTTTTATTCATATTATTCATATGTGTTAATATATTATATAATTTTTCCATAGTTGCATTAAACATTTTTTCATTACTCATATATACATATTTACTATTATGATTTAAATAAACCATACATGTATCAGACGTATTATTAATTATTACATTATTATTTATTTCATTTTCCAATATAGCAGACAACAAATCAGAATACATATTGTCAGATAATAATATTTCAATTTGTCTATTTACATTTATATGTGAAATTATCCAATTATCTTCAAAAGGTACCGGTCTATTAACACAATTATTTTCAGTTTTTTCACTCATTTTGATCTATTTATACTAGATATATATATTTTATATAAAAATATCTTTATATTAATTTTTTATAAAAAAATGATAAAATAAATATCATACTAAGATTATTATATAATCAAAATAACTTATATTAATATTGTATAAAAATGAATGCATATGAATTTTCTTTAGTTATTGATCCAAGAGATTCTAGTATAAATAAACAGATTATTATTGGAAATGATTTGTTTTCTGCGATGTCTGATTATTTAGATAATATAACAACATATATATATCCAAAAACAAATCAATTGAGATTTATGTCATATAGAGATATGATGTTAGATTATTATCCATTAGATGCTGATGAATTATATACAATATATAATACATATAATGATTTTATTACATTATATAAAAATACATTAAAATTATATTATACCGATATTAACCCAAATCCCAATATTAATATGAATATTAATGAATTGAATAATTTATTGAGTAAATATGAAAATGAAATGTCAATCATAAAAAAACATACAAATATACAAAATATAGATATGTATATGTATACTTTGTCAATTGTATTGATTGAACTTGATATGGGTAAAAATGTATTACATGAACTACATAATGATATGATATATTTAAATAATACAGGAATGACAAATATATTCACAAATATTGACATTAAATAAATAAAAAATTGAATATTTTTTTACAATAGATATAATTTATTTATATTATAAAATATAAAATAAGACATCATAATATTTAATAAATATTAATAATAGTTATTAAATTTAGTGATTAAATTAAGTTATTAAATTGTTAAATTTAAATAAAAGTTAATAAACAACATCACATAAAATGAAATTAACTTCTGAAATTAATATTGGTAGTAAAACCCTAAAAATTACTGTAGAAGCATATTCATATATGCAAGCATCTAAAAAAATATCTGAGGAATTAAATAGGCAATTATATAATATATTTATGGTATATGATGACGTTTATTATAGATTATTAAAAGAACTTATTAATTTATATTCTAAAGTTATTGAAAAAAGCATTTATTCAGCAAATATTAAAAATAATAATATTATGCGTAAAAAGGTATTTATTGAAGCATGTTGTACTGTAAATGAAATGAAACAAGTATATAATGAATTAATTAATATTAGTGTATTATCTAAAAATAACAATACAACAAATAATGATATAGAGTCTATTATTAGATTTGCCAATAATATTTGTGAAGATGCAAAACAATTTCCGGAATCTAGAAAAAGTAAATTTAGAACAGTTACTGATAGTGATATACATAATAAATGTGATCCTACAGTATTAACTTTTGTAATTGTTTAATATAAAATATCACATATTACATAATTTATTAATTGTAATATCAAACAAATTGTTATAAATATAAATATACATAAATAGCATAACTCATAACCAACGTGTTTTATTACAAATGAATATTTATTTTGAGTTATATTTTCTTCAATATCTGACATGTGTTCATGTATATTTAATATATATCTTTAATATGTCTTTATAATATATGTTTATATATCTTAATATATTTTATATTTATTTATTATTATAAATTTTTATCTCAACCATAAAGTAAATTATAAGAAATTGCTATAGTAATATGTTTCATTTATCCTTTATATTAGTGTAATGTAAAGAGTATATATGTGAATTCAAATGCAATTCTAATATTCTAATATAATTATATAAAATAGTCTTGTATAAATATATTTATATATCCATTTTTATAAAGAATTATAGTATTATGTTACAATTAAATTATTAATAATAATTTAACAGTAATTGTTCAATATCAATTTTATATTTATTTGATATATATAATAATCTATCTATATTTAATATCTTTTTAAGTAATTCTTTATATATAATATTTCCTATTAGTTTATTATTTATTAAAAAATTTTCAACAAATGGTTTGAAATTTGTCATATATACATCATAATTTAATATTACATTTAATTGATTATATTTTATTAGTTTTCCATCAGTAATACCTATTAATATGTTTTTATTATTAATATTAATTAATTCTTGATTAAAATTATCAAATAATAATAACTCTATAATATTATTCGGTAAATTATTATTATTTAATAGTTGATTAAATTCATATCCAAATCTTAGATGAGTAACACTATTTGGTATATCTCCTTCTTTTAATGTTTGATTAAAATAAAACCCAAATTCTAAATAAGTAACACTATTTGGTATATCACCTTGCTTTAATGGTTTATTAAATTTTCCTCTAAAAATAAGATTTGTAATACCATTTGGTATGTCTCCTTGCTTTAATAGTTGATTAAAAAAAACACTAAAAGTAAGATGAGTAACACTATTTGGTATATCACCTTGCTTTAATGGTTGATTAAATATCCATCCTAAAATAAGATGAGTAACACTATTTGGTATATCTCCTACATTTAATGATTGATTAAAATCATTTCCAAAAGTAAGATGAGTAACACTATTTGGTATAACTCCATCTTTTAATGGTTTATTAAAATAAAACCCAAATACCAAATGAGTAACACTATTTGGTATAACTCCTGCTTTTAATGGTTGATTAAAATTTCCTCCAAAAGTAAGATGAGTAACACTATTTGGTATGTCTCCTGTTTTTAATTGTTGATTAAAATAACATGAAAATACCAGATGAGTAACACTATTTGGTATATCTCCTTCCTTTAATGGTTGATTAAAACCATATCCAAAATCCAAATAAGTAACACTATTTGGTATATCTCCTTCTTTTAATGGTTGATTAAAATATCCTTTAAATATTAGATGAGTAACACTATTTGGTATGTCTCCTGCATTTAGTGGTTGATTAAATTTACCTCCAAGCTCCAAATGAGTAACACTATTTGGTATATCTCCTTCTTTTAATACTTGATTAAAAGACCATCCAAATGTAAGATGAGTAATACTATTTGGTATATCTCCTTCTTTTAATGATTGTTTAAAATGTCTTCCAAAAGTAAGATGAGTAACACTATTTGGTATATTTCCTACTTTTAATGGTTGATTAAAAGTATCTCCAAATTTAAGATGAGTAACACCATTTGGTATATCCGATTGTTTTAATGATTGATTAAAATCATCTTTAAAAGTAAAATGAATTATGCCATTTTCTATATTCAAATTATCTGTTTTAATGTATTTGTCATAGTTATATAAAATAGTCTTGTATAAATCTATTTGTGTGTTCATTTTTAATCAATTTAATTGTTCAATTATTTTCATTTTTATATTATAATAAATTAAATATCAAATAGTTTAATGTTATAAATAAATCAATTTTTATTAATTTAATAGTTAATTTAATAGTATAATTTAATGGTAATTTAATAGCAATTTAACAGTAATTGTACAATATCAATATTATATGTATTTGCTATATATAATAATCTTTTTGGATTAAATACTCTTTCTATTAATTCTTTATATATAATATTTCCAATAAGTTTTTCTTTTGTCAAATTTTCATTTATATATTTATTGATATTTTTTTTGTATCATATTCTAATATTATATTATATTCAAATATATGTTCAAATATATAACTATAACTATCAATACATCCTTCTTTATCATATTCATATATTTTATTCCAATATACTATTAATATATTTTTTTTATTAATTTTTAATAATTCTTGATTAAAATTTTTATATAATATTAGTTCTATAATCTTATTTGGTATATTATTATTATTCAATATTTCATTAAAATATTCTCCAAATTTTAAATATTTAATATTATTTGGAATATCTCCTTCTTTTAATGGTTGATTAAATTTTCCTCCAAGATCTAGATGAGTAACACTATTTGGTATATCTCCTTCTTTTAATGGTTGATTAAATTCCCATCCAAAATTAAGATGAATTATGTTATTCGATATATCACCTTTTTTTAATGGTTGATTAAAACCATCTCCAAAAACTAAATGAGTAACTGTATTTGGTATATCACCTTTTTGTAATGGTCTGTTATTATTAATATTAAGATATTTATTGTTATTGTAATTTATATATTTTACATACATAAAATCTTTAATATGTATATGACTATTATTTATGAAATCTTCGTTATTGTATAAAATTTTTTTATATAAATCAATTTGTGTATCCATATTTATTAAATTATTATATTTATATTTTGATATAATACTTTTTCTAATTTTTATATAAAAATTAAAAATTCAGTATTAATTCTATAAAATTAACATTATATGTGTTTGATAAATATAATAATCTATTTGGATTAAATACTTTTTCAATTAATTCTTTATATATAACATATCCTATTAATTTATCTTTTGTTAAATTTTCTCCTATATATTTATCCATTTGAATTTTATGATATCTTTTAATGTTTTTATTTTCCCAAATATTTATATTATCTATTCCTATTCCTAATAATATATTTTTATTTAAATTTAAGTTTCTAATATCATAATTATTTGATACATTTATATAAAAAACACTTTTTGGTATATCTCCTGCTTTTAATGGTTGATTAAAATAGGATCCAAATTCTAAATGAGTAACACTATTTGGTATATCTCCTGCTTTTAATGGTTGATTAAAATCGTGTCCAAATTTAAGATGAGTAACACTATTTGGTATATCTCCTGCTTTTAATGGTTGATTAAATCCAACTCCAAAAGTAAGATGAGTAACACTATTTGGTATATCTCCTAACTTTAATGGTTGATTAAATTTCCATCCAAAAGTAAGATAAAT
>JACCEB011043463.1_pt1 | contig 18569 bp, 16 predicted proteins | sample 7454761 | NCBI WGS metagenome assembly JACCEB01 (sample SAMN15323454, study PRJNA562643) | freshwater metagenome | isolation source: river surface water | place: USA:Blue River Watershed | collected 2017-08-18 | reverse complement strand
CTGCCCATCTGACTGAAATACAGTTCTGATCGGCTTCTCATAAATCTGCAATGCGGTATTCAATTGCTCAACTTGACTGCGTAAGACCGGAGTGTCGCCCTTCACTCTGGCTGCTTCCGCTAACAAACGCTCCGCTTCACGGCGCACTTCCGGAGCGGACAATCGCGATGGCGTGCTAATCAGACCGTCGAGCCGTCGTGAGAGTTCGGCTCGCGGCACCACTCGATTGCGACCTGCGCGCGCAAACTCCAGGCTACGATCCTTTGCCAGCAAGCCTTCATACGCCTTGAGCGCATCGCCCCAGTTCTCCGCCTGCTCGAGATCGCGGATACGATTGCGCTCCCCCTCAAGATCCGTTCGCTCACCGACAGCAGCGAGTTCAGCCTGCAACGCACCGATCTCGGCACCATCACCCCGCAACGCACGCGCGCGTGATAGAGCATCACGTGCTACCTCAGGTCGACCAGAGCGCAGTGCAGCTAGAGACTCACCGATTGCAGCAGCATATCGATCAGAACTCAGCGCACGACGAGCTCGCGCTGCACCATCGCGCGCTTTTATATTTTCGGGATCGGCACGAAGTACTTGTTCGTATAAGGTCAGCGCTCGCAAATTGTCGTACGCTAATTGCGCAGTCTCGGCTTCTACCAACGCTGGCAAAAGCGGACCCAAGGCTACGATGCGAGCAAGCGTGCGTATCGCGGCCGTATTTTCCGGGTCGATCAACAATGCGCGCTCCGAAGACTGCCGTGCAATCTCCAGACGACCATCATCGATCGCCGTATTGGCTGTATCGAGCAGCTTGGCTAGCATAGCGGGACGTTCGTTAGCCACGCGAGTCAGACGCTGCATTGCGAGGCCGAGGCGATCGAGAGCTAATGACAAATCCCGTGTCGAAGAAGCGGCAAGAGCCAACTCGCCCATGGATTTGGCGGCACCGAACGACTCACCACCCCACACACCAGCCGCTTGCGATTCGAGCTCTTCAAGGGCGCGCGAAAACTCCGTGTAACGCTCATTGAACAGGACTTGTTGCTGTTTCTCTTCGTCGCTGATGATCGGCGAAAGCCCGGAATTCACCGTTGCACTACTGCGACTCACTGCTATCTCGGCCGTACCGGGTGCCAGACGCGGCAAAAACCAGAAGGTGGCCGCAAGCAGTGCCACGCTTGCGATCCCAGCTACCCAAGGCAACCAGCCACGACGCGAGCTACTTGCCTCGAGGATCTGCTCGAGCGGCACCGCCTCGACACGAATCGCCCGAATACCCTCCGGCGATCGGATCAACATCGCCAAATCTTCGCGTAACTCGCGCGCAGTAGCGGGCCGCAGCAAAGGATCGGTCGAAAGGCAGCGCTGCAGCAACGCGTGCAGAACCGGCGGTAATGGGTGAACTGGCTTTAACGCAGGAACCTGCTGCTCTATCGCGCCAGGCTTGCTGGGAAAATAGGGCGGGTACGCAGAGAGAAGCTCATAGCCGAGTGCGCCGAGCCCATAGATATCGTCAAGAGTCGACGGCTCCGAATTTCGACGTTGCTGAGGGCTCGCGCTAAACGGTGAGCCCATCGCTCCAGGTGGCGCCATTCCGTCGATCGCGGCGATTTCGAAATCAGCTAAACGAATGTGGCCTGCGAAATCGAGTAGCACGTTAGAAGGCTTCAAGTCGCGATGAATGATGCCGCGTGAGTGCAAGTGATCGAGTACGTCGCAAAGCTCGATCAACAACGGCACGATCTGTGTATAGGCTTTACCTCGCAGCGGTCGAAGGTCGCCCGCAGCTAGCAGCATCGGCAAGACCATCACCGTCTCATCACGTGCGGGCTCGTCGAAACGAAGGACACCTGGGTGATCGAGTCGTTGGGAGATCGAATACTCGCGCTGCAAACTCTCCCAACGCACCGTATCTTCGCCAGTAGCAACTTTCAGAGCCACCTGGGTGTCGCGACTCTCATCAAGCGCGCGCCAGATCTCGAAGCGACCACCCTGAGCAAGTGGCTCGAGCAGTACGAATCGATCGATGAGCCTCTGGCCCTTGACGAGTACGATCACGTCCAAGCCCCGCTCAAGGATTGGGTTCGGGCAAATTTTCTTCCCGGTAGATCGAAGCGAGCAGACGGCGCCACTCGCGATACTGCTCCTCGGCGGTACCGGTCAACTTCAAGGTACGCCCCTCGACTTCCACGGTTTGTGCGGCCGCTTCGCTACTGAAGCTGGTAGCTAATTCCTTGACTTCCTGAGCGGCGACTTTGGCATCGGAGAACTTTTGGATACCCGACATGACGGCCGCTACGCCACCCACAGCACCGGCTGTCCTAACCGCACTGTCGATACGACGGCAGTTGTAATCCGTCGAAGCGCAATTACTGCCAGCGAAAATACTACCGAGAACAGCGGCCGCACCGAGGGCCGTGCGAGTCATGGCTTGGGTACGAGCTTTGTCTTCGCGCTCTATCGCTTCACGACTTGTACGACGGAAACTCCCGTAAGGATCAAAGAGCTGGTCCGCAAATTCCTGCGTGTAACCGTCGAGCGTATCGATGACTGCAGAGTCACGCTCGCGGATCTTCGTGATACGCACGACCGCCGGATCATCCGTTGCCGGCAGCCGCGTCAGGCGATAGCGCCCATCAGCAGACCTCTGCAGATAACCATCAAATGAACGCGGGTCGAGATCTTGGGCGAAGCGCAGTTGAGCGATGTGACGCAACTCGCGCTTCTCAACCGCCGTCAATGCATCGCGAGCTGTCACGAGGTCATTGGCAATCTGAGAGTAGACGTTCTGGAATGGATCGCGAGCGCGCAAGGAGGCGTCGGTCTTGTACGCCCCGAGATCGGCATCGCTCGAGTAAAAGCGCTCTTTGATCCAAACTCGGCCAGACGCATCGACGGCCGTAATCGCAAGCTCTAGACGAGAGCCGGTCGACTCGACGATTTTGCCGGTCACGATGACGTCCACGAACTGAACTGCTTCCGGTACGACGCGCACCGCACCCCATTGACCGGAGGCTTCGAGCGTCGTCCTTAGCCGCATCGGCAACAGTCTCGACTCGGCGGAACGAACATCAGGATAAATTCGCCTCTTGTCGAGCGCCTCTTCGTCGTTAGCTAGGTTTACAGGCACACCAGGATCGAAATGTCGCAGTGCGACGTCTAGCAATTCCGCTTCCGGAATCTGCGTCTTAGCTTGCACCGCCTCCAACTTAGCGAGAGGTCGCGTTTCTTTGACCACGCAACCACTCAGCACGGCCGAAAAACCCAGCACGATGGCGATGACCATCCTGTTCATGCGTTGCTGCTCCTTAGCTACGCTCATTACCGGCATTACCCGCCCTTGGCGTTACGTTTGTAGTCTTGGTATTCCTTCCAGAGCTTTTCCTTGAGCTCGGGATCGGTTTCCTGTTCTGCCGCTCTTCGTAGCCTTCTAGCAACGATGTCATCATCGTCGCCCGACTCGACTCCGCGATTTGGAGCACCACTGCCAGCACCCACCGTGCCACGATCCTGTCGATCGCCGGCTTGGTTTTCGGCATTACTGGCAGCCACGCCGCGCTCGGAACGAAGATCTCCTTCGCGCGAACCAGGCTCGGCTGCGGTGCGCCCAGCGCCTTCGCTCGAACCACTGCCCGCTGATGCGGTACGCGCATCACGCTCCGCTGCGGTTCGCTGCTGCTCTTTCTCGAGAGTCTTATCGAACTCGCCGAGCGATTCATCCAAAGATTTGTCGAGAACGTCGCGTCGCTCATCAGCCGTCGTCGCTTCTCCAGCTCCAGAATCGGGTGCCGGTGCGCTCGGCGCAGGCATGCTGGACGGCGCAGGCACGCTGGGCGGCGAAGGAATGCCGCCTGTTGGCGGAGGCATCGGCGACGGCAAACTCGGCGGTTGGTCGACAGGCGGTGTCGCGCATGCCGAGAGTGTCATCGCGACGATGGCGAGCAAACCGTGTTTCGTACGCATCATGGATTGCCGTCACCTTGAAAAAAGCTCTGTAGTTGTTCGGCCAACCGATCGCAAGCCGTACCCTGCACCCGCGCGATAAATGGCAGCGGCACGACGGCACCCACGATTGCCGATGTTCCAGTCACATTCGTCTCGACACTGCCTGCCGACCTCGCCTGTTTCAAATCCCACACGGTAGCCTCGTAGTCCGATTCCTTTTCCCACCAACCGAAGCCGATGCAACCGGCTGCGCCGGGCGCAGCCCCGCAAGCCAGACTACCGCCACCATCGGTTCGACGAGTGCCACCGTCCAACCAAACCAGATAACGCACGCCAGACGCAGACACTCTCTCACCGACACCGGGACGCGCCAAAAGTTGCGTGACTGCCTCGGGTCGGGTCGGCGCGGTGCCGGGCTCAAACCACGGGAACAGTTCGTCGACGAAGCCATTGTTGTCGCGCACAGTGATCGGCCGTTCGCCCTTGGCGAGCCCCCGACCCACGCAGTCGATGAATTCATCCTCCGCGGCGACCCCCTCGATCTGAGGCTTGGCCAGAATGACCACGGCTTCGCCATCGACGATTTGGGTCGGTAACTCGCGACTCTCCTGAATGGTGGCGCTCATGCAACCAGCCAGGGTCAACGGCAGTATCCAGACGAGTGATAAGGAAGCTGAAGCTCGGTGACGCATCATTTCCTCCGGTAGAGGACAGAGTATGCCATGCCGATATGACGGATCAGCCAGCGGATCTCAACTCCCGGGCTGCGGGAAACGGTCCAGTCGACGCAGCTCTGGGAACAACCGCCAGTACACCCCCACGATGACCAGACAAGCGGCCCCACCCACCGTCACGGCCGTCACCGGACCCCACCAGCTGGCCGTCAGGCCGGATTCGAACTCGCCGAGCTCGTTCGAGGCTCCGATGAACATCGAACTGACGGCGCTGACGCGGCCTCGGATCGCATCCGGGGTCTCGAGTTGCACCAATAAATGGCGAACGAACACGCTGACCATATCGCCCGCACCGAGACAAAACAGAGCGATACACGACAACCAAAACGAGGTCGATAAGCCGAAGACAACGGTAGACACGCCGAACACCGCGACTCCGCCGAACATCCAGCGTCCGGCATGCCTCGAAATCGGTTGACGGGCAAGCCATATGGCCGTCAGTGCCGCACCGACACCCGGTGCGGTACGCAATAGGCCGAGGCCCTCTGGCCCAACGTGCAAGATATCCGCGGCAAACATCGGTAATAGCGCCGTCGCGCCCCCAAACAGCACGGCAAACAAGTCGAGCGATATCGCGCCGAGGACCGATCTGCGACGCAGCACAAAGCGAAAGCCCTCAGCTAATTCATGCCAAGCGAATTTCGCCTCTGTTGGAGGCGCTCGCACCGGTCGAATACCGAACATCAACCACAGTACGACAACGAGGATGAATAAGGCGCTGACGTAAACCCACATCGCCCCGTGGTCGACAGTCACTGACTCGCCAAACGCATATAACAAACCACCCAACGCCGGTCCGACAATGACGGCCGACTCGAACAGGGTTGAGTTGAATGCGACAGCAGCCGGGAAAGCGCTCTGGGGCACTAGGTTGACGGTCATCGCCTGCGAGGTTGGCATCCACAATGCGCGACCGGCACCGAATAGGCCCATCGCAAAAAACACCCACAGAATTTCGCGGCTTCCGGACCAGGTGAAGCCGATTAAAACCAGCACACAGAGAATCTCGATCACATAAGCGATCACGATCAATAAGCGCCGGTCCATACGATCGGCCAACTGACCGGCCGGCAATACCAACAGGAAAAACGGCAGAAACTGTGCAAGGCCGACGAGTCCGAGGTCGAGCGGATCGCGGGTGATCGAATACACCTGCCAACCAACGGCAACACCCAACATCTGCCAAGCGAGAGTCGCGAAAAATCTGCCGAAAGCAAACCGCCGAAAATCTGCGTGCTGGAGAGCCGCGCGCACACCACTCGCCTGATTCATGGGTCAATGGTAGTTTGTTCGCGGGTTAAATCGGCGGGATTTATACATGACGACCAGCATCACGCGGCATTTCGCTTCCATCACTAAAGGGCGATGGGGCCCGCGACAGGTGCACTACCGTCGTATCGGTTCAGGGCCAGTGGTGCTTTGCCTGCACCAATCTCCGCTGTCCTCACGCGACATGCTCGCCACGATGGAGCGGTGGAAAACGCACTTCACTTGCATCGCTCCCGACACTCCTGGATTCGGGCTTTCAGATCCGCTCGGCGTTAATCGTGCCGAAGCCAGTGACTTCGCCGAGGCGGTCGTCGAATTCATGGATGCCCTTGGCATCGAACGTGCGGCCGTTTATGGCTTTCATACCGGCGCGATGATCACGGGTGCGCTAGCTGCTGCGTATCCCGATCGCATCGTCTGCGCGGCAGCCAATGGCTACGTCATCATGACGGAGACAGACCGACAAGACTTCATCGAGCACTATCTCCCACCGTTACAACCCAAGTGGGATGGCTCTCATCTGACCTGGCTTTGGGCTCGCATGCGCGAGCAACTGATTTTTTTCCCCTGGTATCGAAAATCGTCCACCGCTCGTCTGTCGTTCGACGTTCCACCGGCAGAGGCGCTGCATAACTCATTGCTCGATTTCATGCGGGCTGGTGACCACTATCGCGTGGGCTATCGTGCTGCATTCACGATGCGATCGGATCTAGCATTGCGTCAAACGAAAACGCCGATGCTCGTCACCGCTGCAGACACCGACGTTCTCTCGGCCGATCTCGATAATGTGCGGCATCCGGCCGCTTGCGTCACCGTCGCAAGAGGTGGCCCGGCAGATCAAACCCTCGATCTTTGCCGCGACTACATCAAGCGCCACAAGCCGCCAAAAATGCCTAAATCAACGGTGAATTCCGGTCTGCGCGGACGCCTTTGGCAGGACTACGTCGATGTTGACGGTGGACAGCTCCGAATTCGCCGCAATGCAGACGCTGGCGGTCGACCCGTTCTCATTTTGCATGAAGCTGGCGGTTCAACCGAGAGCATCGAGAGCTTGGCTTCGGGATTCATTGGTCGTCGTCCGGTGCTCGCGATCAACCTGCCAGGTCATGGCGAATCGGACAACACCCTACCGCGCGGCAAAGTGACGGTCGGTGGTTTTGCCAAGGCTATCGAAGCTGCGCTGCAGAGTCTCGATATAGATGAAGTTGATGTGATCGGTGTGGGAAGCAGCGCATTCATCGCGTTCGAGCTCGCCTCGCTCGCGAAAAATCGCGTGCGACACGCCGTGATGCTAGGCGCCATGCTGGTCGACGAAACACTGCGCGATGAACTGATCGAAAACTATACGCCGGACATCAAGCCGCTCTGGTACGGCGGACATCTGGTCGAAGCATGGTATGTCGTACGCGATCAGCGCTTGTTCTGGCCCTGGTTCCGCCAACGACGTAACAACATCATTCATAACGAAACGGAACTCGACCCAGCCCACCTCCAAGGTCGCCTGCTCGATCTATTCCGCTCTCATGGAATGTGGCGTCACGCCCACCAGGCTGCTTTCACGTACCCCTGGAAAAAGAAACTCGCCAAAGCCCGGCAATCAGTTTTATTGGCTGCGCCAATGGGTGATCCCTTGAAACCGGCTGCAGTACAAGCGGCCTCCGAGATGCCCCATCTTCTGTTTGTGGAATTACCCCGCGAGCCGCAAGACTGGGCGCACGCTCTGCTGCAAAAGTTGACATGAAGCGTCTCTGCGTTTTTTGTGGCGCCAATTCCGGCGCGAATGATGCGTATCGCTCTGCGGCACATGAGCTCGGCCGACTTCTCGCCCGCTCGGGCATTGGGCTCGTCTATGGCGGCGCAGGTATCGGCCTGATGGGCGCAGTAGCCGATGCCGCGTTGGCCGAAGGCGGCGAAGTCATCGGCATCATTCCCCGCAATCTCGTCAAGCTTGAAGTTGCGCACCGCGGCGCCGTGGACTTGCGCGTCGTCGAGTCGATGCACGAGCGCAAAGCCATGATGGCTGAGCTCTCAGATGGGTTCATCGCGTTACCCGGCGGCGTCGGTACACTCGAGGAATTATTTGAAGTGTGGACGTGGGCCCACTTAGGCTTGCATCGCAAGCCCTGCGCCCTGCTTGATGTCAACGGCTTCTATTCAGGTCTCGGCGCCTTCCTAAACCATGTGCAGCAGGAAGGATTTCTGCGTCCGGGCGTGCGCGACATGCTACTCATTGATGATGATACCGCCCGACTACTGCAGACGATGCAGCAATATCGCGGGCCGGATACGCCAGCTTGGATGAACCGTTCGCAAACCTGATCAGGTCGGATCGGCCTGCGAACGCTTCTCTGCGATCCACTCGCGCCAGATCGCCATCAGCACGGCAAGTATCACGGGTCCGATGAAAAGACCCACCATACCAAACGCTGCAAGACCGCCCAGCACGCCGAACAACACCAACAGAAACGGGATGCGGGTCGCGCCACTAATCACGAGTGGTCGCACGATGTTGTCGATCCAACTAACGGCTGTGGCACCCCAGATCGCTAAACCAATCGCCTCAACCGTGTTACCGGTCAGGAAAAGATAAATGCTCGCGCCCATCCACATAAACGGCACGACGAACGGAATGAGCCCGGCTAAGAAAGTCATGATGCCGAAGATAATTGGCGCGGGAACACCGGCAACTGCATAGCCGATACCAGCCATCGTACCTTGCTCCAAGGCGGCCAATACCAGACCATAAACGACAGCCTTGACCGTGCTGCCGATCGCATCCAGATAATGAGAAACGCGCACTTTGCCGAAGAACTGCTGCAGCATGCGCTCGACTTGTGCAGCCACATGCTCACCGTCTCGATACATGAAAAACAACGAGAACATGGCAAGGCCCAGTTTGATGACGTTCCGCCCGACACCACCGACGACCGCGCTCACTTCACCCGATGATTGCGAAAAGAAATCGCGAATCGCAGTATCGATACTCGATGGATCTCGCTGAAATTGTTCGACGATTTCGACAAGTCGCGGTCCGAGCAAAGGTATCTGCTTGATGGAGTCTGGCAATTCGACCTTGGCGAGCAAAGGTGCCAACTCGCGATAAATCGGCAGGGCTTCGGCCTGGACGAGAATGATCAGCCAGACGATCGGCAGAATGATGGCGGCACTTAACGTGAGCGTCATGATAAGCGCTGCGAGTTCCCGATGACCGCGACACAACAAGACGACTCGCTCGTGCATCGGCCATGTGACATACGCCAAGATGACCGCCCAAACCACGGGCACTAAAAATGGCTGTAATACCTGGAAAGCCAATAGCACCAGCACGATCAACGAAAACGCGACGATCAACGCGCGCAGCCACTTCGCCTCGGCAAGATCTTCGAGCATCATGAGAGCATCCTGGCGTTATCCAGCGCGATTGCAGTCATAGCCAGCAATACGCACACCGTCAAGGAAAGGTTTCGCCGCAGCGCGAGATAATCAGCGGGCAGATCCTGTTGATGTTGGCGATGTTCATACAACCAGAACAAACCGAAGCCAACGACGAGCAACGCCAAGCCACGACCCTCGCCGATCAACACCGCAGCGGCGGCAAGCACCGAGGGCAAAGTGCTGCCTAGGACGATACTGGCAGTCCACGGCCATCTTCCAGCCAAAGCCAGCCCCCAGTGCACTGCCGATACGTAGCCGAGAATCGCCGCGCCCCACCCCAGCGCAAGACGCTCGCTCACTTGCCACCAGAGAGGACCATGGCCGAACACCGCACACAGCAAGGCCGCGACGAAAGGCAGCAGACCAAGATAGCCCGCCCATATAGCGGCAGGATGCAGCCCCATGGGCCGCAACACAGGGTCAGTGCGATCGGGTTCAACCATAAGTGAAGTACGATTTATTTGATCAAGCGCTTCAGATCTTCTTCGAGGGCATCGGCTAGCAAGCCCTTATAGTAGTCACTACCAAACTGCTTGCGTGCTGCTGCGACGAACTCCAGCATCTCGGCTGGGTCACGACGAACGTTTGGACAGGCGTCGAATCGACCCTCCAGCGCATATCTTGGAAAACCGAGTTGTCCGGCAATCCGGTTGTGCAAGGCCGAACGATGCAGCAGCTCACCGGCACGACAAACATCCTTGGGCTGGAAGTTGTAACCGTAAAGTGTGATGTAACCGATCACGAACAGAGCCTGCGGGTAGTCGCCATCGACTGCTGCTTTTCGATATGGCAAGGCCTCCGCGCCACGACCGACGTAGCCCAGCACACGACCATACATATAGTTCAGCCGCGGATTTTTCGGATCACGTGTTACGGCCTCAAGACAGGCCGGAACGGCTTTTGCCAAATCGACCTTACCTTCCGAAATTCCGGGCGCGAGCTTAAACGGGTCGTCGGGGTGAGATGCCAAACGATCGCATTCGGTTACGTCCTGCGAATAGCGCGATGGATCAAACGTGACCAGGTTGGCAGCCGCGGCTGAAGTCGCTGCACCGACCGCCAAAAACGCCGCCAAAACAACAATTTGTTTCATCGCTATTCACTCCTCAATGACCACCAGCGAAAAATCACCTCGGCCACTCTGACCGGGTCTTCATGATGCATCATGTGCCCGAGCCCCGGCATGTCCTCGACCGCCAGACGCTTGAAACATCGATGCATGCGCTCGACGTCGCCCTCGTGATCAAGACGACGGCGATACTCCGATTCTGTTGCGAGCAATAACAGCGTATCCGCGTCGACTCGATGCCAACAAGCCTCCGCTTCTTCGCGCCGATGCAGCACGGGGTTGACGTAGCGATGGAAAGGGTCGAAATGCATGCGCGGCAACCCATCTTCCTTACGCTGCATCCAAGCTTGCGCAATGAAAGCAGCATTCGCCTCGGACAGTCTCGCATTTCGCTGACGAAGGTGCGTCGCGAGCAAATCGACCGAATCGTATCGAGACGGCTGCGGGCCCGCACGTAACTGCTCCAGCCACTTAGCGTAGCGCTCGGGCGCATGCTCGGGGGGCGTCCGTGGCAAACCGAAACCTTCGATTGAAATCAGACGAGCTACACGTTCAGGTCGAATCCCCGCATAGAGGTTCGCGACGTTGCCTCCCATGCTATGACCGATCAAATTGACCGCCGAATTAGGAGCCATCAGCTCTAGCAGCGTATCGAGATCAGCCAGATAGTCGGGAAACCAATATGGCGAGTTCTGCCATTCGCTACCGCCGAAACCACGCCAGTCGAGCCCGATGAAATGCCACGTTCGCGGCAGCGCATCGATCAACATCTGAAAGGTATCTACGCAATCCTGAAATCCGTGCAGCAAAAAAAAGGTCGGCTGGCCCTCAGGCCCCCAATGCAAAGTTCTGTGACGACAGCCGCGCAACGACACGAATCGCTCCGTCGGTGATACCTCGGGCACATAGGGCGTCATGATTCTGAGCCACCGAGAAACAAGCGATATGCTGGATTGCTCGTTTCATCTATCCAGGGATATTGCAACGCCGTGAGATGATCGAAGAACTCCGTGCGACTGCTCATCGCAACTTGGATCCCTGCCAGCACCCGACCTGCATCGGAGCCATGATTGCGGTAATGAAAGAGCGAGATGTTCCACCTCGATCCTACCGCCTCCAGAAATCGTGACAGAGCCCCCGGTCGCTCAGGAAACTCGAATCGCAGTAGCAACTCGTCAGCGAGACCCGTCGGTCGTCCACCGACCATATAGCGAATGTGCAGCTTGGCAAGCTCGTTACTAGTCATGTCCGTGACACGATAACCGGCGGTCTGCAGATGATCGATCATCTGTGAGCGCTCACCATCACCCGTAGCCGTAGCAAACCCGAGAAATATACGAGCACGGTCCTGCTGATCGAATCGGTAATTGAACTCGGTCACGCTGCGAGACCCAAGCGTTCGGCACAACGCCAAAAAGCTACCGGGCTGCTCGGGAATTTCGACTGCCAGCAAAGCCTCGCGATGAGCGCCCACTTCGGCACGCTCGGCAACATGCCGCAAGCGATCAAAATTCATGTTGGCGCCACAATTGATCGCGATCAGTCGCTTACCCGTACACTTCTCACGAGCAATGTATTTTTTGATAGCCGCGACAGCTAATGCACCAGCTGGCTCTACGATCGAGCGTGTATCTTCGAAAATATCCTGTATGCCTGCACAGATCTCGTCAGTAGTGACAAGAATCATCTCGTCGACCAGATCACGCGCGAGCCTGAACGTTTCTTCACCCACTCGGCGCACTGCAACGCCGTCGGCAAAAATACCGACCCGTGCCAACTTGACGCGCGACCCGGCGACCAGCGAATCGTGCATGGCTGTCGAATCAGCTGCATTCACCCCGATGATGCGAATACGCGGATAAAGATGTTTGAGGTAAACCGCTATGCCAGCGAGCAAGCCACCACCACCGACTGGAATGAAGACCGCATCGATCTCGCCGCCCGTTTGGCGCGCAATCTCCATACCAATCGTGCCCTGCCCTGCGATCACATCCGGATCATCGAAAGGATGTACAAAAACGAGGTTTCGATCGCGGGCTAGACCGAGCGCATGCTCGTAAGCGGAGTCGTAATCGTCGCCATGTAGTACGACCTCGCCCCCCAGATCACGAACGGCCGAGACCTTGATCTGAGGCGTGGTGACCGGCATCACGATGACCGACGGAATGCCGCGACGACTGGCCGCCAGCGCGACACCTTGAGCGTGGTTACCGGCCGACGCGCAAATGACCCCACGGGATGCGACCTGCGAGGAAAGGGTCGCGATCTTGTTGTACGCGCCACGCAACTTGAAAGAGAAAACGGGTTGCAGATCTTCCCGCTTCAGCTCGATTCGATTATCGAGTCGGCGCGATAAGCGTGATGCGGTTTCGAGCGGCGACTCGATAGCGACGTCGTAGACCTTCGCTCGCAGGATGCGCTCGATGTAATCACGATGAGCAGACATGCCGGACGACAGCGCTCAGTTAACCGTTGCCCGGGGTGGCCTTGACCGTATCCCGCAGCAGTAGTCCGTATAGCCGTTGCACGAATGCGTCACGCTCACCGCGCACGCGTTCTTGTTCCTCGGGAGTCGATTCATGCCGTTCGATGGCTTCACGAGTGACGACGCCCTGCTCAGCGAGCAGTTGCTCGATGACGCGCATGCGTTCACGCTGTACCCACAACTCCGCGCCGAGCTCCATCGTCACAGCGATCAGATTGTCGATCACGGAGTGGTCGAAAAAGGCTGGATTTGGCGCGCGGACGGGCTTGGAATCGCTCATGCTTCAAGCATACTAGATGCCGATTCTGTGATCACTTCGATGCGAAACGTCTGGATTCTGACCTTGGCCCAGGGTTTCGCTGCCTGCGGCACGATCATTCTCGTCACCTTCGGCGGTATCGTCGGCACGCGCTTGGCGCCGGAACCCTACCTAGCCACCCTGCCGCTGTCCTTATCCGTCCTCGGCATTGCATCGAGCTCTTTACCGGCCGCCCTGCTCATGCAACGTATCGGCCGAAAACCGGCCTTCATCGGCAGTGCCCTTGTGGCAGCGACGGCCGCGCTGGTCATTGCCTGGAGCATTGCCACTGCGAACTTCGTCACCTTGTGCGCTGCCGCATTTTTCATCGGCGGCAATATGGCGTTCGTACAACAGTATCGCTTCGCCGCGATGGAGTTCGTCCCAGCCGAACTCGCTGGGCGTGCCGTCTCGACCGTCATGATTGGCACGCTCGGCGCGGCAATTGCCGGACCCGCTCTTGGGCAGCTTGCCGCCGACCTTGGCGGTTGGCCTCAGTTCACTGGCTCGTTCGTGGTTCTTTCCGGTCTTTGCCTGTGTGCCACTGTTGTGCTGCTGAAGCTGCCATTCGGAACCGTTGCCGCCCGCACCGAATCAGCCCGTGGCACTTCCATTGCGCGATTGCTGTTGAAACAAGACTACCGACTCGCCCTGCTCGCGGGTCTCGCTTCGTATGCGGTCATGAGCTTCATCATGACGGCGACGCCGCTCAGCATGCATGTGCATGACGGTTTCTCGACTGCGCAGACCACATTCGTGATCACGGCTCATCTGCTTGGGATGTATCTCCCCTCACTCGTGAGCCCTTGGTTGATCGGGATTCTGGGTGTTCGCCGAATGATGGTGATCGGCATATTCATCAATATCGTCTGCATCGGGATTGCGGCATACGTGGGACAAGATTTCATCCACTATTTCACTGCGCTGACGCTGCTAGGGGTAGGCTGGAATCTGATGTTCGTTTCGGCAACGGCCATGCTTGCAAACACCTATGAACCTGCCGATCGTTTTCGCGCCCAAGGCTTCAATGATCTTGCTGTGTTTGGCTCGCAGGCCGTAGCCTCGCTACTGGCGGGCACTGCGATCGAGACTCTCGGTTGGAAAACCCTGAACCTGGTCGCTCTGCCGCTGTTGATTTTCGTTCTTCTCGCCCTGCATCGACCGCAGAAACCATCACCGGAGACCACATGAAACTGTACGGATCGATCATTTCTCCCTACGTCGCCCGAGTCGTCTATGCGGCTCGGATGAAGGGATTGGATCTCGAAGCGCAGATGCCGGCGAATGGCATCAAGTCACCGGAATATCTGCAGATCAATCCACTCGGGAAAATGCCGGCTCTCGACATCGGCAACAAAGCGATCGCGGAATCGATGGTAATTCTGGATTACCTCGAGGACGCTTACCCGCAGAAGCCCTTACTACCGGCTGATCCCGCCGAGCGTGCACGCGCACGATTACTCGGCCGTATCGTCGATCTCTACGTCATGCCGCAAGGTAACGCTTTCTTTGGCAATCTCAACCCGGAAAAGCGAAATGCCGATTCGGTACAGGCGGCAACGACGGCCTATCGGAAAAGCCTAGCCCAACTCGAACACTTCATGGCTCCCTCGGCTTACGCCGATTGCGCTCTTCTTCCTTGCCTGCAGATGATGGTCATCGTGACAGATCTATGCGGCGTCGAAGAGAACTTCAATGACTACCCAAGAATCGCGCAGTGGTGGTCCTCGATGCAGATAAATCCACTTACACAGGGCTGGATCAAGGAATACGACGCGGGTTTCCGCGGATTCCTGCGGAGCCGTCACTAAATGTTCGGCTGGCGCGTAGCGGTCTTCGGCGGACCAGAGGTCATGGAGTGGGTCGAAATGCCGGAGCTCGTTCCGGGCCCCGGCCAATTGCGTGTGGCCGTGAAGGCCTCAGGAATCAACTTTGCCGAGACACGCATGCGCTCGGGAGCCTACATTGGCCAAGCATTGCCCTTCGTCATGGGAATGGAATCGGCGGGCATCGTCGAGGCTGTCGGGCCTGGAGTGACCTCCGTCGCCGTAGGCGATCGGGTCTTCGGTCGAGCCCGTGGCTCGCACGCGACTCACGTGCTTTTCGATGAGGTCCATACTCTGCGCCTCCCCGACTCGTTGAGTTTCGTCGAAGGTGCCGCGATTCCAGTTGGCTGGCTCACGGCATGGCATGCCCTTGTCACCGTCGCGCGTTCGCGTGCCGGCGAAAAAGTATTGATCGAAGCAATCGCGAGTAGCGTCGGCAGTGCCGCGCTGCAAATTGCCAAGTGGCAAGGCTGCTGGGTTGCCGGCACTGCAAGCCGTGACGATAAATGCGCACGTGGCATCGCCGCTGGCGCCGATGCCGCCTACAACTACAAAACGGGTAATCTTCCGGAACTCGTACGCCACGATACGAATGGGCATGGCATCGATATCGGCCTGATGACTATTGGCGAAGAAACGGCCGCAGCTTTGTTCGATTCGATGGCGGCCGAAGGACGCATCATCATGTACGGCAGCACCGGCGGACGACAGGTGTGCTTCAACTTGAATATCGGCATGCGCAATCTGCAACTGCTGGCGATGAGCATCTCATCGAGTGCGCGATTCATCCCCGAATCGATGCGCAGTTTCCGTGAGCTCGCTCTGCCGCTTTTTGCCAGCGGCAAATTTAAAGCGGTGGTCGACAAAACGCTGCCGATGAGCGCCTTGGTCGAAGCGCACGGTATGGTCGATGCGCGCACTCACTATGGCAAAGTCGTTTTGGTCAATCCTTAAAAGACGATAACGACCTTGCCATCCCGCTCAGAACCGGTCATCGCTGCGTGCTCGCACGCAGCGATGATTTCTTCCAGCCGATAGCGCCCAGCGATCCGGGCTGAGAGCGCACCGGTTGCGATTTTCCCGGCTAGATCAGCATAAAGAGCGCGCACCTCCGGCGCGCCCCTTTTCGACAGTTGCCTGACGAAACTCAAGGCATGGAATTGGATGCCCAAGCGAAAGAGGCGATAGAAGTCGAGTTCGCAATGCTGCGAGCTCATGGCACCGTAACAAACGAGTTGCGCTTCAGCCGACAAACACTCCGCGATCCGTCGCGTTGCAGATCCTGCGACGGCATCGATACCTAATCGAATCGCAGCGCCTGAGGTGGCGGCAGTCACTCGATCGGCCAGATCAGGCCCATCGATCAAGACGACATCACCGCCCATCTCGATCAATTCGGCCACCATCTCGGCGCGACGAACCACATTGACGGTTTTGATACCTCGCTGACGCGCCAACTGCAGTACGAAGCGGCCGCAATTAGAGTTAGCAGCGTTTTGGATCAGCCAGTCGCCTGCGTTGAGCGCGACGAAATCGTCAAGAAGAACGGCAGCAGTCGGGCCATTGACGGTCAGCAGGCTGAGCTGCGCGGCATCGCCCTCGGGCGCAGGCATGCAACGACTCGCGGCGCATCGCACCTGCTCACTAAAAGTACCCGACGCCAGCCCAGGAAAGACGCGGTCACCAATCGAATAAGCGGAAACGGCTGCGCCCACGCGCAGGACGCGGCCGACCCCCTCGAACCCTGGGGTACGCGGCAACGGATTTCGGAACATATCCGCGCCCTCGATGGTGCGCAGATCAGCGATATGCATCGCCGCCGCTTCCATTCGGATGACGATTTCATCCGCAGCCGGATATTCCTCGTCGACCTCGACTACGCGCAATACATCGCGAGGGTCACCAAAGCGCTCGTGTAACGCCCTACGAAAGCGAGCAGACGTCAAAGAATACCGCGCTCGGTCATCCGAGCAATGGCGTCCGCTTGACGCTGCTGGAAGTAGGCGCGATCCGGGATCATCACTTTGTCACCCTGTAGCAAGCCATTCCGACGGCGCAGATCTGCCTTAGCGTAGGACTCGGCAAAAAGGTCGAGAGCCTGTCTCGAGAGCATATTGCTCATGGCAGGACGCCGGCGGTAAGCGCGCAGCCCCGCCATATCGAGGAACGTGTTAGCGACCGATGAGTTACCGAGACCCGCTACCACCATCTGATTGCCGTGATAGTCGATGACATCGGAGTAACCATTGCTGGAATCGACAGGCACGTCGATGCCATGTAAAGCCGCAGTATTTGCCGATACGACGTAGGCTAAATTCTCAAGTGCGCGAGCGCGTCTTGCGATTTGTTTGATCGTCAGATTCGGCGATGCCACTTCACTGGTGGAATGCAAAAATACTTCCGCACCGCGAATAGCATGGGCACGCGCAATCTCAGGATAGAGAATTTCTTCCGATGCAATAGCGGCAATCCGACCGATCGATGTGTCGGCGACCGGGAATACAGCCTCGAGTCCATAGATGTCGAGATAGCGATCCCATACGTCGTGCGGCGTCGGCGCAAATATCGAGATCAAGCGCCGATAGGTGAGTATGCGATTTCCCGACGGATCAAAAACCCAGCACGCCTGAAAGTAGAGACCCGGAAAGTGATCATCGGTCTCGTAGCCGTTACCGGCGAGGTACACAGCGTGTTTCTGAGCTAGCGCGCCGAGCGCTTCGTACTCGGGTCCTCGCGGATGCAACGCACCCTTGGCAGCCCACTCCGGAATGGTCTCACCCCAAGGCGGACCCGACAGGATGTATTCAGGCAGTACCACCAGCTTCAGGTCAGGGCCAATCCAGCGACGAGCGCCCGCTACGGCCTGATCGATTCTTGCGATCGATCGTTGCATGCGCGCAGCGGATTGCTCACGCGTCGTGTCAGGATGAACGCCGTCGCAATCGATCTGCAGCGCCAACGCGGCATAACGATCCAATTTGCTGATGCTCAAGATCAAAACTCCACTAGATTCAGCGCAGCCGCGTCTCGGCTAAATCACTCCAGGTTTGCAGATCGACAATCGCTCCACTGCTGACCAGAAACCGGTCGCACCAACGCACGCCAGCAAACGCCTTACCGTCTTTCCAAGCCCCCGACATCTCGCCGCGCACATAAACAGCGACGCCACCTGCAGCCTCACAGACCTCGAAATGATCCGTCTGCTTGTGAACCGAGGCGTATCGATCTGCACCGAAAGCGGCGAAGTCTTCGAGGCGGGAAAAGCGATACCCGCCCGAGATCACGATCGACATCGTGGAAGACATCAGCTTGGAAGCGCCCGGAAGATCCCGTGCCGACATGTTGTCGAACCAGCGGCGCACCAGGGCAATCGCATCAGCCCGTTCGGTTCGAGCCGTTCCGACGACGATACCTGCATCGGTTAATGAGGATCCCATGGCCGAAGTATGCCCGATGACGGTAGCCGATACACGGCCGCATGCCTTAGCCTTCGTATCATGAAAATCGGAATCATCGG
>JACCEB010524309.1_pt1 | contig 18581 bp, 20 predicted proteins | sample 7454761 | NCBI WGS metagenome assembly JACCEB01 (sample SAMN15323454, study PRJNA562643) | freshwater metagenome | isolation source: river surface water | place: USA:Blue River Watershed | collected 2017-08-18 | reverse complement strand
TGATAAAGCGCCTGTAGAGCTTGTTTTATTAGCCTTTAATAATGAGGCAATCAAGGTCTCGCGCTCCGTCAGCAATTTTTTGAAAGTCTCATTTTCTGATTCCGTCTGTCGACCATCAAAAGCCAAACGCTCAGACCAATATCCCCAAATAGCAATAAAGGATATGGTGTTCATTAGGATTTGCCCTAAAGTAAAGAGGATCAATAAAAGAGGTAACTCATCCATTGAGCGAATGGGATGGTCAGAACTTAGCAATATGATTAATCGGGGAACCAAGAAAAGGGCTTCGCCGACAGCTGCATACTGAAAATATCGTAATTGCTGTAATTGCAATTTGCGATTAAATAGAAATGCTTCCCGAATTTGCCAAGCAAACACTAAGGCATAAACTAAGACTGCGAATATGGTTCGGGCCTCAAAACTGGCATAAAGTCTCAGGCACTCAAAAATCAGTCCATACACGATGATCGATATGAAAAGAGGCCATCGAAGCTGGCCAGATAACTCCTTATTTAGGGAATAAAAGAAGGCTCCCTGAAATATTGCTGCTGCATAAAAGAATGTATTGGCAATCGTAAATATCCCCGGCGGTTTTTGAATATCTGCAGTGAATAAAATACCAATTGCAAATAACAAAAGACCGCTAACGTTAACGACAAGAGCGGCTAGCCAGTAGGTATTAGGTTTAGAGCGACTCTTGGGGCCGATGTAGTGAGAAATGCCAATCAACAAGCCAAGTTGTATCGCCGCAAAGATAAAGAAATAGATCGATAGAAGAAGCTTCATGCGGCAATCGTACCTGATTTAAATCATGCAAGATTAGATCGTATGATGCGATGTCTGAATGGTGAATTTAACTCTGCCTTGGTAGCCAAACCCAAAGCACCTAGAGAAATCCAGCTTTGCAGCTGGCGGAGAGGGTGGGATTCGAACCCACGGTAGACTTGCGTCTACGCCTGATTTCGAGTCAGGTACATTCGACCACTCTGCCACCTCTCCGACTCTCCTTGAATTATACCTAGCCCCCGTGCTCAATCTAAAAAAGTATTGACCAGAGTACTGTATTCATCTAATATGTAGATACATTAATAGATATACATTTTTAGGAAATGGTTTAATTATATGAATATTCAAATCTCTAAATGGGGTAATAGCCTTGCCCTTCGTATTCCCAGTGAATTGCTGAAAGAGGCACAACTCAAAGAAGGTGACTCTGTCAGTGCCACTATGACCCCAGATGGAGCCATTGCTTTACGATCCAACAAGACGGATCGTAAATCCCTCATCCGAGAACTTCAAAACTTACGTGACTCTATGCCATTGACCAAATCAGTTATAAATTCCATGCGTACTAGCTCTCGCTACTGATGATCTACGTTGATACCAGTGTTTTTGTTTCCCTTTGTACCCGAGAAAATAAGAGCAAAGCGGTTGAAATATGGTACGAAAAAGTTAGCGCCAAACTAGTGACCTCAGCCTGGACCTTTACTGAATTCGCTAGTGCATTAGCAATCAAAGAACGTACTGATCAAATTTCTCATCTACAAAGTAAGGGTGCATGGAAACTCTTTGAAAAAATTTGCAGTAATGATGTTGAGCTTTTTTCCATCAAACCGAATGTGTTTTACTCTGCCGGCTTAATGACTTTAGATGCAGAATCGAATCTTAGAGCGGGGGATGCATTGCACCTATCGGCGGCTGTTGACGCTAAATCTAAATCCATTGTGACGCTCGATAAAGTCTTAGCCAAGAATTCTCAAAAAGCCAAAATCAAAGCAATATTACTTTAAGTAATAGATCGAATCACTTCTAAGCCGCCCATATAGGGTTGCAGTACCTTAGGGATCTTGATGCTGCCATCTGCTTGTTGGAAGTTCTCCAAAATGGCGACGCCAGTTCTTCCTACGGCAAGACCTGAACCATTTAGGGTGTGCAAGAGTTCTGGTTTATTCTGGCCCACTTTATAACGGGCTTGCATTCGTCTAGCTTGAAAGTCGCCCATATTGGAGCAGGAGCTAATCTCACGATAGGCGTTTTGCGATGGAATCCAAACCTCTAAGTCGTAGGTTTTTGTAGACCCAAAGCCCATGTCACCGGTGCACAAGAGCATTCTGCGATAAGGTAGCTCAAGAAGCTCTAAGATTTTCTCGGCATGTGCAGTCAACTCTTCTAGTGCCTGCATCGAGTTCTCGGGTTTACTGATGTGCACTAACTCCACCTTATCAAACTGATGTTGCCGGATCATCCCGCGCACATCACGCCCGTAACTACCCGCCTCCGAACGAAAGCATGGGGTATGGGCTACATATTTGAGAGGTAGCTGATCGGCGCTAACGATCTCATCGCGCACGAGGTTCGTAACCGGTACTTCGGCCGTAGGAATGAGATAAAAGTTCTCGAGGCGCTCAGCGCCATCATCGGGATGCTCTCCTCCCATCTTTCTGGGGACTTTAAAGAGATCCGCCTCAAACTTTGGGAGCTGTCCGGTACCGTGCATCGAATCCGCATTGACCATATAGGGTACATAGACCTCTTGATATCCATGCTGAGAGGTATGCACATCCAACATAAACTGTGCAAGCGCACGATGTAATTTAGCCGCATTGCCTTTGAGCACTACAAAGCGTGCGCCACTAATTTTAGTGGCCGAGCTAAAGTCCAAACCAATCGGTGTACCCAAATCTACATGGTCCTTGGGTATGAACTCAAACTGTGTTGGCTTACCCCAAGACTTCATCTCTTTGTTCTCATCAGCAGTTTTACCAACGGGAACACTTTCATCGGGCATGTTGGGGATCCCCAACAGAAAATCCTTAATCTCATCTTGCAATACGCTCAGTCGGCTAGCGCTTACCTCGAGTTCTTTATTCACGGTGGCAGACTCCACTAACTCGGTCGTGGCATCCTCACTCTTACCTTTTTTCATACCAATGGCTTTGGCCAATTGGTTGCGCTTGGCTTGCAACTCTTCGGTACGGCCCTGTAATTGTTTACGCTAGCTCTCCAATTGCGTAAATAAAGAGGTATCGAGCTCAAACTTACGAGTTGCTAGGCGTGTTTTGACACTCTCTAAGTCTTTACGTAACAGTTGGGGGTCCAGCATGGCGTTCCTTATTGGTCTAAACCATTAGTTTAGTCGCAAGACCTCTGCCCCTGGTGGGGCCTTAAACTGAAAACGGCTAGGCTCAATCTTGGGGTTGATTTGCATCTGACCAAAGACCACCAGAACAATGCTGCCAAAGCCATCGGTCAACTCTAAGGCTTTTGGCAAACCCCCGCCCATCCCGATCGCAATTTTGGTGTAAGGCAAATCGCCCTGTCCTGCTTTTGCCTTGGGCTTGAGGTTAACCCACTGTAAATCGGTTTTAGTACCCCCATCCTCAAGCTCAAATTGCGAATCTAGGGCGCTCTCACCAAAGAGGATTGCCGCTGGTGATGCTGCCAAGGCCTGATTGGCAGAGCGTATCGTGAGCTGATTGAGGTCCTTATCCCACATCAAGAGCTGTTTACCATCGGCAATTAGTTTTTGCTCATAGGGCTTTTGCGTGTCCCAAACGAACTTACCGGGTCGCTGAAAAATAAATTGGCCAGAGGTCTGACGGACTAATTTGGGTTTGTCTTGTGGCTCATTCGGTTTTGGGGAACGCATCTGCTGCTGCGCAAACTCGCCTTGCGCGGATTGCACGGTCTTTACAAATTGGCGCAATTGCTCCACGCCATTAGGGCGACTATCTTGAGAGAAGGTGACCGAACTAAACGTGCCTAGGAGTAAAGCAAGGAAAAAATGAATGGACTTCACAGAAAAGAATGGATTTTGATTAAACAGATACTACTCAGAAGGACGTGAGACCAAAATCTCACGATTACCATTGCCGCCCATCTTCGATACGAGACCTGCTTTCTCCATATCTTCGAGTAAGCGTGCGGCGCGGTTATAACCAATACGCAGATGGCGTTGTACGAGAGAGATTGATGCACGCTTATTCTCTAGAACGATCGCAACCGCCTGGTCATAGAGGGGATCGGCTTCACCGCTACCATTACCGCCACCATTGAGCGCATCCATGGTGGACTCGTCAGCACCCTCTAAAACACCGTCGATATAGTTTGCTTCGCCCTTCTCCTTTAACCAGCTGACCACACGATGAACTTCGTCATCGGAGACAAAGGCACCGTGCACCCGAATCGGCAAACCAGTGCCAGGTGGCATGTAGAGCATATCGCCCATACCCAATAAAGCCTCGGCACCCTGCTGATCCAAAATCGTGCGGCTATCGACCTTGCTACTCACCTGAAACGAGATACGGGTTGGGATATTGGCTTTGATCAATCCTGTAATGACATCGACGCTTGGGCGTTGCGTTGCCAATATCAAATGGATACCGGCAGCGCGCGCTTTTTGAGCAATCCGTGCAATGAGCTCCTCAATTTTCTTGCCCGAGACCATCATGAGGTCGGCTAACTCGTCGATGATCACCACAATCACCGGCGCTTTATAAAGCGGCTCAGGATCTTCAGGAGTTAGGCTAAATGGATTAGTGAGTTTTTCTCCTTTGGCTTCGGCATCCAGAATCTTCTTATTAAAGCCCGCCAAATTACGCACCCCAAACTTACTCATTAATTTGTAGCGCCGCTCCATCTCATTGACTGCCCAATTGAGCGCGTTATAGGCCTGTTTCATATCGGTGACTACGGGACACAATAAATGCGGCACCTTCTCATAGACCGACATCTCCAGCATCTTCGGATCAATCATGATGAGGCGCACTTCATCGGGCTTGGCTTTAAAGAGGATCGACAAAATCATGGCATTAATACCGACTGACTTACCAGCGCCCGTTGTACCGGCGACTAAGCAGTGCGGCATCTTCGCCAAATCAGCCACCGTAGGGCTGCCTGAAATATCTTTTCCTAAGGCTAGCGTGAGCAGTGAGTGATTGTCGTTATAGACCTGTGAGCTCAAGATCTCCGAGAGATAAACCGACTGACGGGTTGGATTTGGTAGCTCCAGTGCCATACAGGTTTTACCGGGGATGGTTTCTACAACACGCAAACTCACCACACCGAGTGAACGTGATAAATCGCGCGAGAGGTTAACAATCTGACTGCCTTTCACACCAACTGCTGGCTCGATCTCGTAACGTGTAACCACGGGGCCTGGATAAGCAGCAATCACTTTGGCTTGCACACCAAAATCATCGAGCTTGCGCTCTATTAACCGCGAGGTGAACTCCAAGGTCTCTGCAGAAATGGTTTCCTTGGCTTCGGGGACGGGGTCTAATAAAGACAGGGGGGGCAACTCAGAATCAGGGATTTCTACAAAGAGGGGTTGCTGCTTCTCGCGCTCAACCCGCTCACTCTTCACGATCTTCAGAGGCTGATTAAAGATTTGTACTTTAGGTGCCACCTCTTCACGAATGCGTACCTCTTCAACGTGCTCTTCTCGCTCGACGGCAGCTTGCTCACCGATCTTGAGGTCCTCTTGCTTCTCACGCTTTTCGCGCAGACGCCGAATCCCTAACTCGATATAGCGACCCACTTGCTCTGAGAGGCTTAACCACGAGAAATGTAAAAAGAGGGACAAGCCTACAGCCAAACCAAATAACAAAATGAGTGTGGATCCTGTAAAGCCAAATGCCATTTGCAAGGGATCACCAATCACTTCGCCCAAAATACCACCGGGGGGTCTTGGGAGCTCCCACTGGAGGGAATGCAGACGGATCGACTCAAGGCCCATGCTACAGACCAAGGTGAGAGCAAAACCTAACCACCGTGTTAACAGCGACTCTGGTTTGACATTGGGATCAGGAGGAAGGGGTACGCTCCACAACTCGCGCCATTGGCTAATGACGCGTCGTGCAAACAAAATGACCCACCAAAAAGCCGAGGCCCCAAAAACATAGAACATCAAATCGGCGGTCCAGGCTCCCATCCGACCGCCAATGTTCTTGGGGGTCTCAAAACTAGCATGCGACCAAGCGGGGTCTGATTTAGTGTAAGTCACTAAGACTGCAAAGAGTCCTAGGCAAATTGCCAATAGGAGAAACCAGCGCACTTCAGCAAATAAACGAGACATCTTTCCGGTTCCGCTATCCGGAGGCAATGGGGTCCTAGTTTGTGGGTACGAGCTACGTGGCATGTTCTGATGATTGTAAACAAGGCTTAGCCCTAGGACCCTATAATTTACCCATGAATACCACTACCAAACACTCCAAAGTTCTAATTCTGGGCTCAGGCCCTGCCGGCTATACCGCGGCGGTCTATGCCGCTCGGGCAAACCTCAAACCCACCTTAATTACAGGTCTTGCTCAAGGCGGTCAACTAATGACCACCACCGATGTCGAGAACTGGCCCGCCGACCCCAATGGAGTCCAAGGCCCAGAGCTCATGGATCGGTTCTTAAAGCATGCCGAGCATTTCAATACCGAGATTATTTTTGATCACATTCATACTGCCGCCCTGACCGAGAAGCCAATTCGTCTGGTTGGTGACTCAGGTACTTATACCTGCGATGCGCTGATTATTTCGACGGGTGCCTCGGCACAATACCTAGGTCTACCCAGTGAAGAAGCCTTCATGGGTCGCGGAGTCTCGGGCTGTGCAACCTGCGATGGTTTTTTCTATAAGGGTCAAGATGTGTGCGTGGTTGGCGGGGGCAATACTGCGGTTGAAGAAGCTCTCTACCTCACTGGAATTGCTAAGACCGTGACCGTCATACATCGACGCGATAAATTCAGAGCAGAGCCCATTCTGAATGACCGCTTGATGGCCAAAGTTGCTGAGGGCAAAGTAATCCTTAAGCTCCACTCAACCCTAGATGAGGTCTTGGGTGATGCAAAGGGTGTGACTGGGGTGCGCATTAAAAAGCAAGATGGCTCTAAAGAAGATATTGCGGTCTCTGGCGCCTTTATTGCGATTGGTCACAAACCCAATACTGATTTATTCACGGGTCAACTCGACATGCATAACGGTTACATCAAAACGCATTCCGGGCTTGAGGGTAATGCAACTGCCACCAACATCCCTGGTGTCTTTGCTGCTGGTGATGTGCAGGACCATATCTATCGTCAAGCTATTACTAGCGCCGGCACAGGCTGTATGGCGGCTCTCGATGCCCAACGCTATTTAGAGGGGCTAGAGTAAGTAGCTGTAAATATTTTTTAGGCGCTCAGAGCCAGTAATGCTAATTCGGGAGAGCGGTCTAATATTCTAAGCAAGGCCTTGGCAGCCCCAGTTGGCGCCCTCTTACCCTGCTCCCAATTACGAATAGTCTCAAGAGGAACTCCAATTTTTCTTGAAAACTCTTGTTGAGATAACCCCATTTTCTTTCGCACTCTTGCTGCATATTTACCAGCATCGCGCATTGCTAGGTCATCATCTATTTTTTTATGACGAGCAATATCAATCTCGGTAGTTGCGTCTAGTATCTTTTTATTGATACGCCCACGGACTTTCTTCCTGGCTGTATTTAAATCAACACTAACTCGAATTTTTTTCATATCTTCTAACCTCCCTAGCGTTCGCTCTTCGGGCATAAATTATTCGAACTAAATTCGATCGATGAGTAAAGATAAGAACATAAATTTTTTCGTCTAATTTGCCAATTAAACGCAATCTTTCCTCACCGTAATCCCACCTATCATCCAGCTCGACCAGCCGATAGGGATCCCGAAATACGTCTATAACCGCTTCAAAATCAAACCCTCTTTTAACAAAACAATCATCACTTTTTAAATCATCCCATTCAAAATCCATAAGCAATGGTAGTTCATTGAACTACCATTGTCAAACAAAAAAGCCCAGGCTTTACTGGGCTATTTTGTCGGCTCTAAGTCCGGTTATCGCATCACTGGCAACAACGGCACGATTAAGAGTGCCACGATGTTAATGATTTTGATCAGTGGGTTTACCGCTGGTCCAGCTGTATCTTTGTAGGGATCGCCAACGGTATCACCGGTCACTGCAGCTTTGTGAGCCTCAGACCCTTTGCCACCATGGTTACCTTCTTCGATGTACTTCTTGGCATTATCCCAAGCGCCGCCACCAGTACACATCGAGATCGCTACAAACAGGCCAGTAATGATGGTGCCCATTAATAAGCCACCTAAGGCTGCTGGTCCCAATAAGAGTCCTACCAAAATTGGCACCACTACTGGCAAGAGTGATGGAATGATCATCTCTTTAATAGCAGCGCCTGTGAGCATGTCAACGGCTTTGCCATACTCTGGCTTCGCAGTACCCTCCATGATTCCGGGGATTTCTCTAAATTGGCGACGCACTTCTTCCACCACGGCGCCTGCACAGCGACCAACCGCCTCCATCGCCATCGCACCAAACAAGTAAGGAATTAAACCACCAATAAAGAGGCCGATGATCACCATGTGATTAGAGAGATCAAAGGTAACTTGTTGACCGATTGCCTCTAAGGCATGGGTATAGTCTGCAAAGAGCACTAAGGATGCAAGACCTGCCGAACCAATTGCATACCCTTTGGTCACAGCCTTGGTGGTGTTACCTACCGCATCTAATGGATCGGTGATATCACGCACGGAGTCTGGCAAGCCTGCCATCTCAGCAATACCGCCTGCGTTATCCGTAATCGGACCGTATGCATCGAGTGCCACCACAATACCGGCTAAGGAAAGCATTGCGGTTGCAGCAATTGCAATGCCATACAAACCGGCTAAGTAATAAGCTGCGTAGATTGCAATACATACAAAGATAACTGGGTAAGCGGTTGAGCGCATCGATACACCCAAGCCCGCAATGATGTTAGTGCCGTGACCCTTGGTTGATGCTTCTGCAATATGCTTCACTGGCTTGTAGTCGGTACCAGTGTAGTACTCGGTGATCCAGACCAAACCTGCGGTTAAGAGTAAACCAACAATGGAAGAGCAGAACAAGCGCCACTGGCTTCCTTGAATGCCTAGAGCGTCATCCGGAACAATTAAGTTGGTTGCAAAGTAAAAACCAATTAAAGAAATTACCCCAGAAATAATCAATCCCTTATACAGAGCGGGCATAACGTTTTTCATACCCGGGCTTGCCTTTACAAACGAGCAGCCAATGATGGAGGCAATAATCGAAATGCCTCCCAATACAAGTGGGTAGACCACTGCGGCTACTGGCGCACCCACCACCATTAAGGCACCTAAGACCATGGTTGCAATCAGAGTCACTGCATAGGTCTCAAAGAGATCCGCTGCCATACCAGCGCAATCACCGACGTTATCGCCGACGTTATCTGCAATCACTGCAGGGTTGCGCGGATCATCCTCAGGAATACCAGCCTCAACCTTACCAACAAGGTCAGCACCAACGTCAGCCCCTTTGGTGAAAATGCCGCCACCTAGACGCGCAAAGATCGAGATTAGAGAGGAGCCAAACGCTAAGCCAATCAAGGGATGCAAAATATCCGACAGGTCTTGGCCGTTATCCAGCGACACTAACAACATAAAGAAGAGTCCAACACCAAGGAGGCCAAGACCAACTACCAACATACCGGTAATGGCGCCACCTTTGAATGCCACATTGAGGGCCTCGTTCATACCAACCGTAGCCGCTTGCGCTGTTCTAACATTGGCACGAACAGAGACGTTCATACCAATGAAACCGCAGGCGCCGGATAACACCGCACCAATCACAAACCCAATGGCCGTGGCGAGATCCAGAAACACAGCGATCAGGATGGTTAGAACGACTCCAACGATCGCAATGGTTTTATATTGACGTGATAGATAAGCGGCCGCCCCTTGCTGAATCGCCTCAGCGATCTCCATCATTTTGGCATTGCCAGTATCTTGCTTGAGAATCCAGGTTCGCATGACAAACCCGTAGATCACTGCTAGTACTCCACAGATCAATGCAAAGTACAACCCGTATGTGACATTAATCATGCTGCATAACTCCCTTAATGAAATTCATCATGTATTGCCTATATTTAGGCTAAATCATAGTCCAGGGCTGAAAGCCTTAAAATAGGACTTGTTTAGCCCTCAAAGTATCCAACAGATTTTGATCTTTCCTGCTTTGCTAAGATCAGGGTAATTACTGAGCAGGCTGGTTTATTTGATTAATTTGGAGCATGTATGAGTCTTGACAACGTCACCCCCGGTAAAAAGATCCCAGAAAACTTTAACGTCATCATTGAAATCCCGATGAACGCCGACCCCATCAAATACGAGGTCGATAAAGAAACTGGGGCGATCTTTGTGGACCGCTTCATGGGCACGGCCATGCACTATCCCTGTAACTATGGTTATATCCCCAAAACCATTGCCGGCGATGGCGACCCCGTAGATGTCTTGGTGATTACGCCCTTTCCATTAATCCCTGGAGTGGTGGTGAGTTGTCGCGCCCTTGGCGTTTTACAAATGCAAGACGAAGCGGGTGATGATGCCAAACTCTTGGCCGTTCCAGAAGATCGCATCTTATCGATTTATAGCCACTGGGAAAGCTCAGACGATATTAATCAAATGCGTCTTCAGCAGATACAGCACTTTTTTGAGCACTACAAAGATCTAGAGAAGGGTAAATGGGTCAAGATTAAAGGTTGGGGATCCATTGCGGATGCCCAAAAAGAAATCCTTGAGGGCATTGATCGTTATCAGAAAGAGAAAAAATAACGATGTGCTCCAGTAGGGTGCTGAGGTAAGTAAGGTGGGAGATCGTTCTCCAATAAAAATCGCCTTGGCACAAATCAATCCTCTTTTGGGGGATTGCAGTGCCAATGCAGAACTCATCTATCAAGCAGCCAAGGATGCTCATGGTCAAGGCGCATCCCTACTCCTAAGTCCTGAGTTATCGCTAACCGGCTACCCCCCCGAAGACTTGCTCTTACGTCCAGCCTTCATTGCCGATACACAAAGAGTCTTGCATCATTTATGTGAACGTTTAGCAGTGTTTCAGGGTTTAGCAGTCATTGTGGGGCATCCCAGTCAAGATGCTTTGGGATTGCACAATACGGCTTCAGTATTACAAGATGGTCAGGTAATTGCGAGCTATCACAAACAGGTCCTACCCAATCATGAGGTGTTCGATGAGAAGCGCTACTTTGTAGCTGGTAATGCACCGTGCGTGTTTACCCACCAGGGCTTAAAGCTAGGGGTCTTACTATGTGAGGATATTTGGCATGCAGAGCCTGCAGCAAATACCAAGAAAGCTGGTGCAGAAGTATTACTGGTTCTAAATGCCTCGCCCTATCACCTTGAAAAAGACAATACCCGTTTAGCTGTTCTCAAAGAACGCACCCAAGCCACTGGTTTGGCAGTTGTCTATCTCAATATGGTGGGCGGTCAAGATGAACTGGTGTTTGATGGTGGCTCATGCGCCCTAAACGCAAAGGGTGAATTGGTTTTGGCCATGCCTCAATTTAAAGAAGCGCTTGCCGTTCTCACAATCCATGATGGCCAACTCTTGCTCGGTGAAATTACTCCGCCCCTAACGCTTGAGGCTCAGGTCTACTCGGCCTTGGTTTTGGGTACGCATGATTACGTTCATAAAAATCGATTTCCGGGTGCCATCATTGGTCTATCAGGGGGCGTCGACTCTGCTTTAGTGCTAGCAATTGCCGTTGATGCTCTCGGTGCTGACCAAGTGCGTGCGGTGATGATGCCATCGCCTTACACGGCAGAGATCTCATGGATCGATGCGCGCGAGCTCGCTAAAAACTTGGGGGTGCAATACGACGAGATCCCAATTAGTCAACCCGTTGATGCAATCGAAAATGTTTTGCGTAATCAGTTTGCCAATCTCAAACCCGATGCTACGGAAGAGAATATCCAGGCGCGGGTTCGAGGCACCCTCTTGATGGCACTCTCAAACAAGACCGGACGACTGGTACTCACCACGGGCAATAAGAGTGAGATGGCCGTAGGCTACTGCACCCTTTATGGTGATATGGCCGGTGGCTTTGCGGTCATTAAAGATATTGCCAAGACTCTGGTGTACAAACTCTGTCTCTACCGCAATCAAATCCAAGAGATTATTCCCAAGCGGATTCTGACGCGCGCGCCCTCGGCTGAGTTGCGCCCCAATCAAACCGATCAAGATAGCTTGCCAGCCTATGAAGTACTCGACGCTATCTTGATGCGTTATATGGAGCAAAACCAATCCAGCGCTGAAATCATTGCGGCTGGCTATGAGGCCGAAGCAGTGTCTAAAGTGACCCGCTTAATCCAACTCAATGAATACAAACGCCGTCAGTCTCCGCCGGGTGTGCGGGTTACAGCAAGAGCGTTTGGACGAGACTGGCGCTACCCCATTACTTCTGGAGCAAAGCTCTAGGCCTTCAAACCTTGGGGATATATCCCCCTCCCCATTCCTTGGGTATGATTGGGTCATAAGGAGACTTTTATGAAACTCATTACATCCATTATCAAACCCTTTAAGTTAGATGAAGTGCGTGAGGCCTTGGCTGAAATTGGCGTGACTGGCTTAACGGTCACTGAAGTGAAAGGCTTTGGACGCCAAAAGGGTCATACTGAACTTTATCGCGGTGCTGAATACGTAGTCGACTTCTTGCCCAAAGTGAAAGTAGAGGTTGTGGTTCCAGATGATCGCCTAGACTCCGTTACGGAGGCGATTGTTAAAGCAGCCCGCACAGGCAAGATTGGGGATGGCAAGATTTTTGTGAGTCCTATCGAACATGCAATCCGAATTCGGACGGGTGAACAGGATGATGCGGCAGTCTAGATTGTTCTAGAAAGGAACTTCTTCCAAAGTAATGCTTTTCGCATTTTGATCCTCAACCCGAACTTTGTATCCTTGAAAAAAGATATCTGCTTGGGCAAGCCCTGAGGTCATCAGCACAAAAGGCGCTTTACCAAAAAATGAGTGTGAGCCGTTTACATCCAGAGACTTTTTCTCAAGCTTTCCAGTCGCGTCTTTGACGCACACCACCTGCTTGATCTTTGTTGATACATAGATCATGTTTCCCGCCTTAGAAGGGCTTGGGGATCGATAAGTAGTCTGATTGGCATCAAGGGCGGGACAGTTTTCAGAACTTGTGCTGGGAGCCACAGCAGCTACTGCTGGAACAGCGGCAACAGGAGTTGGCGTCGGACTACTCACTGAGGTCGGGCTAAGCGGAGCATCCTCTTTCTTTGCCGAACTATTGGCGGTATTTTCAATCGATTCTGTTGGTAACTTGGCAACGATCGGTTCAGTATTCTTATCTTTTGCTGGTAGCTCAATATTCAAAACGATAGCCACAACAATGGTAGCAAGCGCAAAGAAAGCATACTTAGTCTTTGATGGCTTCACTTCTTTTTCTTCAGCGGGAGGGTCAAAGCGTTCAAGACGCTCTGGCGTTTTTTCTACCACAGGGGGAACTGGTGGAGCTGCCGGAATAGATTGAGGCTCTGGTAAATCAGTCTGCTCTGATTGAATAGGCTCTTCAGACGATTGGATATCCTGAACTAAGTCAGGACCAAAATCAAATACCTCTTCGAATGGAAGTCCTAAATATTCAGCGACTCGTTTGGTCGCGGAAACCTTAATCGCTAATGAATAAAAATGGCTTCGTTCACCACACTCGATTTGCTCAATTTGCTTTACAGAAAAACAAAGGTCTTTCGACATTTTAGGAATTGAGATTCCCTTAGCTTCGCGAGCCTTTTTAATAACATCCGCACGAATATCAGGTAGTTTGTGATCGTTAGCCACTATGTCTCTTTTTGTATAAATATCAGATATTTAGATACTTTATAAATTATTTCAAATATAACCTAAATTTATTATCCAAACTATGTTCTTTAGGGCTAATTTAGCTCTAGATGGTATCGAACGAGGTCCTGAAGTGAACTGGCCCTCATTTTTTCCATTACGCGCGCTTTATGGACCTTAATGGTCGCATCGGTTGTGCCCAGTCTCTCTGCTATTTCTTTATTCATGAGCCCCTCTACTAGCAAGGCGCAAACTTCTTTTTCTCTGGGGGTCAAGGTATTAAAGTTCTTCTTGATCTCGCTAACTTTTAATATTCGCTTAAATTGCTTTTGGTCATATTCCAAGGCATCTCGGATTGCATTTAATAGCTCCTCGAGATTAAATGGTTTAAATAAGAAATCTAAGGCCCCTTTCTTTAGTCCTTTTACGATCTCTTGAGGATGGCTTTGACCACTTAAAAAGATAATTGGCGTTGTAAATCCTATTTTTTCTAAGCGCTCCATCAAGTCCAAACCGGTGATATCAGGCATTTGCATATCGAGCAAAATAACTGCGGGGCAGGCCAATTTATTACTGGTTAAAAATGAGGATGCGCTCTGATAGTCGTAGACCAAATAACCTACGTCGCGCAACATTCGAGATAAGGAACTGCGCATTGAATCGTCATCGTCAATTAAATAGACTGTGCCAATTAAATTAGATTTGGCATTCATGCTGCAAACCGTTGATGGGATGGATTCATTTTTAGCAATTTAACCATCTCGTGGTGCTTAAGATATTAGCCTTAGAGCCAATGATGAGCAATCTCTTAAAATGGCATCTTTAATAGAAAACCCAGAAATTACCCATGAAAACCTATTTATGCATTGTTTGTGGCTTTATTTACGACGAAGCTAGCGGCCGCCCTGAGGATGGCATCGCTCCTGGAACAAGCTGGGATCAAGTCCCATCAGACTGGGCCTGCCCAGACTGTGGAGCTGGCAAAGATAGCTTTGAAATGATGGCAATTTAGGCAATTCTTACTTCCCCCCTTAAGAGCAAGCCCAGAATGGTTTCATCTGGCAAAATAAGCCCTTCCCAAGCCCTTTGACCTTTCTTAGAGAGCACATTACATGTCAAACAGCAACTCATCCTCACCTAAGCGTCTAAACGAGCGCTCCCGTATGGTTACAGAAGGGGTGGCAAGAGCACCTAATCGCTCGATGTATTACGCCATGGGCTACAAAGAAGAGGATTTTGTGAAGCCCATGGTGGGCGTTGCCAATGGCCACTCCACGATTACACCTTGCAATAGTGGTTTACAGAAATTAGCCGATGCAGCAATTGCTGCACTGGAATCCTCAGGGGCTAAGGCCCAAGTTTTTGGCACCCCAACGGTATCGGATGGTATTGGCATGGGCACCGAAGGGATGAAGTACTCCCTTGTCTCACGCGAAGTGATTGCTGACAGTATTGAGGTATGCGTTAATGGGTTATGGCAAGACGGTGTGGTGGTGATTGGTGGTTGCGATAAAAATATGCCTGGTGGCATGATCGCTCTAGCACGAACCAATGTACCGGGTATCTATGTCTATGGTGGCACGATTAAAGCGGGTCACTACAAGGGCAAAGATCTCAATATTGTGTCTGCCTTTGAAGCCGTTGGCGAATTTACGTCCGGACGATTGACCGAAGAAGACCTCAAAGGGGTCGAGCAAAACGCCTGCCCAAGTAGCGGCTCCTGCGGTGGTATGTATACCGCCAACACCATGAGCTCGTCCTTTGAGGCACTAGGTATGAGCCTACCCTACTCCTCCACCATGTCCAATGTGGATCAAGAGAAAGTCGATAGCGCTGCCGAATCGGCACGTGTTTTGGTTGAGGCAATCAAGAAAAATATTCGTCCGCGCGACATCATCACCAAGAAGTCCTTAGAAAATGCTGTGAGCGTCATCATGGCTGTTGGTGGCTCTACCAATGCGGTCTTGCACTTTTTAGCCATTGCCAGTGCCGCTGAAATTGATTGGACCATCGATGACTTTGAGCGGATTCGTAAGCGCGTTCCGGTCATTGCTGATATGAAACCCTCGGGCACTTATTTAGCACCCGATCTCCATCAAGCTGGCGGCATCCCTCAGATCATGAAGATCTTGTTAGATGGTGGACTGCTTCATGGCGACTGCATCACGATCAGCGGGCAAACCATTGCGGAAGTTTTAAAAGATATTCCCTCAAAACCACGAGCCGATCAAAAAGTAATACGCAATCTTGATAATCCAATTTACGCCCATGGTCACCTAGCGATCCTAAAAGGCAATATCTCGCCAGAGGGTTGTGTTGCCAAAATTACAGGCCTCAAGAATCCTTCCATCACCGGTCCAGCTCGGGTATTTAACTCTGAAGATGAAGCCATGGCAGCCATCATGGCTCAGAAAATTAAAGCGGGTGATGTTGTGGTTATTCGCTACGAAGGTCCCAAAGGAGGACCCGGCATGCGTGAAATGTTAGCGCCTACTTCTGCTCTTGTGGGCCAAGGCTTAGGAGAGAGTGTTGGACTAATTACCGATGGGCGCTTTTCTGGTGGCACTTGGGGCATGGTTGTTGGCCACGTTGCCCCCGAAGCATTTGTTGGCGGTACGATTGCCTTAATTCAGGAAGGGGACTCTGTCACCATCGATGCCCACCAATTACTCATTCAACTCAATGTGGATGAATCGGAAATCACAAAACGGCGTCAAGCTTGGTCTCCACCAAAGTCCAAATACACCCGCGGTCTCTTGGCTAAATATGCTAGGCTTGTCAGCAGCGCTAGTAAGGGCGCCGTAACCGATCTCAATTTAGGATAAGTGTATGCAACTGATTTGGATTGGTGGATCGACCGCGCAAGTTAAAAAGGTCAGCATTACTGGTAAGGGCCTCATCAAACTGACGGTCATTATTTGTGCGTTTCTTTTTTTAACTGGCTTTGGGATCCACTTCTTAGGCTACCGCATTGCCTTTCACTTTAGCCCTGAACTCACCAGAGCGATGGGTGGGGCCATTTCAATCCAGCAAAAAGAAGCGATTGAAACGGGGTATAAAGAAAATGTACAAAAGCTAGAGGCCAATATCGCTCAAGCCAATCAGAAAATTGAGGAGCTTACTGTGATCAAGGATCAGTTTGCTGATATCGCCACCCCAGCCTCGGTCAAGAGTAAAACCAACGAACTAACTGCGAAATAAGATTCTTTATCTTGATCAACAGACGGGAGCTTTAACCGCCCTTCATCAATAAACGACTTAGCGCAGCCCTAGCTTCGGGTATATCCAGATCCATGGCTAATTGCAGTAATTGGATTGCCTTTGCTTGATTACCAGCATGTTCCATTACAAGACCATAGTTATAAGTCGCTCTGGGATTGCTGTTCTTTACTTCACGCTCTAGATCATGAAAGAGCAAATCCAATTGCGCTGGAGTGAGCTGATTATTCAAAGCCATCTTACATGGCATTAAGTACGTACATTCGTAGCTGCCTGCCTCTAAGGCCATAAAAGCCTCAAAAGCTTGGGGATAGAGCCCTAGTTTAAGAAAGCGCTCCGCCTCATAAAAATCAGAATTTTCCATCGATTAACGCTTAATGGCTGTGGCAGCCTCTTCCTTGGCTTGCTTTCTAAGTAATGCAGCTTTTGCTTCCTCTTCTTCTTTAATTTGCAAAAGCTTATTGCGTTCCTCAATATAAATATCAAAGCTAGAGAATGTTTCTACAAACTCAAATTGCTCCACAAACTCCTGAACAGGGACAAAGTACAGTTCCGGTGAGCCGATGAACTTATATTCTAGGGTCTGAACACCAGCCGGATTGGGCGATAACACATTATTGACAACAACCTTGAACCCTTCAGAATTTACATAAACATCATTTCGTTGTGGATTTCTCATGACGATTTCTCCTTTACGAACTTTCAATCTGTTTATATATTTTCAAGCGAGGATCGTTAGGATAAACAACGCTATTTTGCATAGAGGTTGATAGGGGATTAATGTCCACAATCACACCACTCGCTTTGGTGGTTCCTTTAATTGCATTCGATTCTGGAACAAATTGATAGTCCCCTTGAGCCTCAGGAAGGCCCATTTTCAATTCAGAAAGTGTGGCGCCACTGCGTAGATTAGAAGTACCTACGAAAGGAGCTTGTGTTGAGCTAATGATGTTATCGGCCATAAGTCACAAAGATTGATCAAGATGGGCTCATTCTAGGCTAAATTCCCTGAAAATAAAAGAATTAGCTCCGAGGGAAAAACAATAAGTCATTGTTTTATATATAAAAAATTGTGGTTCTGGGCTCACTAAGGGCTCTTTTTAGTCTGCTTAGCGATGTATTCCCAAGTCTCCATCTGGAAATCGGTGGCATGTTTCTTATCCGAAAGATATTGATTCAGACGCTCATGATCAACGCTATGAGCTAATTGCTGGAGCTGTGCCAACAAGATCTTAAACTGCTCTCCCGCCGCTTCGGGATGTTTTGATAGGTAGTTTAGATCCATCGCAGGACGATGACTTTCATGGTGCCCATGAGCATGATGGAGCTCGTGATGGGTGTGGCCTTTTTGCTCTGGGTGAGGGACCAGTCCAAGTTCTATTTTGGCCTTTTCCAACAGACGATCCACTTCCGCTTTAGAAAGATGTAGGCGCTTGGCCTCTGCATCGATGATGGAGCGCTCTTCAGGGGAAATTTTTCCATCTCCAAGCATTTCATAAAGCTCTTGCTTCATGGTCTCGCGCTCAATCCGCAGTTGATCGCTAAACGCAGAGGAAAGAATCGCGGCAGGAATTGCGAAAATACCAATACCCAATAATGCCAAGACAATCGTAATGGCACGGCCCGCTGGGGTCACTGGTGAAATATCACCATAGCCGACACTAGCCAATGTAATCACAGCCCAATAAATCGATTGG
>JACCEB010168794.1_pt1 | contig 18600 bp, 7 predicted proteins | sample 7454761 | NCBI WGS metagenome assembly JACCEB01 (sample SAMN15323454, study PRJNA562643) | freshwater metagenome | isolation source: river surface water | place: USA:Blue River Watershed | collected 2017-08-18 | reverse complement strand
CTTTCACTTCCAACATTCCTGTTTCGGAGCGAACGACCCCCGCGGCCACCTCGGCCATTCCCGAAGAGCCTCGTGCTCACCCCGCTGTTAACAGCAGCAACCCCTCTTTCACTTCCAACATTCCTGTTTCGGAGCGAACGACCCCCGCGGCCACTCAGGCCATTCCCGAAGAGCCTCGTGCTCACCCCGCTGTTGCGACGGCTGCCACTGGTAATGGCGCCGTTGCGGATGATGGTTTTACTACCGTTGCCCGCAAGGTTAAGAAGCCCAAGGCCCCCAAGGCTAAGGGCGACAAGACCACCAATAGCACGTCTCAGGCTCCCAAGCCCAAGACTCACTCGCAGGCCAAGAAGGTTGGTAAGGCTGCGGCTGCTAAAGCCGACAAGCCTACCGCTGGAACCAAGTTGATTACTGTGAACGGCGAGACGATTCGCGTTTGCTCAACTTGGATTGCCCTGTGTAAGGCGCCCAAGAACGAGAAGAAGTTGCACAAGTGCTCGCACGCGTGCAATGACCCTGTCTTTGTTCACCTGGATGTCCCGATCTGTTATGGGTTTATGATCGGGAACTGCACTCGCGACAACTGCCAGTTGCCGCACCCTGTTGAGCTTGCTCCGGGGGCCGTCCAGGCTGTTGCCCCTGTTCAGGGGAAGGTTGTTCAGGGGAAGGGTCCTGTTCAGGCGAAGGGTGTTGCCCCCACGACGTCGGCGTCGCAGTCCAAGGTCGCGACGGCTGTCTGCACTACTTACCTTCTGAACCATTACAATCCGAGCAACGAGGCGTGCAAGTATGGTTCCAAGTGTAAGTTTTCGCATGATCTGGCGTCTGTCAACATGTACGGGTTTGTTGACAAGTTTTGGTCGGGGCTCAAGGCTGGTTCGCTCTCCATCCAGGGGATTTACGAGGAGGTGCACGCTGTTTTGTCGGAGAACCTCTCCTACATCAACATCTGCCGCCGTGACGCGAACAAGCCGATTATCGCGCTGCCGGAACCCACTCCTGCCAACTTTGCGGAGTACCTCAATCTGTGGACGTCTTGTGCGAGCGTGGTTCGCAAGCTTGCCCAGGTTGAGAAGGACATCAAGTACACGAACCCTCTTGCCATTTTCGACGGCGTCGACTCTGACAGCGAGAACATTGTGTGGGCCCTCGCTCGCAATGTCAACGTTTGTGAACAGGACCAGATGTGTGAGTTCAAGCACCTTGTGGCCAGTGTGAAGGGGGCTTGCTCGAACGTGACGAAGGAGGACCTGTGCATTCACTCGACTAACTGCAAGCGCGGCGCTCACGTGTCGTGCTTTGACAGCAAGTCGGGAACTGTTCCGGTCATTTGCATTGGCGAGCTCTGCGGGAAGTGCAACTGTGAGTTCAAGACAACGGAGGCTGTGAGTGCTGCCCGTTCGGTTCTTGTTTCTCAGTTGGCTGCCCTCAAGAAGGAGCGCAATGAGATGAAGAAGGGGAAGGACTGCTCCCAGATTAACGCGTCGATCGAACAGGTTGCCTGGAAGCTTGTGAACACGTTTGGCAAGGTTCACTTGTCGGCGTTCGGGTACAAGCCCCTGGTGACTGCCGGGCTGGAGAAGCCGGCCGAGGTGGTGATGATTACGGAGGCTGACTTTGTGAAGAAGCTCCCTACTCTCACTGCCGAACAACGCGCGGAGTTTGAGGCGGACAACGAGGCATTCCGTGCCAAGTTTATCGCCCAGTCCTTGGAGAAGGTCAAGAAGACAAATGCTATCGAGACGGTTCGCAAGGCTATGCGTGCTCGGTACTTGTCCAAGATGATGTCGGCTGTCAAGCCGGCGGACCCGGTTGAGTTTGCCTACTTTTTCACTGGCGCATTCAACTACATGACCCTCTCCGCTTTTGTGACGGACTTCAAGACCACACGTATTTTCGCCAACTGGTACAACAAGTCTCTTGGTACTTCATTCCCGTCTTTCTTTCGGGATGTGCAGAACAAGGTGATTGTGTGGGACAACATGGGTGTGGAGCGCCGTGTTGTTACTGTTGGTGAAGAGGACGAAATTCAGGAGTTTTGCGTTCCTTCGGACAAGGACAACTTTCGCAACTTCTGGATGTGGTTTTACGGTGTTCCGTTGGTTATGGATCCGAAGGTGGTTGGCGAGGCTGGCTTCATTGCCCAGAACACCCCGGATCTTTTCCACGAATACCGCAAGGTGTACCCTTCTTTTTCGGTTGACTTTGGTGCGTGGCTGAACGCCGACGAGCAGCGTGCCAAAACAGTCAAGTTAGTCGCCGAGGCCAAGTGCGACTACTTTACTGCTGCCAACTACATCAAGATGAAGGTTGCATCTGCTGGTATGACTTTGTCCGAGTTTGCCAGCAACTCACTGTCCCATGTCGCACTCTGGATGAGTGTTAACAAGGAACGTGTTGCGCTCAAGGACACGAAGGTCCCGATTGAGTACGTTATTAGCAACATGTCTATCTGCATTGAGTTTTACCATCTCGGCTGGTGGGGTCGGTACAATGGTAACTTGAATGCTTTCCTTGCTGACAAGAAGGACGGCTGGGTCCACAAATGCTCTGGTGTTCGCAGCACCGCTTCTGAAGAGGCTGACCAGAAGGTGTTGGAGGTCAAGCGTAAGAAGGACGAAGAGGAGCAGAAGCGTTTTCTGAATATGACTTGGATGAAGTCCTTTGTTTCGCTGGGCGAGGAGACAAAGGTGCTGCACCCGAAGAAGACTAAGAAAACGAAAGTGGCCCAGATTAAGCGTGTAGTGTTGGAGTCTGATGACGAGTCGGACGCCGGTTCGGAGGCCGGGTCTGATATCGAGTCAGATGATGATGACATTTTCGCTACCGGTCTTGATGCCTTCAAGACCAAAAAGGAGCTTCCCATTGCCGCCAAGGCCCCGCTTGGGTCTGGTTACAAGTTCTACATCTTCCGTGAGCAGACGACGGAGGAGCGTGACAAGGGCGATGTTAGTGTGCGCAAGATTTTCATTGGGCCGTTCGGGTCTAGTGCGCTTGCTCATAAGGCTGAAGCTGCCATGAAATCCTTCAACAAGTCCAAGGGTGGCCGGGGCATGAACTTGAAGGTTGTCGAGCTTGAAGGTGAGGAGGGTGTCACCAAGTCAAGCTGGCACATTGTGTATGGGGACACCGTCACGCACAAGTACGAGAAGAGCACATCGTACCTGTGGATGGTTGACCTCATTAAGGCGTTTTGCAGTGGTCCTCTGAGCTGCTCGTTCGGACAGTTCACGACCAACATCGAGTCTCTCAAGGCGGAGCTTGCCAGCATCAATGAGGCCGATGAAGACTGCGACGACGCCGACAAGGTGGTTCCCGTTAAGGCGGCTCCTGTGGCGATCAAGAAGGCTAGTACCCCTGCTAAGAAGCAGGCCGAACGCCTTTCTCCCGACGAGATCATCTCTCGTCAGATCGCCAAGAAGGAGGCCAAGAAGGCCCTGGAAGACGCCAAGGTTGCGAAGAAGAAGGCGATCCAGGTTTTGGCCAGCAACGCGGCTTCTGCCGCTCCTACCGCAAGCTCTGTGAATGTTGGCGTGTCGCAGAAGAAGCAGACGACCAAGCTCCGTGTAGGGAACGAGCTTGAGGTCTTCTGTTAGCGGTTAGGGCCTACCCTGTTTGCGGGTAGTAAAATATAGCAAACAACTTTAGGTGGGGTTTTTTAGCCTTTCCCGTATTTTGAGTCTGTTATGCTTGTGACAGGTGCTTTACTCCAATACAAAAACCTCTAATTAAAGAAGTGGCCTTTTCGTGGCATTAGAGATAAGTAGTTCCCTTATAAAGGGAGCTTGCTTCCTTTATCATCGAATGAAACTAACAACTTCAAATAATATTAAAATAATAAATTTATTTATTATATTAATATAATAACAATTATGGTTTTTTTAATATTTCCACATCAATTATTTACAAATATTTCACATTTAAAAATAATTAAATCAAGTGAATCTTTATATTTAATAGAAGAACCGCGGTATTTTACAGATTATAAGTTTCATAAACTTAAATTAGCATACCATAGAGTTACTATGAAAAAATATATGGATCTGCTTGTTAAAAAAGGTTATAATGTTAAATATATTAATTTTAATAATGTAACCAAATTATTTTATTTATCAATTAAATCTAAATTTAACAATGTAACTATAATTAATCCAGGAGATTTTAAACTTTTAAAAAAGTTGGAGAATATTTTTAAAAACTCACTTGAAGTTTTAGAAAATAAAAATTTTTTGGTTAGAACTGAAGAATTGGGTCAAATTAAGAAATTAATTTATAAAAATAAAAGATATTCACATGATGAATTTTATAAATATCAAAGAAAAAAATTAAATATACTTTTAGAAGCAAATGATAAACCAACTGGTGGAAAATGGTCTTTTGATTCTGAAAATAGATTAAACCTACCAAAAGAACATTCAGTACCTTCTACTATACTTGAAAAAAAAATTAAACCATCTGATAAAAAAATAATTAGCGAAGCTATTGAATATGTAAATAATTACTTTCCAAATAATTATGGAGACTTATCATTAGAAAACTTTATTTATCCAATTGATAATGCAAGTTCTAAAGTATGGCTTGATAAATTTCTTAGTGAAAGACTTGATAATTTTGGTCCATATGAAGATGCTGTTTCTCAAGCAGAACCATTTGTTTATCATTCTGTACTAAGTCCTATGATGAATATAGGTTTATTAACAGATGATGAAGTTGTTAATGCATCTTATGAATACTATTTAAAACATAAAAAATCAATACCATTAAAATCGTTTGAAGGTTTTATTCGTCAAGTTATTGGATGGAGAAACTATGTATATACATTATATTTATTAGAAGGCGAAGAAATGAAACAAAAAAATCAACTCAAACATCATAATAAACTTAATGAAAAATTTTGGACAGGACAAACAGGAATGGTACCAGTTGATTCTATTATTAAAAAAATTGTTAAATATTCTTATGCTCATCATATTGAAAGATTAATGTATTTAGGTAATTTTATGTTATTATGTTTGATTGATCCAAATGAGGTATATAGAATATTTATGGAATGGACAATCGATGCATATGACTGGGTAATGGTACCAAATGTTTATGGTATGAGTCAATATGCAACACCAATAATGATGACTAGACCATATTTTTCATCTTCTAATTATATTAATAAAATGAGTACATTTAAAAAATCTGTGAATGATGGATGGTCTAATACATGGGATTGTTTATATTATAATTTTATAAATAAACACCAGGATATCTTTAGAAAAAATTATGCTATTGCACAACAAGTTAAACATTGGGATAATAAATCTGATACTGAACAAAAACAGATAATTGTCAATGCTAAAAAATATTTAAAAGAATTATTAGAATAATTAATCTGCACCAATTAGATGTTTTGGTCCTGCACCATGTCTTAAAGTATATAATGATGATTTTTTCCAATCATGTCCTACAGCTTTATCCGACATAAAATATATATCCCCGTGTTCTAAAATTGTTTCGAATACTGGCCCTACTTTTTGATTATGTCTAAACCATTGATAATATAATGGGAACTTTGCGCCTAAACGTAATGCTATAACAATTTCTCTTTCAGTGTCACCATGATAACCAATATAAGTTGATTTAACATCATAATAATAATTTCCTTCACATTGTAATTTTTTAACAATATCATTAGGAATAATTTTTGGAATTGAATTACGAATCTTGTTAGTTAATTTTACTTTTTTAAAATTTATTACAGTACCTTTTTTATTTTCAAAATCAGCATCTTGATCAAAATCACTAAAACACAAGTTATGACGAGCTTTTTTATTAACAACACGACCATACATAAATGCTTTAGTATCTTTTTTTAGTACATCTTGTTCCAAATATAGATCATTAGTTTTATTAGTTCCTAATATATATTCAGAACCTTTTCTAACAATTAAAACCCACGCATTTTTAATATTTTTGTATTCACTTTCAGGTACAATATCTTTAATTAAATTGTTTAAATTTATTAATTCACATTTTGCTCCTAGATTATTAAAATATGATTGGGCTTGCAATAAATCATCTAGATTTAAACCTTCTTCTAATTTTTTACCAATAATCTCCATTGAGTGATGATTCTCAGCACAATTACCAAATGTAAGAGTAAAAGTTTGTTTATCAATTTTATCCATTAATTTTAATTTGATATTAAATTAAAATTAATTATTTTCATATTTTATTCGTTTGTTTTATTTGTTATAAACGAATGGTTTTAACATATATCTATAAAAAAAGTGACTAGATACAATCATAAATAAAATTATTAAAAGTTTAAAGGTTAAATTTTTTGGTAATTTAATATTTATTTCAGGATTATCGTGGAAGGTTCTAACTAAATCTTCGTGATCAACACGATCAAAAACATAATTTGTTATTGTGTATAAACAAAATATTATGATTATTTTGTATAAAAAATTATTTTGATAAATTTCTTTAGCAAGTGTTTTTGAACTTGACATTAATTCATTTGTTAAATGATATTTATCCATTATAATTGGTTATTTATTATATAATATTATAAAAAAATTAATTAAATTAATAAATTATTTTTTAGATTTTTTGGATTTCTTTTTAACTATTGATGATTTTGCTTCTTCCATCTTTTGTTCATACCATTTATTATATTTAGATTCTAATATATCAAGTTCATCAACCCAAATAGTTTCAGGTGTTTTACCGTTGAGATCATTATATTCTGTTTCTTTATCTTCTTGTTGTCTCTTTAGTTCTTCAATCTTTTCTTGAGTTAAATTATAAATTGGCATAGTAAGCAAATAATCATAAGATACCTTAGTATCGTCTTTAGTACGCCCTATTTTTGGAAATTTAGATTTTTCAAGTTTTTCTTCAATTTCTTGTTTCTTTTTATTGTTAATTTCTAATTTCTTTTCAACAACCATTAGAATAAACTTAACTTTGTATGAAATAATTTTAAGTTGATGTTCTAAGATTGCAAGTTGATGATCCTTACGTTTTTGATACATTTCAAGTCTAACACGATAATAATCATTCATAATTTCTTCAACACTATCATAACGTTTGATATGACCTTCTGGACCATATAAATGCATGTTATTGATTGAATATTTTTTATATAGATGGAAAAGCTTATCGATATCTTTAGCTGTATCCAAATAACTATCTTCAAATGTAAGTTCAAATGATACTTTGGTATCAGTGTTATTATCTTTGTAACTTAAAAATGGATTTTCTTTTTCCTTAACTGGTTTCTTGGGTTTCTTAGGATCAGGTTTACCTCTAATAGGAGCATCTTCGAGTAATTTTTCTAAATATTCTTTATAATTACTTGTCCATTCACCTACAGGTAATTCGCTAATTGTTAATTTATTATCATCAATTGACCAAGTGCCGTAGATTTCATAATTAAAATCATCAATCTTACTTACAATACCATCAAACCCTTGCCACCAAGGATCCATTGGTTCAAATTGTTTTCCTTTCATAATATTTCTAATGTTTTTAATAATTTCAATAGGATTATATGGTGGAATCTTTGTTGAAAATCCTGTACCAATACCTTCGGCGCCATTAACTAGAATCATTGGAATAATTGGAGCATAAAATTCTGGTTCAATTGGCATACCATCATCATCTTGTTGATTTAATACGGGTGCATCAACTGGATTATAGATAATTGGTGTAAGTTCTTCTAACATAGTCCAAATATAACGAGAACTGGCGGCATCTTTGCCACCTTTGAGACGTGTTCCGAATTGACCATTTGGTTTAAGTATATTAATGTTATTAGAACCTACAAAGTTTTGAGCCATACCTACAATTGCACCATTAAGTGACATTTCACCGTGATGGTAAGCTGCTTTATCAGAAACAAAACCAGCTAATTGTGCTACCTTGACTTCATCTTTATCTAAACCTCTTAAAAATGCACCGTACAAAATTTTACGTTGTGAAGGTTTAAGACCATCAACAACTGATGGAATTGAACGAATCAAGTCATCGTTTGAAAAATGAATCATATCCAAATGAATAAAATCATAGTATGGAATAACTTTTTGTTCATATTTAAGAACTTTGTTTTTATCATAAGCCATGAGCCATTTTTTACGATCATCTGCTCTAGATTTGTCAAATGCAAGTCTGATAGCATCATCGTCATCGTGAATTGGAACAAATACATCATCATCACAATCAGATTCATCGCAATCAGAATTTTCATCATTAACCTCATCCGCATCAACATCATCTTCTTCTTGATCAGAATCTGATGCTTTAGACTTTTTACTTTGTTTTTGTTTCTTTGATTTTTTATTCATTTCTTCATCTGAAAACTTGGCTTTAATTTCTTTATCAACATTTTCCCAAAAGTAATTGATTAATTTAGTTTCAATATCAACAAAATATTCTTTTGCTTCTTGAGATGTTGATGTACCTAACCCCTTGTAGTACTTGACTTTATAATTATTTGATTCAGAAGTTTCACGCCAGTTTTCATAATCTGTTAAATTATAAAATGTAATTACATCTTTACCCTTAATTGCTTTAACAATTGGAGTATTTAAACTTTGAACAAATTCTTCACGTTTAATAAGTGAAGGCCAAAGTGTATGTAACATATTAATAAATAGACCTTTGATATGAGATCCATCCACATCTTGATCAGTAAGAAGAAGAACGTGACCATATCTAAGTGTATTAAACTTTTCATCAGAAGAATAATCTTCACCTTGTTTAAGTCCAATAATTAGTTTAAGATTTTTAATTTCTTCATTTGCAAGTAGTTGTGCGGCCCCTGCTTCTCTAACATTAAGTAATTTACCCTTTAATGGGAAAACACCCCAATAATCGCGACCAACTACACCAAGACCAGCCATGGCTGTCGCTTTAGCTGAATCACCCTCGGTTAGAATTAGTGTACATTTGCTAGATTCTTTAGTACCAGCTTTGTTTGCATCTTCTAATTTAGGAATGCCCGCAATCTTAACTTGTTTTTTACCATCTGTTTTCTTTAACCCTGCATTTTCTTTAAATTTTGCCAATTCAATAACTTGTTCAACAATACCACATTTGGCTAGTTTTTTAAGAAATGTTGGCGATGGTTCATATTTAGAACCAAACTTATCAACTTTACTAGTTAATGTGTCTTTTGTTTGAGATGAAAAGGCAGGATTAATAATAATAGAATTAATGAAAAATACTAAATTTTCTTTTAATAGTGCAGGTGTAACTTTAATATCTTTATCCTTCTTCTTAATGTAATCGTTAATCAAAGTTTTAATAATATTATCAATCACATGTGTACAATGAGTACCTCCACGATAAGTGTTAATTGAATTAACAAAACTAATGACTTCACCACCATGATCTGGTTTGTAAAGAACACCAACAGTCCATCTATCACTTGGATTATCGTAATAGAGTTCAGACTCAGTTGAAGGATAATACATTTCAATATACGATTTAAAATTAGTAGAATCTATCTTTTTATCATTGAAATATACCTTAAGTTTATTGGAAGTACCAGCAATGTCAAATGTTCTACGATGAAATAGTAACATATGATCATTTTTCAAATTCTTGATACCGAAACGTTTAAAATCAGGATAAAAAGTTACTTTTACAGAACTTTTAGTTTTAGCTGGTAACTTTGTTACTTCTGGTTTACCAGCGTTTAACATATTTTCAGTCCATTCTTGTTTAAAACGTTTCCCACGTTTAGCGTCATCAACTTCCACAATAAAGTTTGTAGCAAAAATACCACAAAGTTTTGCACCTAATCCATTTCTTCCACCAGTAGTACGTTCTTCATTATCATCGTAGTTACTACTAGTGAGTAGTTCGCCGAAAATCATAGAAGGTACAAGCATTTTATGTGTAGGGTGTTCTTCAACTGGAATACCAGTGTCACCATTATTATATACACTAATAAAACCTTCTTCTACATTGTATTCTACTTTAATAGTATCACATGTTGAATCATTTACAGAAGCATCACGAGCATTTACAAGTAATTCGTCAAATACTTTTAAAAACCCTGGTGTATATGTAATCTTTTGTTTAGCCATTTTATTTTCATCTGACAAATAAACCCACATATCTTCACTTGTAGGTTCAACGTCACCAATATAAGTATCGGGACGAATTAATACATGTTCACGTGGAGTTTTCTTGTCATACTTTTCGGCTTCAGATTTAATATTAGAATTTTTAGCTACTTTAGACATTATTGATTATAGGGTAAAATATCTTTTTAAATAAAAAAATCAATTTTTTCTAGTTAAAGTTTTATGAATTTTTATATATAGGTCTCTAAACTATTTGAATGGCTTGTATTAAATCAAATCCTGAATTAAAAATATATGAACAATATCAAAAGTATGGTGTTGAAAATTATTACAAAAAATTTTCTTCCCAATATACTAACCCACATCAAGATAAAATTATTCAAATTTTTATTAAATATATAAAACCATTGATAAATTCTACTAACTTAATACTTGATCTTGCATGTGGTGATGGATTAATATCAAGATTGGTAAACACATATAATAATAATTATTTAATAGAAGGTTGTGATCCATACTTTACTAATAAATATTGTAATTTAAAGTATTCATTTGAAGATATAGTAAAGGGTAAATTACAAAAATATTACGATATAATAATATGTTGTTATGCGTATCATTTAATAGATAATAATTTAGAGTATGATTTTTTGACAAATATATCAATGATTACTAAAAAATTTATAATAATATCTCAAAGTAAAAAAATACAAATCAATCATCCTTTATGGAAAATTGTTAAAGAATTACGCGAAGATAAAATAACTCTAATTATATTAGAAAATACATAAAAATAAAAAAACTTTTTATTTTATTATATAATTATAAATAATGTCAAAAAATAAAATTTTAAAAACATCATTATTAAATATTGATAGTACTTTTAGAAGTTTATATCCAAAAAACATTTGCAAATCGGATAATAAAATTTTACCAAAAGATCCACTTTCATTAACCAAAAATTCAAATATTTTAACAATTTATTATCCAAATCATAATTTAATTTCTGGTGATAATATTGTAATACAAAATGTAGAAGGAATAAGTAAAACACTAGTTAATTCATTTATATTAGTTAATAATTTTAAATATCTAATTATATTATTTGATGAAAATAATCCTAACATGATAGAAATCGATTATAAAAATAATGTGGAATCATTGTATATTAACATTGAAATTATAGGTGAACAAACAGAAAATAATTTAATTTCAAATATACCATTTAATAGTATTGTTGGAATAAAGAAAACAATAATCGCAAGTGATATTCCATTAAATTATTTAACAATAATTGAGCAGTTATCAATTAAAATATTTAATTCATTTAATATAGATGTTTTAAATAAATATTTTTTATTTATTGAATTACCAACATCTTATATTAATAAGACGAATGATTATGTTATATTAAATCAAGTTTTTAAGATTAGTTATTTACATATTGGGGGAATTCAATTAGGATATTTCAATTCAAATTATCCTATTAATAATTATAATTATCAAAGTAATTATCAAATAAATAATATTATTGATGAAAATAATTTTCAAATAATATTAAAATATTCATCATATGGTGATATTAAGGGAGGTGGAAAAAATATCCAAATTATGAAAATATTAAATTCAATAACAGGGTATCCAAATGCAAGTAACTATGTAATAACTTTAAAACAAAGTTTTAATAATGTTACTAACATTGAGTTAATTAGTTCTGAATTTCCATATGTTGATGTATCAATTAAAAAGAATATTAATGATAAATTATATTGGAAAAATATAGAAGATGGGCAAACTATATACACAGTACAATTAGATGAAGGATTTTATACATCATCGTCATTATTAGATAAATTAATAACAAAAATAAATAAAGTTCCCCGTATTAATACAAAATCAACACAATCCCAAATATATAATTATTTTGATATTATAATAGAATCAAATAATCAACAAATAATATTTAGTCCATATAATTTATCAACATTACCAAATTGTTTATCAATATATAAAGATACAATTGATAATATCGAATATTTAGTTTTAAATGTTAATCATCAAAATAATATTGTAGAAAAAAGTGATATAATTGAAATTCAAAATTCTTTAGATTTAATATTTGAACAATCAATAAATAATACAAAACAAACTTTTTGTATTAGTTCATCCTATATAAATAAAACACATGAAGTTTCTAATATTAATATTCAAAACCAAACATATGATATTATATTAGGAAAATTATCAGAAATTAAAATAACAAGTATTAATGATCATGTTTCAAGTGGTGGTGAAAATGTAGTAGTTAAAAGTAAAACTAAAGTAAGTTTCTTATTTGATAAAACAGATACAATTGGCGATATTCTTGGTTTTCAAAATGTTGGTTCAAAATATGCAATAACAGAATTTAGTTCTATTATTTCTAATAAAGATCTTTACATAAATTCCAATAATTTGGATTCAGTAGGTAATGAAATAGAATATTCTAGTGGATATCTTAATTTATCTGGTAAATATAATTATTTTTTAATGTATCTGAATGATATTGAATATATTTATTCAAATAATAATTTACCTTCAGCATTTGCTAAAATTAATTTATCTGGTAATCCAGGTGATGTATTATTTAATACATTTGTTTATCAACCATCTAATATCTACTCTAAAGTTTATCCAATTCCAACATTAAATGAATTAACAATTAAATTTATGTATCCAGATGGTACTTTTGTGGATTTTAGAAATATTAATCATAGTTTTACTTTGAAAATAACCGAAGAACTTGTTCAAAATGATAATACTTATTTGAATTCACAAATAGTTTCAGTTAGTGATGAATTTAGAAGAGCAAATTTAAAAGATTAAAAATATTTAATAATAATTTTAATTTTTAATAGATTATGGATTATGAAATTATGGTGTTATTAATTTAATAAATGTTTCTAAACATCTGAAATTATTAATAAAAAACTTGAATATATTTTCAGAATTAACATACCATAATAATATTGTTTGAGATACAAATGTGTCAAAATAATTTGTAACATCTTTCTTAAATATAACTTTAATTTCATCGGGAAGTTTAATTGGTGAATTTTCAAATAATTGAAAGTAATTTAATAAAATTTCTTTAATTGATTGAGGATTATGTGCTTGTTCTTCTGACTTGTTTGAATATATATCAACTGAATTAAGTACTAAATTAGGACATATTTCATCATATAATAATTTTAATAAAGTAGTTGAATTACCATCTTTATCTGTTTGACCAATTAATTCTTCTTCTAATATAAATTTAATTCTATTATTAATATCTATAAGATCAAAATTAGGTAAGGCATTTGTTAAATATGTTAATAATATTCTTCTAATCATTAATTCAATACCATGACCAATAACTAATTGAGTATTATAGTATAACATTGATTTTATAAATTTTAATACATTATTATCATCAGTATATTTTGATTTCTTAAAATAATATTCGCTTATAGATGATAAATGTTCCATTGATTTTTCAATTAATTCTAATTCTGATAAATTATTTGGATTAAAATTATTAATTAATTCTTTTTGTTTTTCCAATAAATAAATAGGAATTAAATTATAGTTTTGTTGATTAGGTTGATTAATTGGTTTATTAAATAGTTTAACCCATGCACTCATAATTAATCCTGGTTGTTGAGCGACATTATTTAATGATAGATAACGTTTCATTATATCATCTTCAACTACATTATGTGATGGTAAATATGTAACAGGTATTACACTATTAATTGCATCAACATTATTTATTTGAGCTAATAAGCTTTGGATAGAATTATTTAAACTTGTATAATTTTCAGAATTTCTAATTTTATTTGCTAAAGCCATATTTTTGACATTGGTAGGATCTTGTTGTAGATGGTTAATTGTTTTGTCTAATAAATCAAATTCTTTTAATAATTCAGTTCTTTCTTTCTTCTTTTCATTTACAATTTCTTCTGAAATTAAGTTATTAATATCAGATGGTACATTTAATAATGCTAAATTTTCACCCAAGTAATTTTTATTAATATCATCAATATTAATGTTTTTAATTTTTAATATTTCGATTAAATCATTAATTGTAAATTTGGTATTAGTGTTTAATAGATATTCTGATAAAAATTGTAAAGTTAAGTATGTTGATAAATTAAATGATTCTGGTAAATTTAATAAAACATTATTACCATAAACATCATTTGAAATTATCAATGATTTAATATCATTATACAAGTAATTATCAATATTGCAAAATAAATTACAAATATTGTCACCTTCTTTATATAAACCAAGTATTTTATCCAAGTTATTACTATTTTCTTTTTCAATGAATTTAATTGGAGATTCACCTTCAAAATATCTAAAGTCTAATCCTAATTTTTTTAATTTTTCAATTAATATGTAATTATAATTTTTAATTATTGGATATATTGGCGATGCACCTTCTGAATTAACAATATATGGTGATGATTGATGTTCAAGCAATTTATTAATAATATTTGCATTCACATATACACCATATTTACTTCTTAATTTACTAACATTTGTTAAATTATTTGGATACAATACAAATATATCACTTTCACCTTTAACTGGTTGTATTACTAATGAATAAATATTTCTTAACTCTGAACTAGCTACTATATTAGTAATGTCAATCTTAGTTTGTTTAAGATTAATATCCATTTCTTTTGTAGTTAATAATTGTGTTGTAGGTAATCCTGGTAATCCTGCATATTTTTCTCTAATAAATTTTTCAAAATAAATTATAACAGAATTATTAATATAAATTTTAACTTGTTCTTTAATTAATTCTTGAATTATTTTGCTAATAAATAAGTATGTGGATAAATCATATTCCCCAATACTAATTCCCATTGATTTAATATAACTTTGAGATTTATCGTATAAATCTTTTGTTAAACCATTTTTATTTGTTTCAATATATTCTATTAATTTAATTACTAATTCAATTAATGCAAATTTATAAAAATCATCCAATGCATTAGTTAACGATGGTGGTAATTTACTTGTTTTTAAACGTTTAAAATCTGTTGCATTAGTAATATATGATGTTATAAAATTATTATTTGAATATTCTATTAATTGTTTGTCATAATTACTCAAACTAAAATTATTAATAAAACCAGGTCTATCAATAGATTCATCATGCATAACTTCAACACCTGGAACTGGAACTGGATTTGCATCAATATCCATTATATTAGTTAATTGTCCAGGACCTTCATAATAATAATATGGTTTTGGATTATTAATTGGAATTTGATAATAATTAAATCTACTTAAATTAATTAATTGATTTGGAGAATATAAATAATAGTATAAATAATAGTTAGAATTAATTTTATTTAGGAGTTTTGCTAAAGTAATAAAATCATATTTAATTGGATTTTTATATGTTTGATAAATGTTTAAACTTTCCCAAACTTTATCATTTTGATATAACATATTTAAATCATTAAAAGAATCAATAACTGATTCTAATAATTTATTATTAGCAACTAATCTTGGATATACTTGGGTATATAAATCTTTTAAATCAGATGTTTTACCACTTAATATTTCATCAACTATTCCGGAAATACCTTTTCTACTATTAATATCTTTTTTAATTAGAGATTGATAATGTTTAATTCTTGATATTAATAACATTGCATATGCTTGATAAGTTGGTATTCTTAATTCTCTTTTATAGATATTATAAAAATGATATTTAGATTTTGGAGATAGAATTCTACCAGGTGGTATGACACCTCCGCGTGGAGCAATTACAGGATTATTAATTGGATTTGCATCGTTGTGATTTAAATAAATAAAGTTTAATATTAAAGGTAAACGACCTGCTATTAATTTATCAAGATTAGGAACAGCAGGATTTAATATATGATAATTTACAGACCTAATGGCTGGAGGGGGACCTCTAGCCAAAACTACAGATATTGCATATTCATTTGAACTATTTTTAAACAAACCTGTAAGATTTTCATAAGGTGTTTTATAAACCATTCCTTCATAATGTAAACCCAATAAATGAGCGACTAATAAATGAAATGAATTAATTTCTGATGGACCGTCTAATTCGTAATTAAGTATTCCGTAAAAACTAGGTTGAATGTTATCTGTGATATTTATTGGTGGTACAACAATTGGTACTAAACCTCCAAATAAATGTAATCCAGATATATTTTGAAAATTTGTTATAGTTGCTGGTATTCCTGAATCATATTTTTTAATAAAATATATAGTGTCAAGAATAGTTTGTTTTAATGGTTTATTGTTTAAATTATTACAATATGATAATATTATTTTACATATAACATCATCTGATTTTGCTACTGGATTATTATATGATTCATAATAATTATTTACATTAGGTCCTAATGTTGATGGATCAAAAGGTGCTGGTAATAATCTATTATAAAATAATGTAACTATATTAAATAATTCACTGTTAAGATTTAACCTAGGTAGAAATGTTAAATCATTATCTATAGAACCGACAACATCATCTAATAATTGTTTGGTAACATTATCATTTAATAAAATTATCATCCATTTTGTAATTTTAATTTGATCACTATCTGGTCTTGCAAAAAGTTCTTGAATTAAATGAGGTTTATAAGAATTTATAATACCTTGAATTTTATTAGTTTTAAAATTTTGAAGACCACTCATTAACATCAATAATCTAAATGGAACAGCACAATCTAAATTTGAATCAGAAAATTTACACATTATATCACACCACATACCATATAACCAAGAACTCAAGTTACAGCCTTCTACATAAATTTGATACCATTTTTTAGCAAATTCACAATTAGCATAAATTAGTTCATCATAGTTTGGTGCCCCTGCACCTGGTACATTAATATTCTTAATTTGAACAAAATCATATGGATTTTGTATTGCTGTTAAAGCCATTACAATATAAAACTTGATATCAATTATTTGGTCTTTAACAAATGGTAGATTTGCTGCAAGATAAGCAGGATCTATTAATCTTGTTGTACGATCGATCCAATTTGCATTATTTTGAATATCTCCAAGAATTGCTGCATTAAATGCTGCAATATTAGTTAATGGATTAAAGTCACGACCAAAACCAGTTATAGTTCCTTGTTGTAATGGTGAACCAAGTAAATACATTATTTGTAAGGTTTCATCAGGAAATATTGCTGGATCTAATAAAGTTGTTAATTCAGTCCAAATATTAGCTGGTCTAATAACTTCAACATTTCTAGGACCACCTGCATATTTTAATTTACTAAAATTAATAATACTTGATGCATTATCTACTGCAAACTTATGTTTAATTTTTTTGTTTGACTCTTTATAAAATTCTGGATCAAAAACTGCTGTTTCATCAAAATACATAACATTACCATTTTTTTTAAAATTTATTTTTTTATTGTTAAAAACATAATTTACAAACATATCATTGAATCCATCATCATAATAATTATCTGGTATGATATTATATGTTTTAAATTCACGATTTAGAATTTTAATCCTTTCTCCAATACTATTCATATCACTTTTTATTACTTTTTTAATTTTACCATCAACAATTAAACCTTGTTTTTTATTTAATGGTGTCCAAGAACTATCTTGTTTATCGTGAATTTTAAAATTATCTAAATCTACTAATCCATTAAATAATTTAACTATTTTATCACTAATTACTTTTCTTGTAAGTTCGATATTTTGTTTAATTTCAGGTAATTTATCACCTGAAGTTGGTTGACCGGCTAATTTAGCTATTAAAACTTTTGTTTCATTTTGTCTTTGAATAATTTCTCTATCTTCAGTAATTATATTATCAAGAGTATTTTGAATAGTTTCTAACATTGGTAAATCATTTTTAATAACGGCACTACTAATAATTTCCCATAATTGTTTCTTAATTTCTAATATTTTTTCATTTGATTTTAAATCTTGTTTTTTAGGTGGTGGAACAAAATCAAGTACTTCTGATGTATTATCAATAGTTTTAATACGACCAGTTAATAAATAGTGAAATGGAGTTAAACCTGTATTATCTTGATAGTTTGAATTAACACCTAAACTTAATAAATAACTAACAATTAATTCATTTTGTAATCCACATGCTAAATGTAGAGGTGTTTGATTATATTTATTTGGTTTATCTGGATTGACCTTGTTTTGAACTAAAAATTTAATAACATTTAACTTTGCATGTTCTGAAGCTTTTTTTGGATCGATATTAATAACTTCATGAATTAAGCATTCACCATCTTCATTAACAGCATCTAATGGTACTTGATTAATTAAAGAATATTGTAATAATTCATGAGTATCTAAACTTGATGCTATACGAAATAACTCTAAATTTTTTTTAATATCAATTGATGGTAATATTCTGAATGGTTTATCAAATCTATTCATATTCTTATATTAATAGAAGTGATAAAATTTTATTAATTATTTAAACTTAATTTAAAAT
>JACCEB010242188.1_pt1 | contig 18605 bp, 20 predicted proteins | sample 7454761 | NCBI WGS metagenome assembly JACCEB01 (sample SAMN15323454, study PRJNA562643) | freshwater metagenome | isolation source: river surface water | place: USA:Blue River Watershed | collected 2017-08-18 | reverse complement strand
TTAATTTTTTGTATTGATTGAGAATTTCCCATAGATATTACTAAAGTTATTTATTTAATATTTAACTTCAAATATAAAAAATATTAAATGCGATCCTATTGTTATTTCCTTTTTGTTATTTTACCATTATTATTTTATGACTTTCGAAAAATCGCCGTTTTTATAGTGAAAATATAAAAATGCGGACAATCCTAACAAGACATCAATCAATAAATAGACCCACGCGCCTGTATTTCCCATGATTGCATTATACGCAAACAAAAAATATAATAAGGCATGGATTGGCCTTAAATCGTTCCACCATATCTTCTCTCCAAAAACTTCGGCGCCCGTTTGCCTAGACCCCGTGAGAAAAATATACACGAAACCGATCGCAGGTAACAACGCAAGGTAGCCTAGATATTTTAGATATCTAACTGGACTGTTTTTAGCAGCGATCACAAACAATGTGCGAACACCAATACATCCAACTAAAAATAACAAGAAGCGTTTTTGAATATTATTCATACATTTTATATATATTTTATAAATTTCATAGTTAGTTTATAAAATCTCAAGGACTCGAAAGTATATTGTCTGTCGATTGGTTGAAAAGAAACACACTCGCATCGTGTCTCTATTGTCGTCCTCAATCTCACTAATAACATCAGTATTTTCATGAATCTCTTTTTTGTAAATTTCAACAATATACTGAAGACTCTCTATTTCCTTAAAATAACTCTTGGTCGTATTATCAAGAACCTCCACCTTATACGGCTCCTTTTCAAAAAGCCGTGAAAACATTAGAAGCTTCTGTGGGAGCCACGCGTTATATCTGCACGGTCCATCTATGGCCTCGTCCTCTAGATAAGGTGGTGCGTGATTCTCAACATAATAATGTCCGTCAAAATGAATATAACCCTCTTTTCCATCACAGAAATATTCTATTGGTTCTTGGCCACGTATATATGGAGTTTTTTGATGGGTACCCTTTTCATACCCATAAAAATAAACTTGATGTGTTGTCATTTATATATATTGGACCTAAGTGTTTAATATCATATTTCCCTAATGGAATTGAACGACAATCTCTACCTCCTCCTTTTTGATACTTTTTGTCGCAGAGATTGACAACTCTTCTCTCTTCTTTCTAGTTTTAGCATTCTCATTTACTCCGTCCTTTCTCTTTGATGTGCTATTACGACTGTTCATGTCCTTTTCAATCGTGTCATAATTTTCCTCGATGTATTCAATCACCTTGTTCTCCAGTGCCCACTTGAAAAAATTTAGCTGACCGATTGTCGTCTCAATACTAGTGCCATTTTTGTAGGGAATACTGATCCTGTCCCATCTACAAAAGGGGTCGAATCGCTTTTTGGAATATGCCTTTAATTTTAGCTTGTAATCGAAATAAACCTTGAACCTGGTTGTGTTATCATTTACATCCTTAAAGGTATAAAGCGTATAATATTTCTTGGCATAATTTGTAGCAAACCAATCTACAATACGAAGGGAAATCTTGGATTCCCCAGTAATAACCTTTAGCATCCTATGGAGATACGTTTCATCCTTATAAAAATCCATCAAATTATTTAGCAATAATTCGTTTTGCGTTGTATATTTGGCAACTGAGCTCATTATGTAAAATGTTGAAAACTTATTTAAGTCGTTTATCAAAAATACTATTTATTCTATAAAAATAAACTTGTCGTATATATATAATGCTTGAGGTTTTTGCTCCCTTTTTCGCGCCACTAACTAAAGGTTCTTGTGTTTATTTCTTACTGTTAAGTATTTTCTTCTTTGTGGTTTTAGTGTTTACTCTATTCGCGGATTTGTTTTTTATCATAAAGAATTTCAAGGTCCTAAACATTAGATTTTTCCAAGGAGGCGCATTAATCGCTTTTAATCTGTTCATTGCCTACTTTGTGAACCGATTGTTGTACACCATGTGTGCTAAATCCTTAATTTAATCTACTGACCAGCATTTGATGCTCTTGTTTCGCCTTGTGTTGTATTAACTGGTTTTAAAAATTGGTCTCGAATTGATATGTCATTGACATACGTGCCTTCTCCTAAAAAAGGGTTGAATCCAATTTGTTGGATCATATCTCTTCCAGCTATCTTTGAATCTAATTCTTCCCGCTTGTTTGATACCTTGAATCCGGAACCAGCCTGACTTTGGTTTAAAATATCCCACGTGTTTTCGTCATGATTTAATGAGGACGAATATGCTGCCGACTCCATATCCTTACTAAACTGTTTATTTTCTAACTCTTGGACATGTTTTAATCGTCGCGACCTTTCATAGGGTTCCCCTTTAGTCCATTTCCATTCCATATTTAATAATATACTTATACTTATTAAATATTATTACACCGAATAAAAGGAAATGCGAGACTAACTCATACTTCTCTCTTTACAATATTTAATTGTTTCGTAAATAAAAACTTTTCATCAGTTCTCCGCCTTCTACTTAAATTACACTCTAAACATGCTAGATGAAAATTGCTAATATTATGCCCAATGTCGTTGTCAATTCTGTCAACTGACCATTGTTTATTTTCTCTCAACACGTCGTATACAACAAGCATTTCTCGTTTACAATATCTACATTTCAATTGGCTATCTATCATTTGTTGAATCACAGACTCGAATGTTATAAAGTTGATTTCATCGTATCTGTCCTTTAGTTTATCTTGCTGCTTATATCCAGATATTTTTTTGCCGATTTCTTGAATAAAGATTTTTGAAACGTCGTCCGTACTATCATAATTATTATTAGAAATATCGCTTATTACTAGTAGTTGTTTTGTGTAGGTATAAATATCTTCGTGAGTGTCCCAGTTGGCAGACGGAATGCGTTTTTTTTGTTTACTTTCTGGTGTGCGCTCGTTTATTATTTTTTTCATCTGATATCTATTGTTGATTCCCGATATATCTACCTTTTTTATATGGTCTTCCATATAGGATAAGGCTATATTTATATATTAGACTTTTAACTGATATAAAAGTATAGAGCTAATATATTATTTTACGAAACTGAGTTAAACTCATCTATACATATTATTATATACATAATGGAAGAACAACCGGTAATCGTTGACGAATGCCAAGAGCTCAAAAATATTAAATATAAAACAATGTTATTGACCGGGGCGCCATTACATGAAACTAAATCTTCAAATGATATTTCTAATTTGGATAAATTCCTTGAAGCCGAAAAAATTAACAATAATAGTGAACCTTGGTGTAAACTAAACAAGACTGTAAAGGTAAAGAAGTTGATGGAATATGTTGACAGTTACGGCAGTGAAAATAAGTTAGACGGCGAGGAATGTTCAATGTTAACAACGTTTTTAAAGGATAGTCTAGATAAGAAAAAACTATCAAGAGTAAAGGATGTTATTTACGACAAGGTCACTGGAGCTGTTAAAGATATTCCCGCTCTCGTATATAATAAATCCAGCAAACATTTTACATTGAAAAATATGGATAATAAACGCGTGTCGACATTAAAGTCGCTTGCGCCCAAAAAAATAAATGGAACTGTAAGGAATAAGCAGCTCAAAACGAAGAACGAGGCACCGGATTCCGCGTCCGACGACGAAAATTAATACATTTAATTTCGCAGAAAATGCTTTTAATAATTATATTAAAAACATTTAAAGTATAATATATAAGATATGTTTATTCACGAACTAGAAGACCTCGAAGAGTGTCTTGATAAAATTATATTTGAGGAAGAGCCATCTATATTTAATGACGAATATGCTGTTGAACTTGTTGAAACCGCACTGCATCTAATGGATGAATATTTGGAACTATACCCACACACCATCTCGGAACCAAATTTTCGTGAGGTTTTATTAGAGGAAATAAAGGACATTTTCTATGTTCAATTTGAGGAACAGATTGACTCAATAGACGACGGCGATGATGTGGAAGATGATTTAAACGACCTGCTCGAAGACGCGTTTAACATTTTCATAACTATATTTCACCCTGATAAATCAATCAATATTAAAGATAAGGAATCGGACTGTTATGAATTGAACACTACGGAACTTGACATTATTGAGCAGAAAATACAAATATTGCGAGATGCGTATCAACCGGCACAACGAACCACCGAATGGTATCAATTTCGATGGAACTTAATTACAGCGAGTAACGCTTGGAAGGCATTTGAATCCCAGTCCAATATCAATCAGCTTATTTATGAAAAATGCCAGCCTATAAAGCCGGTTTCAACTGAGTTAGATGACGGGGATAAGATGGTAAATGTAAATACGCCTCTTCACTGGGGACAAAAATATGAACCATTATCGGTGCTCATATATGAAGATAAATTCAATACAAAAGTAGAAGATTTTGGTTGTATCCAACACAAACACTACAAATTTTTAGGTGCGTCGCCCGACGGTGTTATTGTTAACAAAGAATCTGACCGTTATGGGCGCATGTTGGAAATTAAAAATGTCGTTAGCCGTGAGATTACTGGTATTCCTAAAAAGGAGTACTGGACTCAAATGCAACTTCAAATGGAGGTGTGTGACCTCGACCAATGCGATTTTCTAGAAACGAAATTCATAGAATATAGCGACAGCCATGCTTACGAAGCAGATCGTAAAAATGACGTGGATCAGGAAGACAATAATAATACTACTATTTCTGCGGATGGTAAACTTAAGGGTATGATTGTTTATTTTCACAGGAACGATGGGACGCCCTTTTATGCGTATAAACCATTACATCTAAAAACCCATGAGGAAATAACGGAATGGGAGGAAACAACGGTAGCGACTTATCAATCAGAACCATATGGGTATCTCTTTATGAAGTTTATATATTGGAAATTAGAAGTTTGTAGTTGTGTTCTAGTCCTAAGAAAGCAAGACTGGTTTAAAAATAATATTCAACAGTTGGAAAATGTTTGGAATATTATTGAAAAAGAGAGAAAAACCGGATATGAGCATAGAGCCCCTGTGAAAAAGACCAAAAAAGAGGCTTCAATTTATACACAGAAGCCATCACAAGGTTGTCTACTCACATTCAACAAAATAATCAAGATTGAATAAATTTAATATAAGATATTTTGCATGTCGGTTCTAAACGGCAACAAATTTGCTTGCGTATCAAAATACCCAACACGCGTCCCACACTCGGGATTCAATTGCGGAAGTGGCTCAATATAATTACTTTTTAACTTCTTATCGTGATATAATGCGCCACACATTGACGCAGGCATACATGTTCCCTCATCCGGGTTATAAGGATATCTAATATTGTTGGTTATTTGTTTATAAGAACCAAGCTCAAACACGGGATAGTGCCACCAGATATCGCTAGCATTATTGTCTGATATCTGATTTTTTCCGATTGCGGGATATGTATCTACCAATACTTTCATTTGAGCCGCAGGAAAATCTCCCATTGCTCCGTCTAAAGTATAATTTGAATAACCCTCCATATTTTTCATGGATTCATATATTTTAAAAAAAAGCGGGATTCCAATAGCTAATACTAAAATAAGAAATAAAAATACTGTTTGGTTCATATATATATTTCATATATTATTTTACACAAATATTAAATATATAAAGTTTTCCAATTGGTTTAAAAATATCCAACAGAATTATTATACAAGGATGAATAATTCGAGTGAAATGCGTGTCACTAAACGTAATGGGCAAGTGCAGGATGTATCGTTTGATAAAATTTTAGAAAGAGTTAAAAAACTTGGCCACGAGGCAGGTGTTACGATTAATTATTCCGCACTTGTGATGAAAGTAATCGACCAATTATACGACACGATTCCTACCGCAAAAATCGATGAATTGGCGGCAGAACAATGTGCGTCTCTTTCTACAAATCATCCAGATTATGCAAGTTTGGCTGCGCGCATTACCATATCTAACCACCAAAAAAATACAGATCCGTCATTTTTCAAAGTAGTCGATAAATTGCATACATTCCGAAATATTCATGATAAAAATACACCCTTAGTATCGAGTGATTTATATACATTTGTCCACAAATTCGGCGATCAAATTGACGCGATGATTGATTACAATAGAGATTATCTGCTCGACTATTTTGGCTTCAAAACGCTAGAAAAGGGATATCTGTTCAAGGTCAACGATGTTGTTGTAGAGAGACCGCAACATATGTGGATGCGTGTTGCTATCGGTATTCATTATGATTCAAAATGTGAAAATATGGAAGAATGTTTAGCACTCGTAAAGGAAAGTTATGATCTAATGTCGCAGAAATTCTTTACACACGCAACTCCGACTCTTTTTAATGCCGGAACTCCCAGGCCACAATTGTCGAGTTGTTATTTAATCGCATTAGAGGATGATAGTATCGAAGGTATATATAATACACTCAGCGATTGTGCTCAAATCTCGAAATACTCGGGCGGAATAGGTCTGCATATCCATAATATTCGCGCAAAGGGGTCTCATATTCAAGGGACAAATGGCAAAACTGATGGTCTAGTTCCTATGTTGCGAGTATTTAATAGCACGGCTCGTTACGTAAATCAATCAGGCAAAAGAAATGGTTCATTTGCCATCTATCTAGAACCGTGGCATCCAGACATTGAAGACTTTTTGGAAATGAAAAAGAATCATGGTGACGAGGAACTAAAGGCACGCGATCTCTTCTACGCACTTTGGGTATCGGATCTTTTCATGGAACGTGTTAAGGGAAACGCGAAATGGTCGCTATTTTGCCCGAATGAATGTGTTGGACTTGATAACGCATATGGCGATTCGTTCAAGGCACTTTACGAGAAATACGAAGCAGACGGAAAGGCGCGCAAGATTGTAAACGCACGAGACTTGTGGTTTAAGATTTTAGATTCACAGATGGAAACAGGAACACCCTATATTTTATACAAGGATGCCGCAAATAAAAAATCGAATCAACAAAACCTCGGGACTATTAAAAGCTCTAACTTGTGCACCGAAATTATAGAATATTCAGACGCAAATGAAACCGCCGTATGTAATTTAGCATCCATTGCGTTACCGTCGTTCGTTAATGAAGCTACAAAACAATTCGATTACGACAAGCTACACGAAGTTACCAAGGTCGTCACAAATAATCTAAATCGTGTAATTGATATTAACTTTTATCCGACTGAAAAAACAAGCAGGAGCAATTTACGTCATAGGCCCATCGGGATTGGTGTACAGGGATTAGCCGACACATTTATTCTAATGGATATACCCTTCTGTTCTGACGAGGCTACAACCGTTAACAAACTGATTTTTGAGACCATATATCACGCATCACTAGAAAAGAGTAACGAAATCGCTATATCACGAAACAAAACGATAAACGAATTGTTGTCTAAAGAACTAATTTCAAAGTATATGAACCAATATGATTCTAAATTGTTGGATTCAGCAAATAAAAATCTACTTGGAACATATAGTTCATTTGATGGTTCCCCCACGTCGAAAGGAATCCTCCAATTTGATACATGGAATGTAGTCCCAAGCGATAGATATAACTGGGACGCACTTAAACAGTCTATTATTAAAAATGGATTACGTAATTCGCTGCTAGTTGCTCCTATGCCAACCGCATCCACATCACAAATTCTCGGATTCAATGAATGTTTTGAACCTTTCACTAGTAATTTGTATTCAAGAAGAACCTTGGCAGGCGAGTTTGTTGTTGTTAATAAGTATTTAATGAAGGAGCTCATTGCGGCGGGTCAATGGAATGAACAGGTCAAAAATAATATTATCGCAAACAAGGGATCCGTCCAACAATTGACGATATTGTCTGAACATATTCGAAATAAATACAAAATTGTATGGGAAATGCCTATGAAACAATTAATCGACATGTCCGCTGATCGTGGCGCGTTTATATGTCAGAGCCAAAGTTTAAATCTATGGTTAGAAGACCCCACATATAATACATTAACAAGTATGCACTTTTATTCCTGGAAAAAAGGCCTCAAAACTGGTATCTATTACCTACGAAGAAAGGGCAAACACCAAGCACAACAATTCACGATAGAACCTGAAAACAAGACGTCTAATAATGAGCCAAAGGAACAAGATGGCATCTGTGAAATGTGTTCAGCATAATTTACACGATATCATATAAAAAATATTTATATGATATTTTTATTTTTATTTTTTAATGTTTGTTTATTTTTATGTTTTTATTCAAGATAATAACCGACGTACTCGAGACATGGTTTTAAATTTATCGCACGTTTCCAATACATCCATTTTGAGAGTGATCATGATATAACATCTTAACGTTATTAGAATGTCATTCAACGAATTATGTAGATTATTTGGCACCGAGTCAAATAGTTTTTGGTGTAGTTCACTCAATTTCGGAAATTTGTTGTATTCACGCCCGTTTTTACCCATCACTTTGATCGCGCACATATCAATTGAATTTTGCATTGTACAATGTATATTTTGATAATTATTCAACATGTGTAAATAAGTTTTATATGATAAGAGTTCATCTACAGGAACAGTGTTAGATTGGTTGTAAATAATACGCAATAGTTCTACAACAACAACATTTATATCAAACGATATATTATGTCCAACTAACATATCCACATTTTTTAATGCGCCAAAGAACCCCGACAATACCTGATTCAAGTCAACACCACCTGACTTGGATATTTCATTTGTGATTCCGTGAATCGCAGCCGACTCTTGAGATATTTCCACATCATCTGCTACCCTTATTATATTGTCTTCTATGACACATATATCGTTATCTGTAACATCATAAATTATATAACTAAATTGAACTATGTGCGGCCACAAGTGTAAAGAGTCTGGGTTGATGGACCTCGACTTTGGGAGACCAGTCGTCTCTGTATCAAATATTAAAACCCGCATTTAACTAATTGATCATAAAGGTTTAAGCCCTTGTCTATCGTATTTTATATCTAATAATAAAAATAAGTTTTTTGTTTTCAATTTTATTTACGAATAATTTTTACAAATTCCAAAACTACGTCGGTGCCAGATTGTTATTCCGTGCGCTTTAATACCATCAAGATGTCTCTTTGCTCCATAACCTTTATTCGAGTCGATTCCATAATATTCTGACAGGGTTGGGTTTTGTTCGCACAACTCAGTTATATATCTATCCCTCTCCACCTTTGCTAATATAGATGCCGCCGCAATAGACGCGTATTTGTTATCACCTCCTTCAACAGTCGTGTGCGGAATTGCTTCAATTCTATTTGTTTTTTTATTTAAATAGGTAATCGGTTTAAAATAATTTCCGTCTATTAACAGACTATAAGACATTCCGCTATTGTCAGCCGGCATCTTTTTATTATATTGTTTAATTACTTCCAAGATTGAATCATGCATTGATGTCTGTGTTGCCTGTAAAATATTTATTTCATCTATCTTTTTCTCGTCCTCAAAGCTTATATACCAGGCCAACGCATTTTTTTTAACGTAATCAGCAGCCTCATCTATCTTCTTTTTTGAATGAAATTTTTTACTGTCCTTAACCATCGAACAATCGAAACTGCCATCTTTAGGTAAAATTACCGCAGCGGTGTAAACTCTTCCGAAAAGCGGACCTCGACCTACTTCGTCCACTCCTATCTCAAATATATTTTTGTCCTCTGTATAGCAGGATTTTAATGGGGCTTGTATAACCCGGGGTTTGCGTGGTTTTTTCGTCTTTGTCTCTGAAGTATTTTGCTCATCAGTGTCTGCGCTTAAACACGACATTTTATCATCATTATTGTTGTCACAATCAGGTTCCATCTTATAGCGTATATATCAGTATATCTTTAAAATAAATTTCAATTTTAAATATTATTATAGATTAAACTTTTTTCACTATATAAATTATACAATGAACAATGAAGCATTATTTCTTTTCTTGATTTTATTATTAGGTCTGGTTTTATGTTCCTTTTTAGGAGGTAACTGTGGTAGCGAGGGGTTTACAGGCAAGTTTTCTGGAACGTTTGAAACTGATCAAAATTGGAAATCAGGAGACGATCGCCGTCAGGATCGCCGTCATTCTAGTTCGGGACGTGGATATGATAACTATAATCATTTTAGCGGAACCTCTAGTCAATTACCCGGCGGAACTATGTTTTACGGGCAAAACGGCGGTTATGTTGTCGCAAATTCAAACAGCGATGGTTCGCAAACCTTAAAGGTTGTATTGGCTGGTGGACAGAAGCCAATAATGTTGACGACTGCTGCCCCTAGCACTAGAGAGAGCTTTACTAATTCTGGGGATAGTTCTACATTTTATGGCCCAGATGGAACCGAAGCAGTGATCCAACACGGCGCAAATGGTCAGCCCGTTGTTAAAGTTCAAACCTCGTCTGGCATGTATAGTTATACAACTGGCGGCGATCAGTCTAATTCTTCCTCTAACCCCGATAGCATGTCCTCGACACAATATTTCGGAAGCACTGGATATCCCATTCAAACTAGCGGCTCAAGTTTATCGTATCAAGCACCAACAGGCACCTCAAGTTTATCATACCAAGGACCTAACATTGGTTCTATGACAACCGGTGACGCTACAACAAACGCGTCGTCATCTAACTATGATTATTCTAGTTCTCTCCCCAAGGGCATTCCTGCCAGTCAAATACCCGCAGGCCAAGAGGACTTGTATATTCTAAAATCGGAAATTGTTCCTCCAGTTTGCCCAGCTTGCCCCACATCTGCGGCTTGCCCTAGACAGGAAAAGTGCCCACCTTGCCCCGCATGCGCCAGATGCCCCGAACCGGCGTTTGAATGCAAAAAGGTGCCAAACTACAACGCCGCAGCAGGCAATGATTACCTTCCAACCCCAGTATTAAACGACTTTTCGTCCTTTGGCATGTAAAAAATAAAATATTACAACTTGATTACACGCGATCTTTTTTGCTAATACGTCACATTTATTAGCAAAAATATATAATAACAATATATAAATGAGTTGTTTATTTAATAGTCTATCGCGATTTATCCCAGAAAGTAGCGCTGATATCCGTCAAAAGATATGCGATTATTTAGAGGCTAACAATAAGATTATGGATGGAGTTGAAACCAAAGATATTTTAAATATGGACTCTAATAATTATATACAGGCTATGCGAAATACGTCTACATGGGGAGGAGCAATTGAAATACAAGCTGCGTGTAATATATGGAACATGGGTATAAATGTTCATAATATTAGAGGAGGTGAAAGTGGGCAAATCAAATTTGTCCCTATTACATCAGAAACTTTGAAAACAATAAATATTACCTGGAACGGAGGTCATTATGAACCACATGTTATATAATTTCATGTTTATTCGCGCGTCTTGATACATTTTTTGTCTACATTAAAGGTAGCCGTTTTATCTTCCTGAGGAACAATATTAATTACGCATCGGGATTTTTTTCCGTATAGCGGTTCTGTGCATCCCTTTTCCTTCGCTCTCTTCTTCATTGTTCGTTTAAAATTGAAGACCTTGGGTTTTTCATCCGTGCATCTCGATCTAAAATGCTCATATCGTTCTCTCACATCGCAATACGACAAGCCCGATTTTTTGTGTAACATTTTATTTACTGTTTCGTGTAATTCATAAACATACCGAGAGAACGTCTCGCGACTGGCCATATGGCACATCTGTAACGGCTTCTTTTTAAAATTATTTTTCAGGTTCATTCGGCAGTATTTACATGGCAATACGTGTTGAAGATTGATGATAAAATCTCTATAATGACGCTTATTTTCTGGTGTCGGCTCCACAGGATAGTTAAAGCTCATCATATGTAGATAATGCCAAATTGCTGGTCCCCACGACGCAGTTAACATACCGTCACCCGAGTTATAGTCTTTTCGTGAAAACACCCTCTTCTTGCTTTTGTTATTAGTAGTTTTATTATTAGTAGTTTTATTATTAGTAGTTTTATTTCTTGTATTTTTTCTATTTTTACGAGTCTGTGTCATTTATATATTATTCATATAAAATAAAATATTTATAAATTTATATGAATTCAGACACTCCATTTAACTTATTGATATTTACCGATTCAACGAAAAAAATCTGTTTGTGCTCAGCTATGTCAATATTTATTATTGTCCTGTTTATAATTAGTCCGCTCAGCTATTTCGTTAAGACGTCATTGTTTATGAAATTATTATCTTTAATATTACTTGTATACACCATATACTTAAACTTTGAACAAACAAACGTATTAAGAAACGCAGTCCAATTTGCTAAATCCGAACAAGTTAAATCTCAATTAAATATGAATATATTATGCAGCTATATTTTTACAACCTTCATTGGGTTATTAATTATTTTTTTAATCAAGAGCTTTTTATAGTTTAGCAAAAGGTACGGGTTTGATCGATTTCTTAATCTCCATTAATTTTTGATAATATAATTTATCATTTGGGAAATCGTATTTCTTGATTTCGACTAATTCTCCTTTGTTTGTTCGGAACAACATATAACTATATTTGTAAAATATCTTTATATCGTATTCGTTAAAACACAGCCTAAATTTCTTCTTGAATATATATAAATGGCAAAATATGTTAACTTTAATCAGGCTTTGCCTATTGGTGAAGAAAGTATTATATCCAGGATGCAGAACGCAGGAAGTAACCTCAGCAGCACAACTATCACAATAATTGCTGTCGTAATTTTGTTCGCTATTTTGGCGGCGTTTTATTATTTCTATTATCTTGCCCCGCAAATGAACGCCCAATACAAGCCAAATAGTGAGCATGTGGGCGAAGGTTCTGATGACAGCAAAAACGCGGAACTGTTATTTTTCTATGCGGATTGGTGTCCCCACTGCAAAACTGCCAAACCCATTTGGAACGATCTAAAGAGCGAATATCAGAATAAAACGATTAATGGTTATCGTGTAGTTTTTACCGAAGTTAATTGCTCCGAGGAAACCGCCGAAGTAGATAAAATGATGAATCAGTATAACGTCGAAGGTTACCCTACAATTAAATTAATCAAGGATGGACAGGTTATCGAATACGACGCAAAGCCCTCAAAGGATACGCTCAACCAATTTCTCAACACTGTCCTCTAAGTTAGAGAGAAATGTTGTAGCACTGGCAACACCGCTACTATGTAATTCGCGTCTTACGTCTATGCTATTAAGCGCACTTCGTAACACTTCAACACTTAGGCTTTTCACATCACAGACAACTTCGTTCTTCAACTGAGATTGATTATGGTCAGTGTTGACACTAAATACCGCCTTGTATATAAACCCTAATAAATAATCCATTATTGTGGACCCCGCGTTAATTATGGGAGGTTCAGAACAATACTTATTTTTAATTCCAAGTATTTCATCAAGCGATCTGCCTGATTCAATACAATAATTAAGCGGATAATTACAGAATACCCCGCCATCGATATAACATTTGTCATCTATACAAACTGGACTAAACAATACAGGCAAACTACATGTCATCTGAATTGCCTGTAGAAGCGATAACTTTGGATGTGTCAAATAAGAAATGTCATGTATCTTATAGTCATTGATTTCAAATGAAAATAAGTGCAATTCTATATGCGACAATTTGAAAAAATCCTCTAGGTTTATATTCATGCTAATATCTTTAGCATCTAACAATGGTTTAAAACATTTTTCAATCGTGCTAATATCAAAGATACCTTTCTTAGTATAGGAATCAAATATAGATTGAACTTTTATATGGAAAACATCGTGCCACGGACGTTTAATAATATAATCATTTATGGTTTCCCAGTCAAACCCGAGACAAATTAATACACCAACAATTGCTCCGGCAGACGTGCCATAAATGGTTTCAATGTTTTTTAAACAAATAAACGCCTTCTCTTCGAGATGTTGTATAGCTCCTAGGGCTTGTATCATTGAAGGTCCTCCACCCGAAATCACCAAATGTTTAATTGTCATTGATTTAATAATTACTGTGCTTTTAATAAGTTTTTTTCTGGAATGAATTTAAATGGCCAATATATTTACATTAGAAAACATTGAAGATTTTTCGGAAAAACTAAACATTGACGATCTTTATGAAAAGAAGCGCCAACAAGATTTGAATAAACTAGCTTTGTTTAATAAGCTGTTAAACCGTATTCACGTGAAAATTAAGACAGTGTCACGACAAAAAATAGACGAGCAGTTTTGTTGGTTTTTAGTTCCGGAAACAATTATTGGTGTTCCGCGATACGACCAGGCTGCTTGTGTAGCATATCTAATTGATAAATTACAACAAAATGGGTTCAATGTCAGATATATTCATCCAAATACATTATTCATCTCGTGGATGCATTTTGTTCCGTCGTATGTAAGAACGGAGATTAAAAATAAAACTGGCATTGTTATTAACGAATACGGGAAAAAGGTTGATGAAGACAACACTGAGCAGAAAACAATTACAAACACCTTTACAAATCCAAACGAATATATGTTAAATAATGCCATTCAAGGCCAAGATCCGAATCAAAAGGGGAAGCCAAAGAAGGAATACACACCGATTAAATCATATAAACCATCGGGCAATCTAATATACGATGACGATGTTTTAAACAAGATCGGCGACAAGTTTAATTAAACGGCCGAAGTTCCTTTGAAATGTCAAGGGTTCTTTAAGTTATTCTAAAATATATAATTCGGGGGTCAATCTTTAGGCAAAAATACTACAACCATGTAGGAATTTTGGAAAAAATGGATGGGAAAACTTCCCTACACCTGTAGCAAGAAACATGTTATTTTGGGGAAAGTTTTTTGGGAAAGTCAATTTTGGACATTTTTTTTGTCCATTTTTGAAAACCTAAAATACTTTATGCGAAATAACATGTTTTCACTGCATAATTGAAATTTATGGTCTGGTCACCAAAAAAATAATTTTCATTTTGTGACGATAAAATTTTTATATATTTTATTAAAATAAATACTTGGGGATATTTTCACTTCCAATATTAAGGAGAATGGAAGTATTTTTATCCCCAAAAAAGACCCAAAAATTTAATTGCGAATGTTGTCACTATTATACTAGTAATAAAAAAGACTACGACAAACATTTATTGACATCAAAACACCAAAAAACGTTGAATGGAAGTAATATGGAAGTGGAGGAAGTAAATAAAATCCCAATGTACATGTGTGAATGCTCTAAGACTTTTAGGACTCATGGAGGTTTGTGGAAACATAAGAAAAAATGTGACAATAACATTATTAATACCGAATCAGAAGTTCAATTACTTACAAATATGGTATTGGCTGTTGTAAAACAAAACCAAGAAATTTTAAAGGAAAATACCGAACTAAAACATATAATAATGGACACACAAACTCAAATGATAAAGGTAATAGAAACCGGCACTCATAATGTCGTAAACAACACCAACAACACAAATTCGCATAATAAGGCCTTCAATCTTAACTTCTTCTTGAATGAAACATGTAAAGATGCCATGAATATTACAGATTTTGTGGAATCGATTAAGCTACAATTGTCAGATGTGGAAAAGGTTGGAGAACTCGGTTATGTAGAAGGTATTTCTAACATTATAGTTAAGAACCTCAAGGAACTAGATGTTACTCAAAGACCGGTTCATTGTACAGACAAGAAGAGAGAAACAATGTATATTAAAGATGAAGATAAATGGGAAAAGGATGAAGAGCGAAAGAAGATGCATAAACTAGTAAGGAAAGTTGCGGATAAAAATGCGAGAATGGTTCCCAAGTTCAAGGAGGCACACCCAGATTGTATCAAAAGTGCGTCCCGCTACTCTGACCAATACAACAAAATTATTATGGAAGCAATGGGAGGAAGAGGTGACGATGATTTTGAGAAGGAAGAGAAGATAATCAAACGAGTTTCCAAGGAAGTCACTGTTGAAAAAAACGACTCTAATTAGTGTACTTATGTAAAATAATAAAATATCTATTTAATTTAGATATGCCTACTCCAAAAACAAATAAGAATAAAAAATCACAAACAAGAAAACAAAAGATTAAACTGGTTGAAGCTGTAAAACGCTTGACGCCAGAACAGAGGGAAGTTGTTTGTAAAACATCCGCAAATACGTATAATACATTCGAAGACAAGATTGAGGAATTATTTAAAAAAAATAAAATAAATATTGTATCAACGAGTTTTAATTTAGAAAAACAAATTATTTCAGATCTCAAAAAGGCTATTAATACAAGAAATGTTCGAGCAAATGACGACTATTATTCATATATAAACGACAGATGGATATCCGATTACGAATTGACGGAACAGCAAAGGTATATTATTCAGGTTGACGATTTTAGAATTGTTCAAGATAAGGTATATAGAGAGCTTGCTGAAATATTAGATGACTATGTAACAAATCCATCAACAAAAAATACCAAATTGGGAAAATGTGTTGGAAACGCATACACGTCATTTAAAGGATGGAATACGGATGAGCAACTCAGGAGCTCGTGTGCTGAGTTTGTAAAATATGTTGACACATTGCGAGCAAGCAAGGAATCTATATGGGCTAAATTAGCAGCAGTAAATAGAAACGAAATAACTTCATGGGGGTGTCCATTTACATGGTCAATAAATCCCGACGAAAAAAACCCAAAAGTATACAAATGTTATCTAGAACCACCAAAAGTAACAATACTCGACGTTGATGAATATTTCGAAGACGATACAGACAGTGAAGAGGAGAAAAAATACAAGAGAAATTACAAAAGTAAATACTTCCGTTATTTAAACGATATGTTTACTTTGTGCTTTGGTAAAAATCATGAATTTAATGTCAAGGACATATTTGATACAGAATTTGAACTATTAACTGCGATGGCATGCACCGCAATTCCTGAAACAGATCCAGATGGATATAATTTAGTGACAGCGGACGAGGCTCTGCGCATTTTTGGGTTTAACTGGCATGAATTTTGTAAGGGCCTCGGGTTTACACATATACCCAAAGACTTTGTTACCTCTAACGTAAATTATTTGTTATGTGGAACACAATTGCTTTTAGAAAAATGGGATAGTCCAAAATGGAGAACCTTTTGGATTTATCTGAAAATTCGCCAACAAATAAGATGGAATAAGACTGGTCTTGAAATATCATTTCAGTTTCACGGAAAATTCGCAAGAGGTCAGGACCAGATGCCTGATGAAGAGATTAGACCAATCCTTTATGGTATGGGGTTTTGTTTTAATACGCTCTTGACAAATGAATATATTCACAAATATAACAACGAACAAGCTATTAATTACGTTAAAACCATGGCAGAAGATCTAAAGACGGTGTTTATTCGTATCATTCGGCGTAATGACTGGATGCAACCTAAAACTAAAGAGAAGGCAATCGAAAAGCTTAAGGCCCTTAAATTAATTGTGGGATCTCCGGAAATGTTGCGAGAAGATCCCTTATTGGATTACACTATTGATGATCCGTGGGGGAATTTAGAAAAAATGGCATTTTGGCGTCATGATGCCGCAACAAAATTGGTGGGAAAGCCAATCATCGACATTCCTGTAATAGACTGGGCAGAACGCCCTCCCAAATTTGTAGGCACGCAAGCATACGTAGTTAACGCGTCTTATACTCCTACAGAAAACGCGATTTACATACCTTTAGGATATATTCAAAAACCATTCGTAGATTTAGATGAAAGAGGACTTGAGTATAACTTGTCGCGAATTGGATTCACGATTGCGCATGAAATGTCGCATGCTTTAGACGATTGGGGGAGCAAGTATGATGAATTTGGAAAATTAAATAACTGGTGGGACGAAAAGGACCAAAAGGCATTTCAAAAAATACAAAATGGCGTAATTAAGCAATATGAAGCATTTGCGGCATATGACGGGGTTATATTTGATGCTGCTCCCACTGTGGGAGAAGACCTCGCAGATATTTCGGGTTTAGCAATATGTCAAGAATATTTAAGGGACTTTCAATTAAAAAATCAGGATATTTTACCAATACAGGGACTTTCATTTAGAGCATTCTTTGTATTCTTTGCGGTTCAATCGCGACAAAAAATCTCAAAAAAGGCGATATTGGCGCAATTAAAGACAAACCCACATCCTTTAGACAAATATCGTTGTAATGTTCCATTGTCTAGGTCAAAAGTATTTAGAGCAATTTTCGATGTTAAGAAGGGGGATAAAATGTGGTGGCCTCAAATTAATACTGTTTGGAGTAATTAAGGAATTTTTTAAACCGCGATAAAATTTTTTTGTGCGATATATATATAAATGGCAAAATCCCGTTCCGCATCTCGTTCTGCATCCCGTTCTCGCGCTCGCATGGCGTCCCGCTCTGCTGCTCGTTCCGCTTCCCGCGGACGTAGCCGTGCTGCTTCCCGCATGGCATCCGCTGCTGCCTCCCGTGCGGCCGCTGCTTCCCGCAGTGCCGCCGCTGCTGCTTCCCGTGCTGCCTCTGCTTCCCGCAGTGCTTCTGCTTCCCGCAGTGCCGCCGCTGGTCGTGCCGCCTCCGCTGCTGCTTCCCGCGCTGCCGCTGCTGGCCGTGCTGCCGCCGCCGCTGCCTCCCGTGCCGCTGCTGCTTCCCGCAGTGCTGCTTAAGCGACAATAAATCTTCTCTAATAGAATAAATATTTACATTATAAATATTTATTTGTAAG
>JACCEB010675363.1_pt1 | contig 18606 bp, 18 predicted proteins | sample 7454761 | NCBI WGS metagenome assembly JACCEB01 (sample SAMN15323454, study PRJNA562643) | freshwater metagenome | isolation source: river surface water | place: USA:Blue River Watershed | collected 2017-08-18 | reverse complement strand
TACATTCGCTCAGCGGAGTGGCCAATTAAAACGGTCTTATTGACGTCTGCCATAATCAATACGGTGGAACCTATAAAAACTCGAAAATATGAGTATCGTCGATAACAAAAAAGCCTTCTTTGACTATTTTATTGAAGAACGCTATGAAGCTGGTCTCGTCCTTGAGGGCTGGGAGGTAAAGGCTATTCGCGCGGGCCGGGCACAAATTAAAGAGGCCTATGTCGTGGTTCGTAATGCGGAAATCTTTCTGATTGGCTCTCACATCAGTCCACTTTCCTCGACCTCCACCCATATTCATGCAGACCCGACACGTACCCGTAAATTATTACTCAATGAAACTGAAATCCGTAAGCTCATTGGTAAAGTAGAGCAACGCGGATACACCTTGGTACCTCTCAATTTACATTTCTCAAAAGGCCGGGTCAAATGCGAGATTGGTTTGGCGCGAGGTAAAAAGCAACACGACAAGCGTGAGGCCAGTAAGCAGAAAGATTGGGAGCGTGAGAAAGCGCGCATTGTGCGCGGCCAACTCAGCTAGGGATTGCTCGCTAAAAACTCCCAGGTTTGCACAACGCTATCCGGATTGAGTGAAATAGAGGTGATTCCCTTTTTGACCAACCATTTTGCAAAATCTGGATGATCTGATGGACCCTGACCACAAATTCCAACGTATTTACCTTGCTTAACGCAGGCGTCAATCGAGCGCTCGATCATAAACTCCACAGCGGGGTCACGTTCATCAAAATCAATGGCAAGCAACTCCATTCCCGAGTCACGATCTAATCCAAGAGTTAATTGGGTCATATCGTTTGATCCTATAGAGAAGCCGTCAAAGTATTCAAGGAACTGGTCTGCCAAGATGGCATTCGATGGAATCTCGCACATCATGATGAGTCTTAGGCCATTAACCCCACGTTTGAGTCCAAGCTTAGCCATCATATCGATAACACGCTGAGCCTGCGCAATCGTGCGCACAAAAGGGATCATGATTTCTACATTATCAAGACCCATATCCTCACGCACACGCTTCATCGCTGCGCATTCCAGAGCAAAGGCTTCACCAAAATCCTCGGAGACATATCGCGATGCACCCCTAAAACCTAACATGGGATTTTCCTCATCAGGCTCGTAACGGGATCCACCAATCAGCTTCTTATATTCATTCGACTTGAAATCCGATAAACGTACGATCACAGGTTTTGGATAAAAGGCTGCTGCAATGGTTGCCACACCTTCCACTAATTTATCCTCATAAAAAGCTCTAGGGCTCGCATATCCACGCGCCACACTCTCCACAGCACGTTTGAGATCAGTATCAATATTGGGGTATTCCAATACTGCACGAGGGTGTACGCCAATATAGTTGTTGATAATGAACTCTAAGCGAGCAAGACCGACCCCTGCATTGGGCAACTGACAGAAATCAAATGCTAGTTGGGGATTACCAATGTTCATCGTAATCTTGACCGGAATTTCTGGTAGCACGCCGCGCTTAACTTCAGTCACTTCTGTTTCAATTAAACCGTCGTAAATACGACCTTCATCGCCTTCGGCACAAGAGACGGTTACAACTGCACCGTCTTGTAATAAATCGGTTGCATTGCTGCAGCCAACCACTGCGGGCACCCCAAGCTCACGCGCAATAATAGCTGCATGGCATGTCCGTCCACCACGGTTGGTCACAATCGCAGAGGCTCTTTTCATGACAGGCTCCCAGTTGGGGTCCGTCATATCAGCGACCAGTACATCACCCGGCTGGACTCGATCCATTTCGCTAGCATCCCGAATCACCCGTAACGGACCGCCACCAATTTTTTGGCCAATTGCACGGCCAGTGGTAATGACCTTAGAGTTCCCCTTTAGGCGGTAGCGCAGCTCAACCTGATCAGCGGCTTGGCTTTTTACTGTTTCTGGTCGAGCTTGGAGGATGTAAATCTTGCCATCTTGACCGTCTTTACCCCACTCGATATCCATGGGACGACCATAATGTTTTTCGATGATGACCGCATATTTTGCTAATTCAGTAACGTCGTCATCTGATATCGAGAAACGATTACGCTTTTCTGGGCTTACCTCGACGGTCTCAACGCGTTCTGCTGATCCAGCTGGCGCAAATTGCATTTGAATCAACTTCGAACCCAATGATTTACGAATAATTGCTTTCTTGCCCTTAGCTAGGGTCTCTTTAAATACATAGAACTCATCAGGGTTCACGGCGCCTTGCACAACAGTCTCCCCCAATCCATAGCTTGAGGTAATAAAGACAACTCCTGGAAAGCCCGACTCAGTATCTAAGGTAAACATAACCCCTGCCGCACCCCTATCCGAGCGTACCATCCGCTGTACACCGGCAGACAAGGCAACATCTGCATGAGCAAACCCTTTATGAACTCGATACGAAATGGCACGATCGTTATAAAGAGATGCAAAGACTTCCCGAATCTTATGCAAAACGTCCTCAATGCCACTCACGTTCAAAAAGGTCTCTTGCTGACCCGCAAACGAAGCATCGGGTAAATCCTCTGCAGTAGCAGAAGATCGAACCGCGAAGGAGCCATTTCCAGAGGGGTCCAAGGTCTTAAATGCCTCCCGAATCTCTTTTTCTAGACGGGGCTGAAAGGATGCATTCTCAATCCAAGAGCGAATCTCGGCACCAGCTTCGGCTAGCGCACGTACATCATCGACATTAAGGCTAACCAGACGGTCAGCTATTTTGCGATCAAGTTGATTGTGATGAAGAAAATCACGAAATGCGAGCGAGGTAGTTGCAAATCCGGTAGGAACTCGAACACCTGCTGAAGCTAACTGCGAAATCATCTCACCCAAGGAGGAATTTTTACCACCCACTGACTCAACATCACCGACTCGCAACTCCTCAAAAGGCAAAACATAGGCGTTCTGCTTATTTTGCATTGACATAAAGACTCTCTTAAAAGTAAAAAAATGGGTTAAGCAGCGTCCATAAAATCGGGCATACTTGAATGAACATTATTGTATTACCTGTTACTTATTTGCCTATTTTTTAATCAATTAGATTTGTCCGATATCCATCATGAATACCACTAGTTCGCCCACTCATCGCATTGTCTATATAGTTTCGGACGGCACAGGAATCACCGCAGAGAATTTTAGTCAATCCATCTTGGCGCAATTTGAAGCAAGCTTTAAGCAAGTACGAATTCCGTTTGTGGACACAATTGATAAGGCACACGAAGCTGTTCTTCAAATTAACGACGCCGATCCTAAATTCGGGCAAGCTATTGTCTTTACCACCTTGGTAAATCCGGAGGTTAATCAAGTTGTTAGTAAAGCTAATGCCTTGGTCTTGGATATGTTTCAGACTTTTGTCGCTCCACTCGAACAAACGCTTGGTATGCGTTCAACCCATGCCATTAATCGACTTCACCATAATGCAGATACGGATGCTTATAAAAACCGGATTGAGGCCATTAACTACTCCCTGGCTCACGATGATGGTCAGTCAAATCAAAATCTTGCTGATGCTAATGTGATCTTAGTTGGAGTCTCTCGCGTTGGTAAAACACCCACTAGCCTCTACTTGGCCATGCAATATGGTCTGAAAGCCGCTAATTACCCACTGATTCCCGAGGATTTTGAGCGCGGACAACTACCCAAAGATCTGCTCCCACATAAACAAAAGATCTTTGGCCTTACGATTGATCCTGATCGTCTTTCCGAAATTCGGAATGAACGCAGACCTGGTAGTAATTACGCCAAACTAGAAAACTGTCGTTATGAAATCAATGAGGCGACCACAATGATGCGTCGTGAGTCAATCCCATGGGTCTCAACTACTAGTAAATCCATCGAAGAAATTGCCACCACTATTTTGCAAGCAATTCGTTCCGATAAATCAATCTTGGGTTAAAAGAATTACGCTGCAGTTCGTACCCGAATCGTTTCATACAAACAGACTGCAGTAGCAGTAGCAACATTGAGAGAATCAATTTTGGAATTTTGGGGGATTCGTATCTGTTTTGCTTGTGCCAATAGATCGTGCGATACCCCCTGACCTTCGTTACCAAAAACCCAAGCCACTGGATTCTTTAAAGTATTTGCGATCGAATACAAATCGTCTTTCGCAAGCATTGCGGTTGCCAATAATGGAGCTTCAACATTACTGGCTACATCATTAATGCTCCAGCCCTCGTAAAACTGTAGATGACGATGTGCACCCATTGCTGCACGTAATACTTTCGGAGACCATACATGTGCCGTTCCTACAGTACAAATAATTTGCTGGAAGTTACATGCTAAAGCGGTACGTAAAATAGTGCCAACGTTGCCGGCATCTTGAATGGCATCAAGAACTAGCGCATCCCCTGTAATTGTCTTGTGATCTATTTTGGTGTGTTCTAAGGCCAAGAGCCCCATGATTTGCGGGGCATTATCAAGCTCAGATATGGAGCTCCACAGCTCTTCATCCACCCAGTGAACTTGAGTATTGGGGCACCTCTCTAGGTGCTGTTTAATTAGGTCATTGATTTCGTGATGAGTTTGGAAAGCTTTAGTGGTGATTAAAGAACGAAGTCGAACATCACCAGACCATACCTGTAGTAAATGGATTCCGTCAAGAACGGCTTGGCCATGCTCCATTCTTGCTTTTTGGCCTTTACTTCCCGATAGCTGTAATTGCCGAATGCGCTTCAGCAATGCATTGTCTCGTGAGTGAATCACTTCGTCTCTAGTCACGAATTAGATCCCGGACGGGTGAAAAAGACTGCCGATGCTCTGCGCAAGGTCCATATTGCTTTAAGGCCTGAATATGGGCCTCCGTGGGGTAACCCATATGTTGATTAAAGCCATATTGGGGATACTGTCGATGAAGATCTTGCATTTGTTGATCACGCGTTACTTTAGCAATGATCGATGCTGCTGAGATCGAAGGTTCCTTAGCGTCCCCCTGAATAATTGCCTCACTGGCAATCGGTAATTGGGGGCAGCGATTGCCATCAATCAATGCTTTGCTTGGCCACTCTCCCAAACGATGAACTAAGTCCTCTATTGCACGGCGCATTGCAATCATCGTAGCCTGCAAAATATTGAGTTCATCAATCTCACCAGAGCTCGCCTGTCCAACCCCCCAGGCTTTTGCTTTTTCGGTAATTTCGGCATAGAGATATTCGCGCTTTGCAGGGGATAATTTTTTAGAATCTTTTAATCCCAAAATTGGCTGACTAGGATCTAAAACAACTGCAGCGGCCACCACAGAACCAACCAGAGGGCCTCGTCCCGCCTCATCGACACCACAGATCCAAAGAGAGCTCATCAATCTCTATCCAAATCGTTTGTTCATGGTTTGCTCAATCGCTTGGGCGGCCAGGATACCCGTTGGCCTCTTTAAACTCATGTGCAATTGCTCAAAACGAGTCTTCAGCGCCTCAACTGCCAAAGGCTGATCCAACCAAGCAATCACTGCCCTAGCCAAGGATTCTGGCTTTGCCTCGTCTTGCAAAAGCTCTGGCACAACAAACTCACCACACAAAATGTTAGGTAGCCCCACGTAAGGCAAATAGCCTTGACGCTTCATAATTTGGGCGGTTAACCACGGAACCTTATATGAGATCACCATCGGCTTCTTCCATAGTGCAGCTTGTAGGGTTGCAGTACCACTCGCAATTAAGACTACATCTGCTGCTGCCAAAGCCAGATCTGCTTGACCATCCAGCAAAATAAGATCAATTTCAGGGTGACTACTCAACACATTTTTTTTGAGTAACTCAATGGCGGGTTTTAAATGGGGCGCAGCAATAGGTATTACAAAATGGAGTTTCTGACCCGCCAAGCGTTTTGCGAGAATGGCAATGGTCTGAAAAAAAATGGGGCCGATGAGTTCGATTTCTGAATATCGGCTACCTGGCAGAACAGCAATTACTAGGCCGTCTAGGCCATTATTAATTTTTCCCTTCGCACTTTGGGTATCTACGATCTCTGGAATTTCACTGGCCATTGGATGACCAACATAAGTCGCCGCAACACCTGCTTGCTCATAGATTGCTGGCTCAAATGGAAATAAACACAAAACGCGATCAACAGCACGTTTGATTTTTTGAATACGATTACCGCGCCAGGCCCAAATGGATGGTGAAACAAAATGAATGGTAGGTATTCCTGCCTCTTTTAAACGAAGCTCTACCCCTAAATTAAAATCCGGGGCATCCACGCCTAAATAAATATCAGGTCGCTGATCATAAATCAGGTATTGAATTAACTCGGACCGCAAACGCAAGATAGCTGGCAACTGCCTCAAAGCCTCAACATAACCTCTAACGCTCAAAGTCTCCATCGGCCACAGTGACCGAACTCCTTGAGCTTGCATGGCTGGGCCTGCGATGCCATATGCATCAAGACTAGCCATTGATGGTATTTGTTTTAATGCATGAAAGATCGGGGCTGCAATTAGGTCCCCAGATGGCTCTCCTGCAACACAAGCCAGTTTAGGCAAGACAAATTACCGAATAATGCCGCGTGTTGATGCGGCTAGAAATTGTTGAAAGTGGCTTAAGGCTTCTTGGGTCTTTACATCCGTACTCTTTTTAGCCATGGACTCGATAGCAGTTTTAGCCTCTTCAAAACTTAATCCATCCTTGTAGAGAACTCTATAGGCAGCACGAAGTTCCAGAATACATTCCGGCGAGTAACCGCGTCGCTTTAAACCTTCCACATTGATACCATGAGGTTGAGCTTTATCACCAGCTGCCATGACAAACGGTGGGATGTCTTGTACCAAGGCTGAAGCTCCGCCTAGCATCGCATGTGCACCAATTCGGACAAATTGATGTACACCAGACATGCCTCCCATGATGGCCCAATCGCCCACCTCAACATGACCAGCAATTTGAGCATTACTAGAAAAAATAGTGTGATTACCAATCCGACAATCATGTGCAATGTGCACATAGGCCATGATCCAATTATCGTTACCAATCTGGGTAATGCCTTTATCTTGTGCAGTTCCCGTATGGATCGTGGTGAACTCTCGGATTGTGTTTCTATCACCAATAATGAGTTGGGTCGGCTCGCCACGGTATTTCATATCTTGGGGTTCGCCACCTATCGCGGCAAAGTGTCCAATGCGGTTTTCTTTACCCAGAGTAGTATGCCCCTCAATAACACTATGAGAGCCAACCGTGCAGCCCGATCCCATTTTGACATGGGCGCCAATCACTGCATAAGGACCGATTACAACATCCTCTGCTAATTCTGCTTTAGGATCAACAACAGCAGACGCATGAATTTTTGCCATTAATTACCTTTCTTGCGAACCGCACAGGTAATGGCTGCTTCAGCTGCTAACTCATCATTCACGGTAGCTTTAACTTGGAACTTATAAATACCAGCCTTGCCACGCTCGAAGTTGGCATACATGATCAACTGATCCCCGGGTAAGACAATACGCTTAAAGCGTGCGCCATCGATTCCGGCAAAATAGTACACATCCTCTGGATCATGGTCCTCGGAGAAGGTCAGCAATGCAGCAGTTTGCGCCAGAGCCTCAATAATTAATACTCCGGGCATAACAGGAAAATCCGGAAAATGGCCTTGGAAAAATGGCTCATTCATGGTCACATTTTTGAGTGCCTTAATGGTTTTACCCGGCTCCAACTCAAGTACGCGATCTACAAGTAAAAATGGATAGCGGTGTGGCAATAGCCGCAAAATTTTATTGATATCAATGACCGGTGTTTGACTCATAAGCACTTCCATTTTAGAAAGACTGATTTATTGCTAATCTATTACTAAACGAACTTTGACTCTTCAAGGATTTGGATCTTCTTTTTCAAGATTCCGAATCCGTTGTCGTATTTTATCCAGTCCACGCAAAATGGCAGCATTCTTTTCCCAAAGGCTATGAGGCATCGACGGGAAGACACCGGTTAAGTGGGTGCCAGGCTCTGTAATGGAGCGAATAACGGCCGTTCCCCCTGAAATCGTAGTGCGGTCAGCGATCGTCAAATGACCCGCAAAATTAGCATTTCCGCCGATAACACAATAGTTGCCGATGGTTGTGCTGCCCGCAATCGCTGCACATCCAGCAATCACAGTGTGTGTGCCAATAAGCACATTATGCGCAATCTGAACTTGATTATCGATTTTGCAACCGTTACCGATCGAGGTATTTGCCATAGCACCGCGATCGATAGTGGTACAAGCGCCGATCTCAACATCATGCCCAATATGAACAGCCCCCGTTTGCGGTATTTTGACCCACTCTCCCCCTTGTGCAGAGAAATCAGGTGCAAAACCAAAACCATCAGAACCAATCACCGCACCACTATGAATAACACAGCGTTCACCAATCTCACACGCGTGATAAATCGACACATTCGGATAAATCATAGTGTCATTACCAATCACTGAATTTTCGCCAAGGCTAATATGGCCCAACAACACAACACGCTCACCCAAACGAACTCCTGGGCCTATATGAACAAAGGGGCCAATATGGCATGAACTTGGAATCTTCGCGCTGGGATGCACCGCTGCCATTGGGCTAACTCCAGGCATATGTTTAGGGGCGCTTTGTCTAGCAAACCATTGGGCCATACGAGCAAAAGTAGCGTATGGGTTTTTAGAGAGTAAATAAACTCGATCAGCGGAGCTCTTACCCTGGTCCTGTAAATAGCTCAGGTCCGCTTGATTTAGAATCAAAGCGCCTGCTTTACTACTCAGAGCCTGTTGACGATAGAGAGGGTTTGAGAGAAACGAGATTTGATCGGGTTGCGCCTCTTCAAGAGGGGCTAATCCCCGAAAGTTTCGGGAACTATCCCCCACCAAGCTTGCTTGAAATTGTTCGGCCAGCTCGATGGCGCTAGGCATAGGATTACTTGAGGTTATTTAGGGCCCTAATTACATCATCCGTAATATCAAGCTTGGGATTAAGGTAAGCGGGTGATTCCTGAAAGATCACATCAATTTTTCGTTGTTCAGCAATTTGGCGAATAGCAATTCCAGCTCTCTCAGCGATCTTAGCTCTTTCCTCAGCATTGCGTTGAGCAGCATCATCATTTAATTCACGATTTTTGCGCTGAAGATCCCGATCAAAATCAGCCAACTCACGCTGCTTACGAATTCGCTCTGCCTCTGGCATGACTGCAGCATCACGATCCAATTTCTCAGCTGCAGCTTTAATCTTTTGCGCTCCATCTCTAATTTCGTTTTGGCGCTTTGAAAATTCATTTTGTAGTCGTGTCTGGGCAGCTTTAGCCATATTCGACTCAACGAATATCTTCTCTGCATTGACAAAAGCAATGCGTGCACCAGAATCCTGAGCCATCGCAATCGGATTGCAAAGCGCCAATAAGGTAACCATACCCAATTTAGACCAATTTTTCACTAATGCTTGCTTCATATTCTCTTTCCTTACATTTAAAACGCTGTACCCACCTGAAACTGCAGTCTTTGGATATTATCGTTCGGCTGAGACTTAATGGGTATACCGTAGCTAAATTTTAACGGACCCAATGGAGATATCCATGATAAACCTAGACCATAGGAGTATCGTAAAACGAGGTTAATGTCCTGGAAAGCATTACCCCCATCCACAAAGGTAAAGAGACGCAAGGTCTTGTCCACGCCGGAGCCCGGGACTGGGAATGTGTACTCAACGTTAGTAACAATCTTTGATTGTCCACCGGTTGGCAAGAAAGTTCCGGTGGTGGTGTTGAAATACTTTGGTCCTAAAGATCCTGGCGCATATCCTCGGACCGAGCCAATACCCCCTACGAAATAGTTTTTTGTAATCGGATATGGTTTATCGCCATAAGCTTCCCCATAACCAACCTCACCATTAAAGGAGAGAATATTTCCTTTGGAGAATGAGTGATATTGTTGATATTGGGCATTTAGCTGATAAAACAGCAGATTACCTAAGGGAGTACCCACCTCGGCAGATAGTCTTTGCAAGGATCCCTTCGAAGGAATCAAAGCGCTATCACGGCCATCGCGAGCCCACCCCACCGTTGCTGGAATATTGTAAGTTTGTAAGCGACTAGGAATTGTTTGACCCCAATCTTGCACATAGGTTTGATAGGGTTGGGGGGTATTTTGGGTCACATAGATATCAAACAGCTCTAAGCCGGTTCCAAAAAATACCCGATCTACCTCCGTGTAAGGTACGCCAAACTTCAAGTTAGTACCAAAAGACTTAATTTGATAGTCGGGATCGCCCACATAATAGAGTGGCTTGCTCGAGCGATAGAACAGGTCGGTAAACCTACTAATCCCATCCTCCGTGAAATAAGGATCGTATTGGGATAAAGCCAAGGATTGATTAATCTTACCGAGAGAGAAGTTAAGTCCAATGCTAGTACCAGTTCCAAAGGCATTTTCTTGATTAATACCTGCAGATAGGATCAACTTCTCTGTAGAGGAAAATCCAGCTCCAATTGAAATGGCTCCGGTAGGTTTTTCTTCGACTTTTACGTTTACATCAACCTGATCAGGAGAGCCCGGAACATCTCCAGTTGTTATCTCGGTATCCTTGACATACCCTGTTCGATTAATCCGCTCTTTAGATAAACGAATTTTTTCGCTATCAAACCATGAGCTCTCAAATTGACGCATCTCTCGACGAATCACTAAATCACGTGTTTTTGCATTACCAGTAATTTCAACTTTACGGACATAAACGCGTCGTCCAGCATCGACCACAAGAGTAATATCGACTTCGTTTAAGTCTCGTCGTATATCAGGCTGAGGGTTAATAACAGCAAAGGCATAACCATAGGAGCCTAATTTTTCTGCGATCGCCTTTGTACTCTCAGCCAATTTGGCTGATGAGAAAGTGTCACCGGACTTCACGGTTAGCAAAGACTGAAATTCCTTTTCTTTGCCTAATAACTCACCAGCCAAACTGATGTTCTTAATCGTAAATTTATTTCCTTCACGGATACTAATGGTGAGATAAATATCTTTTTTATCTGGCGTAATAGAAACTTGAGTGGATTCAATCACAAACTCAAGGTAGCCACGATTCAAATAATAGGAACGTATAGTTTCTAGGTCAGCGGTAAGCTTTTGCTTGGAATAGAGATTGTCCTTGGAATACCACGATAACCAACCACCGGTTTGTAATTGCATTTCACCGCGCAAGGTGCTTTCACTAAATGCTTTATTTCCAATGAAATTAATTTCTTTAATTTTTGCAACCGGGCCTTCATCAATATTGAAATAAATCGCTACTTGGTTGCGAGCTCCAGGGGTCACGGTAGTGACGACCTCGGCAGCAAACAAACCCTTACTAACATACTGACGCTTTAACTCTTGCTCGGCTTTATCGATCAGTGCTTTATCATAAAAACGGGCATCCGCCACACCCACAGTCCGCAAAGATTTACGCACCACCTCCTGATCAAATTCTTTCATACCGGTGAACTCAATACGCGATATGGTTGGACGCTCATCCACAATCACAATTAAGACATCGCCCTGCGCTTGAATTTGTACATCTCTAAAAAAGCCGGTGGCATACAAGGCCTTAATCGATTCAGCAGCTTTTTCATCGGTAAAACGCTCACCAACCTGAACGGGTAGATAGCTAAATACAGTACCAGGCTCAACACGCTGCAATCCTTCGACTCGAATATCTTTGACCACAAATGGTTCAGCCGCTTGCAAAGGTTTTATTTGTAAACCCAGCATCATGATTGACAAGCAAAACAAATATATCGCTTGCTTTAATAGGACCGAGAGGGATTGTTTAGTACTTAACATTAAGACGGAAAGAATCGTTGTAAATCATTAAACACAGCAAAAATAGTTAAAGCAATAATCACTATAAAGCCAAATTTCTGGAAAATGCCCTGAAGCTCAAGCGACAATCGTTTTCCAGATACCAGCTCCCATGCATCATACAGGAGCTGGCCGCCGTCAAGCATGGGTAAAGGTACTAAATTAAGCAATCCAATGCTAATACTCAAAAGCGCTAAAAAGGATAGGAAAGATTGCCAACCAAATTGTGCTGATTTACCCGCCATATCAGCAATACTAATGGGCCCGCTCAACTGCTTTAGCGAAGTTGAGCCGGTAACTAATCCAATCATCATTCGTGTCGATACCTTGGTAATTAACCAAACTCGTTCGCCAGCATAAATTAGGGCGTCAATAGGATTTAATTGAAGCTCGAAGGAAGTGGACTCACCATCCTGGTTTTTACCTGGCATAGGCAAAATACCCAAACGTGCAAATGGATCTGAATCGGGTGTAAGGCGTGGCAAGTTCTCCGCCTTGAATTCAACAATATGTCGCTGACCAGAGTTGGATTCCAATTCTAATGAAAAACCCTCTTCTGCAGTAATGGCATCTAATAATCGCCAGCGCAAGTCATTCCAACTAACAATCCGAATAAATTCCTGTGAACCCTCTGCCTTCCAGGCCAATATTTCATCACCCGCTTCCATGTCAAGTTGATCAGCGAGGGTTTGTACGGCAGGGGCTTTTATCTGAGCGGGAAGTTGCGGAACCCCGTTAACGTAGATAAATGCCAGCAACAAAATAGCCAGTAGAAAATTTGCTAGAGGACCAGCAGCAACAATAAATGAGCGTTGCCATAGCGGCTGAGTATCGAAAGCAAAGGGCTGATCCTCGGCAGTAATTGCTTGTTCGGTATCGCGCCCATCCATTAACTTCACATAACCCCCCAAGGGGATTGCCGCGATCACCCATTCGGTTTGGGATTTGGATTTGAAGCTTAGTAATGGCTTACCAAAGCCGACGGCAAAACGCAAAACCTTTACACCACACAAACGAGCAGCGGCGTAATGTCCGAACTCATGAAAACTTACCAAAATACCGATGGTAACTAAGAAATAAATGAGGGTTGACAGCGCTTCCATCAACTAGGCCTGCCCAATGAGCTGTGATGCGACCTCGCGAGCCTTACGGTCAAACTCTAATACATCATCAAGAGTTTGTGCTTTTTGACTAAGCAGTTGATTTAGTGTTTTCTCCACCACTTGAGCAATCTTTAGGTAAGGTAATTTACCCTCCAAAAATGCCGCTACGGCGATCTCATTGGCAGCATTTAATACGGTAGGGCTTGTGCCGCCCTCCTTGGCTGCTGCAAAAGCAAGGGCTAGGCAGGGAAAACGGTTTAAATCAGGTTCCATAAAATGCAAGCCAGATAATTGCGTTAAGTTTAACGGCGTAACTCTTGCATCAATTCGATAAGGCCAGGCTAGGCCATACGCAATCGGCGTTCTCATATCTGGCTGACCAAGCTGAGCCATCACCGAACCATCACGATAGCGCACCATCGAATGAACGACACTCTCTGGATGAATTAATACTTTGATGTTCTTAAGAGCAAGACCAAATAACCAATGGGCCTCAATCACCTCTAAACCCTTATTCATCATGGTTGCAGAATCTACCGAAATCTTTCGCCCCATGACCCAGTTTGGATGAGCGCATGCTTCGTCTGGGGTAATGTTCACTAAGTTCTCAATGGGTGTACTCCTAAAAGGGCCGCCCGACGCTGTTAACCAAATCTCTTCAACTCCCAAAAGCTCTTTCATTGCTGAAGTAGTGTTTGCACTCATAAATTGCGGGGGCAGGCACTGAAAGATGGCATTGTGTTCACTGTCAATTGGCAATAACTCCGCTCCAGCTTCACGCGCAGCATTCATAAAAATATCGCCTGACATCACCAATGCTTCTTTATTAGCAAGTAATACCCTTTTACCTAACTGAGCAGCTTTTAATGTGGGTAAGAGTCCGGCAGCGCCAACAATCGCTGCCATTACCGTATCGCAATCACTATCTGATACAGCGGCTATTAAACCCTCTTTGCCAAACACGATTTTGGTTGACAAACCCTTGCCCTCTATAAGACCACTGAGTGACTTAGCATCCTCAGCGCTGTGTAATACTGCAATCGCAGGATGAAACTCAATACACTGCTCTGCCAAACGATTGATTTGTTTACCCGCAGTTAAAGCAACTACCTTAAATTGCTCTGGATGCGCACGAACAACATCTAAGGTGTTCATCCCGATCGATCCGGTCGAACCCAAAATGCATAAACGGCGGTTTTGAAAAGAATTGGTCATATGTGTTTTGCCATAGCAAGCTTTACGCCTTTACCATTATGGAGAATAAAGTCACCAAAGGCATTACGGGTAATAGGGCATCGACCCGATCTAGGAATCCACCATGGCCTGGTAATAAATTACTGCTGTCTTTGACCTTTGCCAGACGTTTTAATTGCGACTCAAACAAATCTCCTAAAACACTAAAGAGAACCAATACAGCGGTCATTAAAAGCATCGCCACCCAACCCCATTGAGCCTGAAAGGCTCCAAATAAGGTCTGATTGGGTAAAAAATAGTAGCAACATAAAACAGCATAGCTTAAACACAGCGCAAGCCCACCAAGGGCTCCTTCGAGAGACTTACCTGGGCTAATTTGACTGGCAAGCTTTGTCTTGCCAATAGCTCTGCCAACAAAATAAGCGCCAATATCAGCAAGCCATACCAAGATCATGGCACTTAGCAACCAAAGAAGACCAATTTCACGTAAGACATCTAATGATAGCCAAGCAGATGGCAAAATGATAAATCCCAAAACACTCAATACGAAGCGCCAACGCGATAAAGAGAGATGTAAGCCTTGGGACAGCATGAAAGGCATTCCAAATACCCAGAAGGCGATGGCAATGCTTAGAAGTGCGATTTCAAATGAGGGCTTTGCGCTAAGCCATAAAAGCATCACAATCAGTGCGCAGATCAGAGCATAAATATATGCCGAACGATCTGCATTGGGGGTGATCAAACGACTCCACTCCCATGCTGCTGCAACCAACATGATGAAAAATAAAGCGGATAAATAAACAGGGGGAAGTAGAAATAAAACAGGCAACAAAATTGCCAACATTAAGACAGCTGTAATAACCCGCGTCTTTAACATTCGGGCTAGACAGCGTCGCTTAAGGGCATTGTATTAGCTTGATCGGTCAACTGAGCGCTGGTTCGACCAAAGCGTCGCTCACGCTGGGCATACCAAACAAACGCATCTTGTAAGTGACTTGCATCGAAGTCTGGCCATAAGGTATCCGTAAAATAAAGCTCGGTATAAGCGAGTTGCCAAAGTAAAAAATTACTGACTCGCTGTTCGCCACCCGTCCGAATAAATAAATCTGGCTCTGGAGCGTACGCCATCGATAAATGAGGGGAAAGAATCGATTCGGTCAGTGCATCGGGCATCAGATTTGGGTTAGCCAGTAAGGCCTTTTGCATAGCCTGCAAGATATCCCAGCGACCACCATAGTTAGCAGCAATTGTTAGAGTTAAGCGATTACAGTCTTTTGTTTTTTCTTCAGAGAACTCAACCATTTCTGCGATCGCGGAACCAAACCGACTTAAATCACCAATCATCTTTAGGCGAATATTGTTTTCTGCCAAGCGAGCAACTTCTTTACGTAAAGATTTCAGAAATAACTTGGTTAAAAATCCCACCTCTTCAGGCGGTCTGCGCCAATTCTCAGAACTAAAGGCAAATAGGGTGAGGTATTGCACGTTTTGCCGCACGCACTCTTCGACTACTTTACGAACAGCTTCCAAACCCTCCGAATGTCCAGCAACGCGGGGCATGAAACGTTTCGTTGCCCAGCGACCATTGCCATCCATGATGATTGCAACGTGACGAGGAACGCTACCTACAGCAGGCACCTCGAGCGTTGAGCTAGTATTGAGCTGGGTCATACTGCAATACTCAAGACGGTTAAACCGTCATGATTTCCTTATCTTTCTCAACGACTAATTTATCAACGTCCGCAACAAAACGGTCTGTTAACTTCTGAATCTCATCCTGAGCACGGCGCTCTTCATCCTCGGAGATCTCTTTATCTTTGGTAAGACGCTTTAGGTGTTCATTGGCATCTCGTCGAAGATTACGAATAGCTACTTTAGTTTCCTCACCTTCAGCTTTGACCACCTTCGTTAATTCTTTACGACGCTCTTCAGTTAACGGTGGCATCGGGACGCGGATCACCGCTCCCTGGGTTGCAGGATTTAAACCGAGATCGGATTCACGGATGGCCTTTTCAACCACCGCAACCATATTTTTTTCCCAAGGGGTTACGTTGATGGTTCTAGCATCGGCCAAACCAAGGTTGGCCACCTGAGATATTGGCGTAGGGTTGCCATAATAATCAACCATGATGTGTTCTAGCACACCAGGATTAGCACGACCCGTTCTTATTTTTGCGAGATTAGCCTTAAACGCTTCAATCGACTTCTGCATCTTTTGATCTGCATTGGTCTTTATTTGTGCAGCAGACATGCCACTCTCCTTTTTTAAACGTGTACTAGGGTACCTTCTGGCTCGCCACGCACAACACTTAATAAAGCGCCGGGCTTGAGTATTGAAAATACCCGAATTGGTAATTTACGATCACGACATAGTGCAAAAGCAGTTGCGTCCATCACTTGTAAGTTTTTAATTAAAGCCTCATCGAATGTGATGGTGGGATACAAGGTTGCCTTGGGGTCCTTGTTCGGATCACTACTGTAGATGCCGTCTACCTTAGTAGCCTTAAGCATGACCTCTACGCCCATTTCAGCGGCACGCAATGCTGCTGCCGTATCGGTTGTAAAAAATGGGTTGCCTGTTCCAGCTGCAAAGATGACCACTTTGCCTTCTTTCATTGCTCGAATTGCGCGAGGACGTATATACGGCTCCACTACCTGATCCATCCGCAGAGCAGACTGTACTCGGGCCTCAACCCCCTTTTGACGAAGCGCATCTTGCAAAGCCAATGAGTTCATCATCGTCGCCAACATACCCATATAGTCGGCAGTGGCACGGTCCATACCGGCAGCGCCGCCTGCTACACCTCGGAATATATTGCCGCCTCCGATCACAATCGCGATTTCTACACCAAGGCTTACTACTTGAGCAATTTCAGTGACCATGGAATCAATCGTTTTTGGATTGATTCCATAGGCATCATCACCCATCAGGGCCTCACCCGATAACTTAAGTAGAACGCGCTTGTATCCCGGCATAGGCTTTAGGCGGTTGCCTTTGCAGCTGCCACCTGAGCAGCAACCTCAGCAGCAAAATCATCCTGACGCTTCTCAATACCCTCGCCCACAACAAACAAGCTAAATGACTTGATCGTTGTATTTGCAGCCTTGAGCATCTGCTCGACCGTTTGCTTATCGTTCTTGACAAAAGCCTGGTTTAGAAGTGAAACCTCTTTGAGGTATTTTTGGACAGAACCCTCTACCATCTTGGCAGCGATCTCTGCAGGTTTTCCAGACTCAAGGGCCTTTTGCTCTGCAATGTTGCGCTCGGTAGCAATACTATCGGCTGGGACATCAGCAGTTGATAGAGAAACTGGTTTCATGGCAGCGATATGCATTGCTACATCTTTAGCAGCAGTAGCATCACCCTCATACTCCACCATTACACCAATGCGATTGCCGTGCAGATAAGAAACCAATTGACCCCCGCCAGCAAAACGCTTGAAGCGCCGTGGGTTCATATTCTCACCAATCTTGCCAATCAACTCAGAGCGAACTGCTTCGACTGTTTTGCCATCAAGCGCGAGAGTCGCTAAAGCACCCACATCAGCAGGATTTTTCTCGGCAACTAACTTAGCACAACCATTACTGAATGCCAGAAAATCATCATTCTTTGAAACAAAATCAGTTTCACAGTTGACCTCCAATAAAGCGCCGGTGTTACCTTGAATATAGGAAACAATGACGCCCTCGGCTGTCACACGTGATGCTGCCTTGCTCGCTTTACTGCCTAACTTCACCCGCAGAATTTCTTCTGCTTTAGCCATATCACCATCGGCTTCTGTTAAGGCTTTCTTGCACTCCATCATGGGTGCATCGGTCTTGGCGCGGAGTTCGCCAACCATTGCTGCGGTAATCGCGGGCATCAGTCTTCCTTCCCTTCTTCTACAAACTCTTCTTCACCCTCTTTAACAGACTCTAAAACTTGCTGGACAGCATTAGCTTTACCTTCGAGGATTGCATCAGCAATACCGCGAACATACAAAATAACTGCTTTGCTTGAGTCATCATTACCAGGAACGATGTAATCAACACCCTCTGGAGAGTGATTGGTATCCACAACAGCAATGACTGGAATACCTAATTTATTCGCCTCGGTTATAGCGATTTTGTGATAGCCAACATCCACTACGAAAATAGCATCTGGCACACCATTTAAATCCTGAATACCGCCAAGCGACTTTTGTAACTTATCAAACTCACGCTCATTAGTCAGCGCTTCTTTTTTTGAGAGCTTCTCCCAATCGCCAGCTTCTTTTGCAGCTGCCATATCTTTAAGACGCTTGATAGAGCCCTTTACTGTTTTGAAGTTCGTTAAGGTGCCGCCTAACCAGCGGCTATCAACATAGGGCATTCCAGCACGGGCTGCCTCTTGCGCAATAATCTCGCGAGATTGACGCTTAGTACCAACAAAAAGAACGGTGCCACGATTTGCAGCAACCTGACGCACAAATTTCAGGGCATCCTGAAACATCGGCAAGGTTTTTTCTAAATTGATGATGTGTATTTTGTTGCGATGACCAAAAATATAGGGGGCCATCTTGGGGGACCAGAAGCG
>JACCEB011348609.1_pt1 | contig 18612 bp, 22 predicted proteins | sample 7454761 | NCBI WGS metagenome assembly JACCEB01 (sample SAMN15323454, study PRJNA562643) | freshwater metagenome | isolation source: river surface water | place: USA:Blue River Watershed | collected 2017-08-18 | reverse complement strand
TCGCGTCGAGCGTGGTGATTTGTTCTTTGCTGATGGGGTCGGTGATGCCGTCGTAGCCCAGCTCCCAGCCGGTGGTGGGGGTGTTGTGGTCGGCGGTGGCCACGATCGAGCTGACACGCCAGACCTTGCGTCCCGCTTGGCGAATGCCCTCAAACGCTTGCGGGCTGGTCACTTCGTGGACCAAATGACGGTCAATATAGAGGATGGCGGTGCCATCTTCTTCGGTGTGGACGACGTGCTCGTCCCAAATCTTGTCGTAAAGGGTGCGTCCCATGAGTCTTCCTTAGGTGGAGCCTGTAATTTTATGCGGGAGCGCTGGCTTTCATTCACACAAGTGCAATAAAGCCTTCCTACAATGAGCCGCCAGTGACAAGTGACTTGGCTCGACAGATCCCTTTCTTTATGTTTTTTCTCCCTCCACTTTCAGTCACGTGGCGCTTCAGCGTCCTGGGCCTCATGCTGGCCTTGGGCTTCGTGACGGCTTCGCATGCCGCTCGCCCCATGAACACCGACGATGCCAACATCGTGGATGAAAAGTCATGCCAATTGGAGAGTTGGATCAAAACCACCCACACTTCGCTGGAGCGCTGGGCGATTCCAGGTTGTAACTTGGGTGGCGACGTGGAGTGGTCGGTGGGCGGCAATGCCCAACAAGAAGACGGTGTGGGGAAAACCCAGTTTTGGATCGCGCAAGCCAAAAAGCGCTGGGTGCCAGTGACCGAGGGCGGCGTTGGCATTTCCACCACCTTGGGGGCCATGTCGGTGCGACCGGCTACGCCAGATCGGCCTGATGACAAAGACTATTACCTCAATGTGCCCATCACCGTGCCCTTGGGGCGAGACCGCTTTGTGCACATCAACGCGGGTTGGGTGCATCACCAAGTTTTGGCCGTGAGCCGTCCGACCTGGGGCTTGGGAGGGGAATTGCCGCTGACCTCTCGGGTCATTGCCATTGCGGAAACCTATGGCGAAACCCATGCGGGCACGCGTTTTCAGTTCGGTTTGCGCATGTGGGTGGTACCGCAACGGGTGCAAATTGACACCACGTATGGCAACCAAGTGGGGCAACCTGAGAACCTGCGTTGGTTCACCGTGGGGGTGCGCTTGCTCAGCCCCGCTTTCTTGCCCTGAGGCTCACGCGGCAGTCAGCTGCTGCATGAGCAGTAGCGCGGAGGGCGACAACTCGCGTTGTGGGTTGAAGGCCACGACCAACTTGCGTTGGGCCCATGCGTCTTGCAGACGGACGGTTTTGAGCTTCAAGGCTTGCACCTGGCTCACGCAGGCGCCTAAGGGCAAAACGCCCACGCCCAAGCCGGCGGCAATCATGTGGCACATGGCGTCAAAGCTTCGGACTTGCACGCGCATGTGCATGTGTTGGCCTTCTTTTTCTGCGGCCCGCGAGGTCAGTTCCAACAGCGAGCTGCCGCGGTTGAGTCCCACGAAGTCGTATTGCAAACAGGTCTTGAAATGGACGCTCTTGCGTTTCGCCAGTGGATGGTTGGCACGGCACAGCAGCACCAAGCTGTTGGTTTGAAAGGGGTGCACCGTCAAACCATCCATCGGTGTGTCTTGGGCCAGCACGCCGATGTCTGCAATGCCATCGATCAAGGCGCGGGCAATATCGCCGCTGAGTTGCTCTTCCAACTCCACCACGATGTCGGTGTGTTGGGACAAAAACTTGTGCAAGATGCTGGGCAGGTATTCCGTCAGCGATGACATATTGGCCCACAGCCGCACATGGCCGCGAATGCCTTGCGAATAGTCGCTGAGTTCGCTGTTGAAACGTTCCAAGCCCTGAAACAAACGAATGCAGTGCTGTAGCGCCAAATGTCCCGCAGGCGTGAGTTGAATGCCTTTTTTGCTGCGTTCCATCAGTTGTGCGCCTGTCGCAGCCTCAAAGTCAGACAAACGTCTGCTGGCAGCAGACAAAGCGAGATGACAAGTTTGTGCGCCTTGTGTGATGCTCCCGCTTTGTGCCACCGCACAAAACAAGCGCAAGGTGACAAAGTCGAAACGACTCAAGTTGAAGTTTTTTTTCATACGCAGATGTTGACCCTTCGCGAAATGCGAAGGAAATTTTACGGAATAGCAATTCCGCATTGGGCGCTTTGTTTTTATAGTGGCCGCATGTTGAATTTATATCTCTGTACATCATGAGTGCCTTGAACGGATTGAAGGTGCTCGAACTCGGGCAACTGATCGCGGGCCCCTTTGCCGCCAAAACATTGGCCGACTTCGGTGCCGATGTGGTGAAGGTGGAAACGCCCAAAACAGGCGACCCCTTGCGCAAATGGCGCCTGCTCAAAGATGGCACCTCGGTGTGGTGGCAGGTGCAGTCGCGCAACAAACGCTCGGTCGCTTTGGACTTGAAAGACGCCGCGGCACAAGACATCGTGCGCCAACTCGCCAAAGATGCCGATGTGTTGATTGAAAATTTCCGTCCAGGCGCGATGGAGGGGTGGGGACTGGGCCCAGACGATCTGTTGGCCATCAACCCACGCCTCATCATGTTACGCATCAGTGGCTACGGACAGACAGGCCCCTACCGTGACAAACCTGGTTTTGGCGTGGTGGCCGAAGCCATGAGTGGCTTGCGTCACCTCACCGCAGAGCCAGGGCGCGTGCCTGTGCGTGTGGGTGTGAGCATTGGCGATACATTGGCTTCGCTGCATGGCGTGATTGGAATTTTGATGGCCTTGCATGAGCGCCAAACAAGTGGTCAAGGCCAAGTGATCGATGTGGCCTTGTATGAGGCGGTGTTCAATTGCATGGAAAGTTTGTTGCCAGAGTACAGCGCCTTTGGTGCGGTGCGCGAAGCGGCGGGCAGTGCCCTGCCTGGCATCGCGCCCAGCAATGCCTACCGATGCCAGGATGAGGGCTATGTGTTGATTGCAGGCAACGGCGACAGTATTTTCAAGCGTCTCATGCACACCCTGGGGCGGGACGATTTGGGCAACGACCCCGCGCTCACCGACAACGCTGGGCGTGTCAAGCGTGTGGCAGAAATTGATGCGGCCATTGGCGTGTGGACCGCTCAACGCAGCGTCGAAGAAGTGCTCGCCGCACTTGACGCGGCAGCGGTTCCAGCGGGCCGCATCTACACCGTCGCCGACATCGCTGCAGACCCGCACTACCAAGCCCGCGACATGATTCAGCACGTGCAGATGGACGATGGCACATCACTGGCTGTGCCCGGCATCATTCCTAAGTTGTCGCGCACCCCAGGCAGTCACCGTCGCAACGCCCCCACGATTGGACAAGACACCGATGCGGTGTTGCAGGACATCGGTTTGACCCAGGCACAAATCCAAGCATTGAAAGAAAAAGGAATCGTCGCATGACACGCATTTACTTCAACGAAGTTGTCACCCGTGATGGCTTTCAAATCGAACCCAATTTCATCCCGACGGACGACAAGATTGCACTGATCGATGCACTCAGCCAATGTGGCTACGCCAAGATCGAAGCGACTTCTTTCACATCGCCCAAAGCCATTCCGATGCTGCGTGATGCCGAGGAGGTCATGGGGCGCATCACGCGCGTGCCAGGGGTGGAGTACACCGTGCTGGTGCCCAACCTCCGAGGGGCCGAGCGCGCCATGGAGTCTCGTGCGGACGAACTCAACTTGGTCATGTCGACGTCTGAAACACACAACCTGGCCACTTTGCGCATGTCACGTGCGCAGAGTTTGTCGGCTCTGGCCGATGTGATCGCGCATGTCGACGGACGCACCCCCATCAATGTGTCCTTGTCCACCTGTTTTGGTTGCCCGATGGAGGGCGATGTGCCCTTGGCGGTCGTTCAGCATTACGCCCAGCGCTTTGCGGATTTGGGTGTGCGCGGCCTCACCATCTGCGACACGACGGGCATGGCGCACCCCGCACAGGTGAGTCGCATGGTGGCGCTGTTGCTCAAACAGTTGCCCCACACACAACTCACCTTGCACTTTCATAACACCCGTGGCATGGGCTTGGCCAATGTGTTGGCTGCAGTGGAAGGCGGCATCACCCGCTTCGATGGCTCGCTGGGTGGCTTAGGTGGCTGTCCCTATGCCCCGGGCGCGAGTGGCAATATTTGCAGCGAAGACGCGATCCACATGTTGGCGGCCATGGGCTACGACACCGGCATCGACTTGAACAAGTTGCTCACCGTTGCACGCCATTTGCCCGAGTTGGTGGGGCACGATGTGCCGAGCCAAGTGGCCAAAGCGGGCCGCATCACCGACCTGCACCCCGCTCCCGCCTATGTGCATGAACTCAAAGGGGGTGCCGCATGATTGATCACCTAGATCACTTGGTGCTGACCACTTACAACGAAGACGCCTGCGTTGATTTCTACACCCGTGTCATGGGCATGTCACTAGAGCGCTTTGTCGGCGGCACCCCGCCCGTGACACGCCAGGCTTTTAAGTTTGGCAACCAAAAAATCAACCTGCACGTACGCGGCAAAGAGTTTGAGCCCAAAGCCCACCTGCCTGTGCCTGGCGCCTTGGATTTGTGTTTCATCGCTTCTGTGCCCCTGGACGCGGTGATCGCCAAGCTCCACGCCATGAACTGGCCGATCGTGGAAGGCCCGGTCATGCGCACCGGCGCGACCCAAAAAATCAGGTCGGTGTATGTGCGAGATCCCGATTTGAATTTGATTGAAATTTCAGAATTGGCGTCATAGCCGATCACACAGACAACCAGGAGACCCCATGAAACGACGCAGTCTGATGACCTTAGGTGCCAGCGCCATTGCCGCAGCCTACAGCCCCTGGAGCATGGCACAAGCCAAGTTCCCACAACGCCCCGTCACATTGGTGGTGCCGACACCACCTGGCGGCAGCACCGATTTCACAGCGCGCCTCATCGCAGAACCGCTCACGCGCGCGTTGGGCCAGTCGGTCATCGTGGACAACAAACCGGGTGGTTCGGGCAACATTGGCAATCAGTTTGTGGCGCGTGCCAAGCCCGATGGCTACACCTTGCTTATGGCCTACAGCGGTTACCAAGTGGGCAACCCGCATTTGTTCAAAGACGCGGGTTGGGACCCACTGAAAGATTTTGTGCCAGTGGCCATGGTCACCCGTGCGCCGCAGGTCGTGGCGATCCACCATGCCTTGCCCGTCAACACCTTGCAAGAGCTGGTGGCCTATGCCAAAAAGAACCCAGGCAAGTTGAACTACGCTTCATCTGGCAATGGTTCGATTCAGCACATCGCGGGTGAGTTGTTCAAGCAACTCACCGGTACCTTCATCACCCACATTCCCTACCGCGGCTCAGGGCCTGCCGTGCAAGACCTGCTGGCCGGCACGGTCGATTTGCACATCACCACGCCTGCCTCGGTGGTGAGCCACATCAAATCGGGCCGCTTGCGCGCCTTGGCTGTGACCAGTCCCAAACGACTGGCCTCGCTGCCCGACGTTCCTACGGCCACGGAAGCGGGCCTCAAAGGCTATGACCTGGATTCTTGGTTTGCGTTGTACGCCCCTGTCGGCACGCCCGCCGCCGTGGTGCAGCAGATCAATGCCGAGGTCAACAAAATTTTGCAGCAACCCGAGGTTCGCAAAAAAGCAGAAGACTCAGGCACGTCGGTGGAGGCATTCACACCCGCGCAGCTCGGTGAGTTCACGCGCAAAGAGTTGGACTATTGGGGCGGCGTCATCAAGTCAGCCAAGATCACGGCTGACTGAGGACGATCCGCCTGCGCCCCTTACTCGATGCGAATGCCTGCAGCTTTGACCAGCTGGGCCGCCGCCAAGGTTTCCGCATCGAGGTATTTTTCAAACGCATCTTGGGCCATGGGCATGCCCGCGGCACCGAGTTTTTCTAAACGGTCTTTCACATCGGGCATGGCCAGCACGCTCATCACGCCTGCATGCAGTTTTTGCACGATGGGCTTGGGTGTTTTGGCGGTCACAAACAAGCCCACCCAGAAGGTGTAAGCCGCACTGGCAAACCCGGCTTCGGCAATGGATGGCACATGGGGCAGCAAAGGCGAGCGTTGGGTCGTGCTGACTGCCAAGGCTTGCAAACGACCGCTTTGAATCAACGGCAGCGCAGACACCAAGGGCGCAAAAAACCAGTCAATGCGTCCAGAGGCGGTTTCGGTCAAGGCCTCGGGAGTGCCGCGGTAGGGCACATGTTGCGCTTGCAGGCCTGCGGCCACACGGAATTTTTCGGCATTCATGTGTGTGGCCGAGCCATTGCCGGCGGAGGCGTAATTGAGTACGCCAGGCTGGGCTTTGGCTTTGGCCACCAAATCGGCCACGTCTTTGTAACCTTTGCTGGGCGACACCACGATCACATTGGGCAAACTTGCCAAGGGGCTGATGCCGTCGAAGTCTTTCAAGGTGTCGTAGCTCAGTTTGGGATACAGCGCAGGGTTCACCACATGGCCCGAACTGTGAACCAGCATGGTGTAACCATCTGCCGGCGCCTTGGCCACCAGCGCGGCACCCACGGTGCCACCCGCGCCTGTTTTGTTGTCGATCACGATTTGAGCACCTAAGATGGGCCCGAGTTTTTCTGCGACGGTGCGCGCAATCACGTCGGTGCCGCTGCCTGCCGTGAACGGCACCACAAAGGTGATGGACTTGTCTTTGGGCCATTCGGATTGGGCGTAGCTCGGCAGTGTGGTGCCTGCTGCCAGGGCAGCAGCCCATTGCAAACTTTGGCGGCGTGTGACGGGTGTGTGGCTCATGGTTTGTCTCCTGTGTTTATCTGATTCAAGCAGCGGGGGGATCAAAAGGCATGGCCAGCAAGATCCGCGCTTCTTGCTGGGTGTGGTTGATGATTTGTCGCTTTTCGCCGGGGGCAAAACGGCAGGTGTCAAAGGTGTGTAGCACCTCACGCGTTTGCACGCCATCGAGTTCGCTCACCACGGTGAGCTCGCCTTGCACCACGAAGTAAAGCTTCTCCATGGGCGAGCCGTCGAGTGAGGTGTGTCCGCCGGGTTCCAAAATTGACATGCCCATCCAGAGTTGGACGGCGGGACCTGCTTCGCGGCCTTGCAAGCGCAGGCATTGCATGTCGAAGTGGTTGGGTGCGACGTATTCGGGCGCTTGGTTCAGTCGGGTGATGTTCATGACATGCCTTTGAATTTAAGGGCTCAAGACCATGCGTCGGCTGGCGCCACCCAGGACTTCTTGGTAGACCGCCAGCACATGATCCAGCGAGAACACCGCATCGGGACTGACACTGAAGGGCTGCAACGTGCCAGCCTCAAAACCCGCACGCATGGCTTGCATGCGCTCGTTGGTCTCGATGCAGTTCAGCGCCAAGGTGTCGATGCCCACATAGGTGTGCATGCCGCGGTAGAAGGTAAAGATGTCAAACGGCACCGGACGTTCCAGGGTGGAGATGAAAATTTGTGTCGCACCTTTGGCCATGGCTTTGTTCGCAGCTTCAAAGTAAGGACTGCCAGGGGTGTTGAACACGATGTGCGCGCCTTTGCCATCGCTGAGTTCGCGCACGCGCGCTGCCACATCTTCGGTTTTGGCATCGATGGTGTGTACACCCGCAGACGGACCTTCCCATGCGCCTGCACCACGACGCACGGCAATCACATTGGCACCTGCCTGCGCGGCGAGTTGCACAGCCGCTTGGCCGACTTTGCCGTTGGCGCCCATCACGGCTACGGTTTGTCCACGTTGGGGCATGCCGCTGCGTCGAAAGCCTTCATAGGCCGTGATGAAGGGCACACCGACCGAGCCCGCTTCTTCAAAGCTCAGATTTTTTGGTTTTTCACACAGTGCCGCCTCGGGCAATACCAACCAACCGGCGTGTGAACCGTTGCGTGTGATGCCCACATCGCCGCCCGACCCCCACACCTCTTTGCCTACCCAGGCGCTCGGGCCCTCCACCACCACACCCGCAAAGTCGCGGCCCGGCGTGCGTGGAAACACGGCTTGCGGCATCAAGCCCAACGCGGCTTTGACATCGCTGGGGTTCACGCCTGCACTGCGCACACGCACCAACGCTTCGCCCGCTTGCAAGGTGGGAGGTGCTTGGCTTTCGACGGTAGGAGCCAACTCGGCGGCAGAGGCCGCTTTGACATTCACGCGCACGGCGCGCAGGACTTCTTTGGATATAGACATGTTGTATTCCTTAGCGGGGGGATCAAGCGCGGCTAGGCAAGTTCAGCATCGCGCGGGCTTCGCGTGGGTTGGCGAGCGCGCCGCCCAAGTCTTCGATGATGCGTTTGGCTTTGTGCACCAGTTCTGCATTGCTTTTGGCGAGGACACCTTTTTCTAAATAAATGTTGTCTTCCATGCCCACGCGCACATGGCCACCTGCAAACCAGGCTTGGGCCACGATGGGAAATTCAAACCGACCAATGCCAAACGCCGACCAAATAGCGCCTGGGGGTAACAAACTGCGTGCGTAAAGAATGGTTTCGGGAGAAGGCGAAAAACCATACTTCACGCCCGTCACAAAGGTCCACATGCCAGGGCCGTCGAGGGTGCCATCCGCAATCAGATCGCGCGCCAAATGCATGTCGCCTGAGTCAAAAATTTCGAGCTCAGGTTTGACACCCGCGTCACGCATGACCTTGGCCATGATGCGCACATTGCGCGGTGTGTTGATCACCACATCGCCACCCGAGTTCATGGTGTTGAGGTCGAGGGAGCACACATCGGGTTGGAGTACACGGATGTGTTCTACACGTTTTTCGGGTTGCACCAAGGTCGAGCCCGGAGCGGCCACACGCGGGTCTTCCACGCTGGGGATGAAGCGCCCGCCCGGTCCCGTGGTGAGGTTGATGATGACTTCTGGGTTGGCACGGCGCACTTGGTCGAAGACCTCACGGTACAGCTCAAGTTCCATCGAAGGCTTGCCCGTGTTGGGGTCGCGCACATGGATGTGCACGGCGGCGGCACCCGCTTCGGCGGCGGCCAAACACTCATCGGCAATTTGCGTGGGTGTGACGGGCAAATGCGGGGTTTGATCTGTGGTGGTGATGTTGCCGGTGACGGCACAGGTGAGAAAGGTTTTGTCGTTCATGGTTTGCTTTTCTGAAATCAAAGGTGACGACCGCCATCGACCACGATGCGTGTGCCCGTGACGTAGCGCAAGGTGGTGGCGCAGGCTTGCACCACGGCGGCCACATCGTCGACCGTGCCAATGCGGCGCAGGGGAATGGTGGGCGCTACTTTGTCGTTGAAGTCGGCGCCTCGGCCAGGCACAAAGGTGGAGTCCACCACGCCGGGCGACACAGAAATCACGCGCACATGCGGCGCAAAGGCTTTCGCCAAGGCGTCACCGACCACGTCGATGCTCGCTTTGGCGGCGACGTAGGCCAAGTTGCTGCCTGTGCCAGTGAAGCCTGCGATGGAGGAGATGTTGACGATCAAGCCGTCTTCTGACTTTTTGAGCAAGGGCATGAAGGCCCGAATGGTGGCGATCACGCCGCGAAAGTTAACTTTCAAGATGTCGTCGATCAGTTCATCGTTCAGCGCGTCCAAGTCCGCGGCGGGAACTGCTTTTGTGTAGCCCGCGCTGTTGACGAGGATATGCACCGCACCACATTGCACCGCCACTTGTTGGGCCACGGATTGCAAGGCTGCGCTGTCGGTGATGGAGGCTTTGAGTGTGAGGTGGCCCGCACCTGGCAGCGCAGCGGCTTTGGCGGCAGCGGCTTCGGGCGTGTCTGAGTTGTAAAGCAAGATGCAACGTGCGCCCAGCTGTGCCAAGCGCTGCGCACTGGCCAAACCAATGGCGCCCGTGCCACCGGTGATGACGGCGACTTTGCCGTCAAGTGATTCTGTGGGTTCGAAGCTAGAAGACATAAAGACCTTTGTGAGAACGCATGCAATGCCAATATCTCCGAACTCTAGAGGCAGACCGTGGTCTTTTCAGTCGCACTCAAGACAGGGGGTGATGTTGGACAACGCATTAGGGAAAGCATGCCCCTGATGGGCCCGAGGCTTGCCGTTAAATGGCACGACAACACTTCAAGGAGATGGGCATGTTTCAAACAGCGCAACGCACACAGGTCTTGCTCGGCTTGCTTTTGGGGTGTGGTGTTTGCCTTTCGAGTTGGGCGCAGGCGGACTGGCCCAAGGCCAAGCCTGTGACCTTGCTGGTCGCGTTTGCGCCAGGTGCCTCCACCGATATCGTGGCGCGGTCCTTGTCGCAAAAAATGTCCGAGCTCACCGGTGGCAACTTCGTGGTTGAAAACAAAGGAGGTGCGGGCGGTAACATCGCGACCACCCAAGTCAAACGCGCAGCGCCCGACGGTTACACCGTGCTGGTACACAGCGTGGCGTTTGCGGTGAACCCCTCGCTCTATGCCGACGCGGGCTATGACGCGTTGAAAGATTTTGTGCCCGTGGCACTCGGACCCAAGACGCCCAACATCTTCACGGTCAATCCCAGCGTGTCTGCAAAGACCTTGCCTGAGTTGGTGGAAGCCGCCAAGAAAACCCCTTTCAATTACGCCTCGTCTGGCATTGGCACCACCACCCACTTGTCGATGGAGCGCTTGAAAACCGCCGCCAAAGTGGACATCGTGCACGTGCCATACCAACCTGCTGCAGCCATCAATGCCGTGGTTGCGGGCCACACGCAAATTGCCTCTACTTCGATGCCACCGTCGGTTCCCATGATCAAAGCGGGCAAGCTCAAAGCCATTGCCGTGACCAGCGCGACCCGCTCGCCGCTGTTGCCCGATGTGCCGTCGATCACCGAGTTTGGCTACAAGGAATTTGACGACTACACCTGGTTTGGTTTCTTTGTGCCTGCTGGCACGCCCCCTGCGGTGGTGGAGCGTTTGAATGCCGCCATCAACCGCGCGATGGAGGCCACTGACGTGGTGGAGCGTTTCACCCAATTGGGCATGGCCAGTGCGCCCAACAGCGCGGCAGAGTTCAACACCTTCTTGCGTGCTGAAGTGCCCAAGTGGGCGGCAGTGGTGAAGAGCTCCGGCGCGAAAGCCGATTAAGAGTCAGGCTCAGCAACCGACTGAGAGGCGCTGCCTGCGCCCCTCTCAGTCGCGACGCTTCAGTGCTTAAGCCCGACCCAACATACGCAGCGCGTTGCGGCTTTCAATGGCGGTCAGGTCGCTCATGCTGAAGCCCATGGCCATCAAGCCTTTCACATGGTCGAGCGACGTTCGGTACGGGAAATCTGTGCCAAACACCACCTGCGACACATCCACCAAATTCAACAGCGACAGCAGCGCGCCAGGGTGTGATGCTTGGGCCGTGTCGTAGTAGAAGCTGCGCAAGGTGGGGATGACTTGGTCGCTGGGCAAGATCTTCCCAAAGTTGGGGTTGAGCTTGGGCAACATCGTCAGGCGTTCGACCAAGAAGGGCATGGTGCCGCCCGCATGCGAAAAGATGAACTTGATGTCTTTGCAGCGCGTGGCGGTGCCGCTGAACAGCAAGCTGGTGATGGTGCGCGTGGTGTCAGTCGCAAATTCAATGGTGGAGCCCGGCACACCTTCTTGCAAGTTCTGACAACACTGCGTGTTGGAGGGATGGGTGTAGACAATGAGTTTGCGGCGGTTGATCTCGTCCATGATGGGGGCGAACGCTTTGTCACCCAGCCATTTGCCTTGGTAACTGGTGAGCATGGCAATGCCATTGGCTTTGAGCACGTCGCAGCTGTAGGCAATTTCGGCCAAGGCGCCGTCCACATCCAGCATGGGCAACGTGGCAAAGAAGCCAAATTTCGTCGGGTTATCGCGCGCCAGTTGCGCGCCGTACTCGTTGCTGATGCGGGCCATGCTGCGCATGGTGGCGGCATCGCCAAAACCAGCTGCCGGCGTGGTCGGTGAGGTGATGCTGTAGGTCACGCCCGCTTTGGCCATGTCATCTAAAGTTCTGTTGAGCGACCAATTGCGCGCAGGCGGCTCCGCCAGTTTGCGCGATTCGAGTTCTTTCAAATACCCGGGTGCCCACACGTGGTGGTGCACGTCCACCAAGGCGCGCTTAGCGTCTGCGGGTAGTGGGGCATCTTTGGAGGTGGTGGCGCACGAGGGCAACACGGTGGCTGCGGTCGCGGTGAGCAAGCCCGTTAAAAAACTGCGGCGCGGTTGGCAGTGTTGGCAAGAACTGTCGGTCGTGGTGTGCATCATCGAAGCCTCCTTGGGTTTGAATTACTGGGTGAAATCCACCCGGGTCGCTAACTTTTTGTTCATGGCAATTTCATCCGCGATCACTTTGCTGAACTCCGCAGAGGTCGAGCCCACTGTCGCAAAGCCTTGCTCGGCAAACGCGCGTTTGATCTCAGGCTCATCCAACAGCTTGGTCACCTCGTTGCGCATGCGGTTGACATGTTCTGTTGGAGTGCCCGCGGGGAACCAAAAACCATACCAAGGGGTGTAGGCAAAACCTTTGACCGCCGCCTCATCGATGGTGGGCACATCGGGCAGCTCGCTCCAACGCTTGCGCGCCGTGATGGCCAGGGCTTTGAGCTTGCCTGCTTTGATGAGTGGCAAAACGGCGGTGGGGGCGCCAATCACAAAGTCGATGCGCCCCGCCACCAAATCGTTGAGGGATTGACTCACGCCTTTGAAGGGCACGTGCGTCATCTTCACGTCGGCGCTGGCGCACAAGAATTCCGCGGCAAAGTGCATCACGTTGCCCACGCCGCCAGAGCCAAAGGTGTACTTGCCTGGGTTGGCTTTGGCATCGGCCAACAACTCTTTGAGGTTTTTCGCCGGCAGGTCAGGGCGTGCCGCCACCACAAAGCCCACGCTGTTGGCGACCAAGGTGATCGGGGCAAAGTCTTTCAGCGGGTCATAGGGCAAGCTCGGAGACACCACCGGCAAGCTCGCATGGCTGGAGGATGTGTTGAGCAATGTGTAGCCGTCAGCCGCGGATTTGGCAACCACGTCGGTGCCGATGGCGCCCCCAGCGCCCGCGCGGTTGTCAATCACCAAAGGCTGGCCCAAGCTTTGGGCCAAGCGCGGCGCCAAGGTGCGACCAATGAAATCCATCGGTCCACCTGCGGCATAGGGGATGACCATTTTGATGGGGTGGTTGGGATAGTCACGCCCTGGGGTGGTTTGGGCGTGGCTGAACCCGCCCCACAAACACAGTGCCAGCGCACATAACTTTTGAATGGAAAACATGCGCGTGTCCTTGTTGGGTTGCAAAATTTATTGCTCGTCGATGATGGGGTTAGAGAGTGTGCCGATGCCTTCAATCTCAATTTCACACACATCACCCGGTGCCATCCACACGGGCGGTGTACGTGCATAGCCGACGCCCGCGGGTGTGCCTGTGATGATCACGTCACCTGGCTCCAAGGTCATGCATTCGGTGATGATGCGCAATGCTTCCACCACATTCCACAAAAAGTCGTGGGTGTTGGCGTCTTGCATGACCTTGCCGTTCAAACGCGATTGAATGCGCAGACCTTCCGCGCCAGGTGGCAACTCATCGGGCGTCACCAGCCAAGGGCCGAAGGGGCCCGTGCCATCAAAGTTTTTGCCAATCGTCCATTGGTTGGATTTGCGTTGGTAGTTGCGAATGCTGGCATCGTTGAAGCACGAGTAACCCGCCACGCAAGACAGGGCGTTGGCGGCGGTCAAGTGACGCGCACGCTGGCCAATGACCACGGCCAATTCCGCTTCGTAGTCGAGTTGGGTCGATACCTTGGGTCGCAAGATGGGGCTCTGGTGGCCCACCATCGAGGTGGCGCCGCGCAAGAAAAAGCTGGGGTATTCAGGGCGTGCATTGCCGCCTTCTTTGGCGTGGTCGGCGTAGTTCAGACCCATGCACACAATCTTGCCGGGGTTGGGAATCAAGGGGAGAAAACGCACGCTTGCCAAGGCCAGCATGGCGGAGGCGGGTGCTTTTTGCGCGGCCGCGTGCGCGGCCACCATGGCACCGGGCGTGGCGATCAGTGTTTTTAAATCAGTGGGCAAGGCAGGGTCTGCCAGATGGAGGTCGACGAAGCTGGTCGACGAGGCATCTTTGATCCAACCCAGCTTGGCTTGACCGTGTGATTCAAAACTTAAAAAGCGCATTGTTTATCCTTGATGTGAAAGAAAGGGATAAGCTGAATAATATCGATATTTTTAGATCCTCAGTAAATTTATCGATTAATATGCCCAGCCATGTCGACCGATATTTCCATTGAACCCGTTGCTTCGTTGACGCTCAGTACCTACGAGCGTTTGCGTGCGGATGTGTTGAGCGGCCATTGGTCCCCAGGTTGCAAGCTGGGCATTGAGGCCTTGCGCGAGCACTACGACAGTGGTGCCACACCGGTGCGCGAGGCCTTGAACCGCTTGGCCGCTGAAGGGTGGGTGCAGCACCAAGATCAGCGCGGTTTCATCGTGACACCCGTCAGCGAGGATGCGCTGCGTGAATTGGCCAAAACGCGGGTGTGGGTGGAGACGTTGGCGCTGACGCAATCGATACAGGCCAGCACCGCCGATTGGGAAGAGCGTGTGGTCTTGGCGCTGCATCGGCTCTCCAAAACCAAGCGTTCGCTGCAAGCCGATGCGTACGTGGAAAACCCAATGTGGGAAAAACTGCACCGCGAGTTGCACATGGTGCTGATCAGCCATTGCGGCTCACGTTGGTTGGTGGGTTTTTGCGAGCAGCTGTATGACCAAGCCTACCGCTACCGTCAATTGGCGGTGAAGACTTCGTACAAGCGACGTCAAGAATTGGATGAGCACAAAGCCGTCGTGGATGCCGTGCTGGCGGGCGATGCGGCGCTCGCGTGTCAAAAGCTCACTGCGCACTACGACAAAACAGCACAAATTATTTTGAACAGCGGAGCCACTGAGACATGAGCACAGACCACCCCAACATCACCCGATTGCACGATGACTTTCGCTGGCCTGGCGGCAAGCGTGTCGCAGTTATTTTCAACATTGCCTACGAAGCATGGTCGGACGGCCAAGCGCCTGGCATTGGCCCCATGGGCAATGTGTTGAAGCCAGGTTACTTTGACACCAATGCGTTTTCGTGGGGCAGCTTTGGCATGGTGCGTGGCATCCATCGGCTACTCGACTACGCGGACAAGCGCGGTGTCAAAACCAGCATCATGGTCAATGGCGTGTTAGCAGAGCGTGACCCCGCCACGGTCAAGTCTTTGCACACACGTGGGCACGAAATCGTGAACCACTCGTGGGGCATGGATGTGATCCCTGTTTATTTTGATGAAGCGCAAGAGCGCGAGAACATTCGCAAGAATGACGAGATCTTGACCCGTGTCGCCGGCGTCAAGCCCAAGGGCTGGATCAGCCCACGCGGCACCGGCAGTTTGATCTCGCCACGCCTGCTGGCCGAAGCCGGTTACATCCATCATGGCGACTGCAATGACGATGACCGTCCCTATGTGATGGACTACCAAGGCAAACGCATTGTGGCGATTCCCCTCACGATGGATGTGAACGACTTGCCTACCTGCATTCGCTATGGTCACGGGCCACGGCACATGCTCGATGCGTTCCATGACACCTTCACGGCCATGCGCGAGCGCGAGACGGTGCCTTTGATGCTCGACGTCACCGCACACACGCATGTGATGGGCCGCCCCTCGGGCGCTTGGGTGTACGACGAGATCATGGCCATCGTGGCTCAGCACCCCGATGTGTGGGTCACCACACGCCAAGAAATGGCTGAATACGTTTTAAAGGAGACCGCATGATGAATCGACGTTTCGCACTTGCGTGGTTGTTGGCGCTCGGCGCAGTGGGAGGCGCACAGGCGCAAAACGCCAATGCTTACCCTAACAAACCTGTCAAATTTGTCGTTGCTTTTGCACCGGGCGGGCCGGCCGACATCATTGCGCGAATGCTGGGGCAGCGCTTGTCTGAAAGCATGGGCCAGCCCGTGGTGATCGAGAACAAAGCTGGCGCAGGCGGCAGTTTGGCCAGCGGATTGGTGGCCAAAGTCCCTGCTGACGGTTACACCCTGTTGCTCAACACCAGTTCGTTTGCGGTCAATGCCAGCATGTCCAAAAATGCCAGCTTTGATGCAGAGAAAGACTTTGTGTTGGCCAGCGTGGTGGCCTCGAGCCCCAACTTGTTGGTGGCTTATCCTGGGCTGAAGGCGAAGAATTTGCAAGAAATCATGGCCGATGCCAAATCGGGCAAGCTCAATTACGGCACCGCTGGTGCAGGCACCACGCCGCATTTGACGGCGGAATATTTGTTCAAGGTGTTGGGCAAGGTGAATGTCACGCACATCCCATTTCAGGGGGCGGGTCCAGCGTTGGCGGCGACCTTGGGAGGACAGGTCGAGATGGCCAGTGTGGCCTTGCCTGCCGCGGTAGAGATGGTCAAGGGTGGCAAAGTGCGTGGTTTGGCCGTGACCAGCGCCAAGCGCGTGGCTTCGTTGCCTGATGTGCCAACCGTGGCCGAATCGGGCTTTCCCGGCTTCGAGGACTACACCTGGGTCGGTGTCTTTGCGCCTAGCAAAACCTCACCTGAGGTCGTGACATATTTGAATTCAGAGATCGGCAAAATTTTGCGCAGTGCCGACTTTCAGGCCAAGTTGGCAGGTGTGGGCTTTGAGCCTGTCGGTGGCTCGCCCAAAGAAGCGGGCGATTACTTGAAAGCCGAAATCAACAAGTGGGCCAAGATCATCCAAGAAACTGGCGTTAAGAACGATTAAGTTCGGGTCGTTAGGGCGCCGCAAACTGCTCGGTGCCCACCACGCCAATTTTGGTGAGTCCTTGACGTTGGGCGCTGGCCAAGACGCCGGCAACTGCCTCGTACTTGGCTTTGGCTTGCGCTTTGATGTGCAGCTCTGGCTGCGGTTCTTGTGCTTTGGCTTGCTGCAATAGTGCGTCAAGTGCCGCACGATCGGCCACCGCTTTGCCGTTCCAGCTCACCCCGTTGCGGGCATCGATGTCAATGCGCACCACGTTGGGTTTTTTCGGTGATGCTGTGGCCGCTTGTGGCATGTCCAAGTTGACGGAGTGCAGCTGAACCGGAATGGTGATGATCAACATGATGAGCAGCACCAGCATCACGTCAATCAAGGGCGTGGTGTTGATGTCCATCAACACATCAGGTTCGTCTTGGGGAGAGAGGTGCATCGCCATCTTCAATTTCCCTGCGGGTCTGTGACAAAGCGAACTTTGGTCAGGCCGGCCATCTGCGCGGCGTACAACACACGCCCCACGGCTTCGAAATCAGACTTGGCATCCCCGCGAATATGCACTTCAGGTTGTGGTTTTTTCTCGGCCAAGGGCTGCAGCTGTTGAATCAGGTCCGCTTGGCTGCGCATGGGCGCGTCATACAAAAATGCTTGGCCTTGGGCGTTGACCGACAAGACGATGTTGTCAGGCTTGGTCTCGCGGGGCTGCTGCACCTCTTGCGGTAACGTCACCTTGACCGAGGTGGTGACCACTGGAATCGTGATGAGAAAAATAATCAGCAGCACCAGCATCACGTCCACCAAGGGCGTGGTGTTGATGGTGGTCAGCAATTCTTCTTCGCCCTCACTCGGGCCGAGATGCATGGCCATGGTTCAGTGGTGTTGTTTGCTGGCGTCAGCCGAACCCAAAAGCACAGCATGCAGGTCCGCACCGAAGGCGTGAACTTCTTCCATGGCCACTTTGTTGCGGCGCACCAACCAGTTGTAGCCCAACACCGCAGGCACTGCCACCGCCAGACCAATGGCCGTCATGATGAGTGACTCGCCCACAGGCCCCGCCACTTTGTCGATGCTGGCTTGACCCGACATGCCAATCTTCACGAGTGCGTTGTAAATACCCCAGACCGTGCCAAACAAACCCACAAAAGGGGCGGTGGAGCCCACGGTCGCCAACACGGCCAAGCCATCTTGCATGCGGCTTTGTACATTGTTCATGGCGCGTTGGATGCTCATGGTCACCCAGTCGTTGAAGTTGATGGCGCCCAGTAGACCGGTGTGTTTGCTCGCGCCTTCGAGCCCTTTTTCGGCAATGAAACGAAACGGGCTGTCGGCTTCCAAGCCATCGGCACCTTGACGCACGTGGCCTGCATTCCAAAAATTGTCGTGTGCGGTTTGGGCATAGCGCATCACGCGGTTTTGCTCGGCGAGTTTGGTGAAGATGACATACCAACTGCCCATGCTCATGATGACCAAAATCAGCAGCGTGGCTTTGGCCACGATGTCACCTTGCGCCCACAGCGCAGACAGACCATAGGGGTTCTCAACTACATCTTGCGCAAATGCATTGACGCTGCATGAAAGGGCAGTGAGGCCTGTGAGTGTGCGTATCAAACTGGGTTGCATCATGGGGGTTTCCTTTGGGGTCTGTGCCGCTTATTCCAAGCGCCATTTGTATTGAATGGTGGTCCAACTTTGCTCGGGCTTGCCATCGACCGTGCCCGGGCGGAATTGGCATTTCGACAACGCGCTGCGCGAGGCTTCGTCCAATCGCGCAAAGCCGGATGATTTTTCGATGTCGGCTTGTAGAACTTTGCCATCCACGCCAATCAAAAACTTCAGCGTCACTGTGCCCTCTTCCTCCATGCGGCGCGATGCTGCTGGGTAGTCGGGTTTGGCACAAGAAGCCCCTGGTTGAATCACAGCGCCGGTGCGAACCATGGGGGCAGTTGGCGCGGCAGGTGCAGCGGGGGCGGCTGGTGCAGGCGCGCTGGGTTGCGTGATGCTGGGGGCGGGTGGCGGTGGTGCAGGTGTTGGGGGTGGTGGCAGTTTGGGTGCCG
>JACCEB011589742.1_pt1 | contig 18614 bp, 10 predicted proteins | sample 7454761 | NCBI WGS metagenome assembly JACCEB01 (sample SAMN15323454, study PRJNA562643) | freshwater metagenome | isolation source: river surface water | place: USA:Blue River Watershed | collected 2017-08-18 | reverse complement strand
GTTAAATATTGTCCGTCACCGATGATATTACCACCAGAACTTACGTTACCTGATACACTTACACTTGTCAATGTACCGACACTAGTGATATTTGGTTGAGCATTTGAGTATACTGTACCTGCTACTAACGCATTTCCTACTTGACCTGTTATGTTACCACCGGTAATGCTTGTCAAAAACTGACCATTACCAATAATGTTACCACCGGAACTTACGTTTCCAGTAACTGTTAAACTTAACAATGTACCAACACTTGTAATATTAGGTTGTTCACCTGTATATACTGTTCCAGCTATTAGTGCATTACCCACTTGACCTGTTACATTACCACCAGTAATACTTGTCAATAAATAACCATTACCACTAACGTAATTAGCAGAAACTAAGTTACCAACGTCAATATTACCTGCTGTGATGTTACCAGTTGCATTTACGTATCCTGCAATGTTAGCACCAGTAGAAGTTACAACTAATACGTTTGCTGTTCCACCTACACTAGTATTAACATTACCGTTTGTCGTTGGGATAGCTATATTACTTGTACCGTTAGTAATACCAGTAGTTGACGGTGGAGCGATCCAGCTCAATGTGCCAGAACCATCTGTAGATAATAGATATCCACTTGTACCACCTGAAATATGTACGTTACCAACTGGACCTAGTGCTACGTTACTTGCGCCAGTTGCGTTAAGAGTTCCAGTAACAGTTACACCATTCAATGTACCAACACTAGTAATGTTAGGTTGCGCCGCAGTAGTCAATGTACCAGTAATAAAGTTACCGGAAATTAAGTTAGCGCCTGCAATATTACCTGCAGTAAGATTACCTGCTTTGAATGAACCAGGAACAGAGTTAGCCCAATCAATAACTGTCGTTGGCTCTGCTACTACTCTATCAAAAATTGTCCATGTGCCGTCGGCTGCATTACGTGCTACACCTGTATGATAGTAAGAACCATCATTATAACTAGCAACAATACCTAGGTCATATAAATCACCTGTATTGTTTGCACCTATATAGATTAATGGGTCACCAACAACCAAATCAGATACATTGGAATAGTTTAAGTTACCAGTAACGTTAATATTACCAGTAACATCAATATTTCCACCTACGTTTAATGCAGTTAATGTACCAATGCTAGTAATGTTAGGTTGTGCATTTGTATAAACTGTACCAGCAACTAATGCATTACCTACTTGTCCACTTACGTTACCACCAGCAACACTATTTGCGGTTGCAGCAAATGCAACTTCGCCTACTACATTACCACCTGCTACACTATTTGCTGTTGCGGCATATGCAACTTCACCAGTAATATTAGCACCGGTAATAGAAGTTAACATTGAACCATTACCACTGAAGTAATTAGCTGTTGCTAAGTTACCTAAATTAGCATTTTGTGAGGATAAGTTACCACTAACTGTTAGAATATTAGCAGAATAATTGAATGTCAATGCATCACTTGCACCTGCATTACCTGTTTGATTAAAAAGAACTGCTGTATTGTTACCAGGTACAGTAATAGTACCTGAGATATTACCAACAACGTTACCGATGAAGAACGGTGCAGTAATATTTCCAGTAGAATTAATTTCACCTTGAGAACTAACGTTACCTGCAGTTATATTACCAGTAATACTTAAACTACTTAATGTACCTACACTAGTAATATTAGGTTGTGCAGCTTCAGTTACGTTACCTGCATAAGCTGCATAGTTAGCACTGCCATCAATACTGACTCCGTTAAGTGTTAGACTACCACTTGAGCGATTTAATGCAACACCAGTCGTACCAATGTACACTGTACTATTACCTAAGATACTACTTGGAATAGTACCATTAGCAATATTACTTGCATTTAACCCAGTGAGTAAACCACCGTTTCCACTAAAGTAATTAGCTGTTGCTAGATTACCTAAATTAGCGTTCCCTAATCCAGAAACGTTTCCGGTAGCAGCATCAATAATTACATTACCTGTTTGAAGCCCACCTGCAACTTTAAAATATAACGTTGTCATTTATAATTTCCTTTTAATCCGGTACATATGTACCCAAAATCTTTACATTTGTATTAGTTGATGCAGTCGATGCAAACAATCTAACATTTCCTGAACCAATATTAGATGACAACGAAACAATATCAGAACCAGTAGAACTGATACTTCCGTAAATTGTCACATAACTTGAAGCACCGTTGTGTACTAGCAATACCTCTACTGCTTGATACCCATCGTCACTATTAACCCTCATAGTGTATTTAGCTGAACGATAACTATTAACCGGGAACTGGTCAATTATTGTATCAGTCGTGACGGTTATAGCATCATTTGTGCTATAATAGTTCCTAACCCCGACCGTGTTAATAACAGCATTGTTGGAATTGAAAGTTCCTCTAGCAATAACATTACCTGAGGTACTTCCCATTGTTACGTTTGCAACAAGACCCAAGTTAATATTACTAATACTAGTATTAAATACACCAGCGTTTCCGCTAGAAACAGCAATGATACCATTATCTACATACAAATACCCACTTTGTGTAGTAATGTTACCTGAAGTGATTAGATTTGCTACTGATAAAGTATTTGTTCCGGTATTGAATGTGAATGCGTCACTTGATCCAAATTCACCACCGTTATTAAATTGAACCTCACCGACGTTACCAGACAAATCAACAGTACCAAATGTCGTTACTTCAATAATTTGCCCGGCTGTAGGATTCGTTGGGAAACTTAAAACTGCACCTGTCAGGCTATATGTATTAGAAATCTGTTGCAAACCGTCGATGATAACTTCAATATCATTCTTAGCACCCGGTGTTGTACTTAAAGTATAGGTATTAGAAGATCCTGAAGTAGTAAATCTATCTTTAACTATTGAAGTAAATCCACTGGTGCCGCCTCCGGATCCTGCAGCAGACCATGTTAGTGATCCTGATCCATCAGTAGTTAGAACGTATCCAGCTGCACCACCTGTAATTGTAAGGTTACCTACACCACCTAAATCAGTTAAACCATTAACAGTTAATTCAGACAATGTACCTACGCTTGTGATATTTGGCTGTGCGTTTGTTGATAATGTACCACCTACTATACCAGTGTATGTTGGTAAGAATGCCCCAACGTTTGAATTTGCATAGCCTGCAGGAAGACCAGTTAACTGACTACCATTACCGATAAAATATGCCGCAGTAATATTACCAGTAGTAGAAATGTTACCTGCTGTAAAATTACCCGTATATGTTGGCAAGAATGTCTCGACATTTGCGTTTCCGTACGTACTACCGAAACTCCATGCTACACCGTTTGCATATAATAGATTATCCGTCAATACATTTGCGGCTGACAAATTGTTTACCACATCAACATTATCAGATAATGTGATATTACCAAATTCATCAAATGTGCTAACAAATACTCCTGCTGTAATTGTAACGTTTGCTGTCGATGGTCCTACAATTGAATTAGCAAATAATGTTCCATCAACGTTTGCGTTACCTGATACTATTAGATTAGATAAAGTTCCAACGCTTGTAATATTTGGTTGAGCATTTGAATATACCGTACCTGCTATTAATGCATTCGCTACTTGTCCAGTTACATTACTACCGTTAATATTCGTCAGTGCAGAACCATCACCGATGAAATATGCAGCACTTACGTTTCCAGTGTATGTTGGTAGATACGCCGCCACATTTGCATTTGAATAACCTGCAGGAAGACCAGTTAATAATGAACCATTACCCACAAAATAGTTAGCAACTACTGCATTACCACCGTTGATGTTACCAGTAGATAAATTACCAGTAACACTTAAACTTGTCAATATACCAACAGATGTGATGTTAGGTTGAGCATTTGAATATACAGTACCTGCTACTAATGCATTACTTACTTGACCACTAACATTACCACCTGTAATACTAGTTAATGTAGATCCATTACCGACAAAATATGCAGCAGTAATATTGCCTGTAGTACTAATGTTTCCAGCCGTAAAGTTACCAGTATACGTTGGTAAGTAACTAGCAACATTGCTGTTAGAGTATGTACCACCTAAATTCCATGCTACTCCGTTAGCATATAATAAATTGTTAGTTAAAATATTTCCTGCACTTACGTTTGCAGTTACACTAAGACTTGCTAATATACCAACACTTGTAATATTAGGTTGAGCATTTGAGTATACAGTACCGGCAACTAATGCATTGCTTACTTGTCCAGTAACGTTACTTCCATTTATAGAAGTTAAGTATTGACCGTTACCGATAATGTTGCCACCAGAGCTTACATTACCAGATATATTTGCCGTTGTTAAAGTACCAACGCTTGTAATATTAGGTTGAGCCGCAGTATAAACTGTACCTGCTACTAATGCATTTGCTACTTGTCCAGTGATATTACCACCAGTGATAGATGTTAATAGGCTACCGTTACCTATGAAATACCCAGCACGAACGTTGCCGAAGTTATTAAACGTTATGATTTCACTAGATACACTTACATTACTACCGAACGCAAATTCACCATTTGAGTTATCCCAACCCATGAATGCATCTATTGCATTAGTAGTGTAATAATGTAATAAAGTACCTCTATCTTTGCCGTCGTTGGTTGTTAGTGGTGCGTTGTTTGCGCCGCCGCCCATTTCAATAATAGGATCTTTTACATATAGATTGTTTACGTTTGTATATTGAGTAGTTCCGTTTACAATTAAGTTGCCACCTATTAACAGGTTACCATTAATATTTGCATCAGCCAATGTACCAACACTAGTTATGTTAGGTTGCGAGGCTGTAGTTAAAGTACCCGTAAAGAAGTTTGCACTAACTAAGTTTCCACCAGTGATATTACCAGTAGATTCAACTGAGAGATTCTTAACTCCTAATGTATCTGTACCTTTATTATATGTAAAGTTAGCGTCTGCTCCGAAACTTCCACCGTCATTGAATTGAACTTGTGTGTTTGCACCAGCAATACCTGTACTACCTGCACTAATGAAAGATAAATTTCCAGTCCCATCGGTTTGGATCACGTAGCCATTTGTACCGCCGGTAATCTTTACATTTGATATTGAACCTAAATTGGAAATTCCAGTAACTGATAAACCAGATCCAACTAAATAGTTACCATAGATATTAGCATTGGCATCACGCAACACTAATGTATTAGCAACAGCATTTACGTTAGAATCAATATAACCTGAACTAATATCTACCCAATAATATGAAACGCCATCATAAATGTATTGATATGTGATATCATTTGTTTGGTCATACCATTGGTCACCAACTGTTGGATTAGTAGGGGTAGTAGTTGAACTTACATATGTTGTTACATTTTTACTGTCTTTCGTAAAACTTCCTGTAACTGAAAGATTACTATTAATAGTTACAAGCGTATTAGCTACTACCACAACATTAGATGTACCATTAACACCGAATGTTATGTTACTATTTGCTGATGCGATAGCAACATTGCTTGTCCCGTTTGTAATTCTGTTACCTGCAGGTAAGTCTGTGAGTTGTGATCCATTACCAATGAAATAAGTTGCAGTAACATTACCTGTACCACCGGTTCCTACAGTTAGATTACCTATGATACCCACAGTAGAAGATGCTACACTAATTGTGTTTGTGCCCGCAGTATCTTGTATGTTACCAACTTTGATACCACCCGTTGCAGTAGTCAAACCAGTAACACTTAAACTCGCAAGTGTACCTACACTTGTAATGTTAGGTTGTGCATTGGTAGTTACCGTGCCTGCGAAATTTGCATAGTTAGCATTATTAGCAGTTCCAATGACACCAGTAAGTTGACTACCATCACCAATGAAATGCCCAGCGTGTAAGTTTCCATATTGATTGAATGTAACTATCTCTCCAGAGACACTAACATTACTACCAAATCCAAATTCGCCTGCTGAGTTATCCCAACCCATGAATGCATCAACTGGCTTAGTTGTATAGTAATGGAGTAGTGAACCCCTATCTTTACCATCGTTAGATGTTAATGGGTCTCCGTTAGGCCCACCACCTTGTTCAATGATAGGATCTTCAATTACTAATGTTTCAACGTTAGTATAGTATGTATTGCCGTTAACTGTTAAATTACCACCGATCAATACATTGCCATCTACGTTTGCATCTACTAATGTGCCAACGCTTGTAATGTTTGGTTGATTCCCGATGTATACTGTACCCGCTATCAATGCATTCGCTACTTGACTTGTCCAACTTAATCCACTGGCACCATCAGTAATCAAAACATCATTTGATGAACCCCCTAATATTTTTACATTACTTACAGGACCTAAATCTGAAATACCGTTTACAGTTAAATTACCAGTACCGCCGGAGCCAACAGTCAAGTTTGCAGTAATACCAACATCACCAGGGTTAGTATTATATTGTGTTTGAATTGTTAAAGTACCAGAACTATCCTGTATGTTAGCTACTTTGATTCCGGTAGTTGTTGCTGTTATTAATCCTGAAACGGTAAGACTAGATAACTCACCGACACTAGTAATATTTGATTGTTCAGGGTTTATTATATTACCTGCATATGCGGCATAGTTAGCGTTGCTCACTGTACCTGTTAGTAAACTACCATTACCCACAAAATAATTTGCAGTTACAGCATTACCCAATAAAGCATTGCCGCTAGTAACATTACCAGAGACATTTAGTGTTGTCAGTATACCAACAGTTGTGATATTTGGTTGGTCTTGGGTAGTTAGTGTTCCGGTTACGAAGTTTGCACTTACTACATTGGCGCCGTATACATTTCCAGTACCTGATATTTGTAAACTTGCAAGTGCACCAACGCTAGTGATATTTGGTTGTGCGTTAGAATAAACAGTACCTGCAACAAGTGCATTACCTACTTGACCAGTAACATTACCACCTGTTAATGAAGTAAATAAACTACCGTTACCGCTGAAATAATTTGCAGTAACCAAGTTACCTAAACTTGCATTACCTGTCGTGATGTTACCAGTTATAGTCAGCGCATTTGAAATTTTATTAAAAGTCAGACCGGATGAGCCATCTAAACTGCCGCCTGTGTTAAACTGAACTTCTGTTGTATTTCCACCCGCCGGTGCGGTATCTAATGCCCAATATACATTACCTGAGCCATCTGTTTTAAGAACTTGGTTATTTAATCCACCACCAATATAGATGTTGCCTACATCACCTAGATTGGCATATTGTTGGACAAAAAGTCTGTTAGCATATACGTTAGCAACACTATCGACTACATCAATAACATTGCCTGGTATACCAACTGAAAAACCCTCAACCGAGTTAAACTTTTTTTGTGCCATATAAATTTCCGTTATGTGGCCTCAATTTACATTATTCTATACTGGATTGTCCATATAGTAGTATTACTACTTGAAGGTGTTACCACCAGATTTGCAATTTGTGACGGACTAGTTGTATAAGTTACTGCTAATGTACCTGTAGTTGAACTTGAAGGTAAATTAACAGTTCCATATGTTGCATAATCAGCAGCAGTTGCATTATGAACCATAGAAACTGTGGCTACACTATATTTAGCCCCGTCAATATCCTCGCCTTTAACAAAATATTCAGCGACTCTAAATGAAGTCCCTGGTAATGAAACCAATGTAGTTTGTGAAGTAGTTGTAGTTGTCACTGTTGTAGAGAATATAGATGAGTTACCAATTACTAATCCACCTACGTTAGCGTTACCTGAAGAATTTACTTCGCCGTTAACAAAGACGCCTGTACTTGCAACGTTTGCTATAATAGTACCGCCTACTACAACTCTAACATTACCGTTACTTACTACGTTAACGTTACTAGTACCATTACTGATACTACTTGTACTTACTGTGCCCCAAGATAGTGTACCTGAACCGTCTGTTTTTAAGTATTGTCCACTTGTACCATCAGTTGTTGGGTAAGACAAACCACTAGCCTTCAATGAATTGACATTGGCTTGACCACCGATATTTGCCCAATTAGAAACTGATAATGTTGCTAATGTACCTACACTTGTGATGTTAGGTTGTGCGTTTGTTAATAATCCACCTGATAAATCACCAGTGAATATATTTGCCTTAACATTACCATATTCATTGAATGATACTACTTCACCACTTAAATCTACGTTGCTACCAAATGAGAATGTGTTAGCACTTGTGTCCCAACCCATAAACATGTTGATCGGGGCTGAACCATCTGATTTGTAATTACGTAGATACAAACCACGATCCTTACCATCATAACTAGGTGCATTACCGCCACCGTTACTACCACCCAAACTAATGATTGGATCGTTTACTGATAAATTAGTTACGTTAATATAAGTTGTTGTACCACTTACTGTTAAGTTACCTGCAACAGTTACATTACCTTGCAAGTCTGCATCACCACGTGATGTTAATGTTCCTGCACTAATATTGTTTGCAGAACGCAAAGCGTCTGTGTAAACTACGTTACTTACTGCATATAAGTATGCACCACCACTGAATACAATATTACCAGAAGTGAAAACATTTCTCCAATAATAACTTGTATTACCTAAGTCATTCGTGTTTGTGTTGCTAGGAATCAAACTAGTAGTTACTTGACCACTTACTGTTAAGTTACCACCTGTAGATAAGTTACCTCCTGTGATAGTATTTGTAACATCTAAACTAGTTAGTGTACCAACACTAGTAATGTTTGGCTGTGATGCAGATGCTGCTGCCAATGTACCTGTAATCAAACCAGTAGAAATATTACCAGCAGACAAGTTACCTGTAATTGCTACTGAACTATTTGCTTTGTTATATGTAAAACCACCAAATGCATTAGCATTGCCACCGTCGTTAATTACAACACCAGTATCATATCCTGGAATAATAATGTTACCACTAATGTTACCAACAACGTTACCAATGAACCAGGGTGCTGTAACGTTACCAGTTGAATCAATCGTACCAGTTGTGTTTATATTACCTAAGTTTGCAGTGCCTGTTAAGATTAGTAAATTACTAGTTTTATTGAAAGTAAAACCAGAAGAACCACCCAATGCTGAACCACCATCATTAAATTGAATTTGAGTATTAGAGCCACCTGGTGTTGTGAAGTTCCAAGGTACCCCGTTAGCATATAATAAGTTATCTGTTTTAACATTCCCTGCACCTACGTTTGCAGTAAACGTACCAAAGTCAGTTGTAATATCACCGTTGGCTAAGATAATCGTTTCTGGGATTTCTCCTACTGAAAAACCACCAACTGAGTTAAAGGTTCTAATTGCCATTTTCTATTTCCTTATTCTTTATAACTTGTAACCATTACTTTGTAATTAACTAAACTTGCAGTTACTGGAGTAACTGTCAATACCACGTTCCCTGTGTCGTATGTAACTCTAAAATCACCTACACCAGGTCCCAATTGAGGGACATCAATCGATCCAACTTCATAGTACCCAACATCAGTGCCTAATACACCTGCAAATAATTTAGTGATTTGTCTGTTGTTACCTACGCTGTCAGTAGCAATAATAACATAATCCACTGAAGATACAGTGTTTGCTAATATTTGATGTAATACTTGATTGGGTGCAGTACTTGCAGTAGTATACATAACAACTCTAGATGTTGAGAATTCATTGGCCCCTGAGCCAATCGTTACTGAATTTGCAACAAAATCATTGTGAACTGTTACTGTTTGAGTATTTGCATAATCGTATGTGAATCCTGAATCAGCACCTGCTTGACCATTATTATTAAACAATACTTGTTGGTCTGCTCCCGGTACAACGATGTTACCACTAATATTACCAGAGAATGTACCAATGAATAAATTAGCAGTTACGTTATTAACGAATACTGCATCACCAGTAACTTCAACACCACCAATGTTTGCCTGTGGTACTGTTAAGTTTCCGTTTTCATCAATGATAGGTACTGGAGGTATTCCAACTGTATAACCACCAACACTGTTAAAAGGATCTACTGCCATTATGGTTCCAAATTATCTTATAATGTATTTATCATTTTTTGTTAATATCACTTTTGGCTAAAGCATAATGTTATTAACAAAAAAGGCTCCGAAGAGCCTTTTGAGTAAACTTCCCATCCCGATGAGAATAAAAAGTTTGATCCAATGATTATTGGAATGTTAGGTTAGAAACTGCAATCTCACCAACGTAGTCAGCAGCATTACCGAATGATGATGCTGTGTTTGTCAATTCGATATAACCATAACGTGTCATAAATGATACGACTGGTTCGAATGTTGATGGATCTAGAACAACACCACTGCTCATCAATGGAATGTATGGGCAATAGAATGCTGCTGCATCAGTTTCGCTTGAACCTTTGTAACCAACTAGAACTGGTTGTGTGTCAGGTGCATATGTATTAACGAAAATACGCATTGCGCCATTCAATGTACCAACGAACTTAGTGTTTGTTGGAGCTTCGAATGTACCTTCTGTTGTACGTGCAAATGCAGAAGTAGTTGCAGATTGCAATACTGTCAATGCAGCTGGAGATACAACAGCCCAGTTACCAGCACCACGGCGTGTGCGTTGTGCGATCAAGTTAGCAACACGGTTGATAAGAACAGCCAAAGCAGCGTGTTCATCACCAACGAATGTAGCTGTACCAGATACAGTAGCTTGGTTGTATGTGTACTCTGTTGTAGCCAATGATGATAGGCTCAATAGAATTTCTTGGTCAATTTCAGCAGTAATTTCTTGTGCCAAAGCTGCCATGATTTCTGCTTCAACGTCAATACCGTGTTGGCTTTGTGCGTCTTGAGCAGCTTCAAATGTCCAACGTGCTTGCAACTTACGTGACTTAGCTTCAACAGCTTGACGCAAGATTTGTACGCTGATTTGACGACCGCCGTTACCTTCTAAAGATGCTGTGTCAGCAGCAGTATATGAAGAAACTGCTGTGCCGTTAGCAACATCACCGCGTGTGCGTGAATATGCTTGAGCAATCTTGAATGGTGACAATGCTTCTTCACCAGCTGTTACATCTGTATTAGCTGCTGATGTGTCGTTTAGACCTTGAGCATAGCGAACACGTAGTGTATGGATCTGACCAACTGGGCCAGTCATAGGCTGAACGCCTACCAACTCGTTAGCGATAACTGTTGGCATTACACGACGGATAACTGGAAGAATCACACGGTTTAATGTAGCGATGTTACCAGCTGTTGTTGTGCCAGCTGAAGATTCAGATAGCAACTGTTTTTTGGTGTTTTCTAAAATAACACCCATTGTTGAACGGCGAGTACCTTTAAGACCTTCAAGTAGGGCTTCTTTGGTCTCGTCCCAACGGCTTTCTAATAGAACTTGTGACATGTATATTTCTCCTAAATTATTATGTCTTTATTTTTAAAGCCCTGCCAAACGCTTAAGGTCAATTACGTTACTACGGTCTTCGACTTCAACTTGCTTTGTGGCAGATTTATCTCCAGTTACTGATTTAACACTTTCTGATAGAACAGCTTTCTTTGTAGAAGGCTCTTTCTTTTCAGTAATGTTATTCAATACTGCTGGAAGATACTTATCGAAAGCGGCCTTTAGACGAGGTGTTTGGACGCTTTCTAGTAAATCACGCATTACGCCTGCTTTCTCCTCATTTAGAGTAGATAGCAATTCATCCATCGTTTTTGTACGTTGGTTGCTTTCAGCGATGATACGGATTTCACGTTCTTTGCTTTCCACTAATTTCTTAGCTTCAGCGACTTTCACAGTAGATTCAGCCAATTGTTGCTCTTGTGCTTTAACTAGTTGGACTAGTTTACGTGTTTCTGACTTCTCATTTAAATGAGTAGCAGAGAACTCAGCAGCAAAAGTTTCAAAGATACGGCGTCCAAAATCGTTTTCACGAGCAGACTGAATATCTTCTTTCAATTGAGCCATTTCACCCTTTAGATGTTTTGTAACAGATTCGTTAACTCTCTTAGCACTTTCAGCAACAAAACGTGCCTTCAATGTTTCTAATTGTTTACGACCTTCAGCAACTAACTTAACTTTAGCTTCAACAACAGCTTGCTTGTCTTGTGAGAATTCTTTGATTTCACGAGCCAATGCAGAAACAATGAATTGTTCCAACTTTTGTTGACTTTCTAGTTGTAGTTGACGCTCTGCACGTAATTCTTTGATTTCTTCGGCTAAGTGTTTAACCATAAAATCATTGAACTTAGATACGTTCTCACTTAGCTTGCGCTTTGCTTGAACACGGTCTTCGTGCATTGCTTGTCTTTCAGCATTAAATTCTTCAATTTCTGCTGATAGACCTTCTGTTACCATTTTATCAAGGGCTTCTACCATTATAGTCTTATCATGTTCATAACGTTGTGCAAACTCCTCACGAAGTTCAGCACGAACTTGTTCACGGGCTTCATTCAACTTAGATTCCCATGCTTCATTCAAAGCAGTAGAAGTTTCTTCGTTGATAAGGCCAGACTCAAGTAATGGTTTGATAGCATCTAACATGCTTGTATCCCCTTATTTAATTTTGAGGTCCTTGATGAGGCGAGTTACTTCCCCAAGCAGGTATCTCTGTACTTTTTTGTCTGTCTGTGCATCTTTTGCAATATCCAACATTCTATGACCATGACGCATATTCATCATTCCTTCATAGATTGCCTTAGGGTATGCATTTGGTGCACTGGGTTGAGCGACAATATCAACCGTGACTATTTCAAAGTCACTAACTCTTCCGTCCAAGTCATTCACGTTACCGCTACCACGACTTGAAACGCCTAACTTAACACCCGACTCCAACATAGTAGACACTAACTGTCCCATTGGAGTTGGTAAAATCTTTAACTTACCGAAACCATTTGGACCATCCATCCACATTTGAGTAATCATATGTGAAACACGATCCAAGTTAATCTTTAAGTCATCAGGGTGGTCAACTTCACCTAATACGGAATATCCTGTTTTGATTTGTTCATTGAGAGTATTAACGGCGGCTTCGATTTCAGATACAGGGTAAACACGCTCATTGGCGTTTTTTACCCCTCCCTGAATGAAGATTCCCTTCATATAAAGGTTCTTCTTATCGCCATTACCTTCACTTTCAACAATGATATTAGCATTGTCGAATGTTAGGTTTTCTCTGAGATACAAAGCCATTTTCTCAGGTATCCTTACTTAACAATCTTCTTTGTAGTCTTGCGTGACTCACCAACTACAGATTTTGTGTTTTGACCGTCATCACCATGCTTTGGCTTAGGAGCTGCTTCACCTTTTTCAGAGAACTTACCTGCACCTGGAGCATTCTTAAACTTGCCTGCGCCCTTTAAGTCTTGTGTACTTGGCTTCAATAAACCACCTTCTGTGCCGCCTTTTGTAGACTCGCCACCGAAGTTAACAGCCTTAGCACCGTTACCAGAAACTTTTGGTCCGCCAGAAACGATAGACTTTGAGTTTTGACCGTTGTCACCGTGTGTTACGGAAACTTTTTGCAACTGAACAGCTTCTTCAAGAGTTTCTTCTTCGTCAAGTTCTTCAGATTCTTCTAGGTCGTCATCTTCGCCTTCCATCATTTCGTCGCCACCCATGTCGTCACCGCCCATGTCACCCATGTCGTCACCACCCATGTCGCCGCCTTCTTCACCAGCCATTAATTCTTCAAACTCAGCCATCAATTCATCTAGCTTGTCTTCCAAATCAACAACACGGTCTTCTAATTCTTCTTCGCCGCCTTCGTCGCCAAACTCGTCAGCGCCCATTTCGACTTCACCGTCGCCTTCATCGTCCATGCCGATGTCAGCAAATTCTTCTTCTTCCTCAGCAACTTCTTCAGTGCTGATTTCATTTTGTAATGTCTCTACTTGGTCTTCAGAACGATATTCTTCGTCCATTAGAGATTCATAAATTTCACGTGATTTCTCTACCACGATATCGTGGAATAAAGCACGTGCTTGATCTTCGTTCTCATTGATAATCATATCAATAAGTTGTTCAAACTTTTTATTATCCATTATTTGTTCTCCTGTATTAGAAATGGCTTGTGTAAGATTATTTAGTGAGTAGCAGCCAAAAGTGCTCAATAAGTGCTATTTTTTTGCACTTTTAGTTAGAATACTTAGATTCCTGGCTGTTCTGCTGGTGCAGGCTGATATTGTTTGCGAACCTTTTTAAGATTTTGGTTGCGTTCATAGTTACGTACATCCAGCATTTTACGCAACTTACGTATCTGACGTAATGTTAATTTTGTTTTGCGATTCTCTTTATATTTGTAATTGCTATTATCAGCACTTACGTCCTGATAACCTTCAATCGCTGGATTAAACATTTCAAATAGTTTCATATAATTATTTATCAAACGGGCGGTGGAGGTGCGGGTATGCCGCCGCCACCTGCAGGTAGTGCTTCAGGGCCTGCAACTGCTGGACCAATCTCAGGTGGCATTTCATCACCTTGTGGCATATTTTCAAGTTCGGCAGCAGTTTCTTCATCTGTTTCCATATCACCAGCACTAATACCAATACTACGTAAATCACTACCTTTCGTATCGCTATCTTCAGGTGCCTCACGTTCTTCAAACCATAAACGTTGATTTTCTTCGATTTCTTCTTGTGTCAATCCTAAGAAACGTTCCATAGCGAATCGTTTACTGATATACGGGAATGCTTCCATTGCTTGGAACACAGTAACTCTAGCTGTATCCATTTCACTTTGTCTATACGAAGCAAAGTTTTGCGGAGCATTGAACTTAATATCAAATAAGCCTGAATCAATATTAAAGCCTCTCCAACGCATAAACAACTTAAATTCATCATCAAGTTTCTGACTGAGATAGTTTTGTAAACGCTCACAATATTGATTAAAACGGAACTCTTGAATCATTGCAGTTCCAACACGACCATCACTTAGTGCGATTGGGTTGTCTTCTGGACCTTGTGGTAAGTAACTAGCTGGGACACGTAATCCTCTTGCTAGTCTATTATTGAAATATCGCAAGTCATCAATCTCACCAATATTTGCACCACCTGGCAATGTAGTAACGTCTGAACCGCGACCATCGGCAGTTACTGGGAAGAAGTAATCTTCGTTAGTTGATAATGGGTTATACGTTGCATCTAGTACAGATTGTCCACCACCAAGACTTGGAATACGTCTTTGATGAATCTCATTCTTAACTCTATCAACGAAGGCCATAGCCATATGACTTGGCATATTGCCAACGTCAATCTTAAACACTCTACGTTCAGGGGCACGACTTATACGATAGATAAGAATCGCATCTTCTAATAATTCTTTTTGTTTGTAAACTTTGAAAATGTTTTCTAAAACAGATTGACCAAAAGGCCAGTAACGATCCAGACCTTCTGTCAAACTCAAATGCACAATGTGTTTAGCATCAATAGCGGCTTCGTTGATACCTAAGCTAAAACGTGATCCTGTTGTACCGTATGGCTCATTAGGAACAGTGTATGAGTATGGTGCACTATAACCAGCTGTCGGTGGTTGTGCTTGGAAGTCAGTTGTTGTCTTTTCAGCAACACTTAAATTCTGTAAGTTAGGGTTAATGTCTTTAATAACATACTGTTCAGGCTTCTTACCTTCACTTTCGTTAACAATAACTTTACTAACTTTAGTCATGTCAACCCAATATAACTTGAAGTTTTCTGGATCACGAATGAATACTTGATCGCCGTATTTGATACTATTACGGAAGATTTTGAATACTCTAGTATCCATTTCATTCAACTTACACCACTGTTGTAATTGCTTTTTGATTAGCTCTACTTCGTGTGGAGTAGGATCTTCATGGAATACAATCTCAAATGGAGTTTTATTTTGTTCGTTTTTCTGTGTACTGAACTCAGCAATAATGTCTAAACATGCGTTAACTTCTGCATCACAATCCATCATTTCATATTGATTGTAACGTTCGATACGGTTTGGATGACCTGTATAAACTTCAGGTAAACGACTTTGATAGTTCTTGTAACCGAACGCATCGTTGTTCCAACCACCGGTGCCTTGGTTACCGTTCCAGGCACCACTGTTACTGTTGCCGCCGCCTATTGGGCTCATCTGCCCTGTTAAATTGGAAAAACGCTTTTTATATGACATAATATATTTATTTAGTTAGATTTTGTATACTGAAGATGTTCTTCACCTGCACGTGCTATTCTACTCTGTAAATCTACAAGTGAATCTAATTTTTCTAGCACAGATGAAACATAATCCATTATATTAGATGAAGCGGTGTTCATGGTATTACTTTGGAATGGATTTCTAGTAAGGGCATTTGAAAGATTTGCCATTTGTTTCATATTGAAAACACCTTCAGTACCATGTAGTCTTGCCCAATAACCAGTTTTAGGCCCCTTGAATATAGCACCGTTGTAAGCACCTTCAAAGTGAACTGGATCTTTAGAACCATATTTTTGAAATAATCCAGCTCTTTGCAATGCCTTTAATGCTGCTGGATCAGTGTAATTTTGAATATCTACTGCTTGACCAAGTTGATGTTTGCTTTGTCCTGGTGGTGCGGCTGGAATTTTTGATTTCCCACTTGTGTAATCATCGTATAGTTTTTGTTGTTCTTCTAAACTTCGTTTTCCGCTGTTTATGATTAACTTTTTTCCACCAGTGGCAGCACTATAATCAGTTGCAGCAGCAATTAGTTTAGTTTTAAGATCACGGTCTAGTTGGTCAAATCTTTCTCTTGACCCTGTACCACTTGTAAAGGTAAACAATTTATCAACATCAGCACCTCTTGCGATATCAGCGTCTGGATTGGTAACTATTCCACCTAATTGTTCTAGTAACGGTCCCTTTAAGAAGCCTTGCCCACCCAATTGCTGTGAACGATTATTTGCTTCCATCAATCTTTGTGCTGTGGATCTTTGCTCACCTTTAAGTTTACCAAGTTCTTTTGTTATCTTTAATTCTTCCTCAGAACCTTTAACTGCATTCTTTCTCTTTTCTTCAAGTTCAGCGATTTTCTTAGTAGATTCACCAAACTTATCTAAATCTACCTTAGAATTTCTCAATACATCAGCAGAAGATTCAAACTGTTTTGTGTAATCTAAATTACCAAACGATATCACTTTGACTGCTTTAGCAAATGTAGAAGCTAGTGTGTTTGTAATGTCTGATAGTTTGGTCATAGCAGGTACTACTGTATCACCGACAGAAAAAGTTACATCCTCTAATGTGTTGTTCAACTTACGTTCGTTTATCTTACGTTGACCTGTTGCTTCGATTCTGTCGTTATTACCTTGAGTTTCAATTTTTCTAAGTTCTGCTATGAGTTTTTCACGGTCAACTGATTCCCCTCTGAGCATTATGTTGTAAGCTGCCATACCAGCCATAACACCTTTAAGATTATCATTACCTGCCAAAAAGACATTTTCCATATTAGCCAATGATCTACCTGCCATTGGTCCTAATTTCTTAACTAGGTCAGCCATATTAACAATAGCATCGCCACCTTGCTTAGTAGCGTTAACCATCATACCAATACCTTCATTACCAACCATAAACTGCAACTCAGCGGCAACTTGGTCTGTAACTCTACCTTGGTTAGCTACGATTGATTTAAAACCTTCAGCAACTTCTTTTGCCCCAATAGAGTTATAATAGTCAACTTGCAATCTAGTTTTTCTTGCCTGTTCCCTATCCTCTTCTCTACCTGACATTTCTAACTTACGCAATGTATATTGGTAACGCAAGTCATTTTCTTGCGCCCTACGATTCTTGTCGAGTTCATCACGTTGAGCTCCGGTCAATACACTTAACTCAGCAAGAGTTTGCATATAAACATTAGCTTCTTGGTTCAACTGTTTATCAGTTTTCAAACGTGATGCGCCAGTCATTGTTTGTTGTGCAATGTAACTAGCAGTATAGTCAAACATTTCTTCCGTAGTGTAACCAAAACGCATCAATCGTTTTTCAGTTTCGCCTAGAGTGTATGTAAACACATCAGTTAATTTTTTAGCACCTGCACCTGTGGCGCTGCCAAACATTGAAAGTTCAGGACTTACTTTCTTTAATGCAGTAACAAAACCTTCAGCATTTTCACTGTTGAAGCCTGCTCTTTGTAGATTATCTAGTAATTCTCTAAAGTTAGAACTACTGTTAGCACCAAACTTACCCAAGTCTTGGTAAGTCTTCATCAGCGCATCATTTTGTTTTAAACTGGTACTTGCCAACTGTCCAAAAATACTGATAACGCCACCTATGGCTTTACCTAACATATTAAATCCAGTAACAGCACCTATAAATTTACCAGTTAATTGACCAGTGGCAGATGAAGCGGCCTCAATTGCTTGACCGTATTTTGCAGTACTATTACCAGCATTTGCTGTTGCTTTGAGTAGATCCCCTAACGAATTTTTCGTCTGTTTTTTGAGATCTTCCATCTCTTTTGCAAGTGCTTTTGCATTCTGAGCGGCAAGTTTATTAGCCTGTGCAACTGGATCCAGCTCTTTATTAGCTGATTCCATCAGATCAGTGAATCTGCGTAACGTTTCTAATTGTTGTTCGGAAATATCTGCCATATGTGTTTAGTCAATAAATATTGGGTATATAGATTATTTAGCACTATAAAACCAGGAGAAATCAATGACAGACAATCCATTACAACAGTATTTTCGTAGACCC
>JACCEB010143451.1_pt1 | contig 18638 bp, 14 predicted proteins | sample 7454761 | NCBI WGS metagenome assembly JACCEB01 (sample SAMN15323454, study PRJNA562643) | freshwater metagenome | isolation source: river surface water | place: USA:Blue River Watershed | collected 2017-08-18 | reverse complement strand
TTCTTGAACGTGCCGCGGTCGACCAGTTGCTGGCACAGGCGGTTGTACTCGGCCTCACTGCCATCGCACCAGTAAACGGCATCGGGCTTGCACAAGGCGGCCATGTCAGCCACCCAGGCAATCAAGCGGGCGTGTTTGACATGGGCGGGCACATTCAGGGCAAGACCCTGCATGGTGGGTGCGTTCATCAAGAGCTCCTAATCAAAAATTGGTTGAGGTCAGCTCCCCACGACAACCGGGTGCGTTCGCACACGCAGGACCGTCTTGGAAACTGACCTCAAACAACCTCTCACGATGTGCGGGCACGTGCCCGGCTCGGTGCAGATGCAGATGGTAATTTTATGAATTCAGCAGAATCTTTGCTGAATCAGCCCATGCAAAACCCGCATAGTTTGATAAGGGGCGGCGATCTTGTCAGAAAAAAGAACAAAAAAACACCGCCTAGGCGGTGTTTTGGATCGGATCGTGTCTCGCTCAGGACATGAAGACCGCGATGAAAGCCAGCAGGAAAATGAGGATGCCGCCGCCAACGGGCAACACGATCGGCATGAGCGGCACAATGGATTCAACCACGTCGACGTCGGTGGATTCGCCGTGAGCAGGGGTGGAATGGTTTGACATGGTGAGTTCTCTAAAAAGATAGAGATATTTTAACCCGGTTGCAGTCGCCTGCCGCAAGGGGCTCAAACGGCCTCGTCAAGCCACACGGGACACCACGCGCAACACCTCAGCGCCATAGGCCTGGCGCTTTTGCTGGCCGATGCCACTGATGTCGAGCAACTCGGCTTCGGTGGTCGGGCCGGTCTGGGCGATGGCCTGCAAGGTGGCGTCATGAAAAATCACATAAGCCGGCAGGTTGTGCGCGCGGGCCACTTCCCCGCGCCACGCTTTGAGCGCGTCGTAGCGTGCCAGCGCAACGCCATCCAGAGCGACCGCCGGGTGGGCCGAGCGCCGTGTGCGTGCCGTGCCCGCCGATGCCGAGGACTTGGCTGGTAGCCGAAGCACCACGGGCTGTTGCCCCTTCAGCACGCGGCGCGAGCCCTCGGTCAACTGCAGGGTTTGGAAGGCCTGTGCATCCACCGCCAGCGCATCCAGGGCCAGCAGTTGTCGCAGCACGCCGCGCAGTTGCGGCTCGCTGTAATTGGCGCCCACGCCAAACGTGCTCAAGGTGGCGTGGCCGAACTGGAGCACCTTGTCGCTGGACTTGCCGCGCACGATGTCCATGATGTGCCCGGCGCCAAAGCCAAAGCCAGAGTGTTGCTGCACCCGGTAGACCGTGGACAGTAGCTTCAGGGCAGCGTCGGTGCCGTCCCAGACTTGCGCCGGGCTGAGGCAGTTGTCGCAGTTCATGCAGCGCCAGCGAGCGCCTGTGTCTGCGGCATCGGGGGGTGCGGGCTCTGCACCGGGCGGGGCTGCTGTTTCGCCAAAGTAAGCCAGCAGCCTCTCGCGCCGGCAGTGGATGGATTCGGCCAGCGTCAGCAGGGCCTCGAGCTTGCCGCGCATGACCTGACGGAACTCTTCGCTCGCGGGGCTCTCGTCGATCATGCGGCGTTGCTGCACCACGTCCTGCAGTCCATAGCACATCCAGGCGTTGGCGGGCAGCCCGTCACGACCGGCGCGCCCCGTCTCCTGGTAGTAGCCCTCGATGTTTTTGGGCATGTCCAGGTGCGCCACAAAGCGCACGTCGGGCTTGTCAATGCCCATGCCGAACGCGATGGTGGCCACCATGATGAGGCCATCTTCGCGCAAAAACCGGTCCTGGTGGCGCTGGCGTGTCTCGCTGTCCAGGCCGGCGTGATAGGGCAAGGCCGCCAGCCCCGCCTCGCTCAAGCGCGCGGCCACCTCCTCGACCCGTTTGCGGGATTGGCAATACACAATGCCACTGTCGCACCCTGTCGGGGCGACATGTTCCTGTTGGATAAAGCGCAGCAGTTGGTGGAACGGGTCTTTCTTTTCCACGATGGTGTAGCGCAGATTGGGCCGATCAAAGCTGCTCACGAAGAGCCGCGCGCCAACCAGCTGCAGTCGCTCCACCATGTCCTCGCGCGTGAGGGCATCAGCAGTGGCGGTCAGGGCCAACCGAGGCACATCGGCATAGCGCTCGTGCAACAGGCTGAGGGCACGGTATTCCGGACGAAAGTCGTGACCCCATTGGCTGACGCAGTGCGCCTCGTCAATGGCAAACAGGCTCAGCAGTCCTCGCGCATGCAAGCTGTCGAGCAGGGCCAGAAACCGCGGCGTGTTGAGTCGTTCGGGGGCGGCATACAGCAGGGTGAATTCGGCGCGGCGCAGTCGCTGCTCAATCTCGTGGGCGGCCTCGCCACTCAAGGTCGAGTTGAGGAAGGCCGCTTCCACGCCCACCTCGCGCAGCGCACCCACCTGGTCCTGCATCAAGGCGATGAGGGGCGAGATGACCACGGTCACGCCTTTGCCAGCGCGCTGCCGTGCAATGGCTGGCAGTTGGTAGCACAGCGATTTGCCGCCCCCTGTGGGCATGAGCACCAGGGCATCGCCCCCACCCATGACGTGGTCGATGATCTCGGCTTGCGGGCCGCGAAGGGCCTGATAGCCAAACACCTCGCGCAAGATAGACAGAGCGCCGGACATGCTCAGAGCTTTCCACGCCTGGCAGACGCTGTCACGGCCGCCATGGGGTCGGGCCGCGTGATGGCTTCACCCACCTACAGTTGCTCCCAGGGCAGCTGATCGAAGCGCCAGCCGTTCAGGGTGGAGCGGTGAAACTGCGCGTCCAGGTCGCCTTCAAAGCCGTGCAACACATTGACGACATCCGTGAAGCCTGCATCGACCAGAACCTGCGCCGCCTCCAGCGACCGCTGGCCGCTGCGGCACAGCAAAATGATGGTTCGCGATTTGCCCCCGGCCTGTTCCTCGACTTGACGACAGAACTCGGCTGCATCGGGCGTGAACTCCGGGTATTCGTACCAGGGGATGTTGAGGGCCCCGGGGGGGCGTCCGACGTACATCGACTCGATTTCCATGCGGATATCGATCAGGACGGCCTCGGGGTGGGCTTGCATCAGGGCCCAGGTTTCTCGCGGGAGCAGGTTGCGCATAGGGGGCTATTGTCCATGTTCTTACAATTCACCCATGACCAACGCTTACACCCGTGCGGCCAACTTGCCGCAGCTGCTGACCCAGCGCATTGCGATTTTGGATGGCGCCATGGGCACCATGATCCAGCGCCTGCGGCTGACCGAGGCGCAGTACCGGGGTGAGCGATTTGCCGACTTTCACCGCGATGTGAAGGGCAACAACGAGCTGTTGAGCCTGACCCGCCCGGACGTCATCCGTGACATCCACGAGGGCTATCTGGCGGCCGGGGCGGACATGGTGGAGACCAACACCTTCGGGGCCACCACCATTGCGCAGTCTGACTACGACATGGCTGAACTCGCCGACGAGATGAACCTGGCCTCGGCCCGCTTGGCGCGCGAGGCCTGTGACCGTTTCAGCACGCCGGACAAGCCACGCTTTGCCGTGGGGGCGCTGGGCCCCACGCCGCGCACGGCCAGCATCAGCCCAGATGTGAACGACCCCGGCGCGCGCAACATCGACTTTGAAACCCTGCGCGCGGCCTACCACGCGCAAACCCTGGCGCTCATCCAGGGGGGCGTGGATGCCCTGCTGGTCGAGACCATTTTCGACACGCTCAACGCCAAGGCGGCTTTGTTTGCGATTGACGAGGTGTTCGAGCAAACCGGCGAGCGCCTGCCCCTCATCATCAGCGGCACCGTCACCGACGCCTCGGGGCGCATCCTGAGCGGTCAAACCGTGAGCGCTTTCTGGCACAGTGTGCGCCACGCGCGCCCACTGGCCATCGGCTTGAACTGCGCGCTCGGCGCTGCCCTCATGCGACCGTATATCCAGGAGCTTGCGCGTGTGGCCGAGGACACCTTCATCAGCTGCTACCCCAACGCCGGTCTGCCCAACCCCATGAGCGAGACCGGGTTTGACGAAACCCCCGAGGTCACCAGCCGGCTGCTGCACGAGTTTGCGGCCGAAGGCCTGGTCAACATCGTGGGCGGATGTTGTGGCACGACGCCCGATCACATCGGGGCGATTCGTGATGCGGTGAGCACCGAGCGCGCCCGCCCGCTGGGCCTGTCCCGGCTGGTGGCCTAACTGCCGTTAAAATACGGGCTTCCCAAGGAGCGTTGCAGCCCGTGGGTTGTCAAGCGGACAACCTCACACGCGGGTCAGGCTTGGGTCTTCTCTTGCAACGACGCTCACCTGTTGAACCCCAGGTGAGACCATGACCTCCACACCGCCGCCCCTCAAACTCGCTGGCCTTGAGCCTGTGTCCATTGCCGAGGGCTCCTTGTTCGTCAACATTGGCGAGCGCACCAACGTCACCGGCTCCAAGGCCTTTGCGCGCATGATCCTCAACGGGGACTTCGAGCAGGCCCTGGCCGTGGCGCGGCAGCAAGTGGAAAACGGCGCACAGATCATCGACATCAACATGGACGAGGCCATGCTCGACAGCCAGGCAGCCATGGTGCGGTTTCTCAACCTGATTGCCGCCGAGCCGGACATTGCCCGCGTGCCCATCATGATTGACAGCTCCAAGTGGAGCGTGATCGAGGCGGGTCTGCGCTGCGTGCAGGGCAAGGGCATCGTCAACTCCATTTCCATGAAGGAAGGGGTCGAGGAGTTCAAGCGACAGGCGCGCTTGGTGCGGCGCTATGGCGCGGCCGCCGTGGTCATGGCCTTTGACGAGAAAGGCCAGGCCGACACCTTTGCCCGCAAGATCGAGATTTGCGAGCGCGCGTATCGCGTGCTCGTGCATGAGGTGGACTTTCCTCCCGAGGACATCATCTTCGACCCCAACATCTTCGCCATCGCCACCGGCATCGAGGAGCATGACAACTACGCGGTCGACTTCATCGAGGCCACGCGCTGGATCAAGCAACATCTGCCTGGTGCCAAGGTGTCGGGTGGGGTGTCGAACGTGAGCTTCTCGTTCCGTGGCAACGACCCGGTGCGAGAGGCCATTCACACGGTATTTTTGTACCACGCCATTCAAGCCGGGATGGACATGGGCATCGTCAACGCCGGCATGGTGGGGGTGTACGACGACGTCGAGCCCACGCTGCGTGAACGGGTGGAGGACGTGGTGCTCAACCGCCGCCCAGACGCGGCCGAACGCCTGATCGAGATTGCCGAATCGGCCAAAGGGGCGGCGCGTGATGGCGCGCAGCAAAACGCCTGGCGCGGCACACCCGAGGCGCCGGTGTCGGTCGCGCAGCGCCTGAGCCATGCGTTGGTGCACGGCATCACCGACTTCATCACCGAAGACACCGAAGAGGCGTATCAAGCCGTCCTTGCTCGGGGCGGGCGCCCATTGCACGTCATTGAAGGGCCGCTGATGGACGGCATGAACATCGTGGGCGATCTGTTCGGGCAGGGCAAGATGTTCCTGCCCCAGGTGGTCAAGAGTGCGCGCGTCATGAAGCAGGCCGTGGCCCACCTCATCCCCTATATCGAGGAAGAAAAGCGGCAGCAAGAAGCGGCGGGCGAAGCGGTACGCAGCAAGGGCAAGATCGTGATCGCCACCGTCAAGGGGGATGTGCACGACATTGGCAAGAACATCGTGACCGTGGTCTTGCAGTGCAACAACTTTGAAGTGGTCAACATGGGGGTGATGGTGCCCTGCCATGACATCCTGGCGCGTGCCAAGGTGGAAGGCGCGGACATCATTGGTTTGTCCGGGTTGATCACGCCCAGCCTCGAGGAGATGCAAGTCGTCGCCGCGGAAATGCAAAAGGACGACCACTTCCGTCTGCGCAAAATCCCCTTGCTGATTGGTGGCGCCACCACCAGCCGCGTGCACACCGCGGTCAAGATCGCGCCGCATTACGACGGCCCGGTGGTCTATGTGCCTGATGCGTCGCGCAGTGTGAGCGTGGCGCAAGGCCTGCTCTCCGACCAGGCTGCGACCTACATCGCCGACTTGCGGGCGGATTACGAGCGTGTGCGCGAATTGCACGCACAAAAAAAGCAGACGCCTTTGGTCACGCTGGAGCAGGCGCGTGCGCGCGCCGCGCGGCTGGACTGGGCTGGCTACCGCGCCAAGGCGCCCAAATTCATCGGCCGCCGAGTGTTTCGCAACTTTGACCTGGCCGAGCTCGAGCGCTACATCGACTGGGGTCCGTTCTTTCAGACCTGGGACCTGGCAGGCCCCTACCCGGCCATTCTGCAAGACCCGGTGGTGGGCTCAGAGGCGGTGCGTGTGCTGAGTGATGGACGACGCATGCTGCGGCGCCTGATCGAGGGCCGATGGCTCACGGCGCATGCGGTGGTCGGTTTGTACCCGGCCAACAGCGTGGGAGACGACATCGTGTTGTGGCGCGACGAGTCGCGCACCGAGCCGGCATTGACCTGGCATGGTGTGCGTCAACAAACCGAGAAGCCATCGGACTCACCCAACCGATGCCTGTCGGACTTTGTGGCGCCCGTGGGCCAGGCCGATTACGTGGGGGTGTTTGCGGTCACCGCGGGGCTGGGTGTGGAGGCCAAGGCGCAAGCTTTTGTGGACGACCACGATGACTACAGCGCCATCATGCTCAAGGCCCTGGCCGATCGACTCGCCGAGGCCTTTGCCGAGTGCCTGCACGAGCGTGTGCGCAAAGACCTGTGGGGCTATGCACCCCATGAGTCATTGGACAACGCGGCGCTGATCGCAGAAGCCTATGAGGGCATTCGACCTGCACCGGGTTATCCGGCCTGCCCGGACCACAGCGTCAAGCGCGAGATGTTCGCGTTGTTGCAGTGTGACGATATCGCGATGGGGCTCACCGACAGCCTGGCCATGACACCAGCCTCCAGCGTCAGTGGTTTTTACATCGGTCATCCGTCCAGCCGCTACTTCAACGTGGGACGCATCGGCGAGGACCAGGTGAAAGACCTGGCGCAGCGCAAAGGCATGGCGCTGACGGACGTGCAGCGCTTGCTGGCGCCTAATTTGTGAAGCGCCGCGCGTGGGCCTGCGCCCACCACAACGCCGCGATGGCCACCACGCCCAGCGCGGTCATCACCCCCAGGCCCCAGCGGTAGCCCACCTCCGCGCTCCACAGCACGCCCATCAGCCACGGTGCGGCGGCGCGGGCCAGCGCCATGGGAACACCCAGCGCCCCATTCAGGCTGGCGTTGAGCGGCCGGCTCACATACATCGCGATCGCCGTCCCTTTGACGATGGTGATCATGCCGTTGCCCATGCCGTAACAGGCCACAAACACCAGCGCCCACAGCGGGTCATGACCGCCCAGCAGCAACACGACCAGGCCGAGCACGATGAGACACGGTATCCAGCGGTTGGCCTGGTGCACATCCAGGCGCGCCTCAAAGAAATACAGCAACAAACGCCCCACCACTTGCAACACGCCAATACTGGACGGCACGGCGATGACCCACGCCTGCGCCATGCCCGACTCGCGCAGCAGACTCACCATGTGCGCAGGCAAGGCGGAGGTCACGCCCATGATCAACACCATGAAGGTGCCTAGCAGCAGGAACGTCGGGCTGCGCAGATGACGCTGCAGGTCTGGCGTTTCACCCTGCGCTGTCTCGGGGTGATGCGTGAGCGGCGCGTGGCGCAACATCAGCGCATGGATGGGCAGGCAGATGAGCCACTGCATCGCGGCCAGCACCCAGAGCGATTCACGCCATCCCCAGGTTTGAAACAACCACGCAATCAGCGGAATGAACACCGTGCTGGCCAACCCCCCCAAAAAGGTGAGCGTGATGATGGCGCGGCGAAAGTGTTGGGGATAGCGGCGCGTGAGGACGGCGAAGGCAGGCGGGTACAACGTGGCGGACATCCCCACACCCAGCGCCAGCCACACGGCATAAAACTGCAGCGGGGTTTGCACCAGGCTGTGTGCGGCCAGTGCCAGGCCCATGAGCAGCGAGCCGCCCACCATCACCGCACGCTCGTGCCCGCGGTCGATCCAACGCCCCACCGGGTAGGCCAGCAGCCCTTCCATCAGCAAGGCCAGGCTGAAGGCCAGCGACGACTCGGCGCGGCTCATGCCCAGCGCTGCTTCGACGGGCTCCATCAGCAGCGAGAAGCCGTAAAACACGCTGCCCCAGCTCACCAGCTGGGCCACGGACAACCAGAGCACGAGAGGCGAGCGGTGACCAGCGGTGAGGCCGTCGTCGTTGGGAGGATGCATGAGAGCAGATTATGCGGGGGCGGATCCTTGATCTTCGGCGCTGTTGCGGTACTGCAAGGCTTCGGCCACATGGCCAAGCTCGATGGTGTCGGCATTGTCCAGGTCGGCAATGGTGCGGGCCACCTTGAGGGCTCGGTGCGATTGCCGGGTGGACCAGGCCCAGCGGGTGGCGGCCTGTTGCAGGCACTGGCGTGCCGCTGGGGTGATGGCGCTGCCGGCGAGTTGTGCCGGCGTCAGCGCTTGGTTGCTGCAGGCCTGTCGGGTCGATGCGCGGGCGCGGGCGGCGACACACCGCGCTTGCACCACGGCGGTTGACTCACCCGATGGCATGTCCAGCACCGTTTGAGCACCTTGCCAGCCCACCTCCACATGCAGATCGATGCGGTCGAGCAAGGGCCCGCTGAGGCGATGCCGGTACCGCGCCACCTGATCCGGCGTGCAGCGACAGAGCCGGTGGGTGGAGCCCCGGTACCCGCACGGGCACGGGTTCATCGCCGCGATCAGTTGAAAACGCGCCGGGAACTCCGCCTGCCGCGCCGCACGCGAGAGGGTGATGACGCCACTCTCCAACGGCTCGCGCAAGGCTTCCAGTGCATGGCGGGGGAACTCGGGCAACTCATCCAGAAACAGCACGCCATGGTGCGCGAGAGAAATTTCGCCCGGCCTGGGCGGTGAGCCGCCACCCACCAGGGCGGTGGCAGTGGCCGTGTGGTGTGGACTGCGTGTCGGGCGTTGCCCCCAGTGTTCGATGCGCAGATGGCCCGCCAGGCTCCACAAGGCCGCGCTCTCCAGCGCCTCGTGCGGTTGCGGGGGTGGCAGCAAGCCGGCAAAGCGATGGGCCAGCATGGACTTGCCCGTGCCGGGAGGCCCTATCAGCAACAGGCTGTGACCGCCTGCGGCGGCGATCTCCAGCGCACGCCGCGCCGCGGGCTGGCCCCGAACATCGGCCAGGTCGGGCCCTTCAATCGCGGGAGACGACGGGGTCGGTACCGTCAGTCGACACCAGGCCTCCTGTCCCTGGTCGGCATCGTCAGGCCGTTGCGCTGTCGAGGGCATGAAGTGCGTTGCCACGGCATTCAAATGCGTGGCCCGGTACACCGCCAGGTCCGGGACGTGTGCGGCCTCTTCGGCGCTGCCCGGTGGCAGCACCAGGCGGCCCGGGTGGCCGCTTTGTTGCAACGCCAGCGCCATGGCCAGGGCGCCTTTGACTGGGCGAACGTCACCGGCCAAGGACAGCTCACCGGCCCAGCGATAGCCTTGCAGCGCCGAGGCATCGAGATGGCCGCTGGCAGCCAGGATGCCCAACGCAATGGGCAGATCGAAGCGCCCGGAGTCCTTGGGCAGGTCGGCCGGGGCCAGGTTGACGGTGATGCGCCGGTTGCTCGGAAACGGCAAGCCCGCATGGGTGATGGCGCAGCGCACCCGCTCGCGTGCCTCCTTGACTTCGGTGTCGGCCAGGCCCACCAGTGTGAACCCGGGCAGACCGTTGCCCAGATGGACCTCCACGGTCACCGGAATCAGCTGCAGACCGAGCATGGCACAGCTGTGGATGGACGCAAAACCCATGACGCCTCCTTCTGGTGCGTAACGCGGCGGCAATGCCTGTTGACGCACCGTTGCGCACCGACTTGGTGCTAAAAATTGGCGATTTTCGGCAGAGTCTGGGCAAAATGGGGTAGTTTGGCTGCTGTTGAGGGTGAGTCCGCCTTGGCACGGAACCTGCAGAAGACAAAAAACCCTATTTTTGCAACTGGAGTTTCACCATGAAAAAAATTCTCGCTGTTACCGCCTCCTTGATGATGATGGCCGGTGCTGCACAAGCTCAGACCGCGGCCCCTGCTGCTGCCCCGGCACCCGACTGGACCGTGGCTGGCAACGTGTCGCTCAACAGCGACTACCGTTTCCGCGGCTTCACGCAGACCAACTACGGCGCAGCCCTGCAAGGCGGCATCGACATCACGCACAGCAGCGGTTTTTATGTGGGCAACTGGAACTCCAATGTGGCGCAGGACCTGTACAACGGCGCGTCCCTGGAAATGGACTTCTATGGCGGCTTCAAGGGTGAAGTGGCCCCTGGCCTGGGTTATGACATCGGCGCTATTTACTACTACTACCCGCAGTCGGGGGTGGATCGTTCAGGATCCTATGTAAGCAAAAAAATCAACAACCAGGAGCTCTACCTGGGGTTGAGCTATGGCCCTCTGTCCGCCAAGCTTTTTTATGCCACTGGGGACTATTTCAAAACTGCTTACATGGTGGATGCTGCCAACTCCACTAAAGGCACCACCTACCTGGACCTGAGCTACACGCAAGAAATCAACGGCCTCATTCTGGGTGCACATTACGGTTTGTTGTCCCTCAAGAATTACGATCAAACGCAGTTGGTCATGAGTGGCGATGTGGGCGGCAGCCTCTCCAAGTCCGTCGGCGACTACAAACTCAGCATCGGCAAAGACATCGGCGCTGGCTACATCCTGACCGGCGCCTATGTGGGCACCACCAAGAAAGGCTATTTCGCCACCGACCTGGGTGCGGCCAAAGCTGCCGGCAAATCCAGCGTTGTGGTCACGGTCGCCAAGACGTTCTAAAGCATCACGAGAGCAAGGAGTCCCCATGAAACTCATTACTGCCATCATCAAGCCCTTCAAGCTGGACGAGGTTCGCGAAGCACTGTCGGGTATTGGTGTCCAGGGCATCACAGTCACCGAAGTCAAAGGCTTTGGCCGACAGAAGGGCCACACCGAGCTGTACCGTGGTGCAGAGTACGTGGTGGACTTTCTTCCCAAGGTGAAGATCGAGGCGGCCATCGATGACGCGATGGTCGACCAGGCGATCGAGACCATCGAGGCTGCAGCCCGCACCGGCAAGATCGGCGACGGCAAGATCTTTGTCTACGACTTGCAGCAAGTGGTGCGTATCCGCACCGGCGAAACCGGGCCCGAAGCCTTGTGATCGACCTCAAGATTTGACTCCCTGACCTGAAAGGCATTGACATGACAAAACTGCTAGCCACGTTGTGGCTGGGCATGGCCCTTCTTTGCGGTTCGATGACTGCAACGGCCCAGCCCACCACCCCCGCCGCTGCTCCGGCAGCCTCAGCCGCCGCCGCACCCGCAGCCCCGGCTGCACCTGCTGCGGCAGCCGCAGCCCCTGCGCCCGCCGCTGAGGCCGCCGCGCCTGCACCCGTGCCCAACAAGGGCGACACCGCCTGGATGATCGTGGCTACTGTGCTCGTCATCCTGATGACCATCCCGGGGCTGGCCCTGTTCTACGGCGGCCTGGTCCGCAGCAAGAACATGCTGTCGGTGCTGATGCAGGTCTTTGTGGTCACATCGATGATCTATGTGCTGTGGGTCCTGTACGGCTACAGCGCGGCGTTCACCGCGGGCAACCCGTTCATTGGCACGCTGGACAAGCTGTTCTTCAAGGGCATCACGCCTGACAGCGTGGCAGCCACCTTCAGCAAGGGTGTTGTGATTCCCGAGTACATCTTCGCAGCGTTCCAGGCCACCTTTGCAGCCATCACGGCCTGCCTGATCGTGGGTGCTTTCGCCGAGCGTGTGCGCTTCTCCGCGGTGCTGCTGTTCTGTGCCCTGTGGTTCACCTTCAGCTATCTGCCGATCGCTCACATGGTGTGGTATTGGGACGGCCCAGACGCCATTACCGATGCGGAATCGCTCGAGAAGGTCACCGCTGCGGCGGGCTGGCTGTGGGCCAAGGGTGCGCTGGACTTCGCGGGCGGTACCGTGGTGCACATCAACGCTGCCGTCGCCGGTCTGGTGGGCTCGTATGTGGTGGGCAAGCGAATTGGTTTCGGTCGCGAGTCCATGGCCCCGCACAACCTCACGCTGACCATGGTGGGTGCTGCCATGCTGTGGGTGGGCTGGTTTGGTTTCAACGCCGGTTCCAACCTGGAAGCCAATGGCGTGACGGCGCTGGCCTTCATCAACACATTGGCCGCCACCGCCATGGCCACGCTCTCCTGGATTGCCGGTGAAGCCCTGACCAAAGGCAAAGCCTCCATGCTGGGCGCTGCCTCTGGCGCGGTGTCGGGTCTGGTGGCGATCACCCCGGCGTGCGGTTTTGTCGGTCCGATGGGCGCCATCGTGATCGGTTTGGCAGCGGGCCTGCTGTGTCTGTGGGGCGTGTCTGGTCTGAAGCGTCTGCTGGGTGCTGACGACTCACTCGACGTCTTCGGTGTGCACGGCGTGGGCGGCATTCTGGGCGCTTTGCTGACGGGTGTCTTTGCTGCCCCGTCGCTGGGTGGTACGGGCGTGTTCGACTACGTGACCAACGCGGCCAATCCCGAGTACTCTATCGCCGGGCAGGTCTGGATCCAGTTGCAGGCCGTCCTCACCACCATCGTGTGGTCGGCCGTGGTGTCCTTCATTGCCTACAAAGTGGTGGACCTGGTCTTGGGTCTGCGTGTCAGCGAGGAAGACGAGCGCATGGGTCTGGACATCAGTTCCCACGGCGAGTCGGCCTACAACCGTTGACCCGACTCTGACAGGACACCGGTCAATTTTACGGATTGTTCTCTCTCCTTGGACTTAACCCGCAGGCGCAAGCCTTGCGGGTTTTTTTTGGGTGATATTTCGGGGGATTCAGCCGCAACGCGTTTCACCGAGAATGGGAACCCCACACCCCAGGAGGTCTCATGATGGCTCTCGAGTTGCGCAGCACAAACCTGCGCTGTGCACTACGCCCCGACCTGGGGGGCTGCCTGGCGGGCTTGTGGCTGGGCGCCGAGCCCGTGCTGCGCTCGTCCGAACCGCAGGACCTGAAAGCGGCCCGACAATCCGGGTGCTTCCCGCTGGTGCCGTTTTCCAACCGCATTGCACAGGCCCGGTTGCAGTGGCAGGGCACCAGCCACCCGCTGGTGCGCAACAACGGTGATGAGCCGCACGCCATCCACGGTGTGGGCTGGCAACGGGTCTGGCAGGTGCTCGAGCAGACCGAAAGCTCGGCATTTTTGTCGTACGAGCATCGTGCTGACAGCGGCTGGCCATTCGCCTTCGATGCCTCACAGATGATCCAGCTGCACCCCAACCGCTTGACGCTCACCCTGTCCATCACCAACCAGGCGCATGGGGCGGCCCCCGTGGGGCTGGGCTGGCACCCCTATTTCGTCAAGCGTGCGCACAGCCAACTGGCCTTTCAGGCCAGCGGCCGCTGGGAAATGGGCGTAGACAAACTGCCCACGCACCGCACCGCGATCACGGGCCTTTCGGCCGATTGCGACACGCTGGATGTGGACCACTGCTTTGATGGCTGGCAGGGCGTGTTGACCTTGCGCGATGCGGTCATGCAAGTGCGCATAGAGTCGAGCATGAGCCGAGTGGTGGTGTTCACCCATCCCACACGCGACACCGTGGCCATCGAGCCGGTGAGCCATGTCAACAACGCCGTGCATCTGGTGCGCGATGGCGTGTCCGATGCTAAGGCCCTCGGGCTGGCCGTGCTGCTGCCTGGCGAGTCCATGAGCGCGACGATGGACATCACGGTCGAGCCCGCGTGAGGGCTCAGGGCAACCCCATCATCGTGTTGAACAACACCGTGGCCTTGGGCACCACGGTTTCCAGGCGCACGTATTCGTTCGGGGTGTGAAAGCCGCCGCCTGCGGGCCCGACCGCACACACCACGTCGCAGCCACATGCGGCAGCAATGCCCGAATCCGAGCAGCCGCCCGTGATTTCACCCTGCACCATCACGCCGTGCGCGAGTGAGGTGGCGAGATAAAGTTCGGCCAGGGCCTTGGAGCCCTCGCTTTGCACAAAGGGCTTGAACTCACCGCGAATCGCCCAGGTGGAGGTTTCGCCGATCACGCTGGTGGAGCAAATGCGGGCGATCTCGGTCAGGCATTTCTCGCGTTGCTCGAGTGTGCGAATGCGCAAATCAACACCCGCCTTGGCGTGCGGGGCCACCGTGTTGACCGATTGACCACCCTCGATCAGGCCAACATTGAGGGTGATGCCCTCGTCTCGGTCGATCAGCTGTTCCAGCTCACCCATTTTTTTGCCCAGGGCCGAGATGGCGCTGATGCCGTCATAGAAATTGCCCCCTGCATGCGCGGCCTTGCCGCGTACATCAATCTCGAAAAACACACCGCCCTTGCGGCCGATCACGACATTGCCGTTGGGGCGCCCGGGTTCGGCATTGAACACGTAGCGATGCTCGCGACACAGGGCTTCAATCACCGGGCTGCTGGCGAGCGAGCCGATTTCCTCGTCGCAGGTGAAGAGGGCGCTGAGTTGCAGGTCGCTGCGCCCCAGGCGGTGCCAGGCCCGCAACAGGTAGGCGTTCATCAGCACGCCCGCCTTCATGTCCGCCACGCCGGGACCATGCGCTGTGGTGCCCTCGACGCGGAAGGGTCGACGGGCCGCCTCGCCGGCGGGAAACACCGTGTCGCAGTGCCCCAGCATCAGCACGGCGTGGTCTCGGGCTTTACCCGGGTTGACCGTGCCAGACACGCAGGTGAGCAAGCCCTCGGTGTGGTGGCGGTGTACCTCGATGCCGTCGTCGGCCAGAAAGTCGGCCACCCAGTTCAGCACCTTCGCCACCCCCTCGCGCTGGTAGCTGCCCGAATCCAGGTTGACCAGGGTTTCCAGGTGGGCCACGTAGTCGTTGAACTGGTGGTCAAACCACGGCTGAAATTCGGTCTGGGTCATGGGGCGGGGTCCTGGCTGGCAGCGACAAAAAATCCCAGCGAGCACTGGGCTGGCTGGGATTATGGCGAAAGCTGTGCAGCAACGCGGTGTCAGAACGGAATGTCGTCGTCCATGTCGTCAAAGCCGGTCTTGCCTTGGGGCGCACGGCCTGGAGTCTGTGCCTGCGCCGGCGCGCGCGGGGCTGCCGCGCGAGGGGCTGCAGCCCCTCCCTCGTCAGCGCCACCCATGCCACCACCGCCTTCACGGCCGCCCAGCAGTTGCAGCTCGGTGGCGATGATGTCCACGGTGTTTTTCTCGACGCCGGCCTGGTCGGTGTACTTGCCGTATTTGATGCGACCTTCCACATACAGCGGGCGCCCCTTCTTGACGTACTCGCCGGCGATTTCGGCCAGTCGGTCATAGAAAGTGACGCGGTGCCACTGGGTGTCTTCCACCATCTCTCCGCTGTTGCGGTCCTTGCGGCGGCTTGAGGTGGCAATGCTCACATTGGCCACAGCCTGGCCGGAGGGTAAATAGCGCACTTCGGGGTCGCGCCCGCAGTTGCCCAGCAGAATGACTTTGTTGACGGATGCCATGGTGTTCCTCTCAAGAATGGTTCGATTATGGGGCCAGTTGTAACCCGGTTGCGCTCACCCGCGGCCGGGCCAGCGTGACGGGTTAACGCAGGGAAATATCGCTGGTTGTGCTGGGCGCAACCGACACGCCATGGCCTGCCGACGCCTGTGCCGTTGGCGCAAAACGCATGCCCCAGGCGAGTACCAGCCACAGCGCCATCAGCGCGGCGCACCCCAGAAAGAGGCCCTGGCTGCCGAGTTGCTTGGCCACCCAGCCGCCGGCCGCGCCACCGGCAAAGATGCCCAGCGACTGCAGCGTGTTGTACACCCCCAGGGCGGCACCGCGCGCCGAGGGTGGGGCCAGTCGGGATGCCTGGCTGGGCTGGCTGGCCTCCAGCACATTGAAGCCACAAAAAAACAAAAACAACAGCACGCCCAGCGACCACACATCGGGTTGTCGGCTCGAGACGAAGAACAAACCCAGTTGCACACACAGCACGGTTGCAATGCAGCCCAGAAACAGGGGGCGCAACCAGCCGTTGCGCTCCATGCGGAACAGGGACAAGCCCATGAACACAAATGACAGCAACACCACCGGCAGGTAAAGCCAGCTGTGCTGCGCCGTGGCCAGTCCGGCTTGCACCATGAGCGCGGGCACGGCCACCCAGGTGGCGATCTGCACCGCGTAGAGGATGAACACGCCGGCGTCGAGGCGCAGCAACTCCGGGGAAGTCAGTATGCGCCAGGTGGACCGCGCGTCCTGGCGGGTGCTGGGCGCTTGCGGCCGATAGGTTTCTGCAGGCGTCCACCCCAGCACCACCGCCACGCCGCCCAGGGCCAAACCACACGTGACCCAGAAAATGACCGGCAACCCGCCCCAGGAAGACAGCAGCGGCCCGACCACCAGCGACAGCGCGAACATGAGCCCGATGCTGCCCCCGATAAGCGCCATGCCCTTGGTACGCACCTCGTCGCGCGTCTGGTCGGCCAGCAAGGCCGTGACCGCGGCAGAAATCGCCCCGCCCCCTTGCAACGCACGGCCCCAGGCCAGGCCGGTCACGCTGGTGGCCAAGGCGGCGATCACGCTGCCCAGCGCAAAGATGAGCAGCCCCAGCACGATGACGCGCTTGCGACCCCAACGGTCGGCGGCCAGGCCGAAGGGGATTTGCAAACAAGCCTGGACCAGGCCATACAGCCCCATGGCCAAGCCGACCCGAGAGGCGTCTGCGCCCCCCTCGTAGTGTCGAGCCTCGATCATGAAGACGGGCAGCACCATGAAGAGCCCGAGCATGCGCAGGGCGTAAATCATGGCGAGCGACACACTGGCGCGGCGCTCGAGCGGGGTCATCTGGGTGGGGGAGGCGGCAGACACGGCGGAGGGAACAAAACGAACCGCTATTGTCGCCCATGGCGCAGAGCCACCCATCTGGCCCGCCGGATGGGCCTCGGCCGGTGGGTCGGGCTGAACGGCGCACGCGAGGGGGGTGTTACGGCGCACAGCCAGGTTGGCTATCATGGCAGGTTGCTTGTGATTCGCCCAACGCTGTGAACGACTCTACCGCCGGCACGTATCTCGCCCAGACGCATGGCTGCATCAGCGTGAGGGGTGCGCGCACCCACAACCTCAAGAACATTGACCTGGATATCCCCCGACACCGTCTGGTGGTGATCACCGGCTTGTCCGGGTCGGGCAAATCGAGTCTGGCGTTTGACACCCTGTACGCCGAGGGGCAACGGCGTTACGTGGAAAGCCTCTCGGCCTATGCGCGCCAGTTCCTGCAACTGATGGACAAGCCCGACGTGGACATGATCGAGGGCTTGTCGCCGGCGATTTCCATCGAGCAAAAAGCCAGCAGCCACAACCCGCGCTCGACCGTGGGCACCATCACCGAGATCCACGACTACTTGCGCTTGCTGCTGGCGCGCGCGGGCACGCCCTTTTGCCCCGAGCACCACCGACCCTTGCAGGCGCAAAGCGTGGCGCAAATGGTCGACGCGGTGCTGGCCTTGCCCCCGGACACCCGCGTGATGGTGATGGCACCCCTGGCGCGTGAGCGCAAGGGCGAATTCAGCGAGCAACTCGCCACCCTGCAGGCGCGCGGCTTTGTCCGCTTTCGCATTGGCGGGCAGATGGTCGAAGCGCAGGACCTGCCCGACTTGAAGCGCCAGGAGAAGCACGACCTGGACGTGGTGATCGACCGCCTCAAAGTGCGCCCCGAGGCCCAGCAGCGCCTGGCCGAAAGCCTGGAAACGGCTATGCAACTGGCCGACGGCCGCGCGCTGGTCATCGAGGTGGATTCGGGCACCGAGCATCTCTTCAACGCGCGCTTTGCCTGTCCGCTCTGCAGCTACACCATTGCGGAACTCGAGCCGCGCCTGTTCTCTTTCAACTCGCCCCAAGGGGCCTGTCCGTCCTGCGATGGACTGGGGCACCAGGAGGTGTTCGATCCTGCGCGTGTGGTCGCCTTCCCTTCTCTCAGCCTGGCCAGTGGCGCTATCAAGGGCTGGGACCGGCGCAATGCCTATTACTTTGGCTTGCTCGAGGGCGTGGCCAAGCACTATGGCGTCGATCTGGAGACGCCGTTTGAGGATTTGCCGGCCAACGTGCGCGAGGTGATTCTGCATGGCTGGGGCGAGGAGGCCATCAAGTTCAACTACCCGTCTCCCGGTGGGGGAGGCCGAAAGCTCAGCCGCAAGCATCCATTTGAAGGCATTCTGCCCAACATGACGCGGCGTTACCGGGAAACCGACTCGGTGATGGTGCGTGAAGAGCTTTCGCGCTTGCGCAGCACCCAGCAGTGCAGCGACTGCGGTGGCGCGCGCCTGCGGCGCGAGGCACGCCACGTTCGGCTGGGCGAGGGCACCTCGGCGCTTGGCTTGCACGAGATCAGCCAGCTCACCCTGCGCGAGGGGTGGGACTACTTCAAGGGGTTGCGTCTGCAAGGCGCCAAGGCGGACATTGCCGCCCGGGTGGTGCAGGAAGTGTCGGCGCGCTTGAAGTTCCTCAACGATGTGGGGCTGAACTACCTGACGCTGGCACGCAGCGCCGACACCTTGTCGGGGGGTGAGGCGCAGCGCATCCGCCTGGCCTCGCAAATCGGCTCGGGACTCACCGGCGTGATGTACGTGCTCGACGAGCCCAGCATCGGTCTGCACCAGCGGGACAACGAGCGCCTGATCGGCACCTTGCGCCATCTGCGTGACATTGGCAACAGCGTGATCGT
>JACCEB010044458.1_pt1 | contig 18650 bp, 18 predicted proteins | sample 7454761 | NCBI WGS metagenome assembly JACCEB01 (sample SAMN15323454, study PRJNA562643) | freshwater metagenome | isolation source: river surface water | place: USA:Blue River Watershed | collected 2017-08-18 | reverse complement strand
TCCATCAATTCTGGTTGACGTGCACATGCTTCGATGTACTTACCACCCATCAATGCGATACCTAAACAGGCACCGATAGCACCTAAACCAATAATGATGCCGATACCGATTGCTGTCAGACCTTGAACTTGTGCTAGAAATGCTTGCATGTTGACTCCTAAATAAAAAAACAGTTAGTTAAAAAAAATTAGTGGTGACTATGAGCTTGACCAATGTAGACCAAAGTCAACATCATAAAGATGAAGGCTTGTAACAAAATCACCAAGATGTGGAAAATCGCCCAAGCTGAGCCGGCAATAACATGACCGACAAAACCCAAGACAGATAAGTCGACACCAAAATGCCAGATGCCGCCTAACAGAGCGATTAGCAAAAATACCAATTCGCCTGCATACATGTTGCCGAATAACCGCATACCCAAAGAAACGGCTTTAGCAATAAATTCAATAATATTTAACACTAGGTTAAATGGGGCCAAGTACCACTTAGCGCCGAATGGTGCAGATAAAAGTTCGTGAACAAAACCGCCCACACCTTTAGCCTTGAAGCTGTAAAAAATCATGAGTACTAATACAGACATTGACAAGCCTAAGGTACCGTTTAAGTCTGTTGTTGGTACTAATTTGTGATGCGGTACGTGCGCGCCAAAGTTTGTTAACAAACCATTGATGCCATGAACCCAATCCACAGGAACTAGATCTAATGTGTTTAACAAAATAATCCAGCAGAACACGAACAATGCTAATGGGGCAATATAAGAACGATCGCCGTGAACAATACTTTTTGACTGGCTCTCAACCATTTCAACAAGAATTTCAACTAATGCTTGAAATCTACCTGGTACGCCAGCAGTTGCGCGACGCGCTGCAACTAACAAGAAAGCAACAACCACTAAACCCATCAACAAAGACCAGAACACTGTATCTAAGTTAACAATAGAGAAATCAACAATAGCTTCTTGTTTTGCATGCAAAGTGTTTAAGTTTTGCAAATGCTCAGCAATATATTCCGTTGGCGTTAAAGCCTTTTGTGCTACTTCTGTTGACATCGTTACTTCCCTCTATCCTTTTAAGCTGCTGTTTACTTTATCAACCACGCCAACCAATAACACTTGAGCGCTAGAACATAAGTTAACAACAACGGTAACCAATCCAAATCCGGATAAAACACAATCACCAAAACGAACATCGCAATGGTTGCGATGATCTTTAATAACTCGCCAGTCACTAAAGCAAATACCGTAGACCCAACTGCATTTGCACGACTGCTTAATACCTTTGCTCTGGCAGCAAACAACACTGCAGGCACCAAAGCCGCCAAACCACCAAGTAAGGCAGATATGGCGGAAGAGTCTAAGGCAAACGGCTTACCCCTTGCTGACCAGGCCAAGCCTGAAATCAACGTAACCAACCCTTGAAGAATCAATAGCCGCCTAACAGTGACCCGACTAGGCTTAAGAGCAGACGCTCCTAAGATTGCCTCTAGCTCTGACTTAGTTAATGGTTTTTTGTACTCTTCCGAGTCATCTAACTCATTGTCCCAATTGGAGTTTTTCACTGCAGCGGCCTGTTCTACATCACCAGCACCAAAGCCCCGAGATTTTACAGAATCCTTGGGTGTTGGGTCAATGTAATTCATGAAATTTGGTCTTAATCTATAGCCAAACGCTTAAATAAAGCGTCCAACTCATCAAATTGACTAAATTTAATTTTTATTTCGCCGCCTTGACGCTTTTGCTTGATTTCAACATTTAGATTGAACTCATCTGAAAGACGATCTTGGATTCTTTTTAAATCAGGGTCTGCCTTAGCCGGCGCAGAGGGCTTACCCGATGGTTTTTTATTCAAAACCAGCTTGGTAGCCATTTTTTCAGCCTCGCGAACCGATAGTTTTTGGATGGCTATCTTTTGAGCCAAACTTACCTGTAACGCGCTATCCAATGGGAGCAGGGCGCGTGCATGGCCCATATCTATTTCACCCTTGATGAGCATGGCCTGCACCGGTTTTGCCAGTTGAATAAGGCGCAATAAGTTACTTACTGCGCTACGCGACTTGCCAACAGCTTGAGCTGCTTTGTCATGTGTGTAACCGAACTCTTCAATCAATCTAGCTAAACCGTTAGCCTCTTCAAGAGCATTAAGGTCCTCTCGCTGCATGTTTTCAATCAAAGCCATTGCTGCAGTGGCTTGGTCATCAGCTTGCTTTACAAGAACTGGGACCTCTGCAAGGCCGGCGATCGTGGCAGCGCGGTATCGACGCTCTCCGGCAATGATTTCATACTTACCACCGTTAACTGGCCTTACCAACAAGGGCTGCATGATGCCTTGCTCTTTAATGCTTTGCGCCAACTCTTGAAGAGCTGCATCAACCATGTTTTTTCTAGGCTGATACTTGCCAGCCTGAAGTTGGTTGAGTTTTAGGGTAGTTACCCCTTGAGTGGCGGCTGGTCCGGCATCCTTGGCTCCCAACAAGGCCTCTAAACCACGACCCAAACCTTTTTTCTTTATTGCATTCATTTTTTATCCATTACATTGTTTTAATGCGCTCAATCATTTCAGCGCCAAATTGCATATAGGCTTGCGCGCCTCTTGAGCTTTTATCAAAAGTAACGCCCGGCATGCCGTAGGACGGGGCCTCGGCTAAGCGCACATTTCTTGGAATAATTGTTGAAAAAACCTTGTCGCCAAAATGCGCCATCAATTGCTCTGAAACCTGTTGCTGCAAGGTTGTTCTTGGGTCAAACATCACCCTTAGCAAACCAATAATTGTGAGCTCTGGATTCAAGTTGGCATGAACTTGTTTGATGGTGTTCACCAAGTCAGAAAGGCCCTCTAGAGCGAAATATTCACACTGCATAGGCACAATCACACCATTTGCTGCACAAAGGCCATTTAGCGTCAAAAGTGATAGCGCAGGAGGGCAGTCAATTAGAACAAAGTCATACTCTGTTAACACGGGCTCTAAGGCATCTTTAAGACGCTCTTCACGACGATCAATTTCAACCAACTCTACCTCTGCACCAGCCAATTCACGATTGGCGGGCAGAACGTCATAACCACCGGTCTCTGACTTGACTCTCACCGAGCCAATATCCGCCATGCCGATTAGCACGTGATAAACCGTTTGATTGAGCTCCATCTTATCAATGCCAGAACCCATGCTGGCATTGCCTTGAGGGTCTAAATCAATAACCAATACTCGCTGTTTCTGAGCAGCCAAACTTGCTGCCAAATTAACGGTTGTAGTGGTTTTTCCAACCCCACCCTTTTGGTTTGCTACACAAAAAATTTTTGCCATGAAAATCTTTATTAAATGAATGGGTTAAGCCTGCAATTCTCTCATGGGCGCCAACTCAAACAGCCGTCTTTCTGCATTGAGTCCTGGCACAGCCAATTGATAATTATTTGTAATGCTCCAATTGGGAGGTATTGTTTTTAAATCTTCTTCCAGCAATTTGGCCTTCATCGCCCAAAGTACGCCGCCATCCTTTAGCATGGGTTGAGACAGCTCAACAAACTTTCCAAAATCAGAAAAAGCCCTTGAAATACAAGCACTTATAGCGCCATCTAGTTTTGGTGAGCTGTTTTCAATTCTTGCTGCATGAACCTGAATATTGAGTAAATTAAATTTAGCTGCAATATGCTGAAGGAAAACAGTCTTCTTTTGTACAGCTTCCATTAAATGAATCTGCCAAGTAGGCCTACAAATAGCCAGCGGAATTCCGGGCAATCCACCACCCGTCCCAAGGTCTGCCAAACTAAATACACCTGAAGAATCAGGTAGAGCAGCAACATAACGATCCAAATAAGGCAAAACAGCCAGGGAATCCAATAAATGCAAAACAACGGACTCTTTTAAGTCATGAATCGCAGAAAGATTATGGGTCCGGTTCCAGCGCTGAAACTCTATTAGGTAGTCCATCAAAAGTTCAGCTTGGGCAGCTGAAATGTCTACCTGAAGATCCCGTATTCCTTGATTAAGCTGAGCCAAAAGCTCTTGTGAAGAAGCGTCTTGTGACATTAGTTAGCTACAGGGCGTCTGCCCAAGCCCTTCTTCAAATGAATCAATAAAATAGAAATAGTTGCAGGGGTTACTCCTGCAACACGAGAGGCCTGACCTAGGGTAGAGGGCTTATGTAAATTAAGCTTTTGTTGCGCCTCAGTAGATAAACCATGAACGTTTGAATAATCAATGTCTGCCGGTAAGGCCATTTCCTCATGGTAAGAATGTCTTGCAATTTCAACGGCTTGACGATCAATATAACCTTGATATTTGATTCCAATTTCAACTTGCTCAGCGATCTGATCACTTAAAACAACATCATCAGCCAAAACTCCTGGGCTCCAACGGCCATCAAATGATGAGGTTAGCTTGTCATAAGTGATGCCTGGTCGGCGAAGCAAATCAGCCAAGTTATATTCATGTGTAATAACCTGACCAAGTAATTCTTCTGACTCTAAAGCTGTCAAAATCTTTGGGCTGACCCATGTTGATCTTAATCGCTCTGTTTCACGTGAAACAGCCTCTTGTTTTTTACAGAAAAACTCCCAGCGGCGATCGTCCACCAAGCCTAAACGACGTCCAATCTCAGTTAAACGATCGTCTGCATTGTCTTCTCTAAGGCTTAGACGGTATTCGGCGCGACTTGTAAACATCCTGTAGGGCTCTAAAACACCCTTAGTAATCAGGTCATCAACCAACACGCCAAGATAGGCCTGATCACGCTTTGGATACCAAGCTTCCTTACCCTGAGCACTTAAAGCTGCGTTTGCTCCAGCCAAAAGGCCCTGAGCTGCAGCCTCTTCATAGCCAGTGGTGCCATTAATTTGCCCGGCAAAGAATAGCCCTTTAATACCTTTTGTTTCAAGGCTCGGATACAGGCCTCTAGGGTCAAAGTAATCATATTCAATGGCGTAGCCAGGGCGAACAATCATTGCATGCTCCAAGCCCCGAATACTTCGCACCAAGTCCCACTGAACATCAAAAGGTAGGCTTGTTGAGATGCCGTTTGGATAAAACTCGTTCGTTGTGAGCCCTTCAGGCTCTAAAAATATTTGATGACTCTCTTTTGAAGCAAATCTGTGGATCTTATCTTCAATAGAGGGGCAATAACGAGGGCCAACACCTTCAATAACGCCCGTATACATAGGCGAACGATCTAAGCCCCCACGAATAATGTCATGTGTTTGCTTATTTGTATGGGTAATCCAACAGGGCAGCTGCTTTGGATGAAACTCAGGTCGACCCAAATATGAAAACACAGGTAACGGATCTAAATCGCCAGGCTGCTCCTGCATGACCGAGAAGTTAATAGTTCGACCATCAATTCTTGGTGGTGTTCCCGTTTTAAGTCGCCCCTGAGGCAACTGCAACTCTTTTAGTCGAGCAGATAGTCTAATGGCAGCAGGATCGCCAGCGCGTCCACCGGAGTGATTATCTAAACCAACGTGAATTTTTCCATCCAGGAATGTTCCAGCAGTTAAAACAACCTTTGAGGCAAAGAAGCTGAGGCCCAATTGCGTTGTGGCGCCACAAACCTCATCACCCTTAACAATTAGATCATCTACGGCTGCCTGGAATATTGTTAGGTTTTCTTGGTTTTCAAGCTTGCTGCGCATGGCAGTTTTATATAGCGCTCGGTCAGCCTGGGCGCGAGTAGCTCTGACTGCAGGCCCTTTGCTTGAGTTAAGAATTCTAAATTGAATACCAGCGGCGTCAGTGACCTCGGCCATGGCACCGCCCAAAGCATCAAGCTCTTTGACTAAATGCCCTTTGCCGATACCGCCAATAGAGGGGTTACAGCTCATTGCGCCAAGTGTTTCAATGCTATGCGTCAAAAGAAGCGTGCGGCAACCCATGCGTGCGGAAGCCAAGGCAGCCTCAGCGCCAGCATGTCCACCACCAATAACCATCACGTCAAATTTAACTGAAAATTCCATAGAAAATCACCAAGCTAGGGGAGGGGATGATATCACCCCCAGGAAAACGGCTCAATCACTAATTAAGTTGTTTGGTTTCACGTGAAACCAAACTTTGACTAAAGCAGCCTATATCAATGGGCCAAAATATTTATAAGCATCTAGGCTTGTTTTAAGAATTAAAGCTCCAACCACGCCAATAAAGATCTTTCGGACAAATCCATTTCCATAGCGAAGAGCGTATCCCGAGCCAACAATGCTACCCAAGATATTCAATAACATCATTACAAATCCCAAAAACCAATCAACATGGCCAAAGGATGCAAAAAGAATAATGGCCGCCAAATTAGTTGTGGAGTTAACTAATTTAGTGGCAGCGGAGGCATGCAAAAAGTCAAAGCCAAAAAGACGAACAAAGCCTATCAGTAAGAAGCTACCGGTTCCTGGGCCAAAAAAACCATCATAAAACCCAATGCCACCACCCATCAAAAGTGCTTGGCTAATTTTTCTATTGCTTGAGCTTGGCGGCACATGAGCAGCGCCAAGAGCTGGCTGCATAACTGTATAGATCAACAAAGATAAAAGAATGAGGGGCAAGAGGGCTCGAAAGACATCCAAAGACACATTGCGCACCACTGCAGCACCAGCAAAAGACCCAAGAAATGCGGCCAATATCGCAGGGATTATGATGAAATAAGGTAATTTAACTGATTTTAAGTATCTTTTAGCGGCAATTAGCGTTCCGCCGATGGATGCCAGCTTATTTGTGCCCAACAATGTTGCAGGGCTAGCATTTGGATAAAGGGCGAAAAGAGATGGGACTTGAATAAGTCCACCACCACCAGCAACTGAATCAACAAAACCTGCACCTGCGGCCGCAACTAAAAGCAGCCAAGTTGACCAATGGTAAAAATCTGCTTCTATCAAGATGCTTTTTGGAGCAACAAACGCGCAATTTTTTCTGCGATCATCATCGTCGGTGCAGCCGTATTGCCAGATGTAATTGTTGGCATAACGCTAGCGTCAACTACCCTTACACCCTCAACCCCAATCACCTTTAACTCAGAATCAACAACAGCCGTTGGGTCATCCTCTTTACCCATCTTACAAGTGCCCACTGGATGGAAAATTGTTGTCCCAATATCAGCCACTTGCTTTAAGAGCTCATCCGTTGCAACAAATTGCTTACCCGGTTTAAATTCTTCCGCTTGAGCATCTGCAAACGCTGGCTGATTAAGAATTTTTCTTGTTAGAGCAACTGACTCAAGTGCGATCTGGCGATCTAGCTCAGTAGACAAATAATTAGGGTTAATGATTGGCTGAGCATCAACATCGCTGGAAGAAATATGAACGGATCCGCGTGAACTTGGTCGCAAATTACAGATGCTGGCCGTGAAAGCATTGAACTTATGTAGCGGCTCGCCAAACTTATCTAGTGATAAAGGCTGAACATGATATTGAACGTTAGGGCGATCTTGCGAATCTGAAGAACATGCAAATGCCCCAAGCTGCGATGGCGCCATTGACATAGGGCCCTTGCGAGTAAAAATAAATTGCAATGCAATTGCCAACTTACCCCACCAATGGGCGGCAATAGTATTTAAGGTTCTAAAACCCTTTACCTTATAAACCATTCTGATTTGCAAATGGTCCTGTAAATTTTCTCCAACACCCGGCAGATGCTTAACAGTTGAAATGCCTAAACCTGCTAACAACTCACTATTACCAATACCTGAGCGCTCTAATATTTGAACACTTCCAATAGCGCCGGCAGATAGTAAAACTTCTTTTGTAATCGACGCTGTATGTGTTTTGCCACCACCATGAAAATGAATGCCCGTGCACTTCAAACCATCAAAGGTCAATTTTTCAATTGTTGCGCCAGTAATGAGCGTTAGGTTTTCTCTTCGTGCTGCAGGTTTAATAAACGCTCTGGCAGCATTCAAGCGCCAACCATTTTTCTGCGTTACATCAAAATATGAAACGCCAAGATTATTACCGCGATTAAAGTCACCTGTACTTGGGATTCCTGCTTCATTAGCGGCCGCTTTAAAAGTGTCTAAAACTTTCCAACTAATTCGCTGCTTCTCGACACGCCACTCGCCACCAGCACCATGAAATTCATTGGCACCACCATAGTAGTCTTCAATACCTTTAAAGTGGGGCAGCACTGCATCCCAGCGCCAAGAGTGATCGCCAGTTGCGCTAGCCCAATTATCATAATCCTGAGACTGCCCGCGCATATAAATCATGCCGTTGATAGAGGATGAACCGCCTAAAATTTTGCCTCGTGGATACAACAAGCTTCGGCCATTTAATGCTGCCTGCGGCGTTGTTTTAAACATCCAATCTGTTTTTGGATTATTAATGCAGTACAAATATCCAACAGGGACATGAACCCAAACATAGTCGTCTTTTGCGCCAGCATCGATTAATAAAACTCTAATTTTTGGATTTTGCGTTAAACGATTAGCCAGTACACATCCTGCGCTACCTGCCCCAACGATGATGTATTCATACTCACCATGATCAACTGAATTACTAGCGTCCGTCATTTTCATTCCTATGTGATAGGTAGCTATTCCAGGCTAACCGTTCTTTTTCGTTTAAGCCCTCAAGAGGGATTCTCTGAGATGACTGAATAATCATTAATGCATATGGCTTGGCCAATGTTGACGCCTCCCCACAGAGCTCTAAAGACTCACCTGCCGAAGGTGACCTATCCCGCCAAAAATTAATGGCAGCTTCAAGCTCTTGGATAGAAATAAACAACATTTGTTCTGATTAATTTGCCAACATAGTGCCGCGGCACTTTTTACTACCGCAACGACACTCATATTCCTTTTTAACGGCCTTGGTAATTTTTCCCTCTAATTGCAAACCATAGTCGTAAAAAAGTTCATCACCAGCATTAATTGTTTTCTTGGCATAAAGAAAAACGCGGGTTCTTTTTCCGGCATCTTCTTCTAAGGCTTCGCAGTTCGGCTGACATGAATGGTTAATCCACATTGAGTCATTTCCACCGTATTTCGCATCTAGGGCGCTACCATCCTCTAAGCCAAAATAGAAAGTATGGTTAGGTTGGCTGGGATCATGCGGATGTCTCTCTTGCGCAATCTCCCAGCTAATATGCTCGCCGGTATATTCAATAATCTTTTTGCCCTTTGGAATTACCTCAAGAGCAAAAACTCCCTTACCGTGAATCTTTGAATCTTTTACCTTAATGAGCTTGCTGACATTGTTTTTTTTAGACATCAATATTTCTAGCAATTAAGGCGTTTGTCTCAATAAATGCACGACGAGGTTCAACTTCATCACCCATTAAAGTTGTAAAGACCTGATCTGCTGCAATAGCATCTTCAATCTGGACTCTTAACAAAGTTCTTGTATTGGTGTCCATGGTTGTTTCCCAAAGCTGCTCTGGGTTCATCTCGCCAAGACCCTTATAACGCTGACGGCTAACGCCACGCTCAGCTTCTGCCAACAACCATTCCATTGCCTCGCGGAAATCCTTAACGTTAGCTTCCTTAACATTTTTATCAGGATCGCCACGCTTAACTGTTGCACCAGAACCCAAAACATTCGTTAGTGCTGCTGAAGCCTTCTCTAAAGTCTCGTAATCAGCGCCGTGAACAAAATCAGAATCAATGATTGATAACTTTGTGTTGCCGTGAACTTGACGAGAAATCATCAAACGGAATCGCTCAGTACGCTCATCTTTTTGAACAATGATTTGTGGCTTAACTATTTTGTCTGTTTGTTTAGCAAAGTATTCGCTTAACTCTGTGGCAGATTTGCTTGCGCTGGCCTCAGTGTCTAAGTTCAAGCGAACGCCATTTGCAATTGCTCGCAAAGATCCTTCATCCATGCTTCTTGATAGACGATCAACAATACTTTGTATTGTCTGATAGTCAGAAGATAGGCTTGTTAAGCGCTCGTTATCAATTAACTTGCCATCAGCAAGCACAATCGTTGCGTTTTCTAATGCTAGGTTAAGAAGATAGGCGTTTAGTGCAACATCATCTTTAATATATTGCTCATTCTTGCCCTGCTTAACTTTGTACAAAGGTGGTTGGGCGATATAAATATGGCCGCGCTCAACCAACTCTGGCATTTGACGATAGAAGAATGTAAGTAATAAAGTTCTAATGTGGCTTCCGTCAACGTCCGCGTCGGTCATGATAATGATGCGGTGATAACGTAATTTATCGGCGTTGTACTCTTCCTTGCCAATACCAGTACCTAAGGCTGTGATTAAAGTAACAACCTCTTGGCTGCTCAACATTTTGTCAAAGCGAGCCTTTTCTACGTTAAGGATTTTTCCTTTAAGCGGCAAAATTGCTTGGAATTTTCTATCACGCCCTTGTTTTGCTGAGCCACCCGCTGAGTCGCCCTCGACAATGAATAATTCAGAATTAGCTGGGTCTTTTTCTTGGCAATCTGCCAACTTGCCGGGCAAACCTAAACCATCTAAAAGACCCTTGCGGCGAGTCATGTCTCTAGCTTTTCTCGCTGCTTCCCGCGCACGAGCCGCTTCAATGATCTTCGCACAAATAATCTTTGCGTCTTGAGGATTTTCCTGAAGATAGTCGGTTAACAATGTGCTGACAATTTCTTCCACTGGACCGCGTACTTCGCTAGACACCAACTTATCTTTTGTTTGGCTTGAGAACTTTGGCTCAGGAACCTTAACTGAAAGAACGCAAGTTAAGCCCTCGCGCATATCGTCGCCAGTTATTTCAACTTTTGCTTTTTTAGCTAACTCTTCTTCATCAATATATTTATTGATAACTCGAGTCATTGCAGCACGCAAACCTGTTAAATGTGTGCCGCCATCTCTTTGTGGAATGTTGTTTGTGAAGCAAAGAACCTGCTCATTAAAACCATCATTCCACTGCATTGCAACTTCTGCAGTAATTGTTCCGCCTAAATCTGATGGGCGCTCACCTTCTGCATAGAAAATATTTGGGTGCAGTACAGTTTTGCTCTTGTTAATGTAATCAACAAAACCTTTGACGCCACCTGAGAACGCAAAGTTTTCTTCTTTACCTGATCGTTGATCGATCAAACGAATATGAACGCCGTTATTTAAGAAAGAGAGCTCTCTGATACGTTTTGAAAGAATTTCGTAGTGATACTCAACGTTTCCGAAAATCTCTACATCAGCTAAAAAGTGAACCTCTGTTCCACGTTTATCTGTATCACCAATCACTTTGATTGGTGAAGTCATATTGCCGGCTTCTTCTACAAGCTCTCGGTTTTGAACAACGCCGCGCGCAAATTCCATGAAATGCACTTTGCCATCACGTTTAACCGTTAAGCGTAACCATTTTGATAAAGCGTTAACGCAACTGACACCTACACCATGTAAACCGCCAGAAACTTTATAACTGTTTTGGTCAAATTTACCGCCAGCATGAAGCTCCGTCATCACAATTTCTGCAGCGCTTCGTTTTGGATCGTGTTTGTCGTCGTATTTAATACCTGTTGGAACACCACGACCGTTATCGATAATAGAAAATGAATTATCAGTGTGGATTGTGACTGTAATTTCTGAACAGTGACCAGCTAATGCTTCATCAATTGAGTTATCTAAAACTTCAAAAACTAAATGGTGTAAACCTGTTCCATCGGATGTATCACCGATGTACATACCAGGTCTTTTACGAACAGCTTCAAGACCCTCTAGGATCTGAATCGATGATGCACCGTATTGTTGTTCTTGTGGATTTGCTTCAACAGTCATTGATATTCTTTTCTTATAAAACTATTAAATGCGCATTGGCATTACTACGTACTTGAAACCTTCTTGTTCTGGCAAAGTAATTACAGCACTGCTGTTAGAGTCGCCCAAACTAATTTGAATTGATTCATTTTTTAAATTTGCTAAAACATCTAACAAATAAGACACGTTAAAACCAATATCAATTTTGTCGCCAGCGTATTGGGTTTCAATGTCCTCTTGCGCTTCTTCTTGTTCTGCGTTTGTAGATTGAATTGTTAAGCAGTTATCAGAAAGAACACAACGAACACCCTTAAATTTATCAGTCGTCAAAATAGCGGCTCTTTGTAATGATGATTGCAAAGCTTCACGACTAACAACTAATGTGTTGTTTTGACCTTTTGGAATAACTCTCTGGAAATCTGGGAACTTACCTTCAACTAATTTCGAAAGTAATTCAACATTTCCAAAATTGAATTTAACTTGATTGTTTGCTAAAGAAACAATCACTGGCTCATCTGAGTCTTCTAACAAATGTTGTAACTCAAGAATTGTTTTTCTTGGAATGATGACTTCTTGTTTCTGGCCATTACCCGTTGGTGCTTTATCTAAATCTACGTGGCTATAAGCAAGACGATGACCATCAGTGGCTACAGCCATAATTCTTTGGTTCTCTAAAACAAACAACATTCCGTTTAAGTAATAACGAATATCTTGTTGTGCCATAGCAAAGTGAACTTGACTGATCAATTGCTTCAATGATTTTTGTGACATCTCCCAACTTGCGGAAACATCAGTTGATTCAGACATGATCGGAAATTCATTTGCAGCCAAAGTTTGTAAAGTAAAACGACTCTTTCCACTTTGAACAACCATCTTGCTATCTTTTAGAGAAAGGTTCAATGGACCCTCTGGTAAAGCACGAAGAATATCGACGAGTTTTCTTGCACCAACTGTTGTACTGACGTTATCAGCACCAACACCAAAGTCGGCATGCGTTGTTATTTGGATTTCAATATCTGTTGAAATTAAAGAAACAGTGTTTCCATTTTTCTTAAACAATAAGTTTGCCAAAATTGGTAACGTGTGACGACGTTCAACAATACCGCTAACTAATTGAAGTGGTTTTAATAGTTTGTCTCTTGATGTACTGACCAGATCCATGGCTCTTATTCCTGTATTTGTTTATATGTATATATATTTATAGTAGTAGTTAATAAAGCAGCTAAATTCTGTGGATAACTAAAAAAACATTTATTAATCATCATTTTACATTCATTAAAACCTTGTGGATATCTTTTGAATAGCCTATGGATAAAGTTTAATAACTTTTACTCTTTTCATGAGATTGATACATTGTCCACAATCTATCAACACACTATTCAAGTACTTATTCCCAGGGTTATACATAAGATATCAACAACCTTTTCCACACGCCAAACTTAGTTTTTAAGAGACTGTTCAAGCACGTGAAGTTCGTGATTTAACTGGTTGTCTCTCGATCTTTCTTCAGTAATTTTTCGTACAGCATGCAAAACAGTTGTGTGATCCCTACCCCCAAAAAGCTCACCTATTTCAGGAAGGCTTTTTTGGGTTAATTCTTTAGCAATATACATTGCTATTTGTCTCGGTCTAGCAATATTAGCAGGTCGTTTTTTAGAGTACATATCTGCCACTTTTATGTTGTAAAAGTCAGCAACAGTCTTTTGAATGTTTTCAACAGAGATTTGTCTGTTTTGAACAGACAAAAGATCCTTTAAAGCCTCCCTGGCAACATCAATAGTGATTTCTTTGCCATGGAATCGAACGTATGCAAGGATCTTTCTGAGTGCTCCCTCAAGCTCGCGTACGTTGGATCTCAAGTGTTTAGCAACAAAAAAAGCGACGTCTTCAGTTAACGGTAATCCCTCTGATAAAGCCTTCTTCATTAAGATGGCTACGCGCATTTCAAGTTCAGGAGGCTCAATGGCTACAGTTAATCCAGAGTCAAAACGTGAAATCAAACGGTCATCAATACCAGAAATTTCTTTTGGATAAGTGTCGCTCGTCATAATAACTTGAGACTTGTTCGCCGTAAGCGCTTCAAAGGCATAGAAAAATTCTTCTTGTGACCTTGGTTTGCCAGCAAAAAATTGAATATCGTCAATCAATAGTAAATCTAGTGAGTGGTAATACTGCTTAAACTTATCAAAGGACTTTTGTTGATAAGCTTTAACCACATCAGATACATATTGTTCTGCGTGTATGTAACGAATTTTTGCTTTTGGCTTTTCTTGAAGTAAGTGATTGCCAATTGCATGAATAAGGTGAGTTTTACCCAAACCCACACCACCATATAGATACATGGGGTTATAGGAAGAGCCTGGGTTGTTTGCAACCTGAATGGCCGCGGCGCGAGCCAATTGGTTTGCTTTACCAGTTACAAAACTGTCAAACGTTAAGCTGGGGTTTAGTCTGGAGCGACCATCAATACCAATACTGGGAACTTCAGTAGTTTCATCAGATGTGTCGTTTGAGGAAATGGCCGTGGTTTTTTCTAAGCCCTCAACTAAAAATTCAGTTTGTTTATCTTCAGTATTAAGAAGTTTAATTTTTGGATCTAAAACCCATTCAACAGTAACGGGGCGACCAAAATAACTTTGAGACAATTCAATAAACCTTTGATTAAATTGGTTTTTTGCCCAATCTAATTTAAATCGATTGGGGGCCGCCAATGATAGAGTGTTGTCTGTATCATTGAAGCTGAGGGCAAATAACGGCTTGATCCAGGTCTTAAATTGTTGTGGAGAAAGCTCCTTAGAGAAGGAACTTGTTACAAACTCCCAAAATGCCTCAAGGTTGTTATTTGTCGTTAAAACGGAATTTATCAAAGTATTCATATTCACAAATTGATTGTAGTTCCTCTTAAAAGTTATCCACAAAGGATAAGTCGGTGGATAAGCTGTGGATAACTTGTTGATAAGTGAGAAAATTTATAAAAAACAACAAGATAGTATTGTGAATAAAAATATATTCTGTAAATATCTATTGACGACCCCTGTTAAAAAAGAGAGAATCTAAGGTTAGCTAGGAAATAATTATGAAACGTACATATCAACCGTCAGTAACCCGTCGTAAACGTACCCATGGTTTTCGTGTTCGCATGAAAACTAAAGGTGGACGCCATGTATTGAATGCGCGCCGTGCCAAAGGACGTAAACGCCTCGCTGTTTAAGCAACAGCTAGATCAAGAAAACTGTAGAGCGAGCATGTCATTGCCTCGCTCTACACGTCTTTCTGATCCTGGAGTAATACGAAAAGTATTAGCTCAAAGACCCAAAACAACAAAATATATAGCCGCACATCTTCTTGGTGAAGAGGGCGTTGGTTTCGCTTTAACTGTACCTAAAAAATTGGCAAAAAGAGCCGTTGATAGAAACAGAATTAAGCGTCTAATGCGTGAAATTTATAGAAGCTCACCCGTTTTAACCAATCAACAATTGGTTGTTTTGCGTCTAAGAAAGAAAATTGGCGACAAGACTAAAAACAGACTAAGGGATTCAGAGCGAAAAGAAATTCGTTCAGAGTTGCAAAGTTTGGCGCAAGGCAAATGATTTCAAAATTGCTTCAAGGCTTGGTGAAGCTTTATCAGATTACCTTAAGCCCTTACTGGGGGGCGCAATGCCGTTTTTATCCAACTTGCTCATGCTATGCCTTAGAAGCCTTGAAACAACACGGAGCAATGAGAGGGGGCTTCCTCTCATTATGGCGACTATTTAGGTGTCATCCGTGGGCAAAGGGAGGGGTAGATCCCGTTCCCGAAAAGAAGGCTAAGAAATAGCTTCTCACACTACAATTCACCCTTACTCTAATTAATATAGAAAACAAGCAATGGACATTAGAAAAACGCTACTTTGGGCAATCTTTACTATTTCAGCAATCTTGCTATTTGATAGTTGGCAAAAGCATAGTGGCCAGCCATCTTTGTTTTCTCCGAGCCCAGCTAAAGAAGCCGCAGTAATTGCACCAGCCGCAGGTAATAAAGATTTACCAAAACCAGTTGGCGCAACTAACGCCGCACCAACCGTCATGGCAACTCAGAAAACAGGTGAGATCATCACTCTAAAGAATGATGTTTTAGAGTTAGAGATTGATACGCTTGGTGGCGCAGTTGTTAAGGCGCGTCTTCTAAAGCATTTGGAAGAAGATAAATCGCCCGTCTTGTTATTTGATCGCAGCAAAGAACGTCAGTACTTTGCCAGAACTGGATTGGTAGCGGCGTCAGGTCTTGAATTACCAAACCATACTCAAGTATTTACTGCCGCTAAAAATAGCGCAACTAATTCGATTGTTTTAACAGCCGAAAAAAATGGCGTTCGCTTAGAAAAAACATACACGCTCAATAAAGACTCTTATGTTGTTGATGCAAAGCACGTGATTAAAAACATCAGTGCACAAAACTTAGAGGCAACCTTATACGCAGAAATCGTTCGCGATGGGGGTAGACCTTCATTCAACGGAAAAGTTGAAGAAAGTTCTTTTTACAGCACCTTTACCGGCCCGGCTGTTTATACAGAGGCTGATAAATTTAATAAAGTTGAATTTACCGATATTGAAAAAGGTAAAGCTAAGATTCCTGGAACACAGGTTCCTGGCCAGGCAGCTTGGGTTGCAATGATTCAGCACTACTTTACTTCTGCGTGGATTCCTTCAACAACATATCAAAAAGATCTATATGTTGAAATGTTAGAAAAGAATCAGTACCGCGTAGGGGTTAAATCAAAACTAGACGCCTTAGGCGTTGGCCAAGAAAAAACAGAGGCGCTTAAATTATTTGTTGGCCCTCAAGAAGAAAAGGTTTTAGAAAATATCGCCCCGGGTCTTGAGTTGGTTAAAGACTATGGCTGGTTAACTATTTTGGCAAAACCAATTTTCTGGCTGTTAGAGAAAATTCATGGCGTTGTAAATAACTGGGGTTGGGCGATTATTTTATTAACCGTTTTAATCAAGTTGGTGTTCTTCCCATTGTCAGCCGCAAGCTATAAATCAATGGCCAGAATGAAAGAAGTGCAGCCAAGACTTTTAGAAATGAAAGAGCGCTACAAAGGCGAGCCACAAAAATTGAATCAAGCGATGATGGAAATGTATCGCAAAGAAAAGATCAACCCATTGGGCGGTTGCTTTCCTGTTCTGATTCAGATTCCAGTTTTCATTGCTTTGTATTGGGTATTGTTGGCGTCTGTAGAGATGCGCGCAGCACCTTGGGTGGGTTGGATTGAAGACTTATCAAAACCAGACACATTGTTTGGTGTTTGGCTTGGTGCGCCAATTGGTTTGCTGCCAATTTTGATGGCCGTGTCGATGTTTATTCAAACTAAATTAAACCCAACGCCACCGGACCCAATTCAAGCGAAGTTAATGATGTTGATGCCAATCGCATTCTCATTCATGTTCTTCTTCTTCCCTTCAGGTTTGGTGCTTTACTGGGTTGTGAATAACGTTTTATCTATTGCACAGCAATGGCAAATTAATAAAATTTACGGCGGCAGTAAAAAACCAGCATAAGTATGACCGCGCAACGTGACCCTATTATTGCTTTAGCAACCGCGAAGGGTCGCGCCAGCGTTGGCATTATTCGTTTATCCGGCAAAGGGGTCTTACAAATAAGTAAGGCCCTTTGTCATTTGGATTTGGCCCCGCGTTATGCAACTTTAATTAAGTTCGAAGACAACGATGGTGAATTGATTGATGAGGGCTTGGCCATTTTGTTTCCCGGACCTCATTCTTATACTGGCGAAGATGTTCTTGAATTGCAATGTCACGGTAGCTCCGCGGGCTTAAGCTTGTTAATGGATCACTGTTTGAAATTAGGCCAGCAATTTCAATTGCGTTTAGCTCAGCCGGGAGAATTCACGGAGCGAGCGTTTTTAAATGGAAAAATCGACCTAGCGCAAGCAGAAGCAATTGCAGATCTTATTGATGCGAGCAGTGCTCTTGCCGCAAAAAGTGCCGCAAAATCCTTAAAGGGTGATTTTTCTAAAAAGATTGATGTATTTTTGCAAGCGCTTATAGAGTTACGCGCTTTGACAGAGGCCACTTTAGATTTTCCTGAAGAAGAAATCGACTTTATCGAGCAGCATGACGTGTTCCGTCGACTTGAAAAAATCTTATTGAACATCCAGGAAGTAAAAAAATCGGCCCAACAGGGATCCATCATTCGAGATGGTCTAACAATTGTTTTAGTCGGTCAGCCTAACGTTGGCAAAAGCTCATTGATGAATGCGTTGGCTGGCGAAGAGGTGGCCATCGTGACTGACGTGGCAGGAACAACTCGCGATCGCCTGAAAGAAACAATTCAAATCGATGGTATCCCTTTGCATATTATTGACACGGCTGGGCTACGTGAGACAGTCGATAGTGTTGAGCAAATTGGCATTGAAAGAACTTGGAAATCTGTTGAGCAGGCAGACTTGGTATTGCACCTCATGGATGCAAGTCATGGATCGACTATTTCAGATACTGACCAAATGCTGATTGAGAAGATTCAACAGGTGGCCGCTAAGAAGGTGCCTATTAGAATTATTTGGAACAAAATTGATCAATGTTCCATGGCTCAAACCCCAGATGCCACTCATTTTTATGTATCCGCAAAAACCGGGCAAGGGTTAGATCTATTAAAACAAGAGCTGCTTGCGGTTGCTGGTTGGCAACCCGAATCAGAGGGTGGCATCTTGGCAAGAAAGCGACATATAGAAGCTTTATTTGAAGCGGAGACACACATCCAGGCATCTTTACAGTTATTAAAAGAACAGTCCTATTCAGTGGAGCTCGCAGCCGAAGAAATGCGTCTTGCGCAAGAGGCGCTATCCAAGATAACAGGACAGTTTTTGCCAGACGATTTACTTGGCAAAATTTTCAGCACCTTCTGTATCGGCAAATAACCCCCATGCAATTTGATCAAGTTGTTTTGGCTGGCGGCGGAAATCGTTGTTGGTGGCAGGCAGGTTACTGGCACGTTTTAAATGAACACG
>JACCEB010526403.1_pt1 | contig 18654 bp, 18 predicted proteins | sample 7454761 | NCBI WGS metagenome assembly JACCEB01 (sample SAMN15323454, study PRJNA562643) | freshwater metagenome | isolation source: river surface water | place: USA:Blue River Watershed | collected 2017-08-18 | reverse complement strand
GCGGGAGCCCGGACGAATAGAACTACGCGTAGATTTTCCTTGGTCGCACCGACTGGGAAGCGCCATCCCCGGCGGCGAACCTGAGGAAGCCCAGGAAGTGGCGATCCTGCACCGGCGAATGACCCTGCACGCCCTGCTCCACTTCCTGTTCGAACGTGCCGGCTTCAATCGCTGGACCCCGGCCATGGCCGGCAAGCGCAACCAGGGCATCTTGCGCAAATATCTCCAGGAAGCGGCCGAAGAGATCACGGTCAAAGGCATTCCTTTGTCGGCACGCCTCTATGTGCCTGAGCCCTTCAACGAAAGCACCAAAGCCGAGGCGGCACGGCGCCGCCGCGAAAAACTCGCCGTCCTGCACCCCTACGAAGGCCATATCCCGCTCGCGCTTGTCATCGGCGAATACAAAACCTGCGAGGCTACGGCGCAAGGCTACCGCGTCTGGGTCAAGCACATGCCCGACGCCCCCCTGCTGATCGCGGGCAAGACATGGGCTCGGGTCGAACGCGTCTTCGCTCCGATGTTCGAAGCCTGCGATGCGGACACCGGGCACCGGGCACGCCTCCTCATCGCCGCGATAATCAAGGCCCGGCGTGAGTTCACCTACGAGATCGACGCGGTGAGCCTGATGCTGGCCAGCGAACACTGGATACCCGTTGAAGGCGTCCATGAACTGCCTCTGATCGATGCCCTGGTGAGCCAGCAGCGTCGCTTCATCAAACCTCTGCGCTACGACGCCAAGAGCGCCGCACCGTTTTCCAACGCACTATTGCTGGATATCGGCCCCCAGCCGGTCCCTTTGCACATACTAAGCCCCTTCATGAACACGAAGGAACGGGCTGCGAAAGAAAAGGCGATTGCCGCGACGAAGGAACCGACCTGGACCTGGTGGACAGATCAACCATTCCCTCAACTCCCGACACGGCAAAGTGGCGATGCCTCGAAACCGCCCCCTGACCATCCTGATGGGCACACGACTCGATATCAGCTACCGGATCACGCGAGCAGGAATTCGGCCCACAACGGAAAGTGATCCGAAATCCTGTACGACTTCGCCGACTTGGTCAGGTCGAGCTCCGTGTAGACCCAGGGCAGGAAATCCACATACCCGCCAGCACGATAGGTCAGATTGAGCTTTGGTACCCCCTTGGCGTTCTCAAACCAGGCGATCTGATCGTAAAACTGCCACTTGCCGGGCTTTCCCGGATCGGAAAACACCGTACGCGGCACCTTGTTCAAATCATCCGGCGTAAACAGCCCCGACGATGTGAAAGCCTGCCACAGGGCATCCCCCTGGCGATCGATGTTGAAGTCGCCGAGTGCAATGAGGTTGTGCGACCATTCATCCTCCTGGCGCGCCCAATCGGACAGCCAGCGCGCAATGCCCTTAAGTTCGGGAATCCGGTCCGCCGAGGCTTCTCCGTAGGTAACATGCAGAGTCACCAGGATGAAGGTCGCCGCACCGATCTTGAAGCTGAGCGCATAGGGCGTCCTGGCGAACTGCTGGCGCAGGGCGTCGGGGCCAACCTCGCCAAGCCACTCGGGGGGCACGACCAGTTCGCAGGCAAGCCCCGATGGTTTCAGGCGCCGCGTATCGAACAGGAACGCCATTCTCTCGGCGTTGCCGGCGCCGCCCAGGGTAATGTCCGTCATCAGGAAAGCCCAATCGTCGCCGAGACAGCGCAGTAGATCGCGCAATGCCCGCAGATCGCCCTTGATCTCCTGAATGGCGATCACATCGAACCGGCGGACGATTTCGGCGATGCTCAAGATTGCGCGCAAATCTCGCTTGGGGCTATCTTTTTCGCTGGCGGTCCAAGCGCGGGTGACCGACGCGAAGGCTCGGAGATTCCAGGTGGCGATCAGCAGGTTTTCCCCTTCTTTCTTCTGGGGAAGCAAGGTGTCTAGATGCTGACGGAACGCATTCAACTCAGCCGAAACGTTGACCGGCGGGACATCGGTGATCGCAGGCATGGCGGACTCCCTATACATGAACCGGACCGAATACCGTTTGCTTTTGCGAAGGCCCAGCGCAATCCAATGGAATAACCATCCTACATGCCTTTAATCGGCGCAGGAATCCCCCCCTCCGCACCAACTATGGCTTGGGGAAGCGTCATGGCTCGGCGGCCGGCGCCGCCGAGGTTTCCGGAGCCAGGTGGCCATCCTCTTCGCGACGCTCGTCGGGCACAATGGCCTCGACCGGGGTTTCGTCGTCCGCCGCCGGTTTTTCGGAATCGCTCGTTTCGGCTTGGGGCTGCACCGCCATCGCCTTCTCCGCCATCACGTTCATCTGCCGGCGCAAACCCATCGCAAAGCGACGCGTACTGTTGGCAATGTCGCGTACCTGACGCTTGAGATTGGCCCGCTGGATGTCGATCTCCCGGGTCGACAGCACTTCGTGGATTTCCAGGGTCTGTAGAAGCGGCATCAACTGGTCGAGCTTGCCCAGGACTTCCAGATAACGACGCCCCAGCGACGACAGCACATGCACGTCGATATCGAGCGGCACCGTATCGTAGGTGGCCGCGCTGGTGACCCCATGCACCTTGAACAGCGCCTCGGTACCATCGATCGCCTGGTTGAGTGCGGTAGATGCGGTCTCCATCTGGGCGCGGATCGCATCTTCGATCCGGGACACGTCATCATGATCGAGACGCGTGCGCGCAATGACCGAAATGAAATGGGCATTGAGTTGCAAAGTATTGAAAAGCCGGGCAAAGAACCGCTTTCCTTCCGCACTGGCAAAGCTGGCGGGCATCTTGAGGCTGGCGGCTTCGACTCGACGGAAATCGGCCTTGGTCTCCTTGGCGAGAATGCGCGCATTGACGGCCCCCTGGTCCACCTTGACGATTTGAATCTCCGGCATATCCGACTCCTCGAAAACCTGCTGTCGATGCGATCTTCCGCATCGCCTCCTGCATTCGCCATCAGAAATGGCCGTCACCTGAGGGGGCTTTCGGCATTGGGCTGCATTTGCACGTTGACCCGCACTTTGCGCATCGCTAATTTGTAGTCATGCAGCAGCTGGCCCTGCATTGGATTCGGCGAGCCTTGGAGTTTTCTTCTGTGCGTGCCTCCCTGCCGGCTTCATCGGCCCGGGTGTCATGCCTTCGCGTCATATCCGAGCCCCTCCGCGCATCGCGGCGGGTTATCGAGGCAAGGGCGGGTATTGCCCGTTTCATTGCGGAACGGCCCTTCCCCCGATGACCTTCCCCGATCGGTAGCTGGCATACCGATCACGGCGGTTCGTACCGCCCAGCCAAGCCAGCCCTGGAGTTCCTTCCCTAGCCTTGGCCATCCATTGCCGATTGGCCGTACCTCACCCCATGGGGGCATTCGCCCCCGGTCGTGGTGCGCGTTGCCTCCTTCATTTTTGGAGACAACGATGTTGAACCAGAGCATCTCCCCCAGGGTTACGCTACCCACGACCGTGGCTTCGGCGTTCCCTCCAGCCTTTTCTTCCCGTGGTTTGCCTTCGCCATCGCCGGCGAAGCAAGCCGACGACAACACCATTGCACGGCTGCTCGACGACGATACCCCCGTGGAATGGAGCGAGGAAGACGTCGTCTTCCTGCATTGGCGTCTATTGGAGGAAATCGACCAACTGGCCGATCCCAATACGCCCCTCGACGAGAAATTCGACATCCTGCGCTGGGTATTTACCGAGCCGGAGAAGGACAGCAAGCCCTTCTCCTTCGCAAGTTGTCTGCGCGTGGTGGGTTGCAGCCCACTGTCGCCCATCGCCTATTGCGGCTTGGTCGATACGGAAGCCGTCCGCGACCACATCCGGAACAGCTTGCGCGTCTGGTTCAGACGCACGCTGGAGCGCTATCCCATATGGGTACGCGATGCGGTCATTCACAACCCCGAATGGGTCGAAGGCCGGCTCGCCAAGAACCCCCAGTGGATCAACGAGCAGATCAAACGCATGTCGGTGACAGGTGACCTGTTCAACTGAAACCGCCCATCCCTTCATCAGCGGCGGGTCCTGACCCGCCGGCCTCTTCAGGAATCGTCATGAGCACTTTCAAGGATCTCCTGCGCCTTCTGGCGATTTTCGTTGCCTACGGGATCGCCGGGCGCATGGACTACGAGGATGCGGTCGCGCTCGAGCAAATCGTCGAGGAACGGGACCAGTTGGTCGCCGAGTGTCCGGCCGTCACGCCGGAAGAACACTCTGCCGGGGATTGGAACGCCGAAGGGCCTCTTGTCCCGGTCAGCGGAACCGACCCCGCCGAGCCTTGTTCCTGGCGCGCCCCGTAATCCGCCGTCAACCCATTTCGCAGCAATTTCAAGCGCTGCCGCCCTTTTTTCCGTCGGTCGCCCCCCTGGCCTACCGTCTGATCTTTCCCCTGGTGGGCCCATCCCATCAGGGAACGGGTTCGCCTGCATTCATGGAGCCATGTCATGCAGATCCAAATCCGTATCAACGAAGAAGGCGTCCTGCGCAACCAGCGTTATGCCTTCTCCGACCGTTTCACGCTCATCTCCGAGCTGCTTCAGAACGCCCGGCGTGCCGGCGCCATGCAGATCGATGTCGCCTACGACGCCGACACGAAAATCTTGAGCGTTCAGGACGACGGCCACGGCGTCGAGGATTTCCAGAAGCTCCTGAGCTTCCACGAGTCGGGCTGGGACGCCGAAACCCAAGCCGGGGAACATCCCTTCGGCGTGGGTTTCTCGAAGTGCCTGTATGCTGCCGCACGCTGCATCGTGACCTCACGCAATCTTCGGGCAGACATCGACACCCAGGCCGCATTGGCCAAGGCATTCATCGAAGTCGAAACCATTGCCGAGGCTATCGCGGGCACGCGAGTCGAACTCCACGGCGTCGACCTGCCCGATCTGGGTGGTCGCATCAAGGTCCTGAGTCAGGGCTTTCCAGTCATCGTGCGCTTCAACGGCGAGACCCTGCCCCGGCCGCTAGCGCTCGCCAACCTGGCGACCATGGACAGCCCGATGGGCGCCGTCCATCTGGCTGGCACACGAGACGGCAAGCTCAACCACAACACGCTGGTGTTCCTGCAAGGCTTCTGCGTCATGCGGCCGACCTATGTGCCGTCGGCCGAGGCAGACCAAGTCAATGTCGTGCATCTGGACTCGCGCCAGTTCATGGCCCGCCTGCCGGACCGCGACAAGCTGATCGACGAAGACGTGCAGACCAAGCGTATCAACGCCGAGTTGAAGGATTGCTGGCGCCGTACGCTGGAAATCGCCAAAACCCAGTTGCCGCCTGAGCGCTTCGTCGAGATTTACTACGGCGCGATGCGTGGCTGGGGCCATACCGACCTGCTGAACGATCTGGACGAGATGCCCGTCGAGCTGTTCGAGGTGGTCAGCGACTACCCGATCCAGTGCGACGACCGCGGCTACGTCCGGCAGGTCGACGCGGCGCCAAGCCGCCAGGCGATCGAGTCCGGCGAGGTCACCCTCGTCGCCTTGTCCGGTCTGGACGACGACAACGCTGTGCAATGGATGATGGCCCGCGCCAATGGCCAGGTGATCTTCGACTGGATCGGCCTGCACCATGAGCACTGGAGCTGGAAGTACGTGCGTTACCCCGAGCAGGAGAAGGTCCAGGTCAGGGCCATCGGCGAACAGGTACGCGTCCAGTTGGAAGGGCGCTGGATCTGGCCGACGGTGATCCTGTGCGACGAGGTTCGCCTGGGTTGCGGCATGGACGTGGTGGATATCACCGATGCCGGGATTTGCCACGGGGATGTGATCTACATTCCCAAGGGCGAGACGTCCGGCCGCGCCGTGCGCCAGGCATCCTCCTTCGTCGACGAGAACGACCAGTTCATGTCCTCCGACCTGGATGCCGACTGGGATGCCCTGGCCGACCTAATCCGCCGGCTGCGCTCGGTCGATCCGGTGCAGACGCTGGATTCCCTGTTGCAGGAACTGGGGCTGGGCAAGTATCCCTTGCTGCACGGCAAGACCTTCGAGGTCACCGTCGGCAGCGGAACGGCTCCCGGCCATTCGGTCGCCCTGCGGGCGGGTGCTGCCGGTGCGGGAGAACCCCATGCAATCGGCTGAGTACACGGCGCGTGTCGAATCGGCCAAGCAAAGAGCGCACGGGCGTTGGACGGAGATCCTGGCCAGCCTGGGCATCGATCCACGCATCCTCAAGCGGCGCAACCTGCCCTGCCCTTTCTGCGGCGGCACAGACCGGTTCCAGTACACCGACAAGTTCGGCGAAGGGAACTACTTTTGCCGCAGTTGCGGTCCCGGCGGCGGTTTCAAGCTGCTGCAGGGAGCGCTGGGCATGGACTTCAACACGGCCTTGTGCGAGGTCGAGCGCTGGCTGGGCGTGATGCCCGACTTGCCACCGGCCCAACTCGGCGAACCGTCGGCGGATCGACTGCAGAAGTTGGCGCAGCGGATATGGAACGAGGCCTTGCCGGTCAGGGCAGGCGATGAAGTCGATCGCTACTTGACCAGCCGGGGCGTCGCACTGCCGGTCTATCCGAAGGTGCTGCGCTTTCATCCGGCGCTCGGGTACTACCAGAAGAACGCCGAGGGCAAGTCGCAGAAGGTCGGCGAGTACCCGGCCATGCTGGCCTGCATCCAGGGCGAGGACGGTCACGCGGTCTCGCTGCATCGGACCTACCTCAAAGACGGCGCCAAGCTGGCCGTGCCCGACGCGAAGAAGGTGCTGTCGTCCGGCATCAACGGGGCTGCGGTGCGCCTTTTCGAGGCAACCGAAGACCTGGGGCTCAGCGAAGGTATTGAGAAGAGCATCGCGCTTCATCTCGCGACGGGACGACCCTTCTGGGCCGGCTTGAACGCGGGGAACCTGGAGAAGCTGTGGATTCCCGACTCGGTCCGCCGGATCCGGATTTACGCCGACAACGATGCCGACGGCGATTTCGCCGGCCAGGCCAGCGCCTATGCCCTGGCCCGACGCCTGAAGCGCGAAGCCCATCGCATCGGTGGCCGTGAAGTGCAGGTGTTCGTGCCCAAGGAGCCCGGCGTGGACTGGAGCGATCTGTGGCTACGCCGCGTGCGAGCCTTGTCCGCACAGGCAGCTTGATGAACGAGGGGTGGCGTCGCGAGGCGCCCACCCCCGCCTTTTCAACGGCACTGCACACAGCAGGCCGTACGGTGCCGCTGAAAAGGCGCTTTCTCCCCCTGGTCGCTGTCACACCAGGCGATGCCATCGCATCGCAAAGACAGCCTTGGAGTTTCGGCGCGATTTCTTCGCGCCTGTATCCGGATCGGCTTTCGCCGGTCTGTCATCGACCCTGGCGGGGACGCGTTCCCCACTGGGGGAGCCGTTCCCGTTTTTCTTTTCCGCAAAGGAGTTTTCCATGAAGAACGGACGTTCCCTCGTAGACCTGGTCCAAGAACTGGAACACCAGCTCGCATCCAAGAAAGACCTGATCGTGCCCTCCAACTTGGTCCGGCACACCACCGACGAAGCGGGCGATACCCGTCTCGTCGTCGAAGAAACCGGCGGCCCGGTCCTGTATGGCGTCACGCCGCTGGCACGCCGCCAGTTGGCCGACAAGCTGAAGATTCCGTATGCCTACTTCGAGCGCATGCGCGAGGAACAGCCGGAACTGCTCGACCGCAACGTCAACACCTGGCTGCAGAACGAAGGTGACCGGCGCATGCTGCGCACGCTCGCTGGCAACGTGCGCGCCGTGCTCTCGGAACGCTACCGCCGCCTCGACAACTTCGACCTCGCCATGAACGTGCTGCCCATCCTGCAACGTCTGCCCGAGGTGCGCTTCGAATCGGTGGAACTGACCGAGACGAAGATGTACCTGAAGTGCGTCACGCCGCGCCTGAAGTACGAGATGAGCCCCGGCGACGTGGTCCAGGCTGGGATCGTGATCACCAACTCGGAGGTCGGCCAGGGCACCCTGTCAGTCCAACCCCTGATCTACCGCCTGGTCTGCAGCAATGGCCTGATCGCTCCTGACCGTTCCCTGCGCAAGACCCACGTGGGCCGCGCGCTCGGCGGCGAGGACGACACGGTCACGATCTACCAGGACGACACGTTGCAGGCCGACGACAAGGCCTTCTTCCTGAAGGTTCGCGACGTGGTGCAGGCGGCGGTCTCGGAAGCCACGTTCACCCAGAGCGCACAGAAGATGCAGCGGACGCTCAACATCCCGCTGAAGGGAGACCCGGTCAAGACGGTCGAGGTGCTGGCCCAGCGCTACACCCTGAACGACGCCGAACGCTCCGGCGTCCTGCGCCATCTCGTCTCGGGCGGAAATCTGTCGGGTTACGGGCTGGTCAACGCGGTGACGCACTACAGCCAGGAAGTCGAGGACTACGACCGGGCCACCGAGTTCGAAATGCTGGGCGGTCGTCTGATCGATCTCTCCGCCCATGAGTGGAAGGGTCTGGCCGAAGCGGCTTGATCCTGTGGCAAGGCCGGGAACCCGAAAGGGCTTCCGGCCTTTTTTCGCTCGACGCCATAAGCAATTTGAAAGCAAAACAACGCGTCAAGCGGGACAGACAAAACCGAAATGAACGCTGCCCCTGCAGCGAATCGGCATCTCAAATTCACGCATGGTGAATTAACACTTCATTATCCTTGTCAATGCGCGAAACCCCTTGAATCCACAAGCACCGGGACTTCATGGCGATTTCCGATGGCAAACCTTCGACACGACAAACTTCTCGAAAAAATGTCATTGCCATCTCGCGACTGAAGTCACTATTCTGCCTCTACCGGCTCTCTTTGGTTCACCAAGAGAGTCATCGCCGCTGTTACCAAACCGCGTCCATCGTGCCAAGGCTAACCGGGAGCGCAAACCAATGAATCGCGTCAGCATCACCGATGTCGAATGGATCAACGTCCATATCCTCGCCATCATTCGGGCCGAATTGCAGCACGACATGGCCGCAACCTGCTGCAGGTTCGCGCTCAGCACCGAGCAGGCAAATTATATTCGCTCTCTGAGACTCGATGAATTGTGGTCCCGGGCATTCCAGATCGGAGACACCACGCTCTTTCCACCTCGCGCCGATCTGGTTCAGTTGCTGAGCACGCCGCCCAACCTGGCAGGTGCTTTCTCCCTGGTATCGCCGCCAGCCCCTCCTTACCTGGAACCGAGAAGGTAAGCGATGATGCCGACGCGTGGTGACCGGCACCTGTCTGCGATCCAACGCGCCAAACAACTGGCCGCCCTCGGCGCCCGGCTCAGGACCATCCAGTTCGTGACCGGCATTCCACCACGACAGGTCCAGCATCTGTTCTTTCCAAATGCTGAAACCATTCCGCGGGGCCGGGCGCCGGACTCGGCCGAGTGGTATCACAGCGCCAACCTGATCTTGCGGACCGATGCCTGCATCGTCGGCGCCAAGTACGAGCAATTGCGTCGGCAAGGCCTGCTGGCGGCCGACGCGCTCATCCTCGCCTATCAAGCCTACTGCGCCGTCACCGCCGAACCCCATCGTATCAGCATGGATCGGGCCTTCAATCTCGTCTCCCACCTCGCTGGCATCTGGCTCGTCCGCGCCCCGAGCCTGAGCCTGCTGACCTGCCCGGATTGCGGCTGCGGCTTCTTGGCCGCCGTTGGCACCGTGGCACGTCCGGGAGAACTCTGCCCTTTCTGCAAGCTCGTTCAGCGTTTCCAAGTGGATCATCGCGTCCAGGCGTCCTATCCCATACGCCCTGTTCCCGACATCACCGAACTCCAACTGAACATGCTCTCGCGCTTCCACATCCTGCATGCCGAGGCCGAGCGCAATAGCCCCGTGGAATAGAGGACATTTCCCCGCGACAGATCGCCAGAGCTTCCCAACAATGGGGCACATCGGAATCACCGATCCAGCACCATGCCCGACCTCACTGCCGTCCCACGCTACCCCGCATCGGACCCCGGCTTCACCACATTGCCGGTCGACGATCTGCTCGCGGCGGAAAGCAAGCTGATCGCCCGCATCAAACTGTGCTACGGCATCGATCGCACCAGCTTCGAGCACGACGTCCTTTCCCTCGTACGCCGTTACGCCGCCTGTGTCCATCTGTTGCCGGCCACGCCCGACAATTTTTTCAGTGCACCCGGCGGCTTGTTCCGGCTTGGCTTGGAAACCGCCTTCTATAGCCTGCAAGGAACCGATGCCCATATCTTCTCCGGCCGATTGAGCATCTCGGCACGCCGCCAACTGGAACCCCGATGGCGGCACGCGACCTTCATCGCGGGGCTGTGCTGCGAACTGCACCGACTGGTGAGTCACCTGATCGTCACGGATGAACAAGGCGAATCCTGGCCACCATTTCTGCTGCCCCTGAGTGACTGGCTGTCGAGCAGGAAGGCTGATCGCTACTTCGTCCGCTGGCACCCGCAAGCGTCGGAAACCCGCGGACTCGGTCTCTTCGTGCTGCCCCAGGTCGCGCCGGCGGAGGTCATGTCCCATCTCTCCGAAGGCAATACCGTCATCGTCCCCCATCTGCTGGCCAGCATCGGCGGCATCACCCTCTACCGCGAACACAATATTCTCGGCGAGCTGGTGCGTCGCTCGTTCGCCCTTGTGATCGACCGCAACCTCGCCGCCAATGCGGATCGTTACGGCTCGCCCCAGTTCGGCTCCCATCTCGAGCGTTATCTGGTGGACGCGCTACGGCGCCTGGCGGCCGGGCACGCCGCCTGGATCACCAATCGCGAAAAATCCCGCCTGTGGCTTGGCCAGGACGGCCTCTTCCTGATCTGGCCCGGTGCTGCGGAAGACGTCCAGCAGATGCTCGAAGCGGATCAGCTGGTCGGTATCCCCAAGTCCCCGGAAACCATGCTGGAACTGCTGATTGCGGCCAAGGTGTTCGAGCCGGCTTCGACAGAACGGGCCACCTGGTCGATTCATCCACCCGGCGCCAAGGCAGCGCTGGAAGCCATGAAGCTCACCAACCCGGCCATCCTGCTCACAGGCATCGATCCGTTTCCCGAAGCACTGCCGCAGAAGCTGGAAACCAAACCATCGGCCGGGACAGCGCCTCCTGCTCAAACGGCAGTACCAGCAACCGAGTCGACATCCCCCTCACAGGCCCCGACGCAAATGCCCCTGATCCCGAAAGAGAGCCTTCCGGCAACGACACCTGAGGAGGCTGCTCAACCGCCCACCCCGTCGCCATCGCAGTCCCCTCGGATCAGCCTGCACGCCCCGCTTCGCCTCAATCCCCTTGTTCGGGAAGCCCTCGCCCGGGCCATTTCAAGCCTAGGCGACACATCGGGACCGCCCACCGTCGCCTGTATAGAAGGAGGATGTTTCGTTCCCTTGGACGAATTCATAAAGCACGGTGTGCAACCCTCGATCGCCCTGCGGGCTCTCGCCGATACCAACATGCTGGTCAAAACGGAGCCTCCGGGGCCGCCGACCTCGACATGCAAGATCGGCGATCAGACGGTGATGGGTGTCATCATCGCGGCAAGCCACATCGAAGGGTTTGCCTCATTACCCCAAACGCCGGGCGAGGAAGCGTAAATGCTGATCCGTCGCTACGAAATGCCGTGGCGTCGTGCCTACGAGGCCTACGCGGCGCTCACATGGGGAATCGGGCTGGTCTACTTCCTGAGCGTCGGCATCGCCGGCATGCTTCCCCGACAACTTGCCTTACCCTTGGCGATATTCTGTTTGGCGATGAGCGTGCTGCGCCTCGGCCAGGCCTTGCACCTGCTGGTACTGCGCGCCTCGCTATGGGGCCGCAGCATCGAAATCACCAACCCAGCGATCCTGGCCGAACACTGCGAAGATCCGACGCAGGTTTTCCTGGGCTTTGGCTTCGAATGGCGCCCCGTACATTCTCAGCGGCTCTACGAACTGGCCAAGATCGACTATCGGGAGTTCGCGCTGTCGCCTCGCATCCTGCGTTATCTGGGATACGAAAGCTCGCCCCAGACCGACTCGACGAGAACCTCCCTGCCCTGCGTCATCTATGTGACCTGATCCACGACGAGGGCTTCCGGGTGCGCATCATCACCCGAGAGGTGAGCCAGCTCCACCGGCTGACCGGACTGGCCGACTATTTGTCTCTGTCGCTCGACGCCGACGTGCTGCGCTGGAGGACTGGGAAGCTGGAAAACTGGGAAGCTGGAATTCTGGCGACTGCCTCAGAGCCCGATTTCCACCGGGGGTCCGGGAACCTGGAATTCTGGGAAACTGGAAAACTGCCGAACTCAGGCCGCCCCGACCTTGAGTTCTCCCTCGTCCTCCCGCCCCTGCCGATGCCAGACCTACTGAGGCTGAAACCGCAGTACGCGGCACTCCGTCAGCAGCTGGGCACCCGTTTGGTCCTGCGTGAAAACTTCAACAGCATTTTTCACTTCGATGCCGAAGCGATGTCGTTCGGGCACAAAGGCATCGTCGTTGTGCCGAAATCGGTCTGCCTGAACAGTCGTTACCTTGCGACCATCGATTGCACCGGCCACGAGATCGTCCAGGACCATGCGCCGTTAGCTACCTACCTGATGAACCACTCTTCTGTTTATTTATTTGGAGGATTTGTAAAACAAATCATCGCACCGGCAGTTCACCTGGACTATGCCGATATTGATGTGATCGCCATTGATGCAGAGGTCATGGCAACGCTCGAAGCGACGTACGGCTATCGATTCACTGAACTATCCAATAAAGGAAATTACCCACGATACTTCCATGGCCAATCCACAAAGGCAGGTAAGCCGATTCAGCTGCTGCTGATGAATTCACATGAAGATGCTCAGAAGTTCATCTTCAACGCTCAATACGACATTGACCGGGTTGGGTACCACCAAGGATTACTGATTGATCCTATGATGAATTTACAAGAGATAAAGAAATCCATCGCCCTGAAGCAAGCCCGACCGCTGACCGGTCCTCGACAGCTTGATCTGTTCCATCCTCAAAGAATGATGATTGAACAAAAACATAAAGCGAAGCTGCTTGCCAAGGGCTTCACGATCGCAGCCTGATCTCATCCTCCCCGCATTATCCTCGGCAGTTCCCCCCCGCTGTAGTTCCCACCCTGCAGTTCACCCGCCGCCCCGGCAGCTGGCCTGTAGCACCCTCAGTTCCCCAGCTTCCCAGTTCCCCAGAATTCCAGTTTTCCAGATCTCCACCCCTCCCCAGGCCCACCCGGCCCAGCCGCCCCGGCAGCCCCCTCCCAGTTCGCGCAGTTTTCCAGATTCCCAATTTTCCAGAATCCCGCACCCCTCGGGTCGGGCAAGTACCACCCGCAGTCCCGGCAGTTGCAACCCGCTTTCATCCCGCAGCACCCGCTGTCTCCGCAGTCAATCAATCCGCTTGTTGTTTCAACCAACTGAAAGGAACCACCATGTCCGCAATCATCTACGTCACCGAAGCAGCCTTCGCCACCCTGCAACGCATCAAGGATCTCGACTACTACGATCGATCGCTGCTGATCGAAGAAGAACCTGCCCTCGCTGAAGCACCCGGCTCCTACTTCAAAAATGCCAAGAAGATGAACTTCGCTCCGCTTCCGTCAGAGGCAAATATCGCCGTTGTAATTAGCCCTGATAGCACTCATGGCGTTCGGCTGTCTTTCCCCGCCGAACTGCGTGGCTGCATCTTCGAGAAGGCTCCCTATCTGCCTGAGGGGTACGGGGAAATCGTCACCTACTGGTCAGGCGAAACCTTCAACCTGAACACCAGTGGCGCGGTCTACTTCCAAGCCAAGCTGAATGAGTACTGTGTGGATCTCGGATCAGATGCGTCGTCCGACCCAATCATCAATGACCAGTTGCTCTCGGAGGGCGTCGTGGTCAGCATCACCGGTCTGTCCTCACTCCTCCAGGGGCTGCCACGTGAATCCTTCATCCAGATCGCTATTCCGCTAGATACGTCCATGCTCGGCATTGAGCAGGGCAACTTCCTGTCATCGAGGGAATACGACATCCACGGCGATCAGACGGACACGATCTTCCTGAAAGTGGCTGATGTGCTCGATTCACCCAATCCGGATTGGGTCTACATCGATCTGCTGCGCCATGAGCTGCTCGACTACGGCTACTGGTATTGATCCGGGACTTGCGGAAATTTCACCATCTTATTTGAAAGACCCAGAAAGGAGACCTCATGAACAAACCTCGCCCATCCAATCCGGATAACAGCATCACCGTCATCAAAACTGCTCACTGCCCTTCGCTGTCCGGCAAATCCTCGCTGACCTACCAGCTTGGCTTCAAACCCACCGAGAAAGGAGATCCCGCGCTGTTCTTCCGTATACAGAGCAATACCGGCAATGGCTACTTCAGCGACAACTGGGTCCCTGCCACCGACCTACACGAAGCGATTGAGCAAGCGCCTGGGAATGGCTTGCTATGTGCCACTTCATTGGTGGGACTGTTTAAGGGCAAATCGATCAACACCTCCGGCTTCCTGCTGGCGGTGCTGAAACATGAGCAGTTGATCGACAAGTCACCACGCAGCAAACGCTACTACGAGCGATGCAACTCGGATCGCTTCACCGCCGAGGTCCATACGGCTATCGATAACTTACAGAACGGCGAGGTAATCGCGAAGGCAGCGAAACCTGTCAAACCCGCCATCAAATCGCCAAAGAAAGGAAAACCTAGCAAATCCTTATCTGTGCCCTGTAGTCCCTGTCCGCAGGCGCCTTCCCTTTCCCTTCCGTAAGCCCAAGAAAAACATCACGTTTTTCTGACCTTCCCAGTCCGACCTTCCAATACCGGACCAATACCGAACCTTCAGAGACACCCCGCGTTCTGCCATCGGTTCGTCTGTATTCCCTGCTGTTTACCCATGGATCCCCACGGCCTAACCGCTATGGGGCGTCCCCTCATCCCTTACTCAATTCACCGGAGTCTGAATGCTTCTGAAAGCTGCCTGCCTCGTTGTCCTGCTTGTCCTGCTGTTTGTCTTCCCTTTAACCCGATCGATAGCCCTGGTGGTGCTGATCGCACTGTCGTACATCAACTTCATGCTGCTGCTTAGCTTGGTGGGGATGGCTTGCGCTGTTGTGTATTTCTTTATCCCTAGGAGAACCTACCATGCACTTCCAAAATCACTTCCGCGAAATGATTGAAACGCTGCTGGAATGGGACATTCCGCAAGAGGCCATCGCTGACGAACTGTCGAAGCTGATCAAGTTCGATGCGATGCTTCCGGCGGACGCAGAGATCGATGTGATCTGAGTGATGGGAGGTCACGGTTCGCCCGTGATCTTCCCCAACAGAGCCGTTAGGACAATGATCATCGCTTTGAAGCCGAAAGATAAGCACTCAGACGGAATTCGTAAGGTGAATGATCCTTGGCAAGGAGCAAATCGATCATTGGAATTAAGTACCTCTCAAAAGGAAGGAAAAAACTATAAGAATTGAGCACTCCCATCAATCAAAAAATTAGTCATTTGAATTACGTATATTCAGAAGCAAATAAAAAAAACCCCATGCCAAAGTGAATAAATTAATCTCTATCGACAGAATAAAACTGCACGAAAAAAATTTTTTATAAAATCTCCAATTTGCTATTGACTGGCAGCGGAAATTTCTGAAATCATTGCTTCTGTCGCTCACAAAGCGACACAAAATGTGCAAATCCAGCATAGCGCTTTTATGACAATGCAGGTGCAACAATGCTCACCAAGCATTTTGCACCGACTAAAAATCACACCTTGCTCTGTGGCAGTAGGCGCAGAGATCATTCAAATTTCATTCAATTCCACGCGCTAAATGGGCCACCCCATGGATTACGCCAAGCCATACCTGCTTGAGAAAATTATGCATTGAAATTTATAGATGCATTGAATCCTCAGGCAGGTCTAGTTCCCGATGCGAGTCGGGTCACCAACCTTTTCTGTAGGATTCACGATGTCCCTTTTAGATTTAAATTTACCCCCATCAGACTCAGGCGTCTCCCCAGCCACGGCTGCGATTAAGTTGCTGAAATTCGGCTACACCCCTATCCCTACTCTGCCTGGGAAAAAGTTCTCCCCTGTCACCTGGAATGCTTGGTCAGCCGATCTCGACGAAGCCAAAATCCAGCAATACTACGCGTCACACCCTGACCATGAGGTCGCCTGCCTGACGAATGATGAATTGATCGTCTTCGACGCCGATTCAGAGGCATCGCTTCAGGCATTGGAATCGATTGAGCAAAAGCACGGTATCAGGCCCATGCTGATCGTGAAAACCCCGCGAGGTTTCCATCATCACTTTCGTCGCGCAGGAGCTATAGCGACCCAAGATGCACACGACTCGACTCAGCACCCAGACCGTATCGATATTCGTACCGGTCGCAGCATGATCGTGATGCCGCCTAGCGGGGGGCGTTCGGTTCTGATGTGCGAAGCCACCTGCCTGGAGGATCTGAGCATCGCGACTCAGGAATTCATCGACGACATCTTCATCCACAATGGTCGACAGGCCCCTTCAGCCGTTATCGATGAGCCGGATGAGGAGACGCGCTCTTACAGGCGTATCACCTTGGCACAACTCGCGAAACTGGTCCATCTGCTCGATGCCGATATGGGCTACCAAGACTGGCTGAACGTCGGGATGGCCGTCTTCCATGAAACCGGTGGCAGCTCCGAAGGCCTGTCCCTGTTCGACAACTGGAGCTCGGGCAGCAAGAAGTACGGCGGCACCAAGGAAATCGAGGTCAAATGGAATTCCTTCAAGGGCCACTGCTCGAATCCGATAACTGTAGGGACGCTGGTGATGCTTGCCAAACGGTACGCAAGCGAAACCGAGGTTCATTCCGCACTGGCCGATGACTTTGAGCCATGCGCGTATGAAGTGGTGGAGCCGCAGAAATTAGCATCGCCCTCAAAGGCAGTCTCCACCACAGCCACGCCCTTCCTACGCTTCTCGCTGACCGGCAAGCTGGAAGAGATCGAGAAAAACGTCGCCAATTCGGTGTATGTGTTGAATGGAATTGCCCTGCTTGGCGAAACCACTGTCATTTACGCACCGCCGAATTCAGGCAAGACACTTATTACTCTGGCACTTCTAGCAGACGGCATCAAGAAGGGACGTATCGACCCAGATCAAGTGTATTACCTGAATATGGACGACTCAGCCCGCGGACTGGCAGAAAAGGCCACGATTGCCGAGGAGTTCGGCTTTCATATGGTTGCCCAAAGATATCTTGGCTTCACCATCGAGCAATTCGAAGACCTGATCATCGAATGCCTTGAGCAAAAATGTGCCCGTGGAATGATCGTCATCCTCGACACGTTGAAGAAATTCGCGGACCTCATGAGCAAGACAGAAAGCAGCCAGTTCGGAAGCCTCTGCCGCGAATTTGCGCAGCAGGGTGGGACCATCATCGCCCTAGCACACACCAACAAAAACCGTAGTGCGAATGGCACGCTGGTTCCTGGTGGTACCAGTGACGTCATTGACGATGTCGACTGCTCGTATGTCATCGACACATTGCCGTCTGATTCTTCGGGAACAGCAATTGTTGAATTTGCAAATATCAAATGCCGCGGAATCGTTACCGAGAAAATGAAGATCAGGTACGCCAGGTCAAGCACGACCATTTCGTATCGCGACATGTTTGACTCTGTCGAGACGCTCGACGAGGAAACCGCAGCAAAGATCGAGGTAAAAGCACAGCGTCAACTTGATGAGCAGATCATTGCAGTCATCAGTTTTGCCTTAAGCGAAAAGGCCAAAAATAAAGGTGAACTGATCAAGGCAGCTGTGCAAGATACTGGAGAATCGCGTGGCCGTGTCATCGAAGTAATCGAGCGCTACACCGGAACCAATCCGAAGCAGCACATTTGGCAGTTGTCTAAACAAGCTCGCGGCGCTCATGTTTTCAGATTGCTAAACAGCGAGCCCGGCGAAGACATCGTCGCAATCTAACTGTAGCCATCGCTCCGCTGACCTACGCCGGTCAGTGGGGCATTTTCCCCAACAACTGAAAAGGAGGCACTCAGTATGCCTGTGGTCAAACTCACCCAAAATTTCGTCAATTCAGGTCTTTCCTGCCCGACCGGCAAGACCCGCGTTGAGTTCGTCGATCAGGACGTACCTGGCTTGTACATCGAGGTCCGTGCAGCTTCGTCAGGACGTGGCACGTTTTGGTACCGCCACAAGGTCCAAGGCAAGCTCGAATATGCGAACCTCGGCGGCACTTCGGTCGTTACGCTGGCCGACGCTAGAAAAAAGGCCATGGCCATCAAAGTCGACCTTGCTTCGGGTGGTACTCCCTTCGCCGCCGAGAAGGCTCGCAAGGCGGTATTGACCTTCACGGAGTTCTTCGAGGGTCATTACCTGCCCTACGTGAAGCCGCGCAAGCGCTCCTGGAAGCGAGATGATGAGTTGTACCGTCTGCGGATCAAGGTAGTGTTCGGCAATACCAAGCTGAACCTGATTACCCGTCAGCAGATCCAGCAGTTTCACACCGATCTAGCGGCCGAAGGACTGGCCCCGGCGACTGCCGATCACCACATCAAGCTCATCAAGCACGCTTTGAACCTAGCCATCGACTGGAATTTGCTGCAGGATAAAAATCCTGCTGTTCGGGTTCCTTTGTTCAATGCGGACAACAAGGTCGAGCATTATCTGGATGATGAAGAACTGGGGCGCTTATTGAAGGTGCTGCAGACGGATGAGAACCGCCCTGTCTGCTTGATTGCCCTGCTGCTGATCTCTACCGGCTGTCGCCTGAACGAAATCCTGTCGGCCAAATGGAGTCAGATCGATCGCGTGAATCGGGTCTTTCGGG
>JACCEB010454937.1_pt1 | contig 18657 bp, 18 predicted proteins | sample 7454761 | NCBI WGS metagenome assembly JACCEB01 (sample SAMN15323454, study PRJNA562643) | freshwater metagenome | isolation source: river surface water | place: USA:Blue River Watershed | collected 2017-08-18 | reverse complement strand
CCATCGCGTTCCAACGCATGTAGGCGCGCAGGCGTTCTTCAATTTCGATGTTGCCAGGGCAATGCGCTTCTTGATCAGGCTCGATCGTATTCACATAGCCTGTCGTCGCAGAAAACGGCATGTCAATGCTGCTCTCGCGCGCATGTTCGAGCAGTTGCTCTAACAAGAAGTGCGCGCGCTCGGGCCCTTCTGCATTGATGACGGCGGACAACGCGTCCATCCATTCACGCGTTTCTTGGCTGTCCACGTCGGTGCGCAGATCCATGGGTTGTGCTGACATGTTTGTCTCCTCGTGTTGCACTTGTTATTGCCTGAATGTAGTAGTTTCTCACAAAATCGATTAATTTCAAATAGCGATCTATGATTTCTTATTATGAAATAAAATAATTACCCAAACCATCAAGGCGACGCCTAGACATAAACTCAGAAGCCATGGAAAAAAAAACCGTCACATCACCACTTCAACCCTTGCAAGCACTCTGGCGCAAGTGGTGGCGTGACCAATCGCCACTCAAGCAAGACCGATTCGCATTCATGGCACCGCTGGCTGCTGTGGTGCTGTTCATGGCCGCCATCACTGCCGCATTTTGGTATTTACGTTACGAAGAATTGGACCGCGAGCAAGAAGTCGTGCGACGCGATGTGGAGTACGCGCAGCAGCGTTTGCGATTGCGCTTGATCGACAAACAAGAACAAATTTCACGCATGGCGCGCAACATCGGCAACCGAGAAACCAACATTCAAGGATTTCAAGCCGAGGTGCAAACCCTCTTGAATCAAAGTCCAGAAATTGCCACACTGACTTGGCTCGATACCCAAAGACGCATACGCGCTGGCGATACGAATTACCAAGAAATACACAGCCACGCCGAAACACAAACCACATTTGAGCTCAGCCGAGCTTTACTCCAGCCGGTTTACTCACAGCCCATCACCGAAAAAAGGGGCAATGACCAACTATTCAGCGAATTGCAGTTGCACGTGCCCATCCTCCACCACGGCAAGTTCGATGGTGTCTTGCTCATTGAATATTCACTAGAAGGCATGCTGCGCTATGCCGTTCCCTCTGAAATCAGCAGCAAATACGCCATCTCAATCCGCGACGCCAACAACATGGTGTTGGCAGGTCAAGCCAACAAAGCCCGCCCCAAGGTCACCGAGGTGTTGCCTTGGTTGTGGCAAACCAATGAATACGAAGTGCCCATCACCCCGATCGGCTATGCCTTGTCCTTGCATGCACAGGCTTATCGCACATCGCAAGGTTTGATCGGCAATGGGTTGTTCTGGTTGGTGGCGGTGCTCAGTGCCATGACCGCATGGATGTTGATCGGCACCTGGCGACACACCCGCCGCCGCGTGCAAGCACAGCAAGCCTTGATTGCAGAAACCAACTTTCGACGCGCCATGGAAAATTCCGTGCTCACAGGTATGCGGGCAATGGACATGAAAGGTCGCATCACCTATGTGAATGCCGCGTTTTGCCAAATGACGGGGTGGAAAGAAGACGAGCTGGTGGGCAAATTGCCACCCTTCCCCTATTGGCCCGACGATGAACGAGACACGCTGCAACAAAAACTCACAGAAGAACTGCTGGGCGAGACAACAGCGAGTGGCTTTCAAGTCCGCGTCAAACGCCGAGATGGTGAAATATTTGATGCACGAATGTATGTGTCTCCACTGATCGATGCACGAGGACAGCAAACAGGTTGGATGACCTCGATGACAGACATCACCGAACCCAACCGCGTACGCGAACAACTCTCTGCGGCCCACGACCGCTTCACCACCGTTTTGGAAGGTCTGGATGCCTCGGTGTCCGTCGCCCCTTTAGGCAGCAAAGAGCTTTTGTTTGCCAACAAGTTGTACCGCCAATGGTTTGACACCACGACCCACGGCCACTTGGGTTTGGTGACGCAGGCGGGGCAACTGCGCAGTTCAGATCTGTCAGACGCATCCTCCGACGACAGCAACGACCAAGCCGATGGCCTGATGGGGCTTCCCACCGACGGCATCACCGAAACCAAAGCTGAAAATGCTGAGATTTATGTGCCCGAACTGGGCAAATGGCTAGAGGTTCGCTCTCGCTATCTCAACTGGGTCGATGGTCGATTGGCGCAGATGGTGATTGCCACAGACATTACCCCACGTCGCCAAGCCGAAGAGCAGTCGCAAGTCCAAGCCGAACGTGCCCAGTCGGCCAGTCGCCTGATCACCATGGGCGAGATGGCATCGAGCGTGGCCCATGAATTAAACCAACCCCTCACCGCCATCAACAACTACTGCAGCGGGATGGTGTCGCGCATCAAAGCGAAAAATTTAAATGAAGAAGAGTTGATCAAGGCGCTCGAAAAAACTGCCCATCAGGCGCAACGCGCCGGTCAAATCATTCAACGCATTCGCACCTTTGTGAAACGCAGCGAACCCAACCGCACGCTATCGGATGTCACGGCCATTGTGGCTGAAGCGGTGGAGTTGGCAGGCATTGAGTTGCATCGACGCCAAGTGCGTCTGACGCAAGTCGTTGCAGCCCGACTCCCCGCCATCAATGTCGATCCGATTTTGATTGAACAGGTCTTGATCAACTTGATGCGCAATGCCGCAGAATCCATTGACCTGGCACAGCGTCCCCTGACACAACGCGATGTGGAGCTGAAAGTCTTACCTCGCCAAGAACAAGGGCAAAGCGTGGTTGTTTTTTCAGTCACCGACACCGGTCGGGGGTTAGCCCCGGAAGTGATGGAGCGCTTGTTTGAAGCTTTCTTTTCAACCAAGGCCGAGGGCATGGGCATTGGCCTGAATTTGTGTCGCTCCATCGTCGAGTCGCACCAAGGAAGGATGCACGCAGAGAACCTCTACAATGGCGCAGATATAACGGGCTGCCGCTTTTCCTTCTGGATACCGGTCCGCTAGGTTGGAGTTTGATTGATGAGTTTGATTCCCAAAAAAGGTACGGTCTATGTTGTCGATGATGACGAAGCTGTCCGCGATTCGTTGCAGTGGTTATTAGAGGGCAAGGACTACCGTGTTCGTTGCTTTGACTCCGCCGAAACTTTTCTGAGCCGTTATGACCCCCGCGAAGTGGCATGTTTGATTGTCGACATTCGCATGGGCGGCATGACTGGTTTGGAATTGCAAGACAAGCTGGTCGAACGCAAATCGCCTCTGCCCATCGTCTTCATCACAGGCCATGGCGACGTGCCCATGGCAGTCGACACCATGAAAAAAGGTGCGATGGACTTTATTCAAAAGCCTTTTGATGAGGCCGCCTTGGTGAGTTTGGTCGAACGCATGTTGACCCAGGCCAATGAGTCATTTGCAGAGTACCAACAAGCGGCTAGCCGCGATGCCTTGATGGCCAAGCTCACGACCCGTGAATCACAAGTGTTGGAGCGTATCGTGGCCGGCCGTTTGAACAAGCAAATTGCCGACGACTTGGGGATCAGCATCAAGACCGTGGAAGCCCACCGCGCCAACATCATGGAAAAACTCAACGCCAACACGGTGGCCGACTTGCTAAAAACAGCGCTCGGACAAAACGCGCCCAAGGCTTAACTTCCACGCAACGCCTTCTGTTGCCACGCCCTCAACGCCCGTGTCTCACGGGCGTTTTCAATTCAACTCATTTTCTGTATACACACCATGACTGCACAACTGATTGACGGCAACGCCCTCTCCAAACAACTGCGCGCCCAAGTGGCCACAGATACGGTCAATCTCAAGGCCCAAGGTCTCACACCCGGTTTAGCCGTGGTATTGGTAGGCGACAACCCAGCAAGCCAGGTGTATGTACGCAACAAAGTCAAAGCCTGTGAAGAAGCAGGTTTGCACTCGGTCCTCGAAAAGTACGAAGCCAACATGAGCGAAGCCGATTTGCTGGCACGCGTGGAAGCACTTAACCACGATGACAGCATTCATGGCATCTTGGTGCAACTGCCCTTACCTGCCCACATTGATGCACAAAAAGTGATCGAAGCCATCAGCCCGGCCAAAGATGTGGATGGTTTTCACATCGCCAGCGCAGGCGCGTTAATGACCGGTATGCCCGGTTTTTGGCCCTGCACCCCTTACGGTTGCATGAAGATGTTGGAGAGCATTGGTTATAAGCTCCAAGGAAAACACGCGGTGGTGATTGGCCGCAGCAACATTGTGGGCAAACCCATGGCGCTCATGCTGCTGCAAAAAGATGCCACTGTGACAGTGGCGCACTCGCGCACGCACAACCTCAAAGCGCTCACCCTGCAAGCCGACGTGATCGTGGCTGCCGTGGGTAAGCGCAACGTACTGACCGCTGACATGGTCAAACCCGGGGCCGTGGTGCTGGATGTTGGCATGAACCGCAACGATGAAGGCAAGCTCTGCGGCGACGTGGACTTTGATGGCGTCAAAGAAGTCGCCAGCTACATCACCCCAGTACCCGGCGGCGTAGGCCCCATGACGATCACCATGTTGTTGGTCAATACCTTGGAATCAGCACAACGGGCCTTATCTGAGAAGCAACACGCATAACGAGTATTTCACGATGACATCCCACACCGCTCACCCCAACTCGCTTCTCGACTTCAGCGACCACCCGCTGTTTGATGCCATCCACCCCGCACACATTGCCCCCGCGCTGGACCAACTTTTACCTGCAGCTGATGCAGCGTTAGAAACCGTGACCGCCGCTGACTTCCCAGCAGACTGGAAAGCCATTGCTGCAGTGCTCGACGTGGCAACTGAAAAACTCAGTCGCGCTTGGGGCGCGGTGAGCCATTTGCACTCAGTCGCAGACACCCCCGAGTTGCGCGCCGCCTACACAGAGGCGCTGCCACGTGTGACCGAGTTCTACACCCGCTTAGGTGCAGACGAACGTTTGTACGCCAAATACAAAGCCATTGATGTGTCACGCTTGAATGACGAACAACAACATGCCCACACCCTGGCCATGCGCAACTTTTTGTTGTCCGGTGCTGAGCTCGTGGGTGTGGCCAAAGCGCGCTTTGCCGCCATTCAAGAACGCCAAGCGGAGGTGAGCCAAAAGTTCAGCGAGAACGTGCTGGACGCAACTGACCAATGGTCTGCGATCGTCAGCACAGAAGAACTGGCCGGTGTTCCAGACGACGTGGTGCAAACCACGCGCGCCGCGGCAGAAAAAGACGGCGTCAAGGGCCACAAGCTGAATTTAAAAATGCCGTGCTACCTGCCCATCATGCAGTTTGCCCACAGCTCGGCGCTGCGTGAAAAGCTGTACCGCGCTTACGCAACCCGCGCATCAGACCAATCGGAAGCGGTGCAGGCAGGAAAAACCGAGCAAGATAACACCCCATGGGTGAAAGAAATCTTGGCCTTGCGACAAGAAGAAGCGCAACTCTTGGGTTACGCCAATTACGCCGAAGTGTCCTTGGCCGCAAAGATGGCGCAATCCCCCACCGAGGTGATGACTTTCTTGCGAGACCTCGCCCAACGTGCTCGCCCTTACGCCGAGAAAGATGTGGCCGAAATGCGCACCTTTGCCGCCGAACACCTGAACCTCCAAGACCCTCAACCGTGGGATTGGCCTTACATCGGCGAGAAACTCAAAGAAGCGCGCTACGCCTTCAGCGAACAAGAAGTCAAGCCCTACTTCACAGCACCCAAGGTGTTAGCCGGCTTGTTCAAAATTGTGGAAACCTTGTTTGAGGTCAGCATTCGCCGAGACAGCGCCCCTGTGTGGCACCCCGCTGTTGAGTTCTATCGCATCGAGCGTCAGGGCCAACTGGTGGGTCAGTTCTACCTCGACCCTGGTGCACGCGCGGGCAAGCGCGGCGGTGCTTGGATGGACGATGTGCGGGCCCGTTGGTTACGCCCCGACACGGGCAAGCTACAAACCCCCGTGGCGCATCTGGTGTGTAACTTTGCCGAAGGCGTGGGAGGCAAACCACCCCTGCTCACCCACGATGACGTGATCACCCTCTTCCACGAATGTGGTCACGGCTTGCACCACATGCTCACGCAAGTCAACGAACGTGACGTGTCTGGTATCAGCGGCGTGGAGTGGGATGCGGTGGAGCTGCCCAGCCAGTTCATGGAGAACTTCTGCTGGGAATGGAGCGTGCTGCGTCACATGACCGCGCACGTGGACACAGGCGAGCCTTTGCCACGCGCGCTGTTTGACAAAATGCTGGCCGCCAAAAACTTTCAAAGCGGTTTGCAAACACTGCGCCAAATTGAGTTCTCGCTCGTGGACATGCGACTGCACACCGAAGGCGGTAAAGCCCAAGACTTCATGCAAGTGCTACGCGATGTGCGTGCCGAAGTGGCCGTGCTGCAAAGTCCTGCGTGGGGGCGCACCCTGCACACCTTCAGCCACATCTTTGCGGGTGGCTATGCGGCGGGCTACTACAGCTACAAGTGGGCCGAGGTGCTGAGTGCGGATGCCTATGCGGCATTTGAAGAAACCGCAGGTGCCGATGGCGAACCCAACATCGACACCGGTCGCCGCTACCGCGAAACCATCCTAGAAGTTGGCGGCAGCCGCCCTGCGATGGCGTCGTTCAAAGCCTTTCGTGGCCGAGAGCCTCAACTTGATGCGCTACTGCGCCATCAAGGCATGGCTTAAGCCAGAAACTAAGCAAGGCGCCCTCACCAAGGTATCGCTGACCCTTTGTAGTCCACAAAGTGCGCCGCAGCTTGCGCTGGTAAATCGTCCAGAGCACTGAGCAAACCTGCCACCGATTGCGCGGGCGTGAGGCAATCTTGCGCGGGTACAAACGGTGCTGACAGCCCAGAAGCCACCGTGCCTGGTTGCATGGCAGCGACCACAAGATGTGGACGTTTGCGTGCAGCCTCGATCGCAGCGGTTTGCAGCACCATGTTCAATGCAGCTTTTGCAGCGCGGTAACCATACCAACCACCTTTGTGGTTGTCGCTGATGCTGCCCACACGCGCCGACAGCTTGGCGTAAATGCTGCGTTGCTCGGTGGCCAACAAAGGGACACAGTGTTTGAGCAACAACGCCGGACCGATGGTGTTGACCTCGAAGGCACGCGCCAACCGCTTGGCCTCAAGCGCACCCATGTGTTTTTCCGGCCCCTGCCCGTCGATCGTCAACGCGCCTGTGGCATCGATGATGAGATGAAACGGACCTTGCAGTGAAGCAACCACAGCCGCCATGCTGTTTTCATCTTCTAAGCTGAATGCGGGCACCGAACTGCGCGACAAGCCCACGACCTCGACGCAAGACGCATCAGCCTGCAAGGCCTCCACAAAAGCACGCCCCAGCGCGCCTGATGCCCCCAGCACCACTGCACGATAAGCAGTGCCCAGGCTTTTCAAAACTTCAACGTCTTCACGCCGGTGGAAGTGCCCAGCAAACACACTTGTGCTTTTTGGTGTGCAAAGACCCCGACTGTCACCACGCCGGGCCATTGGCTGACCTCGGATTCAAACTCTAAGGGGTCACTGATTTTCAAGCCCGTCACATCGACGATGTGTTGACCGTTGTCGGTCACCAGCGGTTGCCCGTCTTTCAAACGCAGCTTGGCGCTGCCGCCCATCGCGGCAAACTGGCGCATGACGCGAGCCGCTGCCATGGGAATCACCTCGACTGGCAGCGGAAATGCACCCAATGCATCCACCAACTTGCTTTCATCGGCAATGCACACAAACATCTTGGATTGCGCCGCCACAATTTTTTCGCGGGTCAAGGCAGCCCCTCCGCCTTTGACCATATGGCCTTGATGGTCGATTTCATCTGCTCCATCAATATAGACCGACAAACTGTCCACCTCGGCAGCTTCAAACACGTGGATGCCCAAGGCCTGCAAGCGCTCGGTGGAAGCCACCGAACTCGACACGGCACCTTTGATTTGGTCTTTCATGGTCGCCAGCGCATCGATGAACTTGTTCACGGTTGAACCCGTCCCGACACCCACCACCTCGCCAGGGACCACGTATTGCAAGGCCGCTTGCCCCACCAAAGTTTTCAATTCGTCTTGTGTCAGGGGCGTAGCGTTGGGCGGGGTGCTCATGGGGGAAAATCCAAGGGTTCTATAGAAAGTCTGAGATTATCCATGTCGTTGTTGCCCTATTCACTCGCCCGCCCTTTTCTATTTGCCATGGACGCTGAAACCGCCCATGAGCACACCTTGTCGCTGCTGGCCCGAACCCAAAACACGCCGCTGGCTTGGGCGTATTGCCAGGAACGCGTGAAAGATCCCATCACACTGGCTGGCTTGAATTTTCCTAACCGCGTAGGTTTGGCTGCAGGCTTGGATAAAAACGCGCACTGCATCGACGGCTTGGCGGCCATGGGTTTTGGCTTTGTGGAGGTGGGCACGGTGACCCCTAAGGGCCAACCCGGCAACCCCAAACCACGCATGTTTCGATTGCCCCAAGCCAACGCCTTGATCAACCGCCTAGGTTTTAACAACGAGGGGTTGGAAGCTTTCTTGACCAATGTGAAGTTGGCCCAATTCCGCAGCAAATCCAACACGCCTATGCTGCTTGGCCTGAACATTGGAAAAAACGCCGCCACGCCAATTGAGAACGCAGCAGACGACTATCTGATTTGCTTAGACGGCGTGTACCCGCATGCCGACTATGTGACGGTAAACATCTCCAGCCCCAACACCAAAAATCTGCGCGAGCTGCAAAGTGACGAAGCCCTGGACGCACTGATTGGCGCACTGGCCAAACGGCGAGCCGAGTTGGCACAACGGCACCACAAACAAGTGCCCGTGTTCATCAAAATTGCGCCTGATTTGGACGGCGATCAAATTGCGGTCATCGCAACCACCTTGAAGCGTCACTGTGTGCATGAAGGCACCCCATCGTGGGGCGTGATTGCGACCAACACCACCATCGCCCGCGACGCTGTGCAAGGCATGACGCATGCCGACGAAACGGGGGGTCTTTCAGGTTCACCCGTGTTTGAAAAAAGCAATGCCGTGATTCGTCAGTTGCGCGCTGCGATGGGCCCCAGCTTTCCTATCATTGGCGTGGGTGGAATCTTGAATGGACACGACGCTGTCGCCAAAATCCAAGCAGGCGCAGATGTGGTGCAAATTTATACCGGCTTCATCTACAAGGGGCCCGCCTTAGTCAAAGAAGCCGCGCAAGCCATTCGCGACCACGCCTGATCAAGCAAACACGGTGCGATAACCCTCAAAGCGTTTGGCCCAATAAGTGTGACTCAAGCGCTCCGACTTGACACCTGTTTTTTCATTCGCGGCATGGATGAACTTACCCGACCCAATGTAAATGCCCACATGAGAAAAGGCGCTGCCCAGCGTGTTGAAAAACACCAAATCACCGGGATGCGCTTCGTCTGGGCGAATAGCTTGTGTGCTGGCAGCCATTTGTGCGGCACTGCCTTTGAGTGCAATGCCGGCAGACTCTTGGTACACAAAACTCACCAACCCTGAACAATCAAACCCCGTGTGCAACCGTTTTCCGCCGTAGGTGTAACCTCGATCTAGCATGGCCATGGCTTGCATCAGGATGTCTTGGCGCTTGTCTGCATGGTTGGGATGACTCAAACCGACAGGGTGATTTGCGCTGTGTGGACGCGGGCTTGAGCACGCCGACACAAGCGATATCAATCCCAAACCCAAAAACAAACGTTTGTTCATAGGCCCCATCTTATTGGAGAGCACGCACAACCGCCTCACCTATCGCCAGCGAACTGGTCAAACCAGGTGACTCAATGCCAAACAAATTCACCAAACCCTTCACACCATGATCGGCTGGGCCTTGGATGCAAAAATCTGCTGCAGCCTCATTAGGACCCGAAATCTTGGGACGAATGCCGGCATAACCAGGCTGCAATGCGCCCTCTGACAAAGCCGGCCAGTACTTGCGAACCTCGCTGTAGAACGCTTGCTCGTGGGCAGTGGACACCACCAAATCATCGGGCCCTTCGACCCACTGCACATCAGGACCGAACTTCGCTTGTCCGCCCAAATCCAAGGTCAGATGCACACCTAAGCCCGCGGCCTCAGGCACGGGGTAAATCAAGCGTGAAAACGGGGATTTACCTGAAAGCGTGAAATAGTTGCCCTTGGCAAAGTAAGCGGGTGGCACATGTTGCGCAGCCAAACCCACAAACCTCTGCGCCAATCCAGGGGCAGTTAAACCTGCGGCATTGACCACGGTTTGGGCTAGCAATTCAGAACCATCCTGCATTTGCACCACGATACCGTCATCACGACAGACGGCACCAGCCACCGGCGAATTCAAGGCCACGATACCGCCGGCGTTTTCAAAGTCCCCTTGCAAGCTCAGCATCAAGCCATGGCTGTCCACAATTCCCGTGCTGGGCGAATGCAAGGCTGCCACACAAGACAGTTGGGGCTCCATCACTTGCGCTTGTTGCGCCGTCAGCATCTGCACGTCAGTCACCCCATTGGCATGGGCTTTTTTCAAAATCCCTTCTAGCGCAGGGCGTTGGCTGTCATGGGTGGCCACGATCAATTTGCCGCAACGGCTGTGAGGCACCGCGCGTTCGCTGGCATAGCTGTACAGCATGTCGCGACCTTGCACGCACAACATGGCCTTGAGCGAACCTTGCGGGTAATAAATCCCGGCATGAATCACCTCGCTGTTACGCGAACTCGTTCCTGTACCAATCGCGTCAGCAGATTCCAAAACCAACCATTCGCGCGAACCCGTTGGCGCTTTTTGAATCAAGGCCCTTGCCACAGCCAAGCCCACCACCCCCGCACCAATCACCACCCCATCAACTTTGTCCACCGCGAAGCTCCTGCGTTTTGAGGCCCACATCCTAATGCCAGATCGTTCGATGGCAGCACCATGAAAAACGGCTCCCGAAGGAGCCGCGCAGGAGGTTTTGGAAAACCTAAAAATTAACGCTTCTTCGAAGCTGTCTTACCCGCATTCAACGCTGTTTCCGTGATGTTTTTGAAGTTGGCTTCAGCGACGTCGGTGGCTTGCTTGACCGCCTTTTGAACCGATTCCAAGGCATTGTTGCCCGCAGAAACAGCCGTTTTGAATGCAGCCACAGCGGCTTCAGAACCAGCAGGTGCATTCTTAGCAGCGTTGTCTACCAAAGCGTGGAAAGCTTTTTGGGCATCAGCGACTTGGGCTTCCATGTGACCTTGGAAGTGTGAGCCTGTGCCTGTGGCGATGTCGACCAAGTGGCGGTTGTAAGCAACCGCTTTTTCAGCCAAAGGCTGGAACAAGCTGGCTTGCAAAGCCAACAACTCTTGCGCGTCTTTCACGCTCAAAGCCGCATGGGTTTGTTTTTGTGAGTCAGCCAAGGTGCTTTTTGCAGCAGCCAAGTTCAACTCGATGAGTTGTTCCACGCCAGAGAAAGCTTTGTTAGTCAAGCCAACCAGTGTTTCCAAGTTGGCTTTGTTGGCGGCGAGCACTTGTTCAGGGGTCAAAGTCATTTCAAATCTCCAAAAGTTAAGTAGGGACTGTCAAACTGCTCTGAACCCGTCTGTTAACCAAGTTATGTTGCAGTGCAGCATGGTGTGTATTTTAGGGACTAGATCGATCTTGACAAGGGTTTTGCACCGATATGGCGCACTTTTAGAGACGACAGACTAAATCAAGACGCGCACACGCTAATCCGTACCGTGGGCCCAATGAATCTGCCATTCGGATTTGTAACGTCGCGCCAACTCCCCCGACTTCAGCAGCAACAAATTTTCAGCATTTCGGGTTTCCGCAGAATTGGTGAAGTTAAAACTGCCCGTGATCACAACGGATTCGTCGATCACCATCACCTTGTTGTGCGCAATCGCGTGTTTACCGTCATAACGCAAATCAACTTGTGCTTGAGTCAACATGTCAATCACGTAGCGGTTGGTTTTTTCACTTTTCTTGTCCAGCAACACATAAACCTTCACACCTCGCTGATGCGCACGCACCAAAGCTTGCGCAATCGCGTTGTGCGTGAAGCCATAGGCTTGCACCAAAACCTCACGTTCGCTGGCATCGATGGTGCGAACGATGGCCGCTGCAGCACCAACAGGCGGCGTGAAATACACACCCAGCACCTCAGCTTGGATGCCATTCATGCGGGTATTGCCAGGAACAGTTGAGGCCGTTCCTGTCAACGCTGGACCGATCAAATACACCAAGACGCCAAGCGCAAGTGCCACCCAAGAAGCAATTTTTTTCATAGTGCCAATGCTAAACCGCAAGAGTCACATTTATTACTTTTGGCAATTAATTGATAAATTTGAGGCTCAGACGCATAGTAAAGTGGCCTTGCTTTGTCGACTCACCCACACCCCCCCTCGCACGCCCTCACGCCCACCACCCGACGGGCGATTTTTTTGTTGTCACTGGCCACGTTTTCGAGCATGGCTTTGCAACGCATTTGCGACCCCATGCTTCCTGAGCTGTCGCGCTTCTTTCAAGCTCCGATCAGCGAGGTTTCCAAGGTCATTTCTTTCTTTGCCATTGCCTACGGCTTGATGCAGTTGTTTTATGGACCCGTCGGGGATCGTTTTGGAAAATACCGTGTGGTCATACTCGCCAGCGTCGGCTGCAGCGTGGGTTCCGCGCTGTCGGCGTTGAGTAACGATCTTGCTTTTTTGGTCGCCGCGCGCATGGCCACAGCTGTGGCCGCTGCAGCCATCATTCCGCTCTCACTCGCCTGGGTCGGCGATGAGGTGGCTTACGAGCAACGACAAGAGACCCTGGCCCGCGTGGGCTTAGGCACCATGCTGGGTATCACAGCGGGACAACTATTTGGTGGATTGCTGACCGACACCTTGGGCTGGCGCTGGGCTTTTGCCCTGATGGCTGGCACCTTTGGATGTGTGAGTTGGCTGCTTTGGCGTCACACCCACCACCTCAAGCCCGCGTCGCACCATGCGCACCAAGCCAAGGGGTTCTTCTCGCAACTCAAACAAGTTGCCCAGGATGCCTGGGCACGAACCTTCTTGTGCATCACCTTGGTGGAAGGCGCGACAGTGTTTGGTGCCTTGGCAGTGACAGCTGCGCACTTACACCAAGTGCATGGCATTTCACTAACGCTTGCCGGTGGGACCACCGCTTTGTTTGGTCTGGGTGGCATGGCCTATATGGCCACCGCGAAATTCACCATTCGACGGTTCGGTGAAGTGGGCTTGGCGCGCTACGGCGGTATGAACTTCGGCGTGGCGTTCTTGGTCATTGCATTGACGCCTTGGTGGCAACTGGCACTGCCCGCCTGCTTCGTGGCGGGCTTTGGCTTTGCCATGTTCCACAACACCATGCAAGCCAAGGCCACGCAAATGGTCCCCACCGCACGCGGCACAGGCGTCACCTTGTTTGCGGGCTTTTTATTCCTGGGTCAATCGCTGGGGGTACTGATCTTGGCTGAGCTCTATAACCACTTTGATTCGCGTCTGATTTTGAGTCTCGATGCTGTCGTGGTCACACTCATGGCCTTGTTTTTGTCACATGCCATCGCCCAACGAAACGCAACCCAAGCTGACCACGCTTAACATTGGCACATGACGTCATCCATCGAACTACTGGCACAACAACTCGAACAGCACCCCGATTACCGGGTCTTACGCCGCCTTGTACCCGGCCGCGTTTTCAACACACCCACACCGGGTCAAAAATTAAGCAAAGGCATCGTGCTCGACACCGAGACCACTGGTTTTGATGTAGCCAACGATCGGGTGATTGAGCTTGGCATGCTGGCCTTTGAATTCGATCCCATCACCGGTGTGGTCTACCGAGTGACCGATGTGTTGGACGAACTCGAAGATCCAGGATTTCCCATCCCGCCCGCCACAACTGCCGTTCACCACATCACCGACGAGATGGTGCAAGGCCACCGCATCGATGACGACCGTGTCGGCGAATTTTTGAAAAATGCCGAGGTGGTGATTGCCCACAACGCCGCTTTTGATCGCCCATTTGTAGAGGCCCGCTGGCCCTTGTTTGAGCAACTCAACTGGGCATGCAGCATCAAAGACATCGATTGGCGCGAGGAAGGGTTTGGCTCGGCCAAATTGGAGTATTTGCTCAGCACCCAAGGTTATTTTTACGAAGCCCATCGCGCAGAGGCCGACTGCTGGGCCTTGCTTGAACTGCTCAATCAGGTCCTGCCACAAAGCCAGCAGACCGCCTTGCTCGCCGTTTTACTGACCTTGAACAAACCGCAGCAAAAGGTGTATGCCATCAACTCCCCATTTGAGACCAAAGACAAACTCAAAGCCCGCAATTACCGCTGGTCTGCAGAATTACGCTGCTGGAGCCGCGTCGTGGCAGGCGACACCGATATGCAACAAGAACTGGAATGGCTCAAACACCATGTCTATGGAGGCCGCAACGCCCGCGTGGAGTTAGAAACGACGGGCGGCAAAGTGCGTTACTCCAACCGGGTGGGCCACAAAGAGGTCGTCACGCTCTAGTCGCAAACGCACAACAAAAAGCCGGGCTTGCCCGGCTTTTTCACTTCAGTAGTTCATGGGCTGCCAAGGCACTTGGCACGTCGGAACATTGGGGTAGTACTGCTGCGAGGTGGGACAAAAATATGCCACACGACTGGGCGGTAAATACTGCTGCTGAACCACCACTTGCTGGGGCATCGCGTAGCTAGGCGTACTGGCTGCGTAAATGACACTGCCAACGATAGCGGCACCCAAAACTGGGCCAACCCAGTTGTTACTCCAGGCACCTCGATGACCATAACCGCCGTGACCTCCGTGCCAACCGCCCCGTCCCGCGCCATGTGCATGGGCAGGCACAGCCAACACGACAGCCAAAAAACCAGCGCAGAGAATAGTTAGGCGTTTCATAAGAACTCACTCAGTGAAAAAGGTAGTCTTACAACGCGCGGCGATCACAAACGGATGACAGACTGCATCAGCTCAGCGCAACACCACCATCCAAGGCGTAGGACAAGTTTGTGCCACAGGAAAGTACTGGCCAGAATCACGGCAGTAATACGCTTCAACCTGGACTTGCACCGGTTGGCCGTTGACCCACTGGACTGGCTGAGGGTTGTTGATCACCACCGCAGGTGGACTGGTGATGATGACAGTCGAGGGTTGAACAGGTCGCGACAAATAAATTGACGTGCCCACAATTGCACCGCCGACCAATGCAGGACCCCAAAAATAATCGCCACGGTAACCGCCGCGATAACCGCCATAAGGCCCATGTGCCATGGCAGTGCCTGCTGTTGCAATCAGCAGCATAGCCACTGTCAGAACACGAAATCGAATCGTCATAAATTGCTCGCTTTCTGTCGATTTAGGAAATGAATGCCTCTAACGCCAGAGCCACACGCGCCAAATGGGCATCTTGACCCCCGATGGCTGACACCATCAATCCCACGGGCAACTCGCCAGGCACGTGACACGGCAGGCTCCAAGCACAGCCATCCATGTAATTGATGGCGGAAGGGTTGCGCAACAGCAACCGATTGACCTTAAAAAATGCATCATCGTCATGCAACAAAGGCCCCAACAAAGGCGCCACCAATGGCACGGTGGGACAGAGCATGGCATCAAAACCAATCAGGGTTTGCTTCGCCCCACTGATCCATGTGCTGCGGCGGTTGTGCAGCGTCAAGTAGTCTTGTGCGCTGATGCCCTTGCCCAGCATCATGCGGGCCACCACGCGGGGATCCATACGATCACTGCCCTCGACCAAACGGGTATGGTGAGCGGCGTAACTTTCGATGGGCGAGAACCCCGCAGGCATGCTTAGCGCAGCAATATCACCCAAAGCTTGGAAAGGTATGTCCACCACTTGCGCACCTGCCGCTGACAGACGATGCAACGTGCGCTCGAATGCGTGAGCCACGATGCCATCCACGTCGTCCATCATCAAGGTTTGAGGCACAGCAAAGCGCAGACCACGAAGAGAAACCGCATCGGTCGGCAAAGCTTGCTGCGACATCACCGCGTCCACCGCCAAACACGCACGTACCGATCGGGTGATGCTGCCCACCGTGTCTAGTGTGCGGGACAGCTCCATCACGCCAGTACGCGGAATACGTGTTTGGGTGCTCTTGTAACCCACCAAACCGCACAGGGCCGCAGGGATGCGAATGGATCCGCCGGTGTCGGTACCAATGCCCACCTCCGCCAAACCTAAACCCACGGCGACCGCTGCACCAGATGATGAGCCCCCCGGCACACGCGCTTGTGCGGTGTCCGCTGGGTTGGTGGGCGTGCCATGGTGTGGGTTGATCCCCACGCCCGAAAACGCAAATTCACTCATATTGGTTTTACCCAGCACCACCGCACCCGCAGCACGCAGACGTTGCACCACAGGGGCATCCCGATGCGCAGGGGTGTCGCCCGCGCACACCACACTTCCGGCCATCGTGGTCTCACCAGACACATCCAAGTTGTCTTTCACCGTGATGCACACCCCGTGCAACGCCCCTAGATTTCGGCCCGCTTGTAATTCCTTGTCACAGTGCTCTGCGGTGGCACGCGCGGCGTCGGCATAAAGTTGGGTAAACACATGCTGAGCAGCTGGCGTCTTGGCGGCGTCTAATGCGCGCATCACGCGTTGTGTTGCGGTGGCGGCTATTTCAAATGTGGCTTGGGTCATTTGACGAATTTTGCCCCATCCCCCTCTGCGCCACAGCGATTTGCGTGCCGTGCTAGCCTAGACACATGAACGACACGACAGCCACGACAAGCCCCGAACTCACGCTTTATTACGACGGCCAGTGCTCGCTGTGCATGGCAGAGGTGGAATTTTTGCAAAGCCGCAATGCTCAGGGCCAGCTGGCGTTTGTGGATGTCACCCAAACTGGCTTTGAAGCTGCGGATCACCATATTTCGTGCGAAGCGGCCATGGCACAAATTCATGGACGCACCGCGGATGGCCAACTGCTGGTGGGCGTCCCCGTTTTTGCTGCCGCTTATAAGCTGGCTCGCCTGCCCGTTTTGGCTTGGTTGTTATCGCGCCGTTGGCTGATGCCCATCTTGCAACCCGCTTATGTCCTGTTTGCGAAACACCGTCAAGCCATCTCCAAACGAATTGGCCCCAGCGTTTTGAAGTTTTCCAAACGCTTTTTGAGGTGAATTTTCAGGTTTTTGCAGCCAACAGCGTCAGACGGTTGATAAATTTGCGAAAATACCATCTTTGCCTCGAGAACTAAAACGATGTCACGCCCAGAAAAAACAGAAATCTCCAACGATGGTTTGCGCTACAAATCCAAAAAAGGCGGTTCTCCCTTTGAAGGTCTTGGCCGTACTGGCGACACCATGAGCTGCATCAAATGCGGCATTCACAAACCCCGCAACAACGGTTCTTTCAAGCGCATCTTGGGCTCATCCATGTTTGTGTGTTTTGACTGCAGCCCTCCCAAAAAAGAAGCTGACCCAGCTGCACCAGCGGCAAACAAAGAAAAAGTCAAAGCGTAACAATTGGCGTCCACAAAAAAGCGGCTCATATGAGCCGCTTTTTTGTTGCTTCCGTGAACGGGGGCCAAGAGGCCCAGTACCTCTATTCCACCCGCACCACCGCATTTGGCTTAAAGCCCAAGTCCGCCACTTTGCCCTTCTTGGCGCGAGCGGCTTTGGCGTTGTTCAAGCTGCGAATTTCTAGCGTTTCTTCACGCGCTTTGCCGCCACGACCAATGCCTTCGATGCGCACACTGCGTGTGTACGCAGCCGCACCGGCCAAGATGTCTTTGGCTTCGAGGTCGATCAGCATCAAGCCACGACCGCCTTTTTCCATCGCTTTGAGTTCGGACAACTCAAAGGTTAAGAAACGGCCGCCCGTAGAGGCACACGCCACATGCGTGGCAGGCGCAAACGGCGTGGCACCTGAGCCACCACTCACAGGCGATGGACGGCACACGGTTTCACCCTCGCCCACGGTGATAAAGGCTTTTCCGCCTTTGTTGCGCGAGATCATGTGTTCGATGTTGGCCATGAAACCATAGCCGCCCGAGCTGCTGAGCAAGTACGTCGCGCCTGCAGGGCCAGCCACGTAGTGCAACAGTTGAGTGCCCGACTCCAAATCGATCAACGTGGTCACAGGTTGACCGTCGCCACGCGCGCCAGGCAAAGCCGACACGGGTACCGAGTAGATGCGGCCGTTCGAGCCAAACGCGATGAAGGTGTCCACGGTGCGGCACTCAAACGTGCCGTACAAACCGTCGCCCGCCTTGAAGGCAAAGGCACTGGCTTCGTGGCCATGGCCGGTACGTGCACGCACCCAACCTTTTTCCGAAACCACCACGGTCACGGGTTCGTCAATGACCTTGACTTCTGCGACCGCTTTTTTCTCTTCTTGAATGAGCGTGCGGCGTGGGTCGGCAAAGGTTTTGGCATCGGCTTCGATTTCTTTGACCATCAAGCGGCGCAGCGCCGATGGGTTGCCCACGATGTCTTCGAGCTTAGCTTGTTCGTCGCGCAACTCTTTGAGCTCTTGCTCAATCTTGATGGCTTCCAAACGCGCCAGCTGACGCAGGCGAATTTCTAAGATGTCTTCGGCTTGTCGCTCACTCAGTTTGAAACGCTCCATCAGCGCTTGCTTGGGCTCGTCGCTCTGACGGATGATGGCAATCACCTCGTCGATATTGAGCAACACCAACTGGCGACCCTCCAAGATATGAATGCGGTCCAGCACTTTGTTCAAGCGGTGCTGCGAACGACGCAGGATGGTGGCAGAGCGGAACTCGACCCACTCGGTCAACATTTCGCGCAAGGACTTGGGCACAGGGCGACCATCAATGCCCACCATGGTGAGGTT
>JACCEB010183440.1_pt1 | contig 18670 bp, 19 predicted proteins | sample 7454761 | NCBI WGS metagenome assembly JACCEB01 (sample SAMN15323454, study PRJNA562643) | freshwater metagenome | isolation source: river surface water | place: USA:Blue River Watershed | collected 2017-08-18 | reverse complement strand
TTGGCTACCAAGAGAATTAATTCATCTGCACTTCGTTTTGGTGATCAGTGGGATGGGAAATTTTTCAGCAGACCTACCTCAGAAATTTTATTAAATAATTCCATTGGTTATTTTGATTTACAAGCTGGTTTAAATTATTCGTTTTTCCCTACAGATAATTTATACTTCCATGGCGGATTCAGTATGCATCATCTGAACAGACCTACGGAAAGTTTTTTTCAGCAGAGTAATGGAATTGACAACAGGATTCCAGTCCGTTCAATTGCATTTTTAGATGCAATGTTTAAGTTAAATGACATGGTGATTTTTTCACCTGGTATCTATTTTACAAAGCAAGCGAATGCAACTGAGTTGGTAGGGGGACTGCATTTAAATTATAATCTTACAGGAGATGGTAAGCAGCAATTGATTGCGGGTATTTATGCTAGGCCTGGAGATGCAATTATTCCTATGGTTGGTTATCAATGGAGGAATTTCAAGTTTACGTTTAGTTACGATGCCACTACATCAGGTTTGAAAAGCTTTAATGGAGGGCGTGGTGCCACTGAAATGTATATGCAGTATGATGGTATGTACACTTTGATGTATGCAAACAAACAAAGTTTTTGTCCTGCTTTCTAATTCTGCAGTTCCTTTATTTTTTTCTTCAACTCTCAGCTAATACCGAACTTCGTTCTAAATCAGTCTGATATGAAGCATAGCACTATTGCAAAAGAGGTCTATGAGCAATTGGTTACTATTGTGGGACAAGAATTTGTGCTTGTCGATGAAGAATTTTTGCAAGCATATGGTCATGATGAAACTGAAAAACTTTTATTCTTGCCTGCAGTTGTAGTGCGACCAAGAACGGCTGATGAAGTTAGTCGCATCCTGCAGCTTTGCAATCAAGAAAAAATTCCTGTTACACCACGTGGTGCCGGGACTGGGCTAAGTGGTGGAGCATTGCCTCATTTGGGTGGAGTGTTGTTGTCTACAGACCGGATGAACAGCATTCTAAAAATCGATGAAGAAAATTTACAAGTAATAACCGAGCCTGGAGTAATTACGCAGGTGCTGCAAGATGCTGTTAAAGCAGTGGGTTTATTTTATCCTCCAGATCCTTCCAGCAAAGGTTCTTGTTTTATTGGTGGAAATATTGCTGAAAACAGTGGTGGTCCCAAAGCTGTTAAGTATGGCGTTGTGAAAGATTACGTGCTTAATCTGGAGGTGGTATTGCCAACTGGAGAGGTTATATGGACAGGTAGTAATGTCTTGAAAAATGCAACAGGCTATAATCTTACTCAACTCATGGTTGGTAGTGAAGGCACATTGGGTATTGTTACTAAAATTGTCTTGAAATTAATTCCACATCCAAAGCACGATTTGCTGATGCTGGTTCCTTTTTCATCTCTTGAGAAAGCCAGTGAGGCAGTTAGTGCTATTTTCAAAGCAGGTTTCACGCCATCGGCTCTTGAGTTGGTTGAAATTGATGCATTAAGAATTGTAAGTAAATACCTTTCGTCATCTGCAGTTCAGCTAACAGATGATACTGCAGCACATTTAATTATAGAAGTGGATGGCAACCATATTGAAACGCTTAGAAATGAAATGGAAGCCATTGCTGAATTGTTGTTACAATTTGATTGTGGTGAAATCTATTTTGCTGATGATGCTCAACAAAAGGATGTCTTATGGAGCATGCGCAGAAAGGTTGCTGAATATGTAAAATTAGAAGGGTATACAATTGAAGAGGATACAGTTGTACCTCGTGCTGCTTTACCTGCTTTGATAAAAGGTTTGAAGTTGCTTGGTGAAAAATTAGACTTTAAAGTAGTCTGTTATGGTCATGCTGGTGATGGCAACTTGCATGTGCGTATTTTTAAAGAAGGAATTCCCAATAGTCATGATCACCCAGAAATGACCGCTATTCTACGCGAATTGTTTCAATTGGTATATAGTTTAGGAGGAACCATTAGCGGAGAACATGGAGTAGGACTCATTCAAAAGCCATATCTCGATATTGTTTTTGATGAAACCAGGATGAGGTTGATGCGGGAAATAAAGAAAGCTTTTGACCCGAATTATATCTTGAATGCTGGCAAAATATTTGATTAAATATTTTCCAGATCTTGCTGCATAGCCTCTACCAATGCTAAAGGTTGCTTAAAATGCTTCAACCTCGTCCAGATGGGGTCGTATAAGAACCCTTTTTTTTCTAATGATTCAAGATGAAGCATCAAGTAATCATAAAAACCTGCAGTATTAAGGATGTATATTTTTTTGTCGTGTATGCTTAGCTGATTCCAAGTTAGCATTTCAAAAAGTTCATCAAGCGTGCCAAATCCTCCTGGAAGTATAATGGCAGCTTCACACATATCATACATTGTTTTTTTTCTGATATGCATGTCTTTGGTGATAATCAAATTTGATAAACCTTCATGTTGACGTTCCCATGCAACCAAAACTTCTGGAATAACTCCCGTTACTCTTGCGCCACTGGATATTGCTGCATTGGCTACTGCTGCCATCATGCCTATCGATGCCCCACCGTATACAATATCAAAACCATATTGGGCTAATAATTGACCTAATTCACCTGCATCGTTCATGAATTGTGGGTCTGTCCCACTTTTGGATCCACAAAAAACAGCAATAATGGGTTTTTGGTGGTCGGACATTTATTTCTTTTTGTAGTCGCCTCTTTTCCATGATCTAACAAATTCACCCCATGCAAACGGGTTGAATATGTTCATCGGCGGCATTTGTCCTGTGTAATAGTATTTTTGAGCGCTTTTGGCGAGGTTTAGGTTCACGGCTTCTCTGCCATCACTTGGCAAGGTTCTCATGAGCATTCTTCGTGTTGCCATGTCTGTATTTTTCCTGGCAATTTCAATATTGTCGTCTGGCACATCTGTCGACACAAAATCCCTTTCAAACTGCTCTCTGGTTGGTCGGGGTTTAATAATAGCCGCCGGTAGATAGGCTGTATCGTTGATCATTAATTGGATGATGCTGTATTGATTGCCTTCGAGATTTTTAGGAATAAGGGTTATTTTGTCTTTGAAGCCAATGCATGAAAATTCAATTTGATCGCCTTTTAATACAACGATTGAAAATACACCCTGGTTGTTGGTGAGGGTTCCCCTTCCTGTTCCTTTTACCATGACTGTCACTGCAGGAAGTCCTCTTAGGCTATCTGCTGTCATGACCACTCCATAGAGTTGGACCACTGAATCTTTAAAATTTTCGAATTGGGCCTTTGCTGCAAAAGGTAAAAAAGCAAGCAAAACAACCGAGCATTTTATGGCTTTTTTCATCGTCTTCATTCTAGCACAAATTAACTCCTTCTTTTCGATAAACAAACTAGACTGTTAATGGTTATTTTTGCAGAACAATTGATTTTTAACATTTCTTATTTATGGGTACAGAAGCGATTTTGAAGGCATTGGGTCAAGTACAGGAACCGGACTTGAAAAAAGACCTCGTTACGTTGAATATGGTTAGGGATATAGTGGTGGGTGACAAATCTGTTGAGTTTACGATAGTACTTACCACACCAGCTTGTCCCTTAAAAGAGAAGATTCGTAGAGATTGTGAGCAGGCTATTCATGAACATGTAGATGAGGGTTTAGAGGTAATTGTCAATTTTACAGCCAATACCAGTTCAATCAGGGTTGATCTCACCTCAGTATTACCTGGCGTTAAAAATATCATTGCTGTAGTAAGTGGTAAAGGAGGAGTAGGGAAATCAACCGTCTCGGCCAATCTTGCTCTTGCGTTGGCGCAACAAGGAGCTAAAGTAGGGTTAATGGATGCTGATATTTATGGTCCGAGTGTACCCATTATGTTTGGTGTAAGGGGACAGCGTCCATTGATGGAACACATCGATGGCAAGGATAAAATTGTACCGCTTGAAAAATATGGAATCAAGCTTATCAGTATTGGTCTGCTTGTTGATGAGAAAAGTGCAGTGGTATGGCGTGGTCCTATGGCCAGCAGTGCCATTCGTCAGTTTGTGACCGATGTTCATTGGGGCGAACTGGACTATTTAGTGATTGACATGCCTCCAGGCACAGGTGATATTCATTTAACACTCGTTCAAACCATTCCTGTCACTGGTGCTGTTGTGGTAACAACTCCTCAAGAAGTTGCTCTATCAGATGCGAAAAAAGCAATTGCTATGTTTGGTCAAGCACAAATTAGGGTGCCGATAATTGGATTGGTGGAGAACATGGCCTGGTTTACTCCTTTAGAATTGCCTGATAACAAATATTATATTTTTGGTAAAGATGGTGGTAAACATTTGGCTGATCAGCTTGATTTAAATTTCCTTGGACAAATTCCATTGGTGCAAAGCATCAGAGAAGGTGGAGACCAAGGTGCGCCTGCCATGTTGGGCAATGATCAAGTAACAGCCGCTGCCTTCACTGCATTTGCATCAGAAACCATTCGTGCAATTGCCATTGCAAATGCTGAAAAAACGAAGGTTGAAGCCAGTTAGTTGTTGATCACTATCACTTTGTTGGGTGCAGTTAACTTGAAGCTTTTTGAGCTACCATTTACATTGATGTGTACAATATTCGTCTGTTCTGGCTTGTATTCGTACATCACATCTGAGATGACTTTTAATTCTTTGATGCTACTCGTTTTTGGAATATTGAAGTAGACCCAAACTGCTTCTTTGTCTATTTCATAACCCAAATAATTGAGTTGTTTTTTGCTTTTGTTGACTTCAATTGTCAAGTGTTGTTGCAAATAGGTTGAGATGAGTTGATTGATCTGAGGGTTGTTTTTTATAGAAAGATCAATTTTTTTTCCTGAATACATCCTGATGGTTTCTTCAAGATCATCAGGAAATGTTTTGAGCGAAATGCCAAGCTCCTTGTTTTTTGAACTGTACTCTATCTCTGTAACAGTCACATAAAATGGATGATGACCTGCAATGAGTAGGGAGATCAAAGTGAAACCGAATAGGAATTTGATTATTTTCATCATCCCAAAATTCTGATTTATTTAGCAGACCCCACACTAACATGCAAGATTTTCTATTTTATTTTCAAATTGGCTGGAAACATATTCTGAGTTGGGATGCAACTGATCATATTTATTTTATAACTGCTTTAGCGATTATCTATTCATTTCAGGATTGGAAAAAAGTATTGGTATTGGTGTCAGCCTTTACTATAGGGCATGCTATAACTTTATATTTTAGTGCATTAGACATTTTTCGCTTTTCAGTAGAGTGGGTTGAATTTGCCATTCCATGCACTATTGTTGTAACTGCAGCATCAAATTTGTTCATTAGTAGTGAAAAGAAAACAAAAGGGATGCTGCAATATCTTTTTGCACTGGGCTTTGGATTGGTCCATGGCATGGGCTATGCAAATTATATCCGCATGATGCTTTCTAGCAATCAAAACCTGGTAGGGAGTTTATTTAGCTTTAATGTCGGATTAGAAATGGGTCAAATATTGGTTGTTGGAATGGTTTTAAGTTTGAAATGGCTTTTTGCTAAATACAATTTAATTAGTGCTAATCGCCTTACTATTGGGGTTTCTGTATACATTTCAATCCTATCCCTTATCCTTTCAGTTGAAAGGTTCCAAAGGCTTGGTTTTTAGTCTTCGTTTAATTGATACGTGTCCATACAAAATAGCCATTGTTGTTCTTCCAGTAGAGGTTGGTTTCTTTGTTGAATAAGCTTCCATGTAGACCATCTGCTATAATATCCAGGTCGCCATCTTTATCGTAATCAAAAAGACGTAACCATTTTATCCAAGAGTCAGTTCCTATTTCATGGTTTTTATCGATGTACTCTTTGGTGACTTCCATGAAATTTTTATCCCTATTCAAATAGAGTTGAAGGCTGTATCCTTGATAGCCATTGGTATTATTGAGTGTGAGTATATCCATTTTGCCATCTTCATCAAAATCAAGGAAAAGCATATCTAATATTTCATGATCTGGTTGGACTTTAATTGAAACTGCTTCTTTTTTATTGAAAGTGCCGTTGTTTGAAGGAACTATCCGCAATCTGTTTTTACCCCCTAAGCATAAATCTAGGTTGCCATCGCCTGTCATGTCAAAAAGCTCGACAGTAAAGTAATTATCATCTGTTGTGTTACTAAATCCTTTAAAAATCTCATTTGACAATTGAAAGTTTAAATTTCCTTTGTTCAAATAGGCGGCTGGATGGATGGGTACTAGTTTGCTTCCTCCGGAAAAAGCTACTAGATCTGCTAATCCATCTTTATTGATATCCCCGGAAGCTCCTCCTTGGAAGTAGCCAATGTCTTTATTGAGGTAGTGGTATGTTTTTGTGTTTGTTTTGAAAATGCCAATTGAATCACCTGGAAAGGGTTGACTATCATATCCTGTTGAGAAAAGTAAAATTTCTCTACTACCATCTTGATCGAGATCAATTAATCCAACCTTTCTAACTTCATGGAGTCCATATTGAACCAGGTGATTGGTGCTATCTTTTTCATATTCTGAAAACAGGTGTAGACCCTTTTCATTTGTTGGCCAGGGACTTTTAAAGTAAAATGCCCACAAATCTTTGTAGCCATCTCCATTGAGATCAGTGTAGAGGTAAGTCCCTTTACTAAACCAATAATATGACTTCTGTTCTCCCCAATTGTGTGCATTTGTTCTGTTATAAGGCAGTTTTTCTAAATCTGGGGTGAGTTCAAAACCAATATAGTATGATTTTTCAGGGTTAAAAAGGCTTGAAAATGATAGTGTGGTCTGGTACCAGCTTGTTTTTTTATTGATTGATGAATAGCTATCTAGCGTGGCTATCCCATATACCTGCGTTCCTTCTGGCTTGGGTGTTCTGGTAAAATTTTCTGTGAATTCAGGGTCGTTTTTTTTACAGCTGATAAGCAGCAAAAGAGTGATTAATAAATTATATTGCAAGGAAGAAAAACTGAAGGATGCTGGGCGTGGATTTGTTTTCATGTTGTTGTTAGTTTTCATGAGTTCAACCTACGTGTAATTTTCTCCCTGAGAGATGATATCAGTCCCAATAGCTTCTTCATGTAAATTCTTTTTTTGTTTGTTTATTATATCGTAAAAAGTAAATCTCAAAAGATGAGAAAAAGTCATTTATTGTTGGTTGTGATTTTGTTGGCTAGTCTAGGTACAATTGCTCAGCCTCTTCGCAACCCAGGTTCAAATCATGGTAACCGCTTTGAGCAGTTGGATTATTTAATGCAGGATCCCAATGAGTACAGGACTGCAAGTGGAGCTCCTGGTCCCAAGTATTGGCAGCAACGTGCAGATTACGACATCAATGTTGAAATCAATGAAGAACAAAATCTGCTTACTGGTTCAGAAACGGTAACATATTTCAATAACTCTCCTGATATACTCACCTATATCTGGTTACAGATTGATGAAAATTTTCATCATCCTAACAGTGATAATAATTACGACAAGCCTTCAACAATGGGCAATCGTTTAACGCATCAGCAACTTTTGCAGATGAATCCCAAAGAATATCTTAAAGATTATGGCGTTAACGTTACATCATTGACTGATGCAACTGGAAGACCATTAAAGTATACTGTTAATCAGACCATGATGAGGGTGGAATTACCTATTCCGCTTAAACCCGGACAAAAATTCATTTTCAAGGCCAGCTGGAATTACAGAATACCTGATAAGCTTACCCGTTATGGAAGAGGTGGTTATGAGTATTTTGCTGAGGATGATAACAATCTTTATTCTATTGCACAATGGTTTCCTCGCTTAGCGGTTTACAGTGATTTTCAAGGTTGGCAAAATCTTCAATTTACTGGTGGTGCAGAATTTGCACTTACGTTCGGAAATTATAAAGTAAACATCACTGTGCCAGAAGATCATATTGTTGCTTCAACTGGAGAGTGTAAAAATCTTGCTGCAGTTTTAACGCCAACACAAATGGCGCGTTGGCAACAAGCACAGTCATCTAATGAGCCTATTGAAATAGTTACATTGGCAGAGGCCAACGAAAATGCAAAAGATAAATCAAAGGGCAAGAAAACATGGATGTATGAGGCACAGAATGTGCGCGATTTTGCTTTCAACACTTCAAGAAGATTGGTATGGGATGCCATGGCAGTCGATGTAGAAGGTAAGAAAGTAATGTGCATGAGTTATTATGGAAAGGAAGCCTATCCTATTTACAGGAAATATTCTACAAAGGCTACTGCACACACAATTAAGGTATATTCTAAGTTCACGACTCCCTATCCTTATCCAGTCGCTATTTCTGTAGAAGCCGCAATAGGTATGGAATATCCTATGCTAGCCATGAATTTTGGTCGTGCTGAAAAAGATGGTACTTACAGTGAAGCAGTTAAATATGGTGCAATTGGTGTGATTATTCATGAAGTTGGGCATAACTTCTTCCCAATGATCATCAATTCAGATGAGCGTCAGTATTGGTGGATGGATGAAGGGTTGAATACATTTGTTCAGTTTTTGACTGAGCAAGAATTTGACAATAATTATCCTTCGAGAAGAGGTCCGGCTCATTTGATTACTGATTACATGAAACTTCCAAAGGATTTGTTGGAGCCTATCATGACAAAAGGTGATAATGTAGCCAACGTAGGTTCGAATGCTTACGCAAAGGCTGCAACTGGATTAAATATCTTAAGAGAGACCATCATGGGTAGAGAGTTGTTTGATTATGCCTTCAAAGAATATGCACGCAGATGGGCGTTTAAACATCCTACTCCTTATGATTTGTTCAGGACAATGGAAGATGCAAGTGCTGTTGACCTAGACTGGTTCTGGCGTGGTTGGTATTATGGAACTGATCCAGTTGATATTTCTTTGGATTCTGTAAAATGGTTCCGCTTGGATAGTGAAAAGAATCTTGCTCAAATGAAAGTAGCAGATTTTGAAAGCATCAGTAAGAAAAGAAACAGAGAGGAAAAATCGATTGAGTTCTATACCGATAGGGATACTACATTGAGAGATTTCTATTACTACAACAGAAATGCTGATGTAAAAATGATGCAGGATGGTATGCAGCAGCAGTTGGATGCACAAAAAGATAAAGCAAACTATGCTGCATGGGAAGACAAACATTTTTATGAGTTAACCTTTAGTAACAAAGGCGGTATGATTATGCCGATTATCGTTGAGTTTACCTTTAAGGACGGTTCAAAAGAAGTGGACAGAATCCCTGTAACCATTTGGCGTTTAAATGAGCAAAAAGTGAGTAAGCTATTTATCAAAGACAAAGAAGTAACAGCAATTAAGCTAGATCCAATGCGTGAAACAGCAGATATCAACGAAGCCAACGGTATGTGGCCAATCAAAGAGATGCCAAGCAAGTTCCAATTGTTCAAAGGAGCTGCAAGCATCAGTGGATTAGGTGCACCAAGGGTTTCAGGTGGTGCTGCTAACGCAATGCAAAAGGCAAAGAATTAATTTATTTAAGCCAAGAGGCGAATTCCTCTTTGCTAACGATGCCTTGTTTTCTTTTAACTTCTTTACCATTTTTGTAAAGAATAAAAGTTGGCAAGGCATCCACATTTAGTGACTTCATCAATTCTGTTTCAACACCACCATCCATTTTTACAAGTGTGAGTTTGTTGGCGTTTTCTTTCATGAATTGATTCAGGACTGGCTCCATTTTCTTACAAGGAGGACACCATTCTGCGCCAAAATCAACAAGAACAATATTGGTGCTTCTGATTTGTCCTTGATAGGCAACCATGGTTGTTTGTTTGGTATTTGCATTATTACCTACTAAGGGCAAATTATTTTTTTTCCAAGCGTTGATACCACCTTCCATGTTGGTTACTTTAAACCCTTTTGCACGAAGTGCTTCAGCTGCAGCACCACTTCTACCTCCACTTAGACAATAGATATAGACTGGAATATTTTTATCAAGATGTGAGGTGCGATCAAAGAATTCTTTGTTGTCTAACCAATTCGCTTGAAGTGCTTTATCAAGGTGTCCGCTTTTGTATTCATCAGCTGTTCTAACGTCTAGCACCTGTACTTTTCCAGAAGCGACTGTTTTCGCAAATTCTTGTGTATTAAGAGAAGTTGGTTGCGCAATGGTTGACATGAAACAGAATAAAAGTCCACTTAGCAATAAGCTCATTTTCATATTCAGCGATTTTTGTAAAATTAGTTAATCTTCTTTGCCTATGAATAACGACCAATAAAACTTTAACTTGCCGGTATGTCTGATGCAAAACTCATCATGTTTGATAACCGCCTTAAAAAAGTGTTGCGTATACTGAGCAAACAGGCCAAGCAGCAGGGGGTAAGTTGTTATCGTTTGTACGACAGGGATTTACCTGAATTTCCTTTGATCATTGATGTGTATGGTGAGGAAGTTTTGGTGACTGAGTACAGGAGCAACCACAGGCTCACGGAAGAAGAGTATGAAAGGTGGTTCAATGATAGTTTAGAAGTTATTCAACATGTGCTAGGGAAGGAGTTATCTCAAATTCATATCAAAGAAAGAAAGCGAAAAGAGAGTCGACAAGATCAATACCAGAAGACTGATAATCGTCAGGCTTATATTGAAGTACAAGAAGGTGGGTTGAAGTTTCTGGTCAACCTGACTGATTTTTTAGATACGGGACTATTTATCGATCATCGGATTACCAGGGGTAAGGTTGCTCAACAAGCCAAGGGTAAACGAGTATTGAATTTGTTTTGTTACACAGGATCTTTTTCAGTGTATGCAGCAAAGGGTGGTGCAGCTGAGGTGGTTTCTGTTGATTTGTCCAATACCTATTTAGATTGGGCCAAAAAAAACATGGAGCTGAATGGTTTTAAAGGTTACCAATATGTTTTTGTAAAAGCGGATGTTTTACAATGGTTGGATAAATGTGAAGCGGGTTATTATGATTTGATTGTACTAGATCCGCCTACGTTTAGCAACAGTAAAATGATGAAGGATGTGTTTGATATTCAAGAGATGCATGTTGATCTCATCAACCAATACATTGAAAAATTAGCACCAAATGGGATCTTGTATTTCAGCACCAATGCTCGGAAATTCGAATTGAATGAAGCTATGATTAAAGGAAGGGTTGAAAATATAACCACCGCAACAATTCCTTTTGATTTTAAAGGGAAGTTATTGCGGTGGTGTTATGTGATTACGAAACAGTAATTAACCTACTATCTCTACCAATTCTACTTCGAAAACTAAGTCTTTGCCTGCTAAGAAGTGATTTGCATCCATGATGATCACCTCTTCTTTTACTTCAATTACTTCAACAGGTACAGGTTGTCCGTACTGATTTTGAAGGTTGAGTTTCATGCCTACTTCAACTTGCATGCCTTCAGGCACATTAGAAGTTGGAAATTCGATGATGGCATTTGGGTCTTTCTGACCATATCCATTATCTGGGTCAATTTGAATTGTCTTTTTTTCTCCGATAGCCATTCCAAGCACACCAGCATCGAAACCAGCAATCATTTGTCCTGCTCCAACTGTGAATTCCAAAGGAGAGCGACCAACTGAGCTATCGAATTGAGATCCATCTAGAAGGGTTCCGGTATAATGAACACGAATTACATCGCCCTTTTTTACTTGCATAATTTTTGTTTAAAAATGTGAAAATTAAAATGAAACGAAGGGCGAATCTAGGTTTATTCTTTTATTTTTAATTCATAATGTTCCAAAACCATGCAAAAAAGGCTTGTTTTTAACGTACTCCTTTGTTTTTTGGTCCTGAAAGGGATAGCGCAGCAGATAGTTCCTGGTGCAGAAAGATTATCAGCCTATTTGCCTATTTTAAAGGGTAAGCAAGTTGCCGTTTTTGCCAATCAAACCTCCAAGATTGGAGATAAGCATTTGGTAGATGTGTTGATGGAAAACAAAGTACAAGTAAATGTAATATTTGGTCCAGAACATGGCTTTAGAGGTGAGGCTGATGCAGGTGCTAAAGTGGCCAATTATGTTGATCAAAAAACAGGGATCAAAGTAGTGTCTTTATACGGACAAAAAACAAAGCCAAGTGCTGAAGATTTATCAGATGTTGATATCATGCTTTTTGATATTCAAGATGTAGGAGTAAGGTTTTACACTTTTATTTCTTCATTGGAAGGCTATATGGAGTCTGCTTTCATCAACAATAAAAAACTCGTCATCCTGGACAGACCTAATCCCAATATTCATTATGTAGATGGTCCGGTTTTAGAAAGTAAATACCGATCTTTTGTTGGTATGCAACCTGTACCGGTTGTATATGGCATGACCATTGGTGAGTATGCCAAAATGTTGGTTGGTGAAAAATGGTTGAGTCCTGCTGCAATGCAAGCGTATACACAGCTGAGTGCTAATGATCCTTCTTCGTTTTCTGTGATTTCATGTAGTGCATATACACGCAATTCACAGTATACATTGCCTGTTAAGCCTTCTCCTAATCTTCCCAACAACGCTTCCATTTATTGGTATCCTTCAATTTGTTTTTTTGAAGGGACTGTGTTTAGTGAGGGTAGAGGGACAACCACTCCTTTTTTAGTTTTTGGTCATCCTGCTTTACCCAATAATATGTTTTCATTCAAGCCGGCAGCCATGCCAGGTGCCATGCAGCCGAAATTGAAAGATCAGGTATGTTATGGCTGGAATTTGAGTAGTTCAGATCAAGAGGCATTTGAAAAAGTAAATGGACGAATACACATCGAGTACCTTATTGAGGCTTATCGTTTATTTCCGGATAAAGAAAAGTTTTTTATCCTTCCAAAATCTGGTGATGCTGATGCATCTTTTTTCAACAAGCTTGCAGGCAATGCAACACTGATGCAACAGATAAAAAGTGGTGCCTCTGCAGCTTCAATTAGGGCATCTTGGAAACCGGGATTAGAAGCATTTATGTCGATTAGAAAGAAATACCTGCTTTATTAGTTTCTTTGCAACATGAAAACGGTCAAGGATTGTAGAATTGTGTTCATGGGAACCCCAGCTTTTGCTGTAGCTATTCTAGAAAAGCTGGTAAAAGAAAATTGCCAGGTGGTGGCAGTCGTTACAGCACCCGATAAACCTGCTGGAAGAGGCATGCAAATGAGCCAGAGTGCAGTCAAGCAATTTGCATTGCAACACAATCTTCCTGTGTTGCAACCGATAAAGCTCAAGGATCCTGAATTTTTAGCTGAGTTAAAATCATTTGATGCAGACATACAAGTAGTAGTTGCATTTCGTATGCTACCAGAAGTAGTGTGGAACATGCCATCATTAGGCACCATTAATCTTCATGCTTCTTTGTTGCCCAAATACAGAGGTGCTGCGCCTATCAATTGGGCCATTATCAATGGTGAAAAAGAAACGGGTATAACAACCTTTAAACTGCAACATGCAATTGATACAGGAGATATCCTCATGCGCAAGCAGATTGAGATTCGAGAGGATGAAACAGCTGGAGAATTGCATGATGAAATGATGGTTGCAGGAGCAGATTTGGTTTTTGAAACTTTATCAGGTTATTGTTCTGGAAATTTATTGCCTGTCCCTCAGGTGGAAATATTGAATCAGTTGGATGGGCATGTTCCAGAAGCACCAAAACTTCATACTGAAACTTGTAAAATAAATTGGGAGAAGAAATCAGAAGAAGTGTATAATTTAATTCGTGGACTATCACCCTATCCAGCTGCTTTCACATATTTAAAAGATAAGATGCTTAAGGTCTTCAAATCGACCTATGAGCTTATTTCTCATTCTACAACACCGGGCGAGGTAGAGTCAGACGGGAAAACGTATTTGCGTTTTGCAAGCACTGATGGTTGGGTATATATAAAAGAGCTTCAACTAGAAGGGAAAAAAAGAATGCAGGTTGAAGATTTCTTGAGAGGATATCGATTGAGTTAATTATGTTTATCTCTTTCTGAGATAGGCTCCTAGCCAAACACCTGTTAGTCCCCATCCCATTAAAGCATCTAACATGTCAATGTAAATACCTGGACTCTCATACCAAATAAAATTAGTATAAGGGAAGAATAGAAAGCACAGAAATCCTATTGCCAATGATGCTGTAAAAATATTTCCAAAGCTGGTAAAATTCCCTTTTGTTAAAAGCCAAATGAATAGCCAAACCATAATAATATTGGTTATCAATCCTCTTCCCATATTAATTGGCATATTAGTGTCATTAGACTTTTTATAGTCGACTATAGCCCAAGGTTTTCCTTTTGCATCAGCCATTTGTTTTTCCATCTCATTAGCACTAGCACCGGCTGGTGTATTAGGTAGAAAATATTTTCCTTCTTCTAATTGAGAAGATAGAAAATTCAAAATCGTGTCTTGATTAGGGGTGTATTGTGTGTTGACCCTATGAAGGTCGAGTGCTGAGTTGGATAAAAACTGCCAGAAAAAAATAATCAGTCCACCAACTAAAGAACCAATAAAAGACCTTTTCATATGGAATGTTTTTTTAAATTTAATGTTTTTGGATAAGTTATGAATCATCTATTAGAACGTTTTCTGAATTATGTGCAAATTGACACACAGAGTGATCCTGAGAGTACAAGCTTTCCTTCAACTGAAAAGCAGAAGAACCTTGGCAGGGTATTGGCTTATCAGCTCAAAGAAATGGGCATAGAAGATGCTCATATGGATGAGTATGGCTATGTGTATGCAACCATTCCTGCCACAGTTAATCATACAGTACCGGTAATTTGTTTGTGTTCTCACATGGACACTGCTCCAGATTGTTCAGGGGAACATGTGAAGCCAATAGTGCATCATCAATACAACGGGCAGGATATTATTTTACCTGATGATAATAGCCAGGTGATTACTACATCAGCGCACCCTTATTTATTAGAAAAAATTGGGGATGATATTGTTACCGCTAGTGGGCTGACATTATTAGGGGCTGATGACAAAGCTGGTATAGCAATCATCATGGAGGTTGCTTCCCAATTGATGCAATACAAAACAATAGCACATGGGGAAGTAAAAATATTGTTTACCCCAGATGAAGAAGTGGGAAGAGGGGTAGAACATGTAGATCTGAAGAAGTTAGGTGCTGATTTTGGATATACTTTAGATGGTGGTGAACTTGGGTCTTTTGAACATGAAACATTTTCTGCTAACGGAGTTGAAATTATTGTACATGGTGTGATTGCACATCCTGGTTCTGCAAAGGGTAAGATGGTGAATGCCATAAAAATTATTGGAGAGTTTTTGGCTGCTCTACCCAAAGATCATTTGGCGCCTGAGGTTACAGAGGGACTTGAAGGATTTGTTCATCCTACTGATATTAAAGGCGGTGCTGAAAAAGCGTCAGTAAAACTGATCATTAGGGATTTCAAGACAGAACAACTGCATGTACACCAAGAACTGTTGAGGGACATTATGGATAAGATCATGTTTTCCTATCCTAAAGCAACGTATGAGTTTAAAGTGACAGAACAGTACAGGAATATGGGTGAAGTATTGCAGCAATATCCTGCAGTTATCAAGCATGCCATAACTGCAATCGAGCAAGAAGGTATAAAGCCTTTATCGATACCTGTTAGAGGTGGTACAGATGGATCAAGATTGTCATTTATGGGTTTACCTTGTCCCAATTTGTTTACTGGTGAGATGGCGCTTCATTCCAAGCATGAGTATGTTTCTGTTCAGGATATGGAGAAATCAGTGAGAGTAGTACTTAGGTTATTGCAAAACTGGACTTTGGCTAAAGCGGAATAACTTTATCAACTCTTTAATAAATAAAGTTGCATCTTCATAGAGATTTTTTTATGATAGTCGTCATTAAAGACAAAAAATAGAAAGTATGTCACTTCATTTTCTTCAAATACCTGCTGCAACCGAGGTGCAACAAACGGTTGCAACACAGGCTACCAAACCAATGCAGTTATGGGATATACTGCAGTCGGGTGGTGCACTAATGATTCCACTTGGCCTCTTGTTAATTCTTGCTGTGTTTTTCTTTTTTGAAAGATACATCGCCATCAAGAAGGCGGGTAAGATTGATGATAATTTTATGCGTATTATTCGCGACCATATTCTCAATGGCAATGAATTGGCGGCAAGGGCAATGACCAAGAATACAGATAATCCAGTTGCAAGGATCATTGATAAAGGCATTCAGCGCATAGGTAAGCCTATCGATGCAATTGAAAGAAGCATGGAGAATGTAGCTCGTTTGGAAATGTACAACCTGGAAAGAAACTTAAGTGTATTGAGTGTAATATCAAGAGCAGCTCCAATTTTTGGTTTTGTGGGTACACTAGCTGGATTGATGCAACTGTTTTTTGATATCAACACAACAGGCGAATTTGTATTGAATACTATTGCAGGTGGATTGTATGTTAAGTTGGTAACATCTATATCTGGACTTGTAATTGGTTTATTGTCGTTTCTGGGTTATAGTTTCTTGCATACCCAAATTGATAAGACAGCCAATAAAATGGAAGTTGCTGCTGCCGATTTTCTAGACATTATACAGGAGCCCACTAAATAAAGCAGATGCAAATTAGAAAAGCAAATAGAGGAGAAACGGAAGTCTTTACAGAGGCATTGAATGATATTTTGTTCATTCTGTTGATGTTCTTTCTCATTGTTTCTACACTTGCCAATCCTAATGTCATTAAACTTTCTCAGCCTAAATCAAGTGGTGATACCAAGGCTAAACAAAACGTAGTAGTATCAATAGATGCCAACAAGCAATTCTATATTGGCACAACTCCAGTGCCCCTTGACTCTCTAAAAAATGCTTTGGCTCCAGTTATTTCAAAAGAAAAAACAGAAGTGCCTACCATTGTTATCAATGCTGATAAAACTGTGGCTATTGACGAGGTAGTCGCTGTGATGCGAATTGCAAAAGAGTTGGGAGCTAGAACTGTTTTGTCGGTTGAGAAACAATAAATATTTATAACGAAGCACCAGCTCTGATTCCGCTGACAATCCTATCTTTTCCTTGGAAGTCCTTTTGAACTTTCACTTCTTCATACTCATGTTGTCTCATTAATGCAGCAACCTCTTCGGCATAAGACATATGGGTTTCAAACCAAAGTGTTCCTCCTCTTGTCAAGTGTTGTTCGCTAAATGAAATAATTGACTTGTAAAATTGCAAAGGGTCATTGTTGGTGACAAACAATGCCAAATGTGGTTCATGATCCAATACCTGTGCGGTCATTTCATGTTTGTCTTCATGCGGGATGTATGGCGGATTACTAACAATTAGGTTGAAGGCAGGCAGATCATGATTTAGGCTATCAGATAAAATATCCAACTCTTTAAAATGGATTTTTACATTGAGTTGTGTTGCATTTTGAGATGCTAGTTTTAATGCGGTTGCGCTTTTATCAATAGCCCATACTTCCCAATCAGGAAACGCATGTTGAAGTGAAATTGCTATGCAACCGCTTCCAGTCCCAATATCAATAGCCCTAAATGGGATCTTATTTTTTTCCTGTGCTGTTACGCTATAATGTATGATGGAATCAACCAATTCTTCTGTCTCTGGCCTTGGAATCAATACATGTTCATTAACCGTAAACTTGTGACCCTTGAACCAAGAATAGCCTAATACGTATTGCAGCGGTTTGCCTTCTAAGATTTCATTTTTAAATTTCGTGTATTGAATATCTTGTTCTGGTGTCAGGTGAAAATCATGGTGAATAATACGTTGTGATTTTGACCATTTTGTAATTTCCTCCATTATCCAATCGGCTATAACCCCTGCTTCTCTGTTATCGTAAATCGCGAGTAGAGAAGATTGAAGATGGTGATAAGCTTCTTTCAATAACATACCCCAAAAGTAAATCAATTAACTTTGTATCAAGAGGAAGCATACATGGAAGCGCCGCATTTTTATCAGACCATAGAAAAACAAGTTGTTGCCGAGTTTACGGACAGGGGAAGTAAGTTTATTGGTGTAGCATTTCCAATTAGCGCTGTTGATGATTTCAAGATTGCGCTCAATGAGGTGAAAAAAATGCATCCCAAAGCTTCCCATCATTGTTTTGCATACCGATTAGGTATGGATGGTCTTACCTACCGCGTAACAGATGCAGGAGAACCATCAGGAACAGCAGGGAGACCTATCCTAGGTCAAATAGACAGTAAAGGGCTAACCAATGTGCTTATAGTAGTTGTGAGGTATTTTGGTGGTACATTATTGGGGGTGCCTGGCTTGATCAATGCTTATAAAACGGCCGCTTCTATGGCTTTACAGTTAACGCCAATTGTAAAGAAGCCAATCTTGACTTTGTTCGAATTGCAATTTGATTACACCATCTCCAATGAGGTTATGCGTCTGGTAAAAAAATATGGGTGCTTTTTATTAAAGCAGGAGTTACAGTTGTTTTGTAGTTATGAAGTTGGAGTACCCCGACAAATAGAAAATGAGTGTATTACAGCCTTTGAACAACTCAGAGGGTTATCTATTAAAAAGAAAAGCGACTCAGTTTCCTGAATCGCTTTTTGTATGAAATAATTTGAAAATTATTTTTCAGTATTCATGTCTTCGTCCACTAAAACTCTACCGCAGTTTTCACAAACGATGATTTTTTTGTGCTGACGAATTTCACTTTGGCGCTGAGGTGGAATTGCATTGAAACATCCTCCACACGCATCACGAACTACAGGAACTACTGCTAAACCGTTGCGGAAATTCTTTCTGATTCTGTCAAATGAAGAAAGTAAACGAGGATCTACTGATGCACGAGCTTTATCAGAAAGTGCAGAGAATTCTTTTTCTTCTTTTTCAGTTTCAGC